>OIIB01000531.1_pt1 | contig 10996 bp, 7 predicted proteins | sample 1583171 | NCBI WGS metagenome assembly OIIB01 (sample SAMN02675049, study PRJEB24791) | human gut metagenome, SKBSTL061 | isolation source: stool | host: Homo sapiens | place: USA | reverse complement strand
GCTTTGCGCTGGACCCCGCCACTGCCGCCGCAGCGCTGACCGCGCGGGATACGCTGCACACTGTCAGCGCCGAGCGGCTCTACACCGAGCTGGACGGCCTGCTGCTGGCCCCGGGGGCCGGGCAGACGCTGGCGCAGTACGGCGAGATTTTAAGCGGCGCTGTGCCGGAGATCCTGCCATGCATCGGCTGCACCCAGCCCGGAAAATGGCATTGCTACGACGTCTGGCAGCATTCTGCCGCCGCCGTGGGCGCACTGGACCTGCGCGGGCAGGACACCCGCGGCGTGCGGGTGCTGTGCTGGGCCACGTTTTTGCATGACATTGCCAAGCCGCTCTGCCGCAGCGTCGGGCCGGACGGGGCTGCGCATTTCAAAGGCCACAACCAGCGCGGTGCGCAGCTGGCGCGGGTCATCCTGCGCCGCCTGAAGGCCCCCGCCTACCTTGTGGACGGCGCGGTGGGGCTGATCGCCGTGCACGACGCACCGCTGCCCGCCGACGATGTGGGCATTTTAAAGCTGCTGAACCGCAGCGGGGCGATCTTTCTGCGCCGTCTCTGTGCGCTGAAATACGCCGACCTTGACGCCCACGCCAATACACCCGAGGTTGCCGCCCGCCGCGCCGATGTAGCAGCCTTTGAGCGCCGCATGAACGAGCTGGCCAAGACCGGCTGCTACACCATGCGCCAGCTGGCCGTCAACGGCGCGGATCTGATGGACATCGGCATCCCCGCCGGGCCGGGCGTCGGCGCAACACTGCAAACGCTGCTGAACGACGTTATGGAGGGCACACTGCCCAATGAGCGGGAAGCCCTGCTGGCGGCAGCGGTAAAGTGAAGGGTATCCGCACCCCTTTTCCGCCGCTTTGCGGGGAGGGGTCTTGCCCCCTCCGCGGGCGCATATAGAATGCGCCCCTACGGACTGTGCGGCCAAACAGGTCATTGGCGGATACCGCCCTCTACACCGTAGGGGCGGATTCCATATCCGCCCGCGGGGCTTTCCGCCGCCGCACACGGCCACGGCGGCCAGAGGGCTGGCCGCCCTACATACTGCATTATAAATCACCTGGAAATTTACAAAGGGGGTTCCCACTATGTCCATCCAAAACGAAATCCTCAACGCTATCGCATCCCGGCGCAGCTGCCGGGCCTATAAGCCGGAGCAGATCACGGCGGAGGAGCTGGAGGCCGTCACCACCGCAGGCACCTGGGCCGCTACCGCTATGGGCAGGCAGAGCCCCGTCATGGTCGCTGTGCAGGACAAGGAAACGCTGGCCGAGCTGTCCCGCCTGAACGCCGCCGTCATGGGCACCCAAAACGACCCGTTCTACGGCGCACCCACCGCGGTGCTGGTCCTGGGCGAGAAGAATAACCCCAACGGCGTGCAGGACGCCAGCCTTGTGATGGGCAATCTGCTTCTGGCCGCGTCCGGCATCGGTCTGGGCTCCTGCTGGATCAACCGCGCAAAAGAGACGTTTGAAACGCCCGATGGCAAGGCTCTGCTGGCCAAGTGGGGCCTTGATCCCGAGAAGTACATCGGCGTCGGCTACTGCATTCTTGGCTATCCCGCGCCCAATGGCACCCGCACGCCCAGCCCCCGCAAGGCCGGCTATGTCCTGCACGTATGATTTTCGGCGTCGGCATCGACCTGTGTGACGCAGGCCGCCTTGAAAAAAGTTTGGCGAAGCAGAGCTTTCTCGACCATGTATTTGCGCCGTCGGAGCAGGCCCTGCTGGCATCCTTAGGCGAAAAGCGACGCGCCGAGACCGCCGCCGCAAATTTTGCGGCCAAGGAAGCCTTCTTGAAGGCCGCCGGCACCGGTCTGGGCGGCTTTGCCATGCCCGAGCTGACCGTACTGCGCCAAAAGAGCGGTGCGCCCTATTTTGCCCTGACCGGCGCAGCCGCTGCCTGGGTCAGGGAACAGGGCCTGACCGTTCATGTCAGCCTGACCCATGAGCGCGGGCTGGCAAATGCGCTTGTGCTTTTGGAGAAAGAGTAATTCTTGGCCCCCTCTGCGAGGGGGCTCCGCCCGCAGGCGGTGGGGGAGAGAGCTTCGCGGTTATCCGAAATATTTCGGGTCATGGCAAAGTTCTCTCCCTCCGGCCCTACGGGCCACCGCTCCCCTTCTGGCGCAAGCGCCACCTCCCCCGTATCGGGGGAGTCTGTCTCGCAGAGGGAGGCAAGAGCTTTTCACTCCGCCCACATCAGGTGCCGCTCCGCGACGACCTGGGCGTCCAGTGTGCGCGGACCTGCCGTAAAGCGCACGGTCACGCGGCGCCCCGCAACGCTTTCCACGGTGCCGGGGCCAAAGACGGCATGCCGCACATGGGCACCAACGGCGGTGATGCTGTCCACATCCACAGGCGGCAGCGGGGCGCGTGCCGCGGGCGGGGGTGTGCGGCGGCCCGCGGGCTCGGCGTCGTGGCGTTTGCGGTGGCCGGGCAGACCGGACAGCACCTCATCCACAAAGGTCGAGCGCTCCGCCGCGCAGTCAAACAGCACCAACTGCTGCCGCGCGCGGGTCATGGCCACGTAAAACAGCCGCCGGTCCTCCTCATACTGCTGTGTCTCACCGGGCGTGCGGCAGCACAGCTCCGGCTTAGCGGGCAGAATTCCGTCCAGCACATCCAACAAAATGACCCGGTCATATTCCAGCCCCTTGGCCGAGTGGATCGTCGAAAGCAAAAACCTGCACCCGGGCGGATTTTCATGGTTTTGTATGATGCTGCGCAGCTTTTCCAGCCGCCGCAGCAGGTGCCGCGGCGTCGGCTCCTGTGCGCCGAGCATTTCCAGCACGGCCAGCTTCGTGCGGTCCATGCCGTTTTTGTCCAGATATTTGCCGTAGCCCAGCTGGTCGGCCAGGAACCGCACCGCATCGTCCGCGGCCATTTTGGGCAGACGCGCCAGACCGTCCGCCACGTCAGCCATGGCGGCGCGGGTGCGCGGACGGATGCTGTCCTCATTCAGCAGGGCCGTCCAGCAGCCCTGCCCGTACTGCCGCGCCTGATTGCAGGCAAACAACGCCTGTGCGCGGGTGACGGGCACGCCGAATTTGTAGTAGCAGCGCAGAAAAATTTCCCCATCCGCGGGGTGTGCGGCCAGCGTGAAAATATCGGTCGCATCGCGGACGATCTTGTTGGTAAAAAAGGTCTGGTCCACTGCCTTGCAGGCGTAGGGGATGCCCCGCCGCTCACACAGGTCGATGATGGGCAATGCGCTCTCGTGGTTGCGGAACAGCACCGCCGTCCCGGTATCGCAGTGCTGCGCCGTCTCAAACAAGAATGGCAGCTGGTCGGCGCGGCGCGGCACGGTGACGATCTGCAGCGGTGCGCCGGGGCCCAGCGTCGGTGCGATGGTCTTGGGGCGGCGATAGCGGTTGCGCGCCACAAAGCGGTTGGCAGCCTCCAGAAGCGGCTCTGTGGAGCGATAGTTCTGCTCCATCAGCAAAATCTGTGCGCCGGGATAGGTCTTTTCAAAGTCCATAAGCGCCTGGGGGTAGGCGGCGCGGAAGCCGTAAATGCTCTGGTCCTCGTCGCCGACCATAAAGATATTGCCGCTTTCCTGCGCCAGCACGCGGATAATTTCATGCTGTACCTTGGACGTATCCTGCGACTCATCGACGCAGAAATACTTGTACCGTTTGCGGAACGCCGCCGCAACCGCGGGCGCACCGCGCAGGATTTGCAGCGCAAAGCAGAGCTGGTCGTCGTAGTCCATTTTGTGCGCGGCCTTCAGCGCCTTCTGGTAGCCGCGGTACAGGTCGGGCAGATTCTCAATATCGGTTTCCAGTTCGTCCAATTCCGCGTCGGTCAGGCACATATTTTTAATGTAGGTGATGGCCGTGCGCAGATCCTTGACCGTGCTCTCGGCGGGGTACTCGTGGTTTGTGTCCTGCCATAGCCGCATGAGCAGCGGCGTAGTCTCGCTCTCATTGCGGATGAGCTCCGGCGGGGTACGGCCATACATGCGGCTGTACAGCGCGATGATGCGCGCCGCCACACCGTTGATGGTGCGGAACTCCAGCCGTGCGGCCAATTCGCCGCCGAACCGCGCCGCGAACCGGGCGCGCATCTCCTGCGTGGCGGCGACGGTGTAGGTCATTGTCAGGATGGCTTCCGGCGCAATGCCGCAGACCTCGGTCATATAGCCCAGCCGGGTGATGAGCACGGTGGTTTTGCCGCTGCCCGGCACCGCCAGCAGCAGCACCGGGCCGTTGACCGCCTCCACCGCCGCGCGCTGCTGGTCGTTCAGGGCCACCAGATGGGCCGTTTCAAATATAGCCTTGTCCATGGCAGCTCCTTTCGTGCAGTATAAATTGCCGCGCAGCAGGGGCCGCACATGTGCGGCCCGCAGCTTCACGGGGGACGCCCGCTTATAGGCAGGCCACGGGCCGGGCATGCCCGGCCCCTACAGTGTTTCCCTATTGTACCATACATCCCGCACAAAAGCAAAACAGCCGGTCCATGCCCTCCTTGCCGAGCAGTAATTGCGTGCGTGAAAACTGGTTTAACATATATCGTTCCTCTCTCGCCCGTAAACGAGCTCTATGGGCAAAGCCGCGGGCCGGGCATGCCCGGCCCCTACTTCTCTATATCCCTACTATGCAGATGTGATTATAAATGTCAACCTTGCAAAGTGTAAAAACCTGCAGCGTTTCAGCCCGCGTATTTTGTCACCCCCAAGTCTTGGATAAACGCGCACACTGTGGTACAATATGTAAGAAAGAGCAAACTCCCCATAACCAAAGGACGTCACCATGAAACAAGGCAATTTGAATATACGCTGCACCGAAGATTACGCGGTGCTGTACTGGGATAAACCCGCCGCCGCGCCCAGCGGGGCGGAATACACGGTCTCCCTGAACGGTGAGGCCATTGGCCGCACAGACCGCACCCATTTTACGATAGAGGGGCTGAGCTACGGCAGTGCCTTCCGGGTGGACGTGGTCAGCGGCAGCTACTGCATCGGCTCGGCCACGCTGCAGTTCGGCAGGGAAAAACGCCGCATCGACATTACCGCCGCGCCCTACTTCTGCAAGGGCGACGGCCATATCCTGAACACCGACAATTTACAGCGGGCCATCAACGACTGCGGCGCGGACGATATTCTGTACGTGCCGGCGGGCGATTTCCTGACCGGCGCACTGCGGCTGCACAGCGATCTGGAAATTTATCTGGCCAAGGGCGCGGTCCTGCAGGGCACAACGAACATTCACGACTATTCGCCCCGCATCCCCAGCCGGTTTGAGGGCACCGAGATGCGCTGCTACTCAAGCCTTTTGAACGCGGGCGACATGAACCACAAGACCGGCCCGAACTGCCGCAATATCATCATCCGCGGCAGGGGCACGATCTGCGGCGGCGGGCAGGAGCTGGCCCGCAAGATCATTGAGGACGAGCGTGCCCGCATCAAGAGCTTTCTGGACGACAACCGGGAGCTCGTCGAAAGCTGCGAGAACAGCGACACGATCCCGGGCCGCGTCCGCCCGCGGCTTATCAATTTAAGCAACTGTGAGAACGTCTGGATCAGCGGTATCACGCTGAAAAACGGCCCGTCCTGGAATGTCCACATGATTTACTGCGACGACATCCAGACCGACCACTGCACCTTTGTGTCCGAGGGCGTCTGGAACGGCGACGGCTGGGACCCGGATTCCTCAACGAACTGCACGCTGTTTGCGTCGGAGTTCTCCACGGGGGACGACGCTGTCGCCATCAAGAGCGGCAAAAACCCCGAGGGCAACGAAATCAACCGTCCCTGCGCGCATATCCGGGTGTTTGACTGCCGCAGTGACTGCGGCCACGGCATCTGCATCGGCAGCGAGATGAGCGGCGGCGTGGAGGACGTGCAGATCTGGGACTGCGATCTGGCGAACTCGCTGTCCGGCATTGAGATCAAGGCCACACCCAAGCGCGGCGGCTATGTGCGCGGCGTGACCGTGCGGGACTGCATCACGCCCCGCGTCATGCTGCACAGCGTACCGTACAATGACGACGGTGTGCCCGCCGGTGCCCCGCCGAAGCTCGAGCACTGCTTCTTTGAGCGGCTGACCCTGACCGCCGAGGTGCTGGACCATGACCGCAGCCGACACGATGCCGCCCCGATTGAGATTGCGGGCTTTGACAAGCCGGGCTATGAGGTCGAGGACATTGTCTTTAAGGATATTACCATCACCAAGCCGTCCGTCGCCCTGCCACTGGGGCTGTGCAAGGGTGTGACGCTGAGCAATCTTGCGTGTGTGAAGGAATAAGCCTAAAGCCTCCCCACTTTATGAACAAATCTTAAAACTTCCTTACACCCTCTTGCACCGCGGTGCAGGAGGGTGTATTATTATCACGCTTTAATAATTAACATAAGCCAACTATTAACAGGAGGTGTTCACCAATGGGCACTGAAACCCCTTATCTGAGCGGGGTGTTCCGCTTTGTGGCGCGGCTGCACACATTGTCCAAGCGCGGGATGCGCATGGCACTGGCCGGGCAGCCCAAATGCCGCTATGGCATGCTGCAAAGTCTGTACAATCTCATTGAGCAGCACGGCTGCGACGGCGCGATCTATGTCTCGGACATTGCGCGGCAGATGCACCAGCCTATGCCGGCGATTTCCCGCGGGCTGCGTCAGATGGAGCAGGACGGCCACATCGTCCGCGAGACCGACCCAAAGGACCGACGCAAGACGCTGGTGCGCATCACCCCGGCAGGGGAGCGCGCCCGCAAAGCCAATGAACAGGCCATGAACGACTACTTTGCCCGCATCATGGCGCGGCTGACCCCGGAGCAGCTGGCGCAGGCCAACGCCGTAAAGGACGCTCTGCTCGCCGCCATCGAGGCCGAGAACGCCGCTATGAAAACCGATTTGAAAGGAGAACCCCCGCATGACGAAAATTTTTAAGCAACTGGGGCGGCACTGGGCGGCCTGCCTGGCCGTCGTTGCGCTGCTCATCGTGCAGGCATACTGCGATTTAAGCCTGCCCGACTACACAAGCAAAATTGTGGACACCGGCATCCAGCAGGGCGGCATTGAAAGCCCCGTGCCCGACACTGTCCGCAGCACAACGCTGCAGGCGCTCGAGCTGCTCATGTCCGAGGACGACGCCGCACTGGCGGACGAAGCCTACGCCGACCCCGACGCGGACGGTGTGCGCACACTGAACCCGGGCGCGGACACCGCCGCGCTGGAAAATGCGTTCACAACGCCGGACGTTGTGCTGTACATGGCCGCGGCGAAGAATGCCGCCACTGCCGACGGTACCACCGACACCGTGGCCCCCACGGCCTATGACCTCGACGCCGTCGCCACGCAGCTGGCCGCCGCGTCCCAGGCCCCCGGCGCACGGGAAATGCTGCAGAGCCAACTGACGGACGGTCTCGCCCAGCTGGACGAGACCGTCGCCGACAGCCTGTCCAGCCAGGCCATGCTGCTCGTCGCGCTGGAATATGACGCTCAGGGCATTGCCCATGACGTGCAAATGTCCTATCTGCTGCGCACGGGCGGTCAGATGCTGGCTTTAACGCTGCTCATGGTTGCCGTGGCCGTCGCCGTAGGCTTTATCGCGTCCCGCGTCTCCGCCGCCATTGGCCGTGACCTGCGCCGCGACGTGTTCAGGACCGTCGTCGGCTACTCCAACGCCGAAATCGAAAAATTTTCCACTGCTTCGCTGATCACCCGCACCACGAACGACATCCAGCAGGTGCAGTTCGTCTGCGTGATCCTGCTGCGCATGGTGGCCTACGCGCCCATTTTGGGCATCGGCGGCATTATGCACGTTGCCAGCGGCAACACGGGGCTGGAATGGATCATCTTTGTGGCCGTGGCCGCACTGCTGGCGCTCATCGCCGTTTTGATGAACGTAGCCATGCCGAAATTCAAGCAGATGCAAGTTTTGGTGGACCGGCTGAACCTTGTCAGCCGCGAAATCCTGACCGGCATTATGCCCATCCGCGCGTTCAGCCGCGAGGCATTTGAGGAAAAGCGCTTTGACAGGGCCAACACCGACCTGATGAAGACCCAGTTGTTCACCAACCGCACGATGGTCGCCATGATGCCGTTTATGACGCTTATCATGAACGGCACGAGTCTGCTCATCGTCTGGTTCGGCGGCAAGGCGATGAATCTGGGCAGCATGCAGGTGGGTGAGATGATCGCATTCATCACCTACACGATGCAGATCGTCATGTCGTTCCTCATGCTCTCGATGGTCGCCGTCATGCTGCCCCGCGCCGGTGTGGCTGCGGACCGCATTGACGAGGTCATCAAGACCCCCTCGACCATCCATGACCCCGATGCGCCCAAGGCACTGCCCGCGGACGGCACCCACGGCGTTGTGGCGTTCCATGACGTCAGCTTCCGCTATCCCGGCTCCGACGAGGACGCGCTCGAGCACATCAGCTTCACGGCCAGACCCGGCGAGACAACGGCCATCATTGGCTCCACAGGCTGCGGCAAATCTACGCTGCTCAACCTGATCCCGCGGTTCTACGATGTGACCGAGGGCAGCGTGACGATTGACGGCGTTGACGTGCGCGACATGACCCAGGCACAGCTGCACGACGAGCTGGGCTATGTACCGCAGAAGGGCGTGCTGTTCAGCGGCACGATCACATCCAACCTGAAGTTCGGCGGCGACCACATCACCGACGCCGACGCAGAGCAGGCCGCCGAGATTGCCCAGGCCACGGAGTTCATCTCCGCCAAGCCTGAGGGCTTCGACAGCCCGATTGCCCAGGGCGGCAGCAACGTCTCCGGCGGGCAGAAGCAGCGGCTTTCGATTGCCCGCGCCATTGCCAAGCACCCGCAGATCTATCTGTTTGACGACAGCTTCTCGGCGCTGGACTACAAGACCGACGTGGCGCTGCGCCGTGCGCTGAAGGCTAAAACCGACAACGCCACGGTCATTATTGTGGCGCAGCGCATCTCCACCGTGCTGCACGCGAACCAGATCCTGGTGCTGGATGAAGGCCGCATCGTCGGCAAGGGCACCCATGCCCAGCTGATGGAAAGCTGCCCCGCGTATCAGGAAATTGCGCGCAGCCAGCTGAGCCAGAAGGAACTGAATTTGCAGAAGGAGGGTGAGTGATATGCCAAGACCCGGACGCATGACGACGGAGCGCGCCAAGGACTTCAAGGGCACGCTGCGCCAGCTGCTGGCCGCCATGAGCAAGTATAAGCTGTCGCTGGTCGTCGTCATTGTTTTTGCTGTTCTGTCAACCATTTTCAACATTGCAGGGCCGAAGATCCTGGCCAAGGCCACCACGGCGCTGGCCACCGGCTGGATCGCCAAGCTGCGCGGCGTGGGCGGCATCGACTTTGCCTACATCGGCAAGGTGCTGCTGTTCCTGCTGGGCATGTACCTGCTGTCTGCGGCGTTCAGCTTCATTCAGGGCTGGCTCATGTCCGGCCTGTCGCAGAAGGTCTGCTACGACTTCCGCGACCAGATCAGCAAAAAGATCAACCGCCTGCCGCTGGCCTACTTTGAAAAGCGCACCGTCGGCGAGGTGCTGTCCCGCATCACAAACGACGTGGATACGCTGGGCCAGAGCCTGAACCAGAGCGTGACCCAGCTCATCACCAGCATTACCACCATGATCGGCGTGTTGATCATGATGCTGTCCATCAGCCCTAAAATGACGCTGATCGCCCTGCTGATCCTGCCGGTCTCGCTGGCGCTGGTGCTGGTGGTCGTCAAGTTCAGCCAGAAGTATTTCAAGGCGCAGCAGGCGACGCTGGGCGTTGTCAACGGTCAGGTCGAGGAGGTCTACTCCGGCCACAACGTCATCAAGGCGTTCAACCGCGAGGCCGCCGTGCTGGACGACTTCAACGCCGCGAACGATAAGCTGTACGAATCCGCGTGGAAATCGCAGTTTTTGTCCGGTCTGATGCAGCCCATCATGAACTTTGTGGGCAACCTGGGCTATGTGGCCGTTGCCATCGTCGGCAGCATTTTTGCCGCAGCGGGCGCCATCACCATCGGCGATATTCAGGCGTTCATCCAGTACGTCAAGAACTTCACCCAGCCCATCCAGCAACTGGCGCAGGTGTCCAACATGCTGCAAAGCATGACCGCCGCCGCCGAGCGCGTCTTTGAATTTTTGAACGAGCCCGAGGAGGACCAGCTGGCAGACCCCGCCCGCCGCGCCGACCCCGCCTGCATCGACGGTCAGGTCACGTTTGACCATGTAAAGTTCGGCTACACACCGGAAAAGACCGTCATCCACAATTTCAGCTGCAATGTCAAGCCCGGCCAGAAGGTCGCCATCGTCGGCCCCACCGGCGCGGGCAAGACCACAATGGTCAAGCTGCTCATGCGGTTCTATGATGTGGATTCCGGCGAAATTTTGCTGAACGGCCACAACGTCAGGGACTTTGACCGCAGCGACCTGCGCGAGGGCTTCGGCATGGTGCTGCAGGATACCTGGCTGTTCAAGGGCACGATCATGGAGAACATCCGCTATGGCCGTCTGGATGCCACGGACGAGGAGGTCATTGCCGCCGCGAAGGCTGCAAACGCCGACCACTTTATCCGCACGCTGCCCGGCGGCTACCAGATGGAGCTGAACGAGGACGCCTCCAACGTCAGCCAAGGCCAGAAGCAGCTTTTGACGATTGCCCGCACGATTTTGGCGGACAACCGCATCCTGATCCTCGATGAGGCGACATCGAGCGTTGACACCCGCACCGAGCAGCGCATCCAGACGGCTATGGACCGCCTGATGCAGGGCCGCACGAGCTTCGTCATCGCGCACCGCCTGTCCACCATCCGCGATGCCGATTTGATCCTGGTCATGCGCGAGGGCGACATTGTCGAGCAGGGCACCCACGACGAGCTGATCGAAGCCGGCGGGTTCTATGCCGATTTGTACAACAGTCAGTTTGAGGATGTGACGGCTTGACAAATTGACGCAGGTTGGTTCTATCGCAAGTCAAGAAATTAGCGCAACATTCAAACAGCATATTTGCGATATGCAATTCAACGTTGTTGCTGTTGCATTAAAAAGTTGAATT
>OIIB01000527.1_pt1 | contig 11060 bp, 10 predicted proteins | sample 1583171 | NCBI WGS metagenome assembly OIIB01 (sample SAMN02675049, study PRJEB24791) | human gut metagenome, SKBSTL061 | isolation source: stool | host: Homo sapiens | place: USA | reverse complement strand
GGAAAGCCGCTTGCGGATCGTGTTGATCTCCACGATGTCCGCGCTCGCGGCAAGAAGCTGATTCGTAACGTCCTGCAATTCCGCAAGCGGAAGCAGCGGCTTTTCAAAAAGCGCGCTGCCGCCGCCCGAGAGCAGAAAGACGACCGTGTCGCTCTCGGTCAAATCTTCCGTCAGCGCGAGCGCGGCGTCCGTGCCGCGCAGGGAGTTTTCGTCCGGCACGGGGTGCCCGCCCTCAAAGCACGCGACATCCGCGATCTCACCGTTCACGTGGCCGTACTTCGTCACGACCACACCGCCGCAGAAATTATCCTGCAAACACGCGCGGGCGGCGTGCGCCATCTGCCACGCGGCCTTTCCCGCCGCGACGAGGTACACCCTTCCTAAAAAGGTCTTGCCTTTCAGCGCGCGCTCGACCGCCGCGTCCGGCAGCACCGCCGCGATGGCGCGCGTGATGATCTTCTCCGCGTCCGCGCGCAGGTTATCCACAGGTTTCGACTTTTCCTGCATAAGCGCCCCTCCTTTTGAAAAAAGCTGCCGAAAAACGGCAGCTTTTTCGTTATCTTTTGATTTTACCATGCCCGTCTTACGGACACAAGCGGAATTCTCAGAATTCCAGCTTCTCCATGCGGTCGAACGCCTGCTTGAGCTGGTCAATGCTGACGGTGCAGGCGATGCGGAAGTGGTTTGCGCCGGTCTTGCCGAACGGGCTGCCCGCGCTGACGAGCACGTGCGCGCGCTCAAGTAACTCCTTGCAGAACTGCTTGTCGTCAAGCCCCGTCTTCTCCACGCCGGGGAAGAGGTAGAACGTGCCCTTCGGGCGCACGAGGCTCAGATACGGGATCTTCTCGATGCGGTCGGCAGGGTAGAAGATGCGGTCGCGGTACGCGGTCACGTACTTCTCGCGGATTTCCTTGCGCATCTCAAGCGCCTGAATCCCCGCGCGCTGGGAGATGGACGGCGCGGAGTAGACGAGCGAGCCGTTGATACGGTTCATCACGTCGAGGAATTCCGGCTCAGCAATGATAACGCCCACGCGCCAGCCGGTCATCAGGAAGTTTTTGGAAAAGCTGTTGAGCGTGATGGTGCGCTCGGCCATGCCGGGCAGTGTACGGATGGGGCGGAAGTCGCCCTCGTAGATGTAGGTCGTGTAAATTTCGTCCGCCGCGATGAGAAGATCATATTCCTTCGCCACGCGGGCAAGCATCTCCATGGTGGACAGGTCGTAGCCCATGCCGGTGGGGTTCGTGGGGTTATTGAAAATGATGGCCTTCGTGCGCGGCGTGATGGCAGCGCGCAGGCGCTCTTCGCTGATGGCATAGTCCTCCTCGGCGTAGGTCGGCACATCGACGCACACGCCGCCCGCCAGCTCGATCTGCGCGCGGTACAGCGCGAAATACGGGGAAAAGACGATGACCTCGTCGCCCGGGTCGAGGATGGCAAACATCGCCAGCGACATGCCGAGGCAGCTCGACGCGCTCACGAGCACGTGGTCGCGCGGAAGGCTCTGGTCGAAGTCCTCTTCCCACGCCTTGCAAACCGCGGAGATGAGCTCGGGGTCGCCCTTGGGGTCGCCGTAATGGGTGTAGCCCGCTTTGGCGTCGCGGAAGGCCGCGTTGATGATGGCCTCGTCGGTCGTAAAGTCCGTGTCGCCGATGCTCAGGTCGACAATGTCCTTGTATTTGGCCAGCGCAGCGGTGTCGAGCGTCAGGCCTGTGCCCGCGTTCTGGAAGCGCTTGGCAATAAAGTTTCGCTTCATGGGTGCCTCCTCCTTGCAGATCGCCGCGGCAGCCCGATTTTTCAAGCGGCGCGTAGAAATGCTGAATTTTATTGCAGTATATGGCAGATTCCGACAGAATGCAATCGGTAATGTCGATAGAATTCGAGGTTCGCGCGCTTTTCCATTTTGTTAACATGATAAAGCGTCATCGAACAATGAAAACAGAACCGGCGCAAAATGCGCCGGCTCTGCCGTTTTTCTTTACCACGGGATGGTTTTGAACTGCTCGATCTCGTCTTGATGCTGCACGCAGCGCACAAAGCGCTTGCGGTAGATCGTGTAGCAGCCGTTGCAGGCAAGGCATTTGCTCCCGTCCTGCGCGCCGCTTTTGAGCTTTGCGGCAAAGTCCGGCTCGCAGATGAGCGCGCGGCTCATCGACACGAGCGGGAAACCCTGTGCAAGGATCTCCTCCGCAGTCCCGCGCGAGAACACGCCGCCGACCGGGAAGAGCGGAATGCTGATCTCCTCGCGCGCCGCCTTGAGCGCGTCCAGATAGAACGGCGTCTTCTGCCGCGCGCGGCGGTTGAAGTCGATACCGCTGACCTCCACGCCGTCCACGCCGCAGCGCTCATAGAGCCGCAGCAGCGCGGGCAGATCGCCACAGCCGTTGCTGTCGGCCTTGACGATCATCGGGAAATCCGCGCCGCACGCCTCGCGCACCGCGCGCAGAATGCGCTCGATGAGGCGGAAGCGGTTTTCCAGGCTCCCGCCGTACTCGTCCGTACGCAGGTTTTCCTCAGGATTCAAAAAGTTCGAGAGCAGGTACCCGTGCGCGTTGTGGACCTGCACGCCGTCCGCGCCGCAGTCCTTGCACTTTTTCGCCGCAAAGGCGAACTGCTCAACCAGCCGGTCGAGCTCTTCCAAGGTAAAATCCTCGGGGTGCTTGGGCGGCGCGCCGTTCACGCTCTCGACGCCCTTGATACCGCTGTGGCTGAGCTGGAAGAAAAGCTTACCGCCGTACCGGTGCACGCCGTCGCAGGCGCGGCGGAGAAGCGTTTCATCCGTCGTCTCATCCAGCACGGGCTGGCCCGCGTCGGCGCGCTACATCTTGTCGACGCAGAAATGGCCGGTGATGACAAGGCCCACTTCGTTTTTCGCAAGCTCGATGAGCGTATCCGCCCAGAGCGGCGTCACCTGACCCTTTTCGTCAGACAGATGCTCGTTCGTCGCCGAGCGGACGATGCGGTTTTTGAGCTCGCACGTGCCGAGCTTTGCGGGGGTAAACAGGAGGTCCATAATCGTCTCTCCTTATAAGATCCGTTCGGCGATGAGCATCATCAGCGGCATCGTGACCGGCAGCAGCAGATTCGATTGCAGCACGCTCTTGCTCGCCATCTCGGGCGAGCGGTCATAGCGCACGCCGAAGATGCTGATGACCGTCGCCACGCTGCATCCGAGCACCATTATGATGCACAGGCACACCGTGCGGTTCCAGCCGGTAAAGCGCAGGATCACCGCCGCGATGAGCGGCATGACAACGCCGCGCAGCAGCGTGATGAAATACAAAATAGGCTTTTTGAGCACGTCGATGAGCGGGCTGCCGGAAAGAAGGCAGCCGATAATGATCATGGACGTCGGCAAAACGCAGTTGGCAAGACTGCTCAGGAATTGCAGCGGCGCACCGGTAAATTTCCATCCCGTGGCCAGCATGATGATCATGAGAACAGCTGAAATGTTCATCGGCGTAAGCATGCTCTTGAGCTGCTGCTTGAGATTATGATCTTTTTCGCGCCGGAAGCTCTGCATAATGAAAAGGAACATGTAGAGTGTGGCGCAGGGCACGGAAAGCGAGCCCAGTACCGTTCCTTCCGTGCCGAAAACCACCGTGCAGAGCGGGATGCCAACAAAGCCGTTGTTTGGATAGGCCACGCTGCGGGTGAAAACAAGCGAATCGTCCTCATTCAGCCGGAGCAGTTTTGCGATCGGCTTGGCCAGAAGTGTAAACAGAATGAAGCAGGACATATAAGCCAGTGCGATCTTAATGACCTGAGAAAACGGCATATCGCCGAAGTCGCCGCTCGCCGCGGCGAGCACGTTGCAGGGAAAAAACACGTCCAGCAGCAGCATGGAAAGGAGGTCTGCCCCCTTGCGATCCACTTTGCCCAACTTGCCCAGCAAAAAGCCGAGCATCATCATCGCTGCGAGAATCAAAACCTGCTGCAAAACCGTCTGTGCCATGTTATCCTACATCGTCCTTTATCTTGATCTAAATTACTTGAAATTCTCCTGCGCGTACTTCATCAGCTCCTCGCGGAAGTCGGGGTGCGCGATGGAGGCCATCGCCTCGGCGCGCTCGCGCAGCGTCTTGCCGGAAAGGCTTGCAATCCCGTACTCGGTCGCGACATACTGGATCATCGTGCGCGGGGCGGAAATCGTGCTGCCGCCGGGGATGGTGGCAAGGATGTTGCTCTTGCGCTCGCCGTCCTTTGTCACACGGGAAGAGTTGATGCAGATGAAGCCCTTGCCGCCCTTGGAGCGGTACGCCCCCTCGAGGAAGTCCATCTGGCCGCCGACGCCGGAGAGCTGGCGCGTGCCGGTGCTCTCGGCATTTTCTTGCCCCATGAGGTCGAGCTGCACGCCGCCGTTGATGCTGATGACGTTGCTCAGGCGCGAAATGCGCTCGACCGAGTGAATGTAGTCCAAGTCGCCGGGATGGAAAATATCCGGCTCGGCGTCGAGCCAGTCGTAAAGCTCCTGCGAGCCCATGGCGAGGTTCCACGCGGAAAGACCGGTGTCGAGTTCCTTGCGCGCGTTCGTCAGCTTGCCCGCCTGGTAGAGCTCAAGGAACGCATCGGAAATGGTACCGGTGTGGCAGCCGAGGTCCTTCTTGTCAGACTCGGCGAGCATCTTGGCGACCGTGTAGGGCACGCCGCCCACGCCGAGCGACAGCACCGCGCCATCGGGGATCTCATTCACCACAATCTTGGCGATGGCAATATCGGTCTCGCTGGGCGCGCGGTAGGAGCGCACGGGCAGCGGCTCATGCTCGCCCTCGACGATGTAGTCCGCTTCGGACAGGTGCACACGGTGCGAGCCGTCCACGCCCTGGAGCTTGGGATAGTGCTCGTTGATCTCGAAGATCACGGTGCGGGCGCTCTCAAAGATCGTGCGCCAGGCATAGTTCGAAATGCCGAGGCCGCAGTAGCCGTTCTCGTCGGGCTTGGAGACTGGAACGAATGCCACATCGCAGCGGATGTGCTTGTCGCGATAGAGGTACGGCAACGAGCGAAGCATGACGGGCATGAATTTCACAAGGCCGTTTTTCTGGAGCTTGCGCTCATAATCGCCGACGTGCCAGCTGTAATAGCTGAAACTCTCCTGCTCGGGGTCTGCTTCGACAACCTCGATGCGCGGGCGGATCACAAGACCGCCGCGGACCTTGACGTCCTTCACTTCACCCTTGCGCGCGGCGAGGGCTTTGTCCAAAAGCTCGGGAAAACCCGCACCGAAGCCGTAGTCCACCCAGTCGCCGGGCTGCACAGCCTTGACAGCCTGCTCCGGCGTAACAAATTTAGCCTGATAGTCGTTCATAAAAATTCTCCCTTGGTTCGAATCGCTTTTAATGTAGCAGAATTTTCGCCGCTTGTAAATCGTTCCGAAGCGGAAAGCGACCTCAAATCTTGCCGTTTCGCGGCGCGGCGCATTTTTCTGTTGCGCCTCCGGCGCGATTCTGCTATGCTTGGTTCAGTATAACATTCCGCGCCAAAAGGAGGCAAAAGCGCCATGGTCAAAAATTATCAGGAAATGCTTTCGAGCGAGCACAGCGGTTTTATCCGTCACAACGGCATCCGCGTCGTTTCGGTCGACGAGGAAAAAAGCGTGCTGACCGCCGACGTCACGCCGGAAAATTCCAACATCTGGGGCGGCGTGCACGGCGGCTTTCTCTACGCGATGGCTGACACCGCCGCGGGCGCGTTCGCGCGCATCAACTACGGCCAGCACAACGTCACGCTGAACGGCTCGATCAACTATCTGCGCTCGACGGTGCAGTCCAAAGCGCTCACCGCCGTCGGCCGCGCGGTCAGAGTCGGCGGCCATATCGGCTTTTTCGAGGTCAATATCACCGACGACACCGGCGCGCTGATCGCCCGCGCCGAGATCAACATGTATTTTCTGAAAAAGTAAGAAACGCGCTAAAAGGGAGCGCATCGGGCAAGGCCCGATGCGCTCCCTTTTTCATTCTTGTGCTGTAGCCGCTCAGTTTTTCTGGCTTTTGCCCTTGATCAGCGCCGTCACCGCTTCGGCGACGGGCTTGCGGTCCGCGTCAAGGAAGAACACCTTGACCTTCGCCGCCTTCGACCAGTCGGCGTTCGCCCACTTGAGCGTCACGGTTTCTTCATCCTCCGCAGCTTCGCTCGCGGCATAGGCCAGGAATCTGCCGTCCTCGGCGTAGAGCGCCGCAGCGTAGTAAACCGCGTCCGCCTGCTTTTGGACTGTGACCTTGTTCTCGCCCATGCTCACGATGCCGCTGTCAGGGTCGTTCGCCTTCACCACGATGGCATAGGTCGAGAAGTGCTTGAGCGTCAGCACGGCGTTTCCGTCGCGGTAGGCCACCTCAACCGGCTCCTTTGTGCCGTCATCGGCAAGATACCAAGCCTGCAGCACACCCTGTTGCGTCCACGTAAACGGAACGGAGACGGTCACCTTGCCGTTAAAGCGGTGAATTTCCGTTCCGTTTGCCGTCAGGCTCACATCAAGCACCATGCCCTGTTCGATATCGCCGATGATCTCGGTCTGATCGCTGCTCAGTGCATCGCCGGTGCTGACATGCAGCTGAAGATGTATCCGCTGCGGCAAAGTTATCCGCATCCCGCGTGAGGCGATTTTCGAATTCTTGAATTCATAAAAATTTTTTGGGGGGAGGGACAAGTTTCTCTCCCCCTTTTCTATTTTACAATGTGACATCAATTAGGCAATAGGAGGAAACGCTATGCCCCGCAAATCAAATTCTCGCGCCGCACAGGGCGCGGGCACGATTAGGAAGAAGACCGTCACACGCAAGGGCACTGCATACACCTACTGGGAGGTCCGCACCACAACGGGCTATGATTCTGGCACAGGTAGGCAGATTCAACGCTCATTTTCGGGCAAAACCCAAAAAGATGTACGAGAAAAGATGCAGGCCATAGCCATCGAGCTTAACAATGGGACTTACAAGGAGCCGCTGAAGATGACCGTGGGCGAGTGGCTCGATATTTGGGCAAAAGATTATCTAAACAATGTCAAGCCTCGCACACGAGAGATTTATGCAGCCTCGATCCGCAATCATTTAAAGCCCGCCTTGGGTACCATTCGCTTAGAAGCGCTCGACACACCGACGATCCAAGCATTTTATAATGGACTCAGCTCACCTTGTAAGACACGCGATCATGCTCTCTCCTAAAACAATAAGAGGTCTTCATGGCATTCTTCACAAGGCTCTTAATCAAGCTGCTGCTATTGGCTACTTGAGATTTAATCCCGCTGATGCCTGCAATATCCCCAAGGTAGTCCGTAAAGAGTTAACGCCGCTCGATACCGAAGACATACAGAAATTCCTCACTGAAATTCGCGGCAATCCATTTGAAATTCTACTGTCGGTAACTCTTTTTGGGAGATTGCGTGAGGGTGAGGTACTGGCTCTCAGTTGGCACAATATTGACTTTGAATACGGTATGGTTCTTATCTGCCAGTTACAGCGCTTTCGCGAGGGTAAGGGCGTTTACCGCATTGTACCCACCAAAAACAGCAAAGGTCGGACTATCAAACCTGCCACAGCCGTAATGGATCTGCTCAAGCGCCAAAAAGCAATACAGGCAGAAATGCGGCTTAAAGCCGGTACAGCTTGGGAAAATAATGACTTTGTCTTCACAAATGAATGCGGACATCACTTTGATAACTCGACCATCTACCGTGCTTTTAAAAAGGCCGCAACAGCATTTGGACGCCCTGACGCTCGCTTTCACGACCTGCGGCCCTCTTACGCAGTCGCCGCTATCCAGTCCGGTGATGATATCAAAACTGTGCAATCAAATCTCGGTCATGCAACTGCTGCCTTTACTCTCGACGTTTACGGTCATGTTACAGAGCAAATGAAGCAGACAAGTTCGGAGCGCATGGATAACTTCATTAAAAGCGTGTCTGGTGGTGAAAAATGAGTCTTTTTCACTCTCATAAGGGAAAACTAAAGGGAAAACAATCCCTAAAAGGCAAAAGAAAAACCCTGTAGCCATTCGGGTAATGTTCATAGGGACACAAGTTGACACCATATCTTGCAAGGGGGCGGACAGCGTTTGCTGTCCGCTTTCTTGCGTTTTTTCTCTGTTTTTATTATGCGGGAAGCTGGTGAAATACCTCGCTTAAGGGCGGCGCAATGCGCGGCTGCTCCTCGCCCTGCTCCATCGCGCTGTCCACCGTGCCGATGTCGCGGTAGACGATGCGGATGCTCTGGTGGGAGCTGCGGGAGTATTTCTCTGTCCGCTCGCCTACCTCAATCCGCTGGATGAACAGCCGCAGCAGCTCCGGCGTCAGCTCGTCGATGGCGGTGTACTGCTTCGCCTTCTCAACGAACGTGTTCACGTTGGCGGAGGCGGCTTTCAGCTTTTCCAGCCGGGCCTCCTTTTCGGGGATCTGTTCCTCCAACGCTTTCTGTTCGACGGTGTAATCGCCCGCCAGCATCCGGTACTGCTCATCGGTCACCCGCCCCAGCACATTGTCCTCATAGAGCCGCTTGAACAGCTTGGACAGCTCCTCTCTGCGCCGCCGCATGGTATCCAGATCTTTTTGGATCGTGTTCATCTCACGCCGCAGCTCCAGCGTATTCTTGCTGCTGATGTAGGCGGCGAACTGCTTTTCCTTCATCCGCGCGAAGTGCGTCACCCGGCGCAAGTCCTCCAGCACAACGGCTTTCAGTTCAAACTCCCGGATATGGTGCGGCGTGCAGACGGTCTTGCCCTTTTTGCCGTAGGTGTAGCACTTGAAGTTGTACTCCGTCCGCTTCATCGTGCTGGCTCTGTGCAGCACCAGCGGCTTGCCGCAATCCGCGCAGAACACCAGTCCAGAGAAGATGTTCGGCTCGTCCATGTGCTTGGGGACACGCTTTTTGTGCTGACGCACCTCCTGCACGATGTCCCACTGCTCCTGTGTGACAAGAGCTTCGTGGGTGTTCTTCACCACGAACCGCTCACTTTCAGGGCGCTCCACACGCTGCTTGTTTTTGTAGGAGATCGTAGTGGTGCGAAGCCCAACCGAGTGTCCGAGGTAGACCTCATTGTTCAGAATGCTGGTGACGCTGTTGGAAGACCACAGGCATGGTCTGGTGGTGTCCAGTCCTCGATGGCTTTTCCCGGTCTTGCGGTAGTAGGCGTTGGACGGATTCACCACCTGCTCCTTGGTGAGGATGGTGGCGATCCGCTTGGGGCCGTTTCCAGCGGCGCAGAGGGAGAAGATGCGCTTCACCACAGGTGCGGTGTCCTCGTCCGGAACCAGCGTGTTGGCGTCACCATCACTTTTCCGATAGCCGTAGGGCGGTCTGCCGCCCAGCCGCTCTCCCTGCTCCGCTTTCATTTTCATGACCGCGCGGACCTTGCGGCTGGTATCCTTGGCGTGAAGCTCGTTGGCCCAGTTGCGGATGGGGTTGAAGTCATTGCTGCTCTCCACCGTGGAATCCACGCCATCGTTGACAGCGATGAAGCGGACATTCTTCTGGGGAAAATATATCTCCATGTAGTAGCCCACCTGAAGGTATTCACGCCCCAAGCGGGAGGCGTCCTTTACGATGAGGTTCGCCACCTGTCCCGCTTCGATCATCTCCACGATCTTTTTCCATGCCGGACGTTCGAAGTTCGTACCAGAGTAGCCGTCATCCGCAAGGAAGATGGTGTTCTCGAAGCCCTTTTCTTTTGCGTATTTCTCCAGCAGGGTGCGCTGGTGCTGAATGCTGTTGGACTCTCCGGCCCGCTCGTCCTCCTGACTGAGCCGCCCGTAGAGTACGGTGTATTGCTGATTTTCTTGACCTGCCATAGTTACCTCCTTTTCGTTGGGGCAGGCCGGTACGGTAACACGGAGTATACCGCACCGGCTCTCGCAAGTCTACCGGAATTTTACTGCTCATGATGCTCCCGCTCTAACTTCGTGTCGATGAGCTGCAGGAGCTTGTCCGTAGGCGTTGCCGATGCGCCGCCGGGGAATACGGAGGTCACAAGGAAGCACTTCCCACCGACCAGCATCGCCCGTTGACGGGTGAGGTCATCGCCCTCCCATTTGGCTGTGCTGTCACGGAACAACGTTTCCACGCCGCCGTCCTCGGAGCGGCGCAGGATGACCTGCTCCGGCCGGTAGGCGCCGAGGATGCCCGTGTCACGATAAATTTCCCAATCCTGTTTCATCCTAATCCTCCCATCGTTTGCTCTTGCTGTTGCTTTTTCTGTTCTTCTCGCGCGGCGTGTTCATCCAATTTTTCTTTCACCGCCAGAGCCGCGCCCGTGGCGAAGCCAATCGCCGCGCCGAAGTTTTCAGCGGCGATTTCCGCCTCTATGCGCCGCCGCTTTTCCTCGGCGTCTTCATCCTCGTCCATCAATGTCCCCACAGCGGTCAGTCCGGCCACGGCGGGGATCAGAGAAACAGGCCGCGGATCGCCGCCGCGCCATACCAACCCGCCAGTGCCGCCGTGCCAAGGATCAGCACCAGCATGATCCACTTGAGGGCCACCAGCAGGCTGAAGTCCGGGAGCCAGTCGATCCACTTGGAGGAATACTTCTCGCTCAGGTTCCCAACCCGTTCCAGCAGTTTGTTCATCTCTGTCAGCGATCTCTGCATCTCCGCCAGAGACTGCTGCACCGGCGTCAGGTCGATGTACGGCTTCAGTTCTGGCAGTGCTTTCCGAATTTCCTCCAGCTCCCAGTTTATTCCGTCCGCCTGCTCCGTCAGCTTGTTCATCGCCTGCGGCAGATCGCACTGGATCACGATGGGCTGGATCGGCTGCGGCGCAGACGGCGGTGCGCTGTTCGGCTGGTTCATCCGCTTCAATTCCTCCATCGGTTTCCGCTGCTCGACGGAATGTTCTCTTAATGAGTTCTGCGCGTATTCTGAATTCACGTTCCATGGCCTCCTTGCAATACTTTTCTTCGTGCAATTTGTTGTCGCGGCACTTTAGTCCGTCCGGGGTAGTGTAGGTGATGTACTTGCGGCCACTCTCCCAGCGCACCGCATAGCCCTCGGATGCCATCAGGGAAACGAAGGCGTCCTTGTCGGCGGCGTATTTCATGCACTCGTCGATGGTGTTCATGAGCCGCAGCTTCCAGCT
>OIIB01000518.1_pt1 | contig 11176 bp, 9 predicted proteins | sample 1583171 | NCBI WGS metagenome assembly OIIB01 (sample SAMN02675049, study PRJEB24791) | human gut metagenome, SKBSTL061 | isolation source: stool | host: Homo sapiens | place: USA | reverse complement strand
GTACTTCTGGGGCTCGTCCTGGCAGTCCATATACCAGATGCCGAAATCGTCCTCGCCGATCTCAACGATCGGGGCGTTCAGATCGAAGGGCAGCGGGTCGGGGATGTCATCATATGCCACGCTGCCGTCGGCGAACTCATAGGCGATATCGCACTTGCGGGAGGCCTGACGCACCAGCTTGTGCAGCTCCTGACGGGCGGCATCGTTGTTCACGGCCTCGGCGCGGTTGAACACGATCAGCTCACTGCGGGCGATCTTGTCCAGCAGCAGGCTGCGCATGGAGTTGTCGCGGGCGTAGGTCAGGGCGGTGGTGCCGTCGGCGGTGGCGATGCACTGATACACCAGCCAGTTTTCGGGCAGGGCATCCGCTAAATCCTGCAGCAGCCACATTCCGTTGTACTCGATGACCACGCGGCCTGCGTCCGCTTCCTTGCCCAGCTTTGCAAGGTTCTGGGGGTTCAGCTCGGACTTATCCTCCAACACCTTCACGGTCACGCCGGGGAAGGCGAACTTCTTCTCGTTGTACTCCTCTTCGCCCTCCTCGCAGATCAGCAGCAGGGTCTTGTCGCCGGAGTCGAAATTGGGGTCTTCAAAGGTCTCCTGAATAAACTTGGTCTTGCCGCTTTCCAGAAAGCCCACAAACAGGTAGACCGGGATCTCTTTTGCCATAATAAATGGTTGCTCCTTTTATCAATGATAGGCCCCCCCTTGGGGGAGCTGGCAATGCCGTCAGGCATTGACTGATGGGGTCAGCAGCCGAACAGCTGGGCGATGGCGGTCTCGTTCAGCTTGGAGCCGATGACCACCAGCTTGCCGCCCACGTCTGCGCTGCGGCTGCGCACTTCCCACTCGCCGGGCACATAGTCGAACTCCAGCCAGCCGTCTGCGCCGCCGTCCACGATGCCCTTGCTGCGCAGGATCATGCCGTAATTGCCGGTATCCAACTCGGTGAGGGCGTGCTCCACTTCAGCCTTGGTGAACTTGCGGGCAGTCTCCACGCCCCAGCTGGTGAACACTTCATCGGCGTGGTGGTCGTGATGATGATGACCGCAGCAGCAGTGGTCATCATGGTCATGCTCGTCATGATCATGGTGATGATGCTCATGCTCGTGCTCGTCATCATCTTCATCATGATCGTGGTGGTGACCGCAGCAGCAATGGTCATCATGATCGTGCTCGTCGTGGTCGTGGTGATGATGCTCGTGCTCATCCTCGTCATCATCATCGTCGTCATGGTCATGATGATGGCCGCAGCTGCACACACCGTTCTCATCGTAGTGATGATGGTGATGCTCGTGCTCTTCTTCCTCGTCCTCGTGGGCGTGCTCCTCGTTGGCCTTGGCAGCCATGGCGATCAGCTCGGCCTTGAAGTCGTCCTTGGTGGACATGGCTTTCAGGATCTGCTCACCGGTCAGGTGATCCCATGCGGTGGTCACGATGGTGGCGGTGGGGTTCTTTTCGCGCAGCATTGCCACGGCAGCGGCGATCTTTTCCTCGCTGGCGGTCTGGGTGCGGCTGAGCAGGATGCAGCTTGCATGGCTGATCTGGTCATCGTAGAACTCGCCGAAGTTCTTCATATACATCTTGACCTTGTTCACATCGGCCACGGTGACAAAGCTGTTCAGCTGCACGTCCAGATGCTCTGCCACGCCCTCCACGGCGCGGGTCACATCGCTCAGCTTGCCAACGCCGGACGGCTCGATGACGATGCGGTCGGGGTGGTACTGCTCCACCACCTGCTGCAGAGCGGTGCGGAAATCGCCCACCAGAGAGCAGCAGATGCAGCCTGCGTTCAGCTCGTTGATCTGGATGCCGGACTCCTTCAGGAAGCCGCCGTCGATGCCGATCTCACCAAACTCGTTCTCGATCAGGACCACCTTCTGGCCCGCAAAGGATTCCTTGATGAGCTTCTTGATCAGAGTCGTCTTGCCGGCACCCAGGAAGCCGGAGAAAATATCGATATTCGTCATAATGCTGTATGCCTCTTTCTTTTTCCAAAAGCCCGCAAGGGCCGTTCAGCAATCAGAGCCGCAGAGTGCTGGCTCAAAAATCTTACACTCCTATTATAACAAGGCTGTCAATGGGAAACCGCCTTTTTTGATGAGAAAATTGTAACTTTTTTTGCAGTTTGGCTGCGTTTTCAGAAAACGCTGCCTCCCGGACACAAAAAAGCCCCCGGAACGGGGGCAGAAAGCATAGAACCCATACAAAAACACAGCCCCACTTTGGCGAAGGAGAAGCCAAAGCGGGGCTGTATTCAATGAAGGAGAAATGATGGGAATATCAGGTTACAGATTCAGTTCAAACTGTTCTGCCGTGATTGTTGCTTTGCCATCGGCAGCAAAGGTGATGTCCTCGGCGGACTGGGGCGTGTAGATCCATGCGGTCATGGTCTGCTCGCCATCGTTGGCAAAAACTTCGATGCTGTTTTTATCCAGCAGGATGCGGAGCTTGAGTGCACCGTTCTGGCTGCGCACCTTGCAACTGCGGCGGTGAACGATGTCGGCACGGGAACCGGCATAGCTGCGATCCAGCGTCAGCTCGGAAGTGTAGGGATCGTAGGTCAGGCTAGTGTGATGATCTGCATCTGCAGCCAGCTTCAGGGTGAAGGAGCGGTATTCGCCGGGCTGCACCGTGACGGTCAGGTCGGCCACACGGCCCTTGATGCCTTCCAGAGAAGTTTCGCTTTGCACCATCACATTTTCGTGGAAGGTGCGCTTACCGTGGACGGCGTCCAGTTCCCGCACGGGGGCCTGAACAATGCGTCCGTCCTTGATGTGCAGCTCGCGGGGGCAGATGGTCTGCCCGAACCACTTGCAGCCCTGGGGCTTATCCTCGGTGTCCGACCATGTCTGCAGCCATGCCGTCATGATCCGGCGGCCATCCGGGGCAAGGGTGGTCTGGGTGGCGTAGAAGTCGATGCCGCCGTCCATCAGCTGCACGTTTTCCTTGGTGAAGGTGTGGGTGGCTTCGTCGTAGCTGCCGATGAAGGCAATGACGTTGTGACCATTGTGGAACTCGCCCTTGGGCAGCATCTCCATGGGCCCCAGCATCAAAACCTGCTTGCCATCCAGCGGGAAGAAGTCCGGGCACTCCCACATTTTGCCGTACTGATTGTTGCAGCGTTCCAGCACCGTGACAAAGTGCCAGTCGAAGCCGTCCTTGCTCTGGAACAGTGCCGCTGCGCCGCTGCCGTCCTCGGCCCGGCAGACGGTGACGGCGGAGTAGGTGCCGTCGGCCTCACGCCAGATCTTGGGGTCCCGGAAGTCGAACCTGCTGAAGCCTTCCGGCAGGTCTTTCTGGGTCAGCACCGGGTTGCAGGCAGGCTTTTCGTAGTTGAGACCGTCACCGATGGCAATGCTCTGGGTCTGGATATCCCGCATCTCCCCATTGGGCTGCTTTTCTGCAATCACGCTGGTGTACATCAGCAGCTGCTTGCCGTCATCCATCTCGGTGGCAGAGCCGGAGAAGCAGCCGGGGCCGTTGTCCACCGGGGAATCCGGGGCAAGTGCACAGGGCAGATACTCCCAGTGCAGCAGGTCGGAGCTGACCGCATGACCCCAGTGCATGGGCGCCCACCGCACATCGTAGGGATTATACTGATAGAACTGGTGATACTTCCCTTTGTAATAAGAGAAGCCGTTGGGGTCGTTGAGCCAGCCCACATAAGGAGTCATGTGGTAAGCAGGGCGTTCCGCCGGGGAAATGGCTGCGCCGTGCTCGGCCTCGTAGGCACGGGCTTTTTGTAAAGTCAAATCGTTCATGGAATCCTCCAAAGGAAAGAATCCTTATGCGTAGTAAGCATCCAGATATTTCTGCATAATACCCAGATAGTCGGACAGGCCGTAGGCTTCCAGCTTGCTCAGATAGTCGTTCCACTCTGCATCCGTAGTGCCGTTCATGATCCAGTTCGCCTTCTGCGTATTCATGTAGGTCTGCAGATCTGCCTGCAGGTTAGAGACCTGCTCGGTGTCCTCGTTGCTCATAAAGACATTGGGATAGACATAATCGTTGTTCATATCCGGGGTGTAGATGTCCTTGATCCAGTCCAGACGGTACTGTGCATCGTCCGGGCAGGTAACGTATACACCATAGTAATCATCCAGAACCGCCAGAGGCCCGCCGACACACTGCGCCTCACGGACTTCCACGGGAGAAGCATCGCCCAGAGGAGCGTGCTTCAGCATAGGCTCGCCCTTATCGTTGGTGGACATTTCAAAAATGTTAAAGCCTTCCGCATCGCCGTAAGTACCCCAGTTGTTCTGCGGAGACTGGAGGGGTGCGTACATCTGATCCAGCCATGCGCAAACCAGTGCAGGATTAGCCGCCTTTGCGGTAACAACGCACTTGCCGCGGGCAAAGCCGCTGGTGAAAGAGCCGTTCTGCGGAGTGATATTCCGGGTATCGGCGGTCAGGGCAGGCAGCGGCTCCCAGTCGGTCAGGTTGTCAATGTTGGCAACATCCCAGCTGAAGCAGACACCATAGCGGCCAGCCTTGCCCTTGGAAACATAGGTGGACCACTCCTGCGTAAAGCACTCCGGGTCAATGAGCTTTTCGGCATACAGCTTGTGCAGCCAGTCCAGACCATCACGGTAGCCCTGCTGGGTGGCGGCACAGATGACTTTCCGGTCGTTGGTAACAGCGATATGGCGGTCTTTGTCTGCATCGCCGTAGCCTTCGCCAAAGCCATTGATGAGGATGCTGGGGTCCTGATCGCCGTTGTTGACGATGCAGGACATGGGGATGATGTCGCCGTCAATGCCATACTCTGCCTTGATAGAAGCGGCGTTATCACGGAATGCCATCAGCACCTGCTCAAACTCGTCCACCGTGGTGGGCATCGACAGACCGAGGAAGTTCAGCCACTTGGTATTGATGAAGCTCATGTTGCCAATGGTCTGGATGGCGGTCTTTTCTGCGCCGAGCTGCTCGATCCAGGGCAGTGCCCAGATGTGGCCATCGCTGTCGGTACACATGGTGCGGTACTCCGGGTACTGCTCAAAGACCTTCTGGAGATTCGGCATATTGTTGTCAATGTAGTCTTCCAGATTGAGGATGACACCCTGATCTGCGTAGCGCAGCAGATTGCTGTCGGTAAAATCAGCAGTAAAAACAAAATCCGTCAGGGTGTTGGGGTTGGACATATTCAGGGTGATCTTATCGTTCCACTGGTCGGACTGGATGGCGGTCCAGTCGATGTGCACATTGGTCTGCTCTTCCAGACGCTTGAAGATGGTGCGGTTGTTCGGCTCGGATTCGCTGCCCACAGGGAAGCTGGTCATACCGGTAAAGGTGACCTTTTCGGACAGCGGAAATGTAACGGCACCGGTCGTGTCCACAGCTGCGGCAGCAGAATTGCTGCTGCCGGTGGATTTGCCGCCGCCACAGGCAGACAGAGCAGCGGCAGAACCCGCCAGAGCGCAGACCTTGAGGAAGTTGCGGCGAGAGATCAGCTTTTTCATGGTATTTTCTCCTTTTTTGTGGTTCTTTCTTCGTGTAACAGATGAGCGTACCGGCTCATAAAATTCTGGAATATCCTCAGCCTTTAATGGAACCAGCCATGATGCCGGCATCAAAATACTTCTGGAAGAAGGGATACATCACCAGCAGCGGCAGACTGGAAATAATAATGGTTGCATATTTGAGCAGCTCTGCCATCTTCGCACGTTCGGCAGTGCTCTGGATATCTGCGATCATGCCGGATTCCGGCTGGCTCTGGATCAGGATGGAACGCAGCACCAGCTGCAGCGGCTGCTTCGATGCGCTGTTCAGGTAGATCATGGCGTCAAAGTAGCTGTTCCACATTGCCACGAACTGCCACAGAGCCAGAACTGCCACCACCGGCATACAGACGGGCAGCAGGATCTTGAAGAAGTAAAGCATCTCGCTGGCTCCATCCACATCCGCAGCTTCGCGCAGCTCACGCGGGATGCCTTGATAATAGGTACGGGCAATGATCATGTTCCACACGCTGAATGCTCCCGGCAGAATGACCGCCCACATGGAATCCAGCAGACCCAGATTGTTGATGAGCAGGTAGGTGGGGATCAGACCGCCGCTGAAAAACATCGTGATCACAAACAAGGTGTTGAAGATCGTTTTGCCTTTGAAGTCCGGCAGCGACATGGGATAAGCGGCAAGCATCGTCACAGCGACCGAGATGATGGTGAAGATGATCGAGTAAAGTACTGCGTTCTTGAAGCCGACCCAAATCTGCTTGTCCGAAACGACACGCTGGTAAGCATCCAGACTCCACTTGCTGAAATCAAAGGAGATTCCCTTGTTTTGCAGAGTGACCGGGTCCATAAAGGACGCGATGACGATGTAGATCATCGGAACGATGATCGCCAGCAGGAACAAGCCCAGAAGTGCGTAGCCGCAGTACAGGATGATCTTATCTTGTCTGGTGTAGAGGGCCATTTTTGATTTTTTCTGTTTTGCCATGGTAAACCCCTCCTTACAAGCCCTTGCCATCGTTCATTTTGGCAACGACCTTGTTCACTGCGATCAGCAGGATGACGTTGACAATGGTGTTGAACAGACCGACTGCCGTGGAAAAGCTGTAATCGCCGTCCAACAGGCCCTTTTTATAAACGTACGTTGCAATGATCTCGGCAGTGTTCAGGTTCAGGTCGGTTTGCAGGGCATAGGCTTTTTCAAAACCGATGCTCATGATGTTGCCTGCCTGCAGGATAAACTGAATAACGACCATATCCTTAATGGCGGGCCACTCCACTGTCATGATCTGCTGGATCAGGTTTGCGCCGTCGATCATCGCAGCTTCCTTCAGATCTTTGCTGGCGTTAGAAAGGGATGCGGTGTACATGATGGATGCCCAGCCGGCACCCTGCCAGATGCCGCTGATGATGTAGATGGGGCGGAACGCTTCCGGCAGCGTCATGAAGTTGATGCTGGTGTGAAGCAGGCCGTTCACCGGACCGGTGACACTCAGCAGCACCCGGACGATGCCGCACAGCACGATGACCGAGATGAAGTTGGGCATATACAGCACCAGCTGCACCTTCTGCTTGATCTTCTTGCTCTCGATACGGTTGAGCAGGAATGCCAGCAGGATGGGGATCGGGAAGCCCCACAGCAGGCCGTAGACGCTCAGCTTCAGGGTGTTGATCAGATAACGCTGGAAGTCCGGCGAGGACATGAAGCGGGTAAAGTTTTTGAAGCCTACCCACTCGCTGCCCCAGATACCTTTGAAGGGATTGTACTTCTGGAACGCGATCAGCACACCGCCCATGGGAGCGTACTTGAACACCAGCGTCAGCACCACGGCAGGCAGCAGGAACAACAGGTAAAGCTGCCAATGCCGTTTGATGTAGACCCATGTGTTGTGCAGCTTGCGTTCTGCTGCCAGCACAGCCGTTTCCGACGAGGCTGTCTTTGCTTTCATGAATCATTCTCCTCCTTTTTGATTTGTTTGCCGCTTGATTTGCATTTTACATTTGCACCTTTGAATTTTACGTTTTCATCGCTTCGCTTGTGCAAATGTAAAACTCTGTAATTCATTTATACCACGCAATCAAGCGAATGTCAACGATAATTCATGGTATATATCAAGAAATACTGTGGATTTGTACAGATGCACAAATCCGAAAGTGCGCAAATATGCAAAATGATGATTTGCATTTTTGCATTTGACTAATTTGTGCATTTGCACTATACTGGAGTCATAAAGAATAAGATCCGTCACCAGACTTTATCTATAAAAGAAAGAGGATGACTTATGGCAACCAAAGTCACCATTCAGGATATCGCAAACGAGCTGCAGCTTTCCCGCAACACAGTTTCAAAGGCCATCAACAACACCGGTGTGCTGGCAGATGCCACACGGGAGAAGATCCTGCGCAAAGCCGCCGAAATGGGCTATAAGCAGTTCGCCTATCTGCCGCTGTTTCAGGAAGACGCTGCAAAAACAGCAGAGCCTTTCATTCTGCCGAGTGACAAACGGGAGATCGCCATGCTGACGACCCAGTTTCTGAGCAGCTCTCACTTTTCCTCCACGATGCTGGATCGTTTCCAGTCGGAAATCGACCATCTGCACAGCGGCATGACCATTCATCGCATTTCTCCCATAGAGCTGAAAGAGAAAAAACTTCCATCTTCTCTCAACATCCAGCGCACAGCCGGCATCATCTGCTTTGAAGTATTCGACTATGACTACGCACAGATGCTGTGCGATCTGGATCTTCCGCTGCTGTTTGTAGACAGCCCTGTGATGAATATGCGTCCTCCTCTTAAAGCTGACCGCCTTTATATGGAAAACCGCATTGAGATCCAGAATGCGGTGACCCACATGGTCCAGCGCGGCAAAAAACGCATCAGCTTTGCGGGGGATAAAAACCACTGTCAGTCCTTCTTTGAGCGTTATATGGCTTATAGGGATGCAGTGGAGCACTTTGGTCTGACAGAGGGCCTGAGCACCTGTGCGATGCCATCTGGACAGCAGAACTATCCGGTATCCCTGTACGAAACCATCCGTCGGTTCAAAACGATGCCGAATGCCTTTGTCTGCGCCAATGACTTTGTTGCCATGGATCTGGTCAAGGCATTGGATGAGCTGGGGTATTCGGTTCCCGATGATATCTGGGTCTGCGGCTTCGATGACAGTCAGGAGGCTTCCTACTTTGCCCCCCGTCTGACTTCGATCCATATCCATGGACAGATCATGGGCTACACTGCTGCCAATCTGCTTATGACCCGCATCGAAGAACCATCGCTGAACTATCGCACCGTCTATACGGAAACCAACCTGATCCTGCGCGAATCCACAGGAGATTGAGCGAAAGGAGAACCCCCATGCGTGACCTGTTCAATACGGACAAGCCGCTGTTTGCTGTGCTGACGAAATTGACTTACAGTGCTTACCTGAACATCTTATGGCTCGTGTGCAGCCTGCCCATCGTTACCATAGGGGCTTCTACGACCGCATTGTTCTACGTCACACTCAAAATGGCGGAAGATCGGGACGATGGTCTGACCCGGATGTTTTTTAAGGCGTTCCGGGAAAATTTTAAGCCCGCCACAAAACTCTGGCTGATCCTGCTGGCAGTCGGCAGTTTCCTGGCTGCGGATGGCTTTGTGCTGCGCCGAATGTGGAGCGAAAACATTTTCTGGACGCTGCTCACTGCAGTGCTTATTGGTGCGGCAGTTCTGTACGGCATCGTTCTGCTGTATGCCTTTCCTCTGCTGGCACGGTTTGAAAACACCACCTTCGGCATCCTGAAAACAGCGTTTCTCGTGGGTGTCCGGTATCTGTTTTGCACCCTGCTGATGGCGGCGATCTATGGCATCATGGGGTACGTCATAGTGTTTGTGTTCACGCCTGCATTCCTGCTGGGCATGGGCTTCTGCGCCATGCTCTGCTCCTTTCTGATGCTTCGGATCCTCTATCTGATCGGTGGAGACCCCGATGCAGTACACGAGGAATCCGACCATGACAAAAACTGACCGGGATACGCTCCGCTCCCTCCATGGGCGCAAAAAGTGGGAGCACATCTGGGCATATTACAAGCTGCCCATTGCGATCGTGCTCATTGTCGTCTATATCCTCGGCTATGCAGCCTACCGCCATGTGACGAAAAAAGAGGATGTGCTTTACCTTGGTCTGGTAAATATCACTGCCGGGTCTGATCTAACGGAACAGCTTACCACCGGCTTTGCCAAGGCGCAGGGTCTGACCAAAAAGCAACAGGTCGATCTGCTGTCCGGCTTGCTGCTCAGCGAAAGCGAACGCGCAGAGGAGCAGTATGTATATGCTTCGGAGATGAAGCTGCTGGGTGCAGTCAGTGCCCAGCGGTTAGATGTTGTTCTGATGGACGAATCTGCACGGGATCGATTGTTGGCAGATGATTATTTTCTCGATCTGCGGACACTGGATGCGTCTTTCCGTGCACTGCCGGGTCTGAACGCCGGTGGGACCGTGCTGGATATTTCAGACACGCCGTTTGTCAGGCAGGCAGGTTTTTCTGGCAAGGTCTATCTTGGGGTAGTGCAGAATGCACCGCACCCGGAGCGTGCAGCCGCTTACATTCATTATCTGTTCCAGCGGTGATCGTTGGGTTTCACATCAAGAATAAGGAGAATTATCATGGACATTGTAACGATTGGTGAAGTTTTGATCGACCTGACCCAGACCGGCAAGGATGCCCGCGGCATCCCTCAATTTGCCGCAAACCCCGGCGGTGCCCCGGCAAATCTGGCTGTGGCAGCCGCCCGGCTGGGGGCACAGACCGCCTTTATCGGCAAGGTGGGTGCGGATGCCTTTGGCCGCTACCTGAAAGAGGTTCTGGCAGAGAACAAGGTGGACGTTTCCGGCATGGCGGTGGATGCAGACCACCCCACCACCATGGCAGTCGTGTCAGTGGATGCCACCGGTGAGCGGGATTTCAGCTTCTACCGCAGCGCCAACGCTGACGTGATGCTGTGCAAAGAGGACATTTCGGAGGGCGCTCTGAAAGCTGCCAAAATCGTCCACTTCGGCTCTGTCAGCCTGACCGCTGACCCCTCTCGCACTGCCACGCTGGACGCTGCTGCCCGTGCCAAAAAGCTGGGTGCTACCATCACCTACGACCCCAATTATCGTGCCAACCTCTGGAAGAACAAAGAGGATGCCATTGCTCAGATGAAAGCACCCCTTCCGCTGGTGGATATCCTGAAAGTTTCCGATGAGGAGCTGCCCCTGCTCACCGGCACCACCGACTGCGAAAGCGGCACGGCACAACTGGCACAGAACGGCATCCGGCTGATTTTTGTCACCTTGGGTGCAAACGGCGTATTCTACCGCTTTGGGGACAAGACCGGTCATGTGGCTGGCGTTCCCTGCAAGGTGGGCGACACCAACGGCGCAGGCGATACCTTCTTTGGGGCTGCCCTGTCCAAGCTCTGCAAGGAGGAGCTGGACACCCTGACCGTAGACAAGCTGGAAGGCATTCTGGCCTTTGCCAACAAGGCGGCCAGCATCACCACCAGCCGGCATGGTGCCATCCCTGCCATGCCCACCCTTGCGGAAGTGGAGGGCTGAACCATGGCAGTAAAACAGGAATTTGAGTCCCGGTTTGCCAAGCACAAGGATGAATTGGAATGGCTATTCATGGAGCTGTACCACAACCGGGAAGGACTGGAAGTTCTGGAGCGGGAGATGGCAGAAGCCTACAACGCCCGC
>OIIB01000513.1_pt1 | contig 11235 bp, 10 predicted proteins | sample 1583171 | NCBI WGS metagenome assembly OIIB01 (sample SAMN02675049, study PRJEB24791) | human gut metagenome, SKBSTL061 | isolation source: stool | host: Homo sapiens | place: USA | reverse complement strand
CCTGTCGGCGGCGGTTGCATGCAGCGATGATAACGACGATCCGGGGGCAGCGGCTCCCGAGATCACTTTGGAGAGCGTTTCGACGGGTCAGACCGAATTTTCGTTCCGCCTGCGGACGAATGTGGACGGGGCGTACGGTTATCAGGTCGTGAAACGGACGCAGAATGACGGGATAGAGAAGCCCGACGCCGCATCGCTTTTCGACGAGCACACCGGTACCGTGAATAAAGAGACTACGGTGGCCGTGACCGGTTTGGAGACGGGCTGTTCCTATGTGCTTTATGCGGCCGTGAAGGCGGAGACGCTGTATAGCGAAGTGGCGGAGCTCGCCTTTACGACAGGGGTGAACTCGAACGAAATTATCGAGGTGTCGGACATCGGCTCCGACCGGTTTACGTTCTCTATCCGTTGTGAGGGTCCCTACTTTTTCGCCGCGATTCCGACGGCCACGCTGAATACGTATACCATCGAGGAGTACCTCACTGAGGCGGGTTGCATCGGCCGGGGCGAGGCCGAATACGACTGGGTCGACGGAGGGGAATTCTCCGCCGAAAACGGGACTTTCTCCATGAAGGTCATCGCGGGTGTTCCGTACGTCATTCTGATGGCGCCCTGCGACGCATCGTACAATATCACCGGGGAGCCTCAGCGGCTGGATTTCGAGACGCTGCCCCGCCAGGGTAGCGGTGCGGAAGTGGAGGTGGAATTGACCGAAATCGCCTCTACGTCGGTGAAGGTCGGAACCTCGCCTGGCGAAGGTGTCGCCGAATATTACGTATATGTCCGTGATAAGGAGTGGTATACGAACATCATCGAGAACAACGGAGGCGAGGCGATGGCGATCCATATGATCAAGTATGCCACCGATGCGGGACTGGGCAGGAAATACGAGGCGGTCGCGAGCGAAGTGTGGGAGGGTCTGAAACCCTCCAAGGAATATTACTGCGGCGTGGTGAGCGTCGATTTTTCCGGGGGCGAGAATCTTCAGTTGGTACCGTTCACGACTGAAGAGTCCTCGGGACGGGTGCCTCTGCTGGAGGTCGAGGCCCGTAAATCCGATACGAATCCTTCCGAGACGCTGAATCTCCGCATTCGGAGCGATATAGCTTATCTGGGACGTTACGCCGTTTTGGCCGCCGCCGAGGTAAAGAATTACGAAGCGCAGGGTAAGGGTGACAAGGAAATTATTTCGGACGTAGGCACCGACCTGAACATCCAGGAGATGGAGCAGGTCAATACGGCGGAAGGTTACGATATCGAGGTGGAATTCCTCTATCCGGGCATGGAGTATGTCTGCATCGTCGCCGTACGTTCGTTGGAGGATGTGGAAGTTTATAAACGGGTGACGGTGCGGATGGACGACTGGCCCTCCGAGGCGCGTGTCGAGTCCGAGTTGTTCGACGTGCTTCCGGGTACCTGGACGATCTCCTATTCCTATCTGGACTATAATGATATGCCTCAGGAGATTAAGGATGTCGAAGTGAAGATCGAAGCCGGAGTCGATGATAAGACTTGTAAGGAGTACCGTGCTCGGAATATGCTGGTGCTGACCGGCTATCCGTTCCAGGGGGGCGAGCCGCTCTATTATTCTCCGGCCGATTTGATGAGAGAATCTTCCTGGTACAGCGCGGCACCTGAACTGGCTTACCGTGACTACGGGGCCAAAATCTTCTTCCACATTGGAGAGGGCGATGAGGTGACGGTGCCTTCGTCGAAGAGTGTTTATCTGTATAACTGGGGAGACTGGCCGCTTCTTTTCGTGGGCATGGATTACGATAAGTACCAGCTCGCGCCGGCATCGTTTCCGGTGGAGGTATCGTCCGACCGCAGGACGCTTACGATCAAGCAGTACGTATCGGGTGCCGAGTTCGAATACGGTGTATACCGGCCTTCAGTGGTGATGGATGGAGTCAAGTTGAACGTGGCTGTGTCGGATATCGTGCTGCGTAAGGTCGATTGAGTGATGCGGCAGCAAAGGGCTGTCCCGATTGGTGGCGGTGCCGATGCGGTGGGTTGGGATTCCCGCTGATCGCCCGGCTTGCGGGGTTAGCCTCTTCCCGTGACCGAGGCATTGTAAGCTCCGCCCGTCTGAATTTTCAGACGGGCGGAGCTTTTTTTACGAAAAATCGTTGCGTAATTAAAAATAGAATGATATATTTGTAATATCAAAATAATATCATAAAAACAGGATGGTTATGGAAAAGGGAAATTTTGTCTATTCGGGTTGGCGGGCCAACGGCTTCGTCGCGCTCGTCGGGTTGCTGGTGTTGATCGCCGGAGGTATCGCGCTGTGCGTGTTCGGCAGCGATGTAATGGATCCGCGCATTGGGCTGCGGACTGCGATGCTGGTTTGCGGCGTATGCCTGTTTTTTATAAGTATGTTCTGTTTCAAGGGCTTTATGTTGCTCGAACCCAACGAAGCCCGTGTCGTTATGTTTTTCGGCAAATACAAGGGGACTTTTTACGAAACGGGTTTTTGGTGGATCAATCCCTTTATGGGGCGCAAGAAAATTTCGGTGCGTGCCCGCAACCTGAACGTCGAGCCGATCAAGGTGAACGACAAGAACGGCAATCCGGTGATGATCGGCCTGGTGCTGGTGTGGAAAATCCGTCCGGACGAGATCTACCGGGCCGTGTTCGACATCGACGCCTCGACGATGGGCGGCACCGATCTTGCGGTTTCGGCTTCGGCCCGTATGAAGGTGCTCGAAAACTTCGTCAGCGTGCAGAGCGATGCCGCACTGCGTCAGGTGGCGGGGTATTATGCGTATGATAACAACGGCGTTGCAGATGACGAACTGACTCTGCGTTCGAACAGTGACGAGATCAACGATCAGCTCGAAGCCAAGCTCAACGACCGTCTTTCGATGGCCGGTATCGAAGTGATCGAGGCCCGCATCAACTATCTGGCCTACGCGCCGGAAATTGCAGCCGTGATGTTGCGGCGCCAACAGGCCGATGCGATCATCTCGGCCCGTGAGAAGATCGTCGAGGGAGCCGTTACGATGGTCAAGATGGCTCTCGACCGGTTGGCCGACGACCGGATCGTGGAGTTGGACGAGGAGCGCAAGGCGGCTATGGTGAGCAATCTTCTGGTGGTGCTGTGTGCTGACGAGGCCGCACAGCCGATCGTCAATGCAGGTACGTTGCATCATTAGGATCGGACGATGGCGAAGGAGGCTACGAAGAGTTTTGTGCTGCGTGTCGATGCGGCTACGATGGAGGCGGTCGAGCGGTGGGCTGCGGACGAGTTCCGCAGCACCAACGGACAACTGCAGTGGATCATCATGGAAGCTCTGCGCAGAAGCGGCCGCCTGAAAAAATCACGGGTCGGGAAACCGGAGCCGAAACCCGAAAGAGAGTGAATCTATGCGAATCAGTTTTATGCGGTGGCGTCCCGGCGACGCCCGGGAACCTCGGGTGCGGAGAAAATGGCTCGAAATAAGCGGTGTGCCGAGTAGGGCCAGGTTTCGGAGTTTCGTTTGCAACCGGTTGTGGATCGGGGTGTTGCCTGCTTTCGTAGCGGGATTCGGAATCGTATTGCTGCTGCTTGTCTTCAGCCGTGAATCGACTCCGGAGCGGAGTTTGGTGCGGGCGTCGATCGCCGGCGGTTTATGCGTATTCGGTTGGATATTGGGTATCTGGGCCGCAACGGGACCCGATCCGGAGGCGGATTCGAATGCTGAAAATCCGGAACAGGCTTCCGGGGATCGGTTTGCTCCCCGCGGGTTGCGATGGTGGCTGTGGATTCTTTGCGGTGGGGCTGCGATATGCTATGCCGTCTTTTCTCCGAGTATCGGACGGATCGTCGAAGGCGAACGTACGGTGTTGGAGGGTGCGGCGGAAATCGTCAGTAAAGTATTGACGGTAGTCTGTGTGATCGTTCCTGTTTGGTTGGCGGAACGAGCCCGGCGGTAACTTCGTCCGGCCGGATACGCAGCGCGGGTACGGTGTTTCCCGGCCGGTCCTTACCTGCGGTTTTCGACACTCGGCTGTTGGGCGCCCGTTCGGGAGGTTTTTCCTGGTGTCACTCCGGCGGTACGGATTTTTAGGACGATGCGGGATATTTTTCTGAAATTTACGCTATCTTTAACCCGATGAAAAAGATCGTTGTTTTTACGGGTGCCGGCGTGAGTGCCGACAGCGGACTGGCTACTTTCCGCGATTCCGACGGGCTGTGGGCCAACTACCGGATCGAAGATGTCTGTACGCCCGAGGCGTTGCGCGACAATCGGGCGCAGGTCGTCGATTTTTACAACATGCGCCGCCGCGAGATGCTCGGGAAGGAGCCGAATGCGGGCCATCGCGCTATTGCGGGCCTGGAAGAGTGTTTCGACGTGGAGGTAATTACCCAAAATGTCGATAATCTGCACGAGCGGGCCGGCTCTTCGCGCGTCACGCACTTGCACGGAGAGCTGACTAAATTGCGTTCGTCGCGCGATCCCGAATTGATCGTGCCCATCGACGGCTGGGAACAGCGGCTCGATGCGACCGCTCCGGACGGAGCGCTCCTGCGGCCTCATATCGTCTTTTTCGGCGAGGCGGTCCCGATGTTCGAACGGGCGGCCGAGATCGCCGGGACAGCCGATCTTATGGTCGTAGTCGGTACTTCGCTGGCGGTCTATCCCGCCGCATCGCTGGTGCGTTACGTGCGGCCCGATGTGCCGATTTTTCTGGTCGATCCGGGAAATCCCGATACGGCGATGATCCGCAATCCGCTCACCCATATCCGTTCACGTGCCGCCGAGGGCATGCCCGAACTGGCGGAGCGGTTGAAGTCGGAATTCTCTTGAATCACAGCTTTTCTGTCTGTCGTTTTCTCGCGGTCGGAAGGCAGCCGGTTCGAAACTCTTCCCGCATGATTTGCCGGGTTGCGCCGGAGGGATGGGACGACCTTCGAGGATTGTAAAACGATAAGGAGCGGTAATCCGCTCCTTATCGTTTTATTGTTTCTTTTGAAAATTTCTCCGGAACTATCGGTAGGTGATCTCGATCGTTGCCGGGTTTACGATGTCGCGTATTTTGGTTTTCGTCCGGTTTTTGATTTCGTATTTGTAAAGTTTTTCTTCTTCGGGGAACTCGGGGTGGTTCATAGCTTCATCGATGACTTCGTTGCCGACTACGATGTCGTATTCTACCTGATACTCCTCATACGGGACGTCGTAGGATATCCGCTTTACCGCATTGTCGGCATCCGTTTCGATGCGCAGTTTCAGGTATTCGTCCTCTCCGCAGGCGGATTCCGTAGTGGTGTAGGATTTGTGTAGCGTGACATTTGGTGTGGGATAAGCACCCTCATCCACTCCCACCTCGTCGTCCTCGTCCTCGTCGGCGGCAGTGGCAGTGGTTATTTCGGGCAGGCAATCGCCGTAGTTTCCGGTCAGGCGTAACAGGGAAAAAATAGCGCTGGAAGTGTTTTCGAATGAGATGCGACCGCCCATTGCATACATGTAGAAATCGAGGTTGCTCCGGTCGTTGGCATAACGGTGGGGGTAGCACTCATCGGCCGGGAGCGAATACTCCCAGGGCTGGTAGTCCGGGTCGTAGGAGGCCTCGTAACTGTCGTAGTAGGTGTAGCGCGTCAGCAGGCCGTCCGTGTAGTAGAATTTGTTTTCGCTGTATTGATTCAGGCCGCTGGAAGAGGAATAGGAATACTTGGATAGCAAGGAAGAGAGACGTCCTTCCGGGGTGTATGTATAGGTCTCCTGCCCTTCGAGCCGGGGTGTCCCGTTGTCGTAGTCGTAACTCGAAGTTTCGGTGATGCGTCCTTTCGCGTCGGTTTTGGCGGAAATTTTGTAGAGAAGGCGCTCCGCCTCATCGGTTGTCCGGACCGAAACTTCGTTGGCGATCGTATAGTCGAATGTATATATCTCCGTTCCGTTGTCTTTATAGGAGTATTCGTCGGTCGAGTGGTAGTTTTCGGTAATTCGGGCTACTCTGTTTTCTTCGTCGTAGTCGAATGATTGCGAGACGGTCGTCGTCGCTCCCTCTTCGCGGTTGTCTGTGAGTTTGTAATCCACCCGGGCGACGTATTTGTAATCGGTCGGAGGCGTGTCTGGATCATCTGGATCATTTGGATTGTCCGGATTGTCTGAACCGTGTCCCTTTTGTTCGATTTCGATGGCGATGCGGTAAGAGCCGCAGACGATCGTGATTTTGGCGAAGCGCGATTCGGAAGAGCTGTTGGATTCGAGGATTTCGATGGTGATCTGCGCTTTGCCGGCATCGCCGCTGTAGGCGGACAGACGGAGCCACGAAGGTTCCGTGCGCGTCGTCTCTTCGAGGGTTGCGGTCCATGCTTCCGCTGCCGTGAACGAAATGGTTTTCGGAGCGGTTTGATCAGCGTTAAAGATTTGCTCCAGTAAAGAGCTGTCGATCAGGATGGAAGAAAGCCCCCCCCCTCCTCGGGAGATTCGGTGCAGGCTCCGAGCATGACGAATGCCAGCAGAGCTGCGAATAGTTTTACGTGTTTCATTGTTTAGGAATTTAAGTGATATTAAGTGTTTGGTTCAATGCCGTATGACAGGAACGGTTGCTTCGTGGTCCGTTAGTTCTTGTTTTTGAAGTAAAGCTCCAGCAATTCGTGCGCCGCGACGAACGAGCTGACTTTGGCGTCGAGCACTTTTTGCTCGAGCTCCGTGATGCGGGGTTCGATCTGCGGGTTGTGGTAGAAGCTGTTCTTCAACACCTCGTCGATGGTTTCGTACATCCAATACTTGTTCTGACGGTTGCGGTTGTGCGTGAAGTATCCGTTCGCCTGAATGAAGTCGAGGAACTCTTCGACGCCTTTCCACACCTCCTCGAGTCCCGTTTTTGTGTATGCCGAGCAGGTATAGACTTTCGGACGCCAACCCGATTCCGGGATCGGGAAAAGACGCAACGCACCCTGATATTGCGTTTTGGCCAGTTCGGCTTTGTAGATGTTCTCGCCGTCGGCCTTGGTGATGACCATCATATCGGCCATCTCCATAATGCCGCGCTTGATGCCCTGCAATTCGTCGCCCGCACCGGAGATCTGGAGCATCATGAACATATCGACCATCGAATGTACGGCCGTTTCGGACTGTCCCACGCCGACCGTTTCGATGAAGATGACGTCGAATCCGGCAGCTTCGCACAGGATGATCGTTTCGCGGGTTTTGCGGGCTACGCCGCCGAGCGACCCGGCCGAAGGGGAGGGGCGGATGAAGACCTTGGGATTGGACGAGATACTCTCCATGCGGGTCTTGTCGCCGAGGATCGAACCGCCGCTGCGCTCCGAGCTGGGGTCGATGGCCAGTACCGCCAGCTTGTGCTTGAGCGAGGTGACCATATTGCCTACGGCTTCGATGAAGGTCGATTTTCCGGCTCCCGGGACGCCCGTGATGCCGATGCGTACCGATTTCCCGGCATGCGGCAGGCACTTTTCGATGATCTCCTGCGCCTGGGCATAGTGGTCGGGGTTGCTGCTTTCTACCAGGGTGATGGCCTGCGAAAGCGTCGTGATGTTGCCTTGAAGAATGCCCTCGACGTACTCTTCGGTGGTGAGTGCACGCTTTTTCTTTCGGACGAAATAGGGATTGACTACGGGTTGGTTTTCCACACCTTCGGTTACGGTCAGGGCGCACTCGTGGTGGGTGTCGGCATACTCTTTTTCGTAATGGTTTATCTTGGTGAATGACATGACGGAATTAACGGTATTACTGGTGTTTATTGAACTATTTTCTGGATGAATGAACTGGTCATGCTCTGCGGATTTCCCATCCACAGCACTCGATTCTTGGCATCGATCAGCACGCTGAACGGCACGAAATCGACTCCGAAACTGCCGAATACTTTTTTGTCGTGATCGAGTGCCACACCGATTCGTTCGGAGATGTAGGGCGTGAGAATCGGGGCGATTTTTTCGGAATCTTCCTGTGTTATGATGATAATGCGCAGTTTGGAGCCTAATTTGTTAGATAGGTCCCGGAGTGCGTCCAGCGAAGCCGTGCAGCCTTTGTTCGACGAGTGGAAGAATACGAGGTACGAAAGATCCGCTGCGGCCGGATTCCGGGATGCGAGCCAAGTGACGCTTTTGAGTTCGGGGGCCCGCTCTCCGATGACGATGTTCTGTGCATGGGATGCGCCCAACGTGCAAAAAACGACAGTAAGGAGTAAAAGAACTCGTTTCATAGGCATCGTAATTTTTAGCGAAGATAGTGAAAAAAAATAAATAAAGACCGGTTTTCTGCCGGAAAGGAGATTTATATTATGGAGAATATATGGGGTTCGCAACGTAAGACGGCCAATATGGAGCGAGGAGGCCTTCGGGAGGAGAATAGAAGGGCGCACGAAGAGGATGAACGTTTTCGGATAACGGCCGTGAAAGCGGCCGGACAGGTGCGTCAGCGTATGCGCTGCGCGACCGGGGAGTCGGATGAGGTCATTCGTCGTAAGTTCATGTTGCCCGAGCGGTATATTCTGACCTTGATGACGGTCGAAACGCTCGGCCAGGAGCGGATGCTGCTCGATCTGATGGCCGGCGGTCGGCTCGGTGCGGACCTCGTGCTTTGCGGTCGTCGTTCGTTCTATGCCGATATGTTGCTTCGCACCGCTCGCGACCGTCGTCTGGCGCTGCGTACCAATTTTATTTACGAATACTCGCCCGAGGAGTTGAGCGCTTTTTTCCGCATGACAGACGGCCTGGTTTACCTGCCCCGGAAATGGGGGCGGGTGCAGCCTGTCGTCGAAGCGCTCTATGCCGGGATTCCGGCCGTGCTCTCCGATACCCGCCGCAATCGGCTGACTGCCGGCGATGCGGCCCATTATATCGCGTGTCCGGAGCTCGATGAGCTGGCCGATACGCTCGATGCGATCCTGTCCGATTCCGGGTTGCGTCGGCAGGTGCAGGGATGCTGCCTGCGTCGTGTGGAACGATGGAAAACTCCCGACGATAACTTGCGGACCAAGGAGTGATAATACGGGAGCAATTAACCGATCGATAGTTGCACGCTTCGGATTAAATCGCTACTTTTGTCGATCGAAAAATCTCATTGAAAGTTTTGTAATCCTCATCGGAGGGCAATATAATGCCGGATAAGATGACTGGGTAAAACCAATCGCTTGTCCGGTGTTTTTTGTTTTGTGCTGAATGTGCAAGTAGTTGAATTTAGTATGATTGTGCATGGAAAGAGATGCTATTGATTTCGGTTCGCTGAAGGTTTCGGTATTGTTCCGCCGTCTGTTTATTCCGACTTTGTGCGGTATGCTCAGTATTTCGGCAGTTACGGTGGCCGACGGTATTTTCGTAGGGCAGGGCGTCGGCAGCGACGGCATCGCCGCCGTGAATATCTACGTCCCGCTGCTGATGGTCTTTCAGGGAATGGGCCTCATGATCGGTATCGGCTGCTCGGTGGTGGCTTCGATCCACTTGTCGCAGTCGAAGATCCGGACGGCCCGCCTGAACGTCACGCAGGCGATGGTGTTCGTGACGGCGGTGACCTTGCTGCTGTCTTCGGCGATTCTGCTTTTCCCCGACCGGACGGCTGTGTTGCTGGGGGCTTCGGAGCATCTGCTGCCGTTGGTGAAGGATTATCTGTTGTGGTTTACTCCGGCACTGGTTTTCCAGATGTGGACGGCCGTCGGACTTTTCGTTATCCGTTTGGACGGGGCACCGAAGCTGGCGATGTGGTGCAGTGTGATCTCGGCGTTGCTCAACGTGTTGCTGGACTGGTTGTTTATTTTCCCGCTGGGGTGGGGTGTCATGGGGGCTGCGTTCGCTACCGCGATCAGCGTATCCGTCGGCGGCGGTATCGCTTTGTGGTACCTGCTGTGCCGGGCCCGTTCGTTGTCCCTCTGTCCGCTTAAGGGCAGCCGCAAGAGCTTGCGCCTCTCGTTGCGGAATGTGGGGTATCAGTGTCGTATCGGCTCCTCGGCCTTGTTGGGCGAAGCGACTCTTGCGACCTTGATGTTTACCGGAAATCAGGTGTTTATGCGCTATTTGGGCGATGACGGCGTCGGAGCGTTCGGCATCGCCTGCTACTACATTCCTTTTGTGTTCATGGTCGGCAACGCCATTGCGCAGTCGGCACAGCCGATCATCAGCTATAACTTCGGGGCAGGCGCTTCGGGGCGGGTGATACAGGCACGACGGATCGCATTGGCAACGGCTGTTGTGTGCGGTATGACCGCGATGGGATTGTTCGTCTGCTGTCCCCGTATATTGGTCGGGTTCTTCCTCGATACCGATACGCCGGCTGCCCTTATCGCTATCGAAGGGGTTCCGTTGTTTGCGTCGGGTTTCGTCTTTTTCATCGTGAACCTGACCGTCATCGGGTATTATCAGAGTCTTGAACGGGTAAGAGCCGCCACTACGTTCGCTTTGCTTCGAGGCTTCGTCCTTTTGGTTCCCGCTTTCCTGCTGCTGCCCCGTGTGGCCGGGATCTCCGGCATCTGGCTCGCCATGCCGCTCTCAGAATTGCTGACGTGTGCTGTCATCGCGGTATTTTATAATCTGCGGCGGGGTTTCGGCCTTCGGTTTTCTTGATTTCAAGCGGTTGTCCTTCACGGATAACCGCTTTGTTTTTCCGTTTTTTCCCTGCATATGCCGGAAAGTCGGAATAGTTCCGACTAAAATCGTTTTTTTGTTGGCTTATTCAGATATTTCATCTATTTTTGTATGATTTTTTGAGGATTCCGAAAATTCAAATTCAACGATATTCAACTTAATTAAATCTCTTGAAATTATGAAAGTATCTCACATTGAGCATCTTGGCATTGCAGTCAAAAGTCTGGATGAGTCGATTCCCTATTGGGAAAACGTACTGGGTCTGAAATGTTATGCGATCGAAGAGGTTGCCGACCAGAAAGTGAAGACGGCCTTTTTCAAAGTGGGGCAGACCAAAATCGAATTATTGGAGCCGACAAGCGAGGACAGCACTATTGCCAAATTTATAGAAAAACGCGGCGAGGGAATTCATCACATGGCATTTGCTATCGAAGACGGTGTCGCCAATGCTTTGGCCGAAGTAGAAGCCAAAGGGGTACGCCTTATCGATAAAGCTCCCCGCAAAGGAGCCGAAGGGTTGAACATTGCATTCCTTCACCCCAAATCCACTTGTAGCGTATTAACCGAACTTTGTGAAAATCCTAATAAATAAGAATATGAGCAATCAACTTGAAAAGGTACAAGAGCTGATAGAACTACGCGCTCAGGCTCGCTTGGGCGGTGGACAGAAAGCTATCGATAAGCAACACGAGAAAGGCAAGTATACG
>OIIB01000511.1_pt1 | contig 11259 bp, 13 predicted proteins | sample 1583171 | NCBI WGS metagenome assembly OIIB01 (sample SAMN02675049, study PRJEB24791) | human gut metagenome, SKBSTL061 | isolation source: stool | host: Homo sapiens | place: USA | reverse complement strand
TCAAAAAAGCAGGTATGGTGTAAATGAAGTAATTATATGTGTCAGAAGGAGGTGTGCCATTATGCCCTTAACATCATCTATGGAGGACTATTTAGAGGCTGTGCTGGTGCTTCAGCAGCAAAAGGGTTATGCTCGCTGCGTAGACGTGGCAGAGTTTTTGGATGTAAAAAAGCCTTCTGTGAGCCGGGCTGTCAAAGAACTGTCTAAAAAGAAATGCCTGATAAAAAAGGACGATGGCACACTCTCCCTCACAGAGCAGGGCCAGCAGATCGCCCAGCAAATCTATGAAAAGCACCAATTCTTTACCAGACAACTCATAGAGGCTGGTGTTCCCCAGGATATTGCGGCACAAGACGCTTGCAAGCTGGAGCATGTTATTAGTGAGATAAGTTTTAAGAAATTGAAAGAAGCCGTTTGGATAAATGACCGGGAGGTGATACCATCGGAGAAATAATCATTATGAAACTGAACGAGGAAGAAAAAAAGATTTTTGAAGATTTCCTTTCATTTTTACAGCTCCACCCAGAGCTGAAGAAATGGGAGCTTTCCTCGGAATCGGTGCTATCTCTCCCCGATCTTGAGATTGACCCCAGCCAAAGGCTGGTGCGCTGTAATCAAAAAGAAGTGGGCCTAACAGCAAAGGAATATAGTCTCCTATGCCTGCTGACAGTTAATAATGGACGAGTGTTGACCTATTCCCAAATCTATGAAAAGGTATGGGGTGAAGCTCTAACAATAAATGAACGAGGCACCATAGGATACCATGTACGAAACCTACGCAAAAAGCTCTATTCCGCTGATCCGCACCACCCTTTTATTATAGAAAGTGTCCGTGAGGTTGGGTATCGCTTTCAAACAACTTCCTAAATATTCACAGAGCGCAGTCTGAATGGCTGCGCTTTTCTTTTTCTCAAGGTGAGGCTATTCGGGAGGATTTTTCAAATTTCACACCTTGTCGTTTGTGTTTGACAACTTTCGGATGGATTGAAGAATGGATAGGCAGAGGTATGCAGGAATCCGCTAAGACTATGGCTGCACTATTGGCAACAAATGGAATGAAATAACTATATGTTACCCTTTCCAGCACTCCGCCGCTTTTCCTATACATTCTTATTCAATCATACATTTGAGGATATTTCTTTTTCAAATATGCTCTGAGCAAAATAGTCCCAATATTTATAAACAGAATCACAAGTATCAGATTAAGCGGAAGATATTCTCTTATCAAATTTCCCAATACTGCTACAAATGAAATACTGGATATTAAAACCATTTTATATAGGTCATCCCATATCTTCTTATATTGTTCAACTCCAGCCCAAACAAGGAATACACATCCGAGAATCCCAGCAGTAATCATAAGCATAGAGAAAAACCCTTTAAAGAGCATTTCTCCGGCAGTATCGCTTATATATTCCAACCGTTCAAACCATGCTATATATTCTTTGCACCAATTTATCGGTATCATTATTAGTTGCAGCACATCTTGTTGAAATGCTCCATTTTGAATAAACGAAAAGAAAATTACACAAAGATATCCCCAGTCCCAAAAGAACTGATTTTCTTTCATATCAGCAATTTCCGATTTTGCTTTTCTCCTGGCTCTTTGTATCTCCATATCTGCCCGGTTCTTTTCCCTTTCAATCTGGTACTCTGCCTGCCTTGCCTGTTTTTCTGCCTCTTCCTGTTTCTTTTTTGCCTGTTCAACCGCTTCCACCGATGATTGGTTCACCTGCATTACTAATTTAGAGTTCTGGTCCCGAACGTCTTTTATTTCTTCTTCGAGCTGCTCTTGCTCGCTCCTGCTCTTCAAGCCGTTTCTGTTCCTCAAATCGTCGTTGTTCTTCTGAAGCGATTGATTCAGCTTCTGCGTTTCGGACAGTTCGGTTGTCAAACGATGAATTTCGTCGTTTAATTTCCGAATTTCGTCTTGCATTTCGTGATTCTCGAAGAATAGCTTCTGTTTTTCCATTTTCAGCTTGTGTGTCCTTTCCTGAAATTTCTGGATAAACTCGTTCATCTTCTGATTTCTCACCTGTAACTCGTCTCTCTCTTCCGTCACTAGCTCCAGTGACGCCGCCTGCTCCTTCGCAAGCTGCTTCCACTTGTCGGTAGTATCCGGCAAGTTCTTCATCTGATCTGCTGTCTCTGTTGGCTGAATCTCTGGCTTTTTTCCTATTTCCATTAAATTCATTCTCTAGTCCCTCCTTGCTGATATCCAAATGAAATGTTTTGAACAGATTACTGTCACGTACTTTCTTTCCCTCTTGGTTCTGAAAAGTAATGTGCTTCCGTTTCTCTGTCCAGTTTACGTTCCATCCGAACTGCTTCATTTTTTCTATAAACTTTTCTTTGCTGATACAATTTTCCAGTGCTTTTAACACTGCCATTGCACAGCCCGCTACAAAGCTATCCTTTACCTGCTGACGGAACAGATTATATTTGTCTTTGCTCCATGCAATGACTTCCCCTTTTTCAATCTGACTTCCATCAAAATGCTTTCCTTTTTCGGCAACGGTCAGTCCTCGTTCCCGGCACATCTGATTGGTAAGCTGTTTCATACGTTCCAGATCTTTTCTGGTGTTATGCAGCTTTCTCCCATCTTCATAACTCACTGAATTAGTAACCAAATGGCAGTGGACATGGTCTTTATCCTTATGCACAGCCACTAAGGTCTGGAATCCACTGAACCAATTTTCTGCAAACTCTTTTCCAAATTCAAATGCCTGCTCCGGGGTGATCTGCTCATCCTTATGCCAGGAAATAATGTTGTGGGCATACATTCTCCCTGTATCTTTATTCCACATCTTCTTTTCTTCCAAAAAGGTTCTGTACACCAGATCATAATTAATTTCATTGTGACAGTACGGGCCTGTTACATAAGTAAGCAGCTCACTTGTCTTGTCCTGCCGTAAAACATATTCAATACAATTTCTCATTGCTCCATGTGTATTTGTCCGCTTATTAATCGTCTTATTAACTGCCATATCCTTTCACTCTCCTTCCGATACTTAAGAATATTTTTATTAAGGAAATACAACATACTGTCGTTTGGGATTTCTCCATCTGTATGCAGTTTTCTTGCAATCTGGTTGATATTTGTCGTAGCTCCCCGGAGCTGACAAAGGATATCCGCAAACATCTGGTTCAGTCTTTTCAGTTCTTCTATTTCCTCTGCCGATGCTATCTTCAAGTCTGCGATTGCTTTTATCACAACTTCCTGCTGTGTTCTTCCGGATTCTTTAACCTTGCTCTGAAACAAATCGTATTCCTCTTTATTCATCCGTATGGTTACTGTATGATTTCGTTTTCTCATAGGCTTTTGTCTCCTTTCATTGCTTGATTTTCATTCTTTGTTAACAGCCACAGCGTTCTGGCGGCATATTGGCAGGAGATTTATAAGAGAGTGCAACGCTCTCTTATACAGGTGCAGGACAGAGTCCTAGTCAATCAGTAAGTATTCTGTAGGAATGTCCAGTGGACATTTCGCAGAAATACTTACGTCATTGACGTGCCGGGGTTCCAAGGGGCAGAGCCCTCTGGCAAGTTTAGGAACAGCCCAAAGGCTGTCTCCGGTGCAGAGTGGCTTGCCACTTTGCGAAACTTGCCTGTCATCTCCCCACCACTGAACCGACACCCACCAAGCCATATTTTCCACCCTACGTTATCAGATCAAAATGGAGATGACGGTGGTTTTGTGGTGCAGGGACAGACTGTGGAAGAAATAGAAAAGCTCCCATTTCGATAGATTTTCTCTTTCTGAAACTGGCTGTTCATGCATCACTCCGATGCGAAGTATCGGACAATCATGTGCCGTATCCGGCACTCTATTCTTTTCTTCGCCTTGCTTGTTCAATTCACCCATTTGCCAACGCTTTTCTGTTGTATTTTCCTGTTATTTCTGTCTTTCTTTTTTTGGATCTCTTTCCATTTCTGCTAAAAGACATAAAAATAGCAGTCATAAACATTTCTCCAATTCATAATGTCTGAAATGTCACCACTGCCATTGTCTTTTTCTGCTATTCTGTTTTTGTAAAGCTATTCCTTACTGTCAGTCTGTTTTCCTGTTACTGCTATTTCATAACTATCTAAAAACTGTCTGCAAAATCCAATGCTGCATCCATATCAGCTTCTTTTTCCCAGTCCAGATTATCCTTTGCGATCTCTCCATCCGTCTTCTCCATTGTTAGTGTTCTGTCCGACAGATTACTTTCTCCTACCGATTCTTTTACAAATGGTACAAGCATTTCCATCAGATTCTTCGCTATAGCCATCGGGACGGATTCCTTTACTCCATCCCGTACAGCTGTTTCTACTCTTTCCAGAAACGCATCTTCCTTTTCTCTGGTTTCCAGATACGGATCTGCTTCATTCCTGTACTCTCTGGAAAAATAATCGTTTAAAGCAACTACAACTGCTCTGGTGTACGATTTATATTTTTCCCTGTCCATCGTCTGCAAATATTCCCATGCCTGCCTGTCCTGTTCATCACAAAGATTTAAACGGATATTTGTATTGATGATTTTCCGTTCTTTTCTCATACGAGCATCCCTCCGTTTCTCTGGATTTTCCTTACGGTCATTGCTTCATAACCTTTCGCTGTGGCACAGATATCCCGTACAATCGTTACCCGACTCTTGTCATATTCTCCAAAATTCTGGATCATACAACCGCCACCGCCGACCACATACAGACGCATCAGTTCTGGATTATATTCCCGTTCTCTCAGCTTATGGAAGATTTCTTTCGTATAATCTCCGGCAGCTTTACGAATGACTATCAGATATTTCTCACCAATATCTGCTGTCCCGGTACGGATCACCTGCTCAATCACCAGATCGTCTACCACTGTTCCAAGTTCTTTCAACAAGGATTCCCTGACTGCAAGCACACACTGGTGTGTTCCATATTTCTCTGTAAAGCATTTCTTCTCTAATGGACGGGAATTATTGATATACATGATGTTCATAGTTCCGTTTCCAATATCCACCAGCATGTTGATTCCTTTGAAATCCTGTAAGCGGTAAAAGGCTGCTGCAAATCCCTGTGGGTAAATATCAGCTCCTGCAAACTCTACATGATACTCTTTATTGCGGAATATAAAATCCACACTTTCATTCTGGAGAAGATATTTCTGGAAATCTTCTTTCTGTGTAGCTACCCAGGTAAGCGGAAGTCCGGCTGCAATGTGTACCTTTGCCCGATTCATTCCTTTCCCATCAAGTTCTCTTGCGATAGCCGCCAGTGTCAGCACATAATAGTCCTCATCCTGCGTTTTCTCTGCACAGAACTCCTTGTGTTCCTCTCCGATTTGGTAATACATGCCATTGTAAACAAGAAGATTATTCTGAAAAATTGGCTCCTTGTCATATCTGGCTACACCGGATGGAAAGCATCTGGTAGCTGTTTTCATGTTTCCATAACCATGATCAATCCCGATCACTGTAACTGTCTCATTATTTTTGTTTTTCATCATTCTCATAATCATACCTCATACTTTCTTTTCTTATCCAATCCTATTAATACTTACGTGAATTGATAAGATGGATATTTTATTTACTGGTTCTTTAATAATTCATATTTGATAACATTGGTTATTAATAGCGACGGTTTGTCCCATATGGGATTTATCATATCTGGTTTTCCTATTTTCTGATGTCCGGAAATAGGAATTTCCTATGACCTGATTGTCCAAAATTGGACTGTCCACCATTAGGCATTTTCTCCTTCGCTTAATCATTTTCTTCTCCTAATGGAACTTCCCGGATAATATATTCGGTATCGCCATAAAAGCCATATTCATTACGCAATCTATGGCGTTCCACATATCCATGATGCTCTAATTCCTTAATTGCAGAACGAACAGAATCAATCCCATCTCTGCTCAGTGTTGCCAGTCCTTGCATATTGTAATTCCAGTCCTCTGGCAAACTTAACATCAGTGACAATAGACCTTTCGCTTTCAATGTCAGATTCTTATTCTTGAAATGGTGATTACTCATTACCGTAAAATTCTTAGTTCTCTCTACACGAAAAATCTGTGCCATGCTCCCCCACTTCCTTTCCGGACAGAAAAAGACGCAAGCCATATTTTTATGACTCACGCCTTTCTCTACTCATATTTGCAAAATCTTTATTTAATTTTGGACTCGGCGAATCCAAACTTGTTTTTTCTTTTTCAGATTGTTTTTCTCAAGCAAAACCACCCTTTTCAATAATTGTTGCGACACCGTCGCAACTTTTCCATCATTTAAACATAAATCAATTCCTTGAGAATAATCTCTTCCGCAATCGCTCTGTGCTGATTAGCAGCACTTACCCAGGCCATCTGATCTGCTTCTTTATCCGGTAATGGTTCTTTTTCTTCCAGCTGCTTCAGGATCACTTCTTCCCGTTCTCTTGCTGCCTTATCTATTTCCAGAAGGTGTTCTCCAATTGTATCCTGTAAAAGCATCACCTGATAGGTTGAATTTCGATGGTTCTTCAGATAATCTCTGCGAAGAAAACCATACTTGCCAAGTTGCTCCATCTGTTCTCCGGATTTATAGGTGAGATTCGGGATCAGATATCCATTTACATTTGTATACGTTAATTTCATTTTATTAGCACTCTCCATTTCTCATCATTTTTTGACCACAAATTTACGACATTTACGACAAATCTGACACTGCTTTACAATACCAGACAAAATGACTGATGCCCCAGAAAGCCTGTAAAACAGGCACTTCCGGGATACACAAGACAGGACAAAAATCGACTTCCATTATCAAGAGGTGAGTGCTAATTATTTTGTGAAGAATTTGTGAAGCCTTGATTTTACGGGCTTCACAGGGATTTTTCACTTGCTTTCGCACTCGATTTTCTTGATTTGACCACATTTTTACGACAAATTCTTGAAAAAATATATTCGTCTGATTTTCTTACCACATTTTACGACAACGACTTCTGGTTTATACCACAGCAGGTATGGTTTCCGGCAGATTCATTTTAGACATCTCGTTTTCCACGTGAGACTTCTCTGCAATATGATTGTAGACATTCATTGTAATCTGTGCATCTGAATGTCCCATCACATATTGCATGACCTTTGGATTGACGTTGTTTTCACCCAATCTGGTACATCCCGTATGACGAAGGGTATGCGATGAAATAGGAGGCATCAGCTCCGGCTCTCGCTTCTCTTCTTCTGCCAGTTTGGTTTCTTTCTTATTATAGGCATTGACAATATTTTTCAGAAAGCTGTTCACTCCCGCCGGCATGATCGGACGTCCATGCTTTGTATTGAAGATGAATCCACTACGTCCACCGATCTCCACATTACTCTGTAAACCAAGCATCAGGTTCAGCTCTCTCTGTTTACGGAACGCGTCATATACCATCTGTGTCATAGGAATATCTCTGATTCCTGCATCCGTTTTGGTTTCTGAATCATGGAAACAATATCCTTCATCACCTTCATAATACACAAGCTGTCCACCTACATGGATCTCCCGGTTCTTCATATCCACATCTGACCAGGTTAAGCCGATGGTTTCACTCACTCTCAGGCAAGCCCCAAACATAACCTGCATCATTGGAAGATGAGGCTTATACACATTACTCTGTTCAACAAACTTCAGAAGTTTTTCCTGCTGTTCCAGTGTCAGTGCTTCTTTCTCCTTTGCCGGAGCCCCATAATCTCCAAGTGTTCCAGTTACCGGATTCTTACGGATAATCCCGTCTTCCACTGCCAGTTCAAAACTGGGATTCAATAAACCATAAAGACCTTTGATCGTACTGTGTGCCAGTCCTTCATCTGACAATGTGGAAAAGAATGTCCTTACGTGAGATGTCTTAAAATCCACAACACGAATGTTTCCCAAAGTATTTCGTATCCGGTAATCCCACATACGGATATAATTCTTTTTCGTTCTTTCCTTGATATTCTTTGTTGCCATGTATCGCTCAAACAACGTATTTACGGTCAGCTTCTTGACTGATGCATCTGTAATAAGCAGATCATCCATATCCTTATTAATCCTCTTTTCCATTTCTCGCAGACTCGCCAGATCAGCTGCATAAACCGAATTACGTTTTCCGGTAATTTCATCCTTGTAGCGATACTCATAACGTCCATCCGGGCGCTGGTATTCACCTGTTTTTAAATTTCTGCCTTTATTATCTTTTCTTGCCATATCAATCATTCCTTTCACTTCATTTTTCGTTATTCGGAATGATTTTTGTCCTGTCGGTATCAGTCATATACTGTCTGATATCTGCTCACAGATTAACATAATATTTTATGATTTCCAAGGGTAAATTCCTGCAAAATGCTAATTTTTATTTGCCTGTTTTACAGGAATTTTTCCCTTTTTTACTTTTCATTCCGAAGGAAAGCTGTTGTATTTTATCTTCTCATCTTTCATTACACTGCCATTGCATCAAGATATTTTTTTATCTTATCCACGTTATAAAGAACTCGTCTTCCAACAATCACTCTTGCTTCTGCATAATCTGCAATTTTCTTTGCAGTTACTTCTCCGCAGGATAACATTGCCATTAATCCTTCAATATCTACCGTCAGACGGTTCTCAGCCTTATACTCTGTTGTTTTTCTCATGATGCACATACCTCCTTTCCTCCGTATTCTTCTGCATCACCTCCCAGACAGCGGTTATGCCCGTTGTCAGTACATTCTACTTTTTGATTGCATTTTTCGATGATTTTCCATTCTGTTCGGCGTGTTGGCTTCCGTTCGTATAGGCGGCGTCAACGTTACAGTTGACCTCTATCAGAATTTTTCTGAATGCTGGCAGCTCCTTCTCGAGCATACCAGCCGTTGCCGGAGTATCTTCGATTTCCACATACTACTCTCTGGTACAGCGGTGGAACTCTGTGTTGTCCTTTCATCCCCTAAGAGTACCTATACAGCTCATTTAATTTTCAATGTGCGTAAAAGATCTTGACTTCCTATTCAAAACCTTCTTCTACTAATCACACGTGGCAGAGGCGATAAGGTCATATTTTTCATAAAAAAATTTGATTTTTTTATCTCCACCTTGTTTATTCGCTTTTATGCGAATATTGATTATGCTGTCATTATATTTCGCTTCAATGTTAATGTCAAGTATTTTATTCGCTTATTTGCGAATCTTTCTGTTTACATTCTGAGATTTTGATAGTAAAATGGAATTATCAAATAGAAAGCAGGAAATCTGATATGACGATTGGTGATAAAATAAAAAAAATCCGGACATTCCGGAATATGACACAGGCTGAACTCGGTGCTGCTCTTGGCTGGGGCGATAAAGGGGCAAACCGCCTTGCCCAATACGAAACCAACTACCGGGTTCCCCGTAAAGATCTGGTTACTGAAATGGCTAAGATTTTGGATGTGAATCCACTGACACTGCATGAACCAACTACGATGAATGCTTCTGAACTGATGGAAATCCTGTTCTGGATTGACGAATTTAATCCGGGCATGATCAATCTTTTTCAACTAGAAACTTATCCAGGCGAAAAATCAAATTCCAGTGACGATACAGCTATCCGCTATCATAATTCCGACAGCTGGCCTGCTCATCCACCTGTTGGCATGTGGTTTAATTATGGGATTCTTAATGATTTTTTGAAAGAATGGACAATTAGAAAAGAAGAACTGAAATCCGGCGAGATTACCCAAGATGAATATTTTGAATGGAAAATTAACTGGCCTCAGACATGTGATGACTGCGGTAAACGGGAACCGTCAAAGCAGTGGAGAAATTTATATAAATAATTCAAAGACCGAAACTCTCCATCTTGCTTTGAATTTCGGTCTTCTTAAAACTCATTCATAACCGGTCAGTACTTTCACGGTTGCTATAAATGTTGCTCTTTCATATGATTTCTACAAACGTCTTATAGAAATCATATGTCTTTCCGTTTTCCTGAGCACAGAGCAAAAAGCGGCTGATGATTGCACCGGTACGGTGTGATTCCTGAATATGCGATAAGTGTTCGTGCAGGTTATTAGGAAACCCCTCTGTCACTTCTTCCCTCAGCAAAAAAGTTACATACCGATCTGCCTTTTTTTGCCAAAGAATACTGGATTTTGGAAATAAGGAACTCATTTCCGCTGGTATAGTAAGCCCACGTTGTTCCTGTGGAAGTGTTTGCGTATGCTGCACCCGTGAATAAAGATACGGATTTTCAATATACCGACGCAGCTTGTCCCTTTCAATCAAGTCAAAAGATACAATGCAACAGTTACCTCTGCTATCCTTTGTTAATAACGCTTTTACTTCCCACATATGTCAACAGGAAATAACTTCCATATACGAACACAATAAATATTGATGTTACAAGGATCGTGGATGCTACATTCATATCTCCAAACACCTTAATAACTTCACGGCTTGCCACCGTCAAGCCGACGACTGAATGAATCACAGCCAGTAAAAGTGGAAGCAGATAATAGCTGAGAATTTGTATAAACAGTGCACGATTCAGTTCCCGGTGTTCTACACCCAGTTTTTTTAGGAGCTTGTATCGTTCTACATTGTCAGTGGCTTCGGAGAGCTGCTGAATAGCAAGGATTGCTGCACAGGCTATCATAAATACAATACCAAGGTAAATTGCCAGAAATGCTATGATTGCCTTTGTAGTGACCGAGGATTCATATGCCTGCTGCTTTCCTACATAATAGGCAAAGGCACATTCTCTTTTGCTCTTTTCCTGATAATTATCCAGCAATGTATCAAATTCTTTTGCTGCGTCTTCACTCACGCACTGTACATTCCATATCATCGTATCGACATTCATATTTTTCATCCATGTATCTGCGACTACAAATATGATTTGGCCCATGTCACTATTTGACATGGTAAATTCTTCAGCTTCATTCACCGGAGAAAGTACATTTTCCTCAATAGTAAGATTGATACTTTTATCATGAAATTGTTCTGCAAGTCCACGAACATTTTCTTTATTATATAAAATTCTATAATTGTTTTCTAATAAATCAATGCTGTCCATGCCTTGTAGTTTACGCATGCCATTATAATCTGACAGGCTTACAAATGTCAGAGGACTATCTCCATATCCATAAGCAGACAATGTTTCTGGTATCTCAACATCGTAATCCTTATAATATGCCTTTCCCTCTGCCATGATCCCTTCCATACATCAACGCCGAGTACGAGGAAAAGCTGGAGGAAATCAAAACATCCCACACCTACGACGTGCTGGAGATGTCCGGCAGCCGGGCGGTTTGGAAAGAGGTGCTTGCGGTGTATG
>OIIB01000481.1_pt1 | contig 11844 bp, 8 predicted proteins | sample 1583171 | NCBI WGS metagenome assembly OIIB01 (sample SAMN02675049, study PRJEB24791) | human gut metagenome, SKBSTL061 | isolation source: stool | host: Homo sapiens | place: USA | reverse complement strand
CAGCGAGATCAGCATTAAAGAGATAGAGGGTGCGTAGTATGGATACCTATAAGATCATCGAAGTAAAAGAGAGCGTGTTTGCCGACAACGACCGGGAGGCGGCACGGGTACGGGAGGCGCTGAAGCAAAAGGGAACGTTCCTGCTGAACCTGATGTCCTCCCCCGGCAGCGGCAAGACCACCACGCTGCTGCGGACCATCGAGGCGCTGAAGGACGAGCTGCGGATGGGCGTGATGGAGGCGGACATCGACTCGGACGTGGATGCCGCTGCCATTGCCGGCGCCGGGGTACGGTCTATCCAGCTGCACACCGGCGGGATGTGCCACCTGGACGCGGGTATGACGGAACAGGGCCTGCGGGAGATCGGCACGGACGATCTGGACCTGGTGGTGCTGGAAAATGTGGGGAACCTGGTGTGTCCGGCGGAGTTTGACACCGGCGCGGTGAAGAACGCCATGATCCTCTCCGTACCGGAGGGGCATGACAAGCCCCTGAAGTACCCCCTGATCTTCACCGTGTGCGATGTGCTGCTCATCAACAAGACCGACGTGCTGCCCTATTTCGACTTCGACATGGAGAAGGTGATCGAATACGCCTACCGGCGCAATCCGAAGCTGGAGATTTTCCCTGTCTCCGCCAAGACCGGCGAGGGTATGGACGCCTGGTGCGACTGGCTGCGTAAGCAGGTGAAGGACTGGCAAGCATGACAAAAGGCCCCGCGGCTTTGGGGTGTCTTTCCTTTTTATGAACGGCGTCTGCAGGTCAAAAGTCGGCCTTGTAAATCCCGGCGCGTTGGTTTATAATATAATGTACTGTCAAAACGGCTGCGGAATGCAACGCAGAAGAACATAGAAAAGGTGAGAATGATATGGAACGAATGAGAATTGCCGCGATCTTCGCCGATCAGGAGTCCCTGGGCGGCAAGGACGTGACCGTGTGCGGCTGGGCACGCACCATCCGCGACATGAAGACCTTTGGCTTCATCGAGCTGAACGACGGCTCCTGCTTCAAAAATCTGCAGGTGGTCATGTCCGCCGAGGAGCTGGCCAACTATAAGGACATCGCCGCACAGAACGTTGGCGCGGCGCTGATCGTCAAGGGCACCGTGGTGCTGACGCCGGATGCCAAGCAGCCCCTGGAGGTGAAAGCCCACAGCATCGAGGTAGAGGGAAAGTCCACGCCGGATTACCCCCTGCAGAAGAAGCGCCACAGCGTGGAGTTCCTGCGCACCATCCAGCACCTCCGTCCCCGCACCAACCTGTTTTCCGCCACGTTCCGCGTCCGCTCCGTGGCGGCCTACGCAGTGCATGAGTTCTTCCAGAGCCGGGGTTTCGTGTATGTACAGACCCCCATCATCACCGGCAGCGACTGCGAGGGTGCCGGCGAGATGTTCCAGGTGACCACCCTCGACCTGAACAACGTCCCCAAGACCGAGGACGGGCAGGTGGATTACACCCAGGACTTCTTCGGCAAGAAAACCAGCCTGACCGTGTCCGGCCAGCTGAACGCCGAGAACTTTGCCATGGCCTTCGGCGATGTGTATACCTTCGGCCCCACCTTCCGTGCCGAGAACTCCAACACCCAGCGCCATGCCGCCGAGTTCTGGATGATCGAGCCGGAGATGGCCTTCTGCGACCTGGCCGGTGACATGGATGTGGCCGAGGCCATGATCAAGCACATCATCCGCCGGGTGCTGGAGCGTTGCCCTCAGGAGATCGAGTTCTTCAACAGCTTCGTGGACAAGGGGCTGAAGGAGCGTTTGGAGCACGTGGCGTCCAGCGACTTTGGCCGGGTCAGTTATACCGACGCGGTGGAGATCCTGAAGAAGAATAATGACAAGTTCGACTACAAGGTGGAGTGGGGCACCGACCTTCAGACCGAGCACGAGCGGTATCTCACCGAGCAGGTATTCAAAAAGCCCGTGTTCGTCACCGACTATCCAAAGGAGATCAAGGCATTCTATATGCGCCTGAACGACGATGGCAAGACCGTGGCCGCGGCAGACTGCCTGGTGCCCGGCATCGGCGAGATCATCGGCGGCAGCCAGCGCGAGGAGCGCCTGGAGCTGCTGGAGAGCCGCATCCGTGAGCTGGGCATGAACCCGGAGGACTACTGGTGGTACTGCGACCTGCGCCGCTACGGCTCCTGCCGTCACGCGGGCTTCGGCCTCGGCTTCGAGCGCATGGTGATGTATTTAACGGGCATCGGCAACATCCGCGACGTGGAGCTGCATCCCCGCACCGTGGGCAACGCAGACTTCTAATTCTTCAAAAAAGAGGGAGACACAGCGTGTCTCCCTCTTTTTTGAGATAGATTGCGCTCCGCGGCAGCGCACGCGCCGTAGGCGCGCACGTTTGCGGAGCGAGAAGAGTTTTTTGGCACGCGCATGTCGCGCAAAAAAACGATTCGAAATCATTTCGCGTCTGCGGACGCGAAAGTAGTTTGCAGCGCGTTGGCGACGGAGAATTATTTTGTGGTAAATAGTTACAAATGGGAACAAAAGCTCGAAAAGCGTAGTCAAAAGAAGTGAAGTCTGCTATAATGACCGCGCAGTTTTGAGAGAGGAGATTTTGACATGAAACACTTTTTTGCGCTGCTGCTCAGCGCGCTGATGGTGCTGTCGCTGCTGACTGCCTGCGGCGATAAGACGACGCCGTCCGACGGCGACGATCAGACCGTCACGGACGAGAATGGCAGCGACACCGACAACAATACTGACGATACAACTGACCCCTACGACGCCGTGCGCAGCTACTGGTCGGAGGACCAGCTCACGCAGGCCTGGGGGCCGGATCAGGTGGTGGAGCACCTCTTTTTCCACCCGATCATCGCCTATCCGCAGTGGGCCTTCCACGACTGCAATGCCAGTCAGGATCAGCGCTACGGCCTCGACGACTGGATGGTGACGGTCGACGAATACAACAAAATTTTGCAGTCCGTGTACGACAAGGGCTACATTTTAGTCGCGATGGAAGACGTCTGGAGCGAGGTGACGGACGAGACCGGCACGCACATGGTGCGAAACACCCTGATGCTGCCAGAGGGCAAAAAGCCGCTCGTCATCAGCTTTGACGACGTGAACTACTACCCCTATATGCTCGACGAGGGCTTCACGAGCAAGCTCGTCGTCGGCGAGGACGGCGAGATCTGGGCGCAGTGCACCGATCCGTACACAAATGAGACCTTTTTGACCAAGGAACTCGACGCGACGCCCATTCTCGACCAGTTTGTCTACGAGCACCCCGACTTTTCGCTGAACGGCGCGAAGGCCATCTTCTCACTGACGGGCTATCAGGGTATTTTAGGCTACCGCACGCAGGATGACCGCGACATCGCGGCAGATTCGCCCGACCGCCCCGCGTTCGATGCCTACCGCGCGAGCGAGATCGAGGCCGTCAAGCCCGTCATAGCGCGTTTGAAGGAGACCGGTTGGACGTTCGGCAGCCACACCTGGGGCCACATCCGCCTCGACACCAAACCGCTCCAGACCGTCATCAACGACACCGAGCGCTGGGCGGACGAGGTCGGCTCGCTCGTCGGCCCCACGCAGATTTTGTTCTATCCGCACGGCGGCCGTCCCGACGGTGACGACTGGCACCAGACCGGCGAGCGCTTCCAGTACCTGCAAAGCCAGGGCTTCCGCATCTTCGCGAGCGTCGGCACGAGTTCGTTCAGCTATGTGAAGCCCGACATTTCCGCCGTCATCTGCGACCGTCTGCATCCGGACGGCACCACGCTGCGCCACGCGCGCAGCCGCTATCTGCAATTCTATAACGCCGAGGACATCATGGATACGCAAGTCCGTCCCGATCTTGGCGTAGACTGGTGAGGAGGCGTTATTATGGCATCATTGGAAGAACTCAAGGCGAAGGCCGTCGCCATGCTGGACATGGCGTATGTGCCGTATTCCCACTTTCCCGTGGGCGCGGCGCTCGAATGTGAGGACGGCGCGGTCTTCACCGGCTGCAACATCGAAAATTCGAGCTACGGCCTGACGAACTGCGCCGAGCGCACCGCGGCGTTTAAGGCCGTGAGCGAGGGGCACCGGCGCTTCAAGCGCATCGTCATCGCCGGGCGCAGCGACGACTACTGCTACCCCTGCGGTGCGTGCCGTCAGGTGCTCTACGAGTTCGGCCCCGACATGGAGGTCGTGTGCCTGAACAAGGACAACGAGGAAAAGCACCTGCACATCAAAGAGCTGCTCCCCTACGGCTTCGACCAGACGTGGCTTGCAATCGACGAGAAATAACGAAAAAAGAGAGCGGCGCTGCCGCTCTCTTTTTTTGCGCTTTAGTTGCTGCCGGAGGAAGAGGCTCCAATCGTCACCTCGCCGCTCATCGTTTCGATCGTAAGCTCGCTCACCGCGCCGCCCTCGAGCGCGGACACGGTGTAGTGCGTTTCGCGGTCGCCGCAGGCGATGAGCGTGCCCTCGCGCTCGGTGAGCGCGGAGCGGAACGCGCCGCTTTTCGTTTCATAGTCGAGAGTAAAGCCGTCCTGCGCGGGAAGGGTCAGATAGATGCTGCCGCTCTCCGTTTCGGCATCAAGGCGCAGCGCACGCTCGGTAGCCAAAATCAGGTTGCCGCTGACGCTTTCGAAGTCCAGCGCGCCGAGCGCGCCGGCGATATCCACCTTGCCGCTCGCGGTTTCGATCTCGGCATTTTCCGCTTCGCCCGCCAGCTCGATCGCGCCGGAGAGCGTCGAAATATCGACCCTTGCCCACGTGCCGTCCACCACGCCGGCATTGCCGCTCGTGGTCTCGATCTCCACCTCCGGGCAGTTCGCGCACATCACGCGCGCGTCGCCGCTGAGCGTCGAAAGCTCGATCTTCTGCGCATCGGCGCTCACGTAGGCGTAGGCGTCCGTTGTTTCGACTTTTATCTCCTCAAAGTGACCGGCGCTGACCAGTTCCCTCGGAAGTCCCACGTCGAGGTACTTTTCCCCGTTGTAGCTGCCGCGGTAAGCGTCGCCGAGGAAGCGGATGCGCAGCGTATCGCCGTCGATCGTGCAGACCATCTTCTCGCTCTCGGCGAGCGGCGCGGTGGATTCCTCCTTCACGCTGATCTGCGCGCTCTGCTCGGCGGTATAGATGTTCACGCTGCCGCGGCGCCACGAGATGTCGATCTTGCGGATGTCTTCGCTCTCGCCGATGCTGAGCACCGCGCCCGGGTGGAGCTCTTCGCTCCCCTCCGCCTGCGTGCAGAAGGTGTAGGTCGCGCTGCTGCCGTCCCAGAGGGCGTCGACGGCGAAAATGCCGTCGCTTTGCGGCAGTTCTGCGCGGAATGTGCCGTTATCCTGCCGCTGGGCGGTCACGGTCCCGGACGGCATGCCGGTGCTGCCCCAGGCGTCGGACGGCCAGCAGCGGAGACTGACGGAATCGGGCGAATTATCGCCGAAATCGAGCGTTACGGTGTAGAAATAGGCAGCCGACACTGCAAAGGGCATTTCCAGTACAGGCGTGATGTCACGGGAGGTTTCGTCCAGCGGGTGCGCGCCGCAGGCAATGGCGGTCATGCTCTGTAGGCCCTGGGTGTAGGTCCAGTCGTAGCTGCTGCTTTTGAGGGTGACGCTGCAAGCGTTTGCGCCTGTCACCGTCAGTGTTGGCGGCGTTTGGCGCGCGGCCTCGTCTGCGCTTTTTTCGCCGCAGGCGGTCAGGGAGAGCAGGAGCGCGAGGGGGAGCAGGAGGGAAAGGAGCTTCTTCATCGGTCAGTCCTCGTTTCTTTCGGATACTTCTATAGACGCATGATAGCCGAAAAAGTTCCCACGCACAACGGGGATCGCTGCACAAAACGCGGCAATTTGTTGTATCGTGAATTCTAATATTGGGGGCGGTACAGCTTTTTGCCGCGTTGTGTGCAACGTTTCTTCATGATACGGCGTATCATGAAAAGGCAAATCATGCATCAGTGTTCCCGCGTTTGCAGGGGGGTGTGGGCTGCCTTTTCCAACATTATATTTTGGGGGAAAGCGCATGAACAAGACGACAAATTTCGACCTGCCGCAATGGGTCAAGGCGGATCAGATCAAGATGGACGACTTTAACGGGGCGTTTGCGAGCATCGACGCGGCGCTCAAGGCTGAGGGTGACGCGCGCAGCGAGGCCGACGGCACGGCGGCGGAGCGCATCACGGCATTGGCGCAGACGATCGCAAACGGTAAAATCTGCCGCATAAAATACGGCTCGTATACCGGCAACGGCAAGTACGGCGCTGCGAACGCGGTCAGCATCGAGTGCGGGTTCTACCCGCTGCTGGTGATGGTGAACAGCTCGAGCAGCAGCCACTACTGGGCGGTGCGCGGGTTCGACAAGTTCTACTACAGCAACAACCGCGAAAACGAAATGACGTGGGGCGATACCGGCGTGAGCTGGTACTACCCGCAGGACGACCAGTATTACCCCCCGTCGGGCAACCAGATGAACGCAATCGACACGACCTATTACTATCTGGTGCTGGGCTACAGCAACGACGGAGAGCAGGGAAACTGAATCAAGGCAAAAAACAGCCCCGAGGCAAAAGCCTCGGGGCTGAAACTCTACTTTAGGGGGAAAGATCCCTCAGAAGAGAAGTTTTTAGTTAGCGAAGGACATGATCGAAGAGTAGGAACCAGCGGTGACCTTATAGGTACCAGCGCCGATCACGCCGCGCAGATCAATGGTGACAGAGGTAGCACCATCGCTGACAACCGTACCGGAGAAAGTGCCGACGGTGACATAGCCGTTGTCACGGAGCTGCTCGAGAGTGACGCTGTAAACATCACCCTTCTTAGCATCGTTCTTATCGTTCAGAGACACCGTAGCGTCCTTGTTAGCGTTGAGGGCAACGCCGATAACAGTAGCGGCGTTGGGAACATCGACGCCACTCTTGACCTTGTCGTAGGCGTAAGCCTGCAGTGCCAGAGCGTTGAGCTGACCGTTGTTCTGGATAGAAACAAAGTAGTAGTGCTGGTCGGCAGGATTGCCCATCGTGCCAACAACCTTGGTCAGGTCGGTGACCACGCTGTAATACTTGTTAGCGCTATAGTCGTGATAGAGAGAATCAGCGAAGGTGTCACGATCAGAATAGTTCTTCTCCGCAGTGCCAGCAGCACCCTCAACGATGTTGATCGTGATGTCGCTATAGGTGTTATAGGCGGAGGAAAGCGGGTAGTTTGCATAACCATTCAGCCGCTCACCGTCGGTGACGATGTGACCGCTCTTGACAACGCCATCCTCAAGAGTGACAACATAGAGCGTGTTGTTCACAGGATAGCCAGTCTGACCATTGATCTTCAGGGTGTTCTGCAGAGCGTCAAAGTTAGCGAACTTGACTTCGCCGGCAACGCCGTCGACATAGCCCTTAACGACCCACGTACCGTCGGCGAGGGTGTAAGCGCCCTGCTGACCGTCGAAGTAGAACAGGCTGGTGACCTTGGAGGTCGTGGTGGGAGCGATAACGTAGACGTAATCGGCAACGTTGTCGCCGTTCAAATCAACATAGTCAACTTCGCCCTTGGCATAGTTGTCGATGTTGGTGAAGCCGGTGATGGACTTAAAGGTATAGGGGTTAGCAGTGGTGTCAGCACCAGAACGAACCAGGAACACAGTATTGGAGTTGACAACGAGAGTACCAGTCGCGCTGCCATAGACCTGAGTGTTCTTGCTCACGGCAACATCGGCGAGATTGTAGAGCTTGGCGGCAGTACCGGTGGCAACTTCAACAGCGTCAAGAGTGCCGTTGGACTTGGTAGTGAACTGGAACAGGTGACCGTTCAGGATGCCATTGGTATCAGCAACCTTGTTGGTGTTGATGTAGGTGTCAACGTAGAAATACTTGTTCTGGTCGTCGGCCTTCATGACCAGTGCGTTGATACCAGTGCTGTGGGTAACATCACCGGACTTAACAGTCTTGGTAGCGGGGGTAGCGGGGGTGGCGGGGGTGGTGTAGACATAGGTCATCTTGCTGATGTCAACCTGAGCGGTGGTGCCGTCCATGTAGGTGACGTTGGCCTTTGCCACGCCGGAACCGTCAGTGGCGTTGCCAGCCCACCAGATGGAGTTGATCACACCGTAGCTGGTAGCAGCAGCGATCTCAACCGCACCGATCAGGTTGTTGTAGGAATCGAAGTACCAAGTGTACTTGGCGTCCTTCTGAGCGGCCTGGTCGAGGTAGAACTTGGCAGCATCATCATAAACGGTGCCCTCAACGTTGTGCTGCTGAGCGTTCCAGTAGATCACGCTCTGAGCGCCGTCAACAGAAGTGGCCTTGGAAACGATCTCGGCATACTGATCAGCAGTGTTGAGCACCTTGCCGCTGACAGTGGCGGGGTTGTCAGCCTTGACGGTGTAAGCGTTGACGAGGACATACTCATCCTTGGCATAGCCATAGTTGTCGTCGTAGTCCTTGAGCGTCAGAGGAGTAGAAGCGTTCTTGGCATCATAGACCTCGAGGGTGATGGTGGCAGGAGTCTTGACGTGACCCTGAGCATCATAGGTGATGTCAGCAACGTAGGTGACCTTGGCAAGGAAGGTGTCGATCATGACGATGGTATCGTCATAGACTTCGAACAGACGGCCCTGAGCACCCATCTTGGTCTTGGTGTCGGTCAGGTTGACGGTGTACTTGGTGCTGGCGGTCTGACCGTTGACGATCAGGGTGTAAGCGGTGTCGGCCTTCAGGCCAGCATCGTGAGCGACGTCGCACTCAGCAACAGCCTTGGTGTAGGTCAGGTCGGGCTTCTCAACGAAGGTAGTGGCCTTGTCGCCGGTGTTGTAGGTCCACTTGGTGGCGGGACGGCCCCACTTGTCGGAAGCAGCAGCGGAAGCGAGCTTGAAGTTCTTCTCGCCGAGGCTGTTGGTCTTGGTGTTGATGACCTTATCGGTCACATAGCCGAAGGCCGGGGTGTAGGTGACCTGAGCCTTCTGGATGCCCTGGAACAGGAGCTCAGCGACCAGCTCACGGGAAGCGGGAGCGTTCAGGTCAGTGGTCTTCGCCACGTTGTCCAGAACGCCGAGCTGCTGCGCGGTCTGCGCAACATGGAGCGCCCAGTCAGCGCCGGAGAACTCGTTGTTCTTGTCGTAGCCGACAGCGCGGAGGATCATGGCGAGGACTTCATAGCCGGTCACGTTGCCGGACGGCTTGAAGGTGCCATCGGGATAGCCCTTGACCAGCTCGGCATTGGCGCAGTAGCTGATGTAACCGGCAGCCCAGGACGCGCCAACCATGTCGCTGAACTTGTTGTAGGTGGCGTACATGGAAGCCTGCTTGTCGGCCACGTCTGCAGTGTACAGACGATAGACGATCGCGGCGACTTCCGCGCGGGTGATGCTGCCTTCGGGCTGGAAGGAGCCGTCGGGATAACCCTGGAACACCTTCATGCCGGAGAGAACGTCGACGGCCTTAGCGTAAGACGCGTTGACCTTTTCGGCATCCTTGAAGGCTGCGTTGGCGCTGACGGCCAGAGACAGAGTCATGACCAGCGCCAGAACCAGTGCGAGTAACTTTTTCATAGATGTTACTCTCCTTTCTAAAATTTCCATCCCCGCGGGTCTGTAAGATCGGTAAGGGGGCGTTCTCCGAGCGGCTTTTCCGATACCAAACATTTTCAAAAAGTTGCAAAACCGTTTGAAAAGTTCTCAAAATCGGAAGAAACAGGTCAAAAAGTTATCCTAGGCCGATATCGCATCCCCTTGTGAAAACCCGCAAAGCCTTGCACGGCAAGGCTTTGCGGGTTTTTGAGGTAGCGATTTGGTAGCAAATAAAAAACGGAAAGCGCCGCAAAAGCGCGCTGCCGCTGGGGAAATTCGTGGTAGCGGCGTGGTAGCGCGGCCGATGACTTAAAAAAATACACCGATGCGGACGGCCACATCGGTGTAAATGAATATTCAGCTAATAGGTTCAATATTTATACGTTGAAGCGGAAGTAGATCATGTCGCCGTCCTTGACGACGTACTCCTTGCCCTCGCTGCGCAGCAATCCCTTTTCCTTTGCCGCCGCGACGCTGCCGCAGCGGATCATGTCGTCGAAATTGATCGTTTCGGCGCGGATGAAGCCGCGCTCGATGTCGGAGTGGATCTTGCCCGCGGCCTGCGGGGCCTTGGTGCCGTTTTTGATGGTCCAGGCGCGGCACTCGTCCTCGCCGTAGGTCAGGAACGAGATGAGGCCGAGCAGCGCGTAGGAGCACTTGATCAGGCGGTCGAGGCCGGACTCCTGAATGCCGAGCTCCTCGAGGAACATCGCGCGGTCCTCGCCGTCCAGCTCGGCAATATCCTGCTCGAGCTTGGCGCAGATCGGCAGCACCTGCGCGCCCTCGCGGTCGGCGAGCTCCTTGACCTGCTGGAGATACTGGTTGCCGTCCTGATTCGCAAAGCCGTCCTCGTCCATGTTCGCGGCGTAGATGATGGGCTTGAGGCTCAGCAGGTCCGCCGTCTCGACGATGGCGCGGTCGTCCTTGTCGCACGCGAAGGTGCGGGCGGACTTGCCGCTGTCCAGATGCGCCGCCAGGGCCTTGAACACCTCGGCCTCATGGAGGAACTTCTTGTCGCCCTTGGCGGCCTTGGCGGCCTTCTCCACCCGGCGGTTCACCATCTCCAGATCCGCCATGATCAGCTCCAGATCAATGGTGCCGATATCGCCCAGCGGATCTACCGGCACGTTCTGGCTGGCGTCCGCCACCACGTGCATGATGTTTTCGTCGTCAAAGCAGCGGACCACATGGACGATGGCGTCCGTGCGGCGGATGTTCTCCAGGAACTTGTTGCCCAGGCCAGCGCCCTGGCTGGCGCCCTTTACCAGGCCGGCGATGTCCACGAACTCGATGACGGCGGGCGTCTTTTTGTCCGGCTGGTACATCTCCGCCAGCTTGTCCAGCCGCGCGTCCGGCACGGCCACCACGCCCACGTTGGGCTCGATGGTGCAGAAGGGGTAGTTGGCGCTCTCTGCCCCGGCGTTGGTGATGGCGTTGAACAGGGTGCTTTTGCCAACATTTGGTAATCCGACGATACCTAATTTCATTTGTACTCATTCTCCTTCAATTTTCCTTGATTTTCAAGGGGTTTCAGCGTTTGGCGTCTTGGCTGTTACACCATTTTTACACCATTTCCGCATTTGGCTTTATTGGATTTTATCAGACTACACCATTTTGCTGAAATTGCTTGATGGCATAATCCAGCGATTCGGCAGTCACATGAACATACCGATCCATTGTTGTTTTGATGCTGGCATGACCCAGCAACTTTTGCAGCACCTTCGGCTGCATACCGCTTTCAATCGCTCTCGTGGCATAAGTATGGCGTAAAGCGTGCATACAAAAGTGTTTGATCCCTGCTTCGTCGCAGAGCTTATATAAGTGGGTATCATAGGAACTGTTCTTCGCTGGCTCTCCTGTTCGCCAGTTGATAAAGACAAGATCGCGCATGACAAGCCGAGAAGAAACGCCTGTACGTCTGTCTATGTACTCAAGCGTTTTGTCCAGCGTCGGTGACTCCTTTTGCTCCGGGCGGCTGTTCCAAATACCTTTGAGGATTTCATAAGCCCGATCCGTCAACGGTATTGTGCGGTAGCTGTGCTGTGTTTTCGGAGGACCCGCACGCCAATACTGTTCACCGTGTCGAAACTCCAATGTTTTGTTGACCGTGAGCGTGCGCTTTTCAAAGTCAATCGCGTCCCACGTCAGTCCGATCATCTCTCCGGTACGCAAGCCGGTTTCAAGAATCAGTGCGTACTGATTGTAGTTGCGGGAGCGTTTCGCTGTTTCAAGAAACACGCGCTGCTCGTCACGGGTGAGGAACTTAATATCGTCTGTCGCACGAACCGGCTTTGTAAACCGCACACCGTCCATTGGGTGCTTGGCAATCAGGTCATTCATCT
>OIIB01000446.1_pt1 | contig 12506 bp, 7 predicted proteins | sample 1583171 | NCBI WGS metagenome assembly OIIB01 (sample SAMN02675049, study PRJEB24791) | human gut metagenome, SKBSTL061 | isolation source: stool | host: Homo sapiens | place: USA | reverse complement strand
GGTCGATCTCATCGGGGGTCAGCGGCTTGTCAGCGGGCTGGAAGGACAGGCTGAACGCCATGCTCTTCTTGTCCGCGCCGAGCTTTTCGCCGCGGTAGATGTCGAACAGCTCGACCTTGGTCAGCTGCTTGCAGGCGCGCTGCATCTCGGTGACGAGGGTGCCGCACTCCATGCTCTCGGGGGCGACGAGCGCCAGATCACGCTGGACCGGGGCAAACTCGGGGATGGGCTGGTAGTGGATGGCGGCGGGGACCAGCGCGTGGAACGCGACCCAGTCAATCTCGCCCAGATAGATGTTCAGGTTGGCGCGGCTGTCTTTGGGTAGCTTAAGCTCGCTTGTCACATCATTAGCCAGCTTGCCAAAGACACCGACGTGCTCGCCCTTGCACAGGATATAAGCGGCAATACCGGGGTGCAGCCAGGCAACGTCCGTCGCGCGCTCGACGGTCAGCTCGACGCCGAACGCAGCGCCGAAGCTCTCGACAGCACCCTTGACTGCGAAGAAGTCCTCCTCACTGCCCCAGGCAGCAAAGCCCAGATGCAGACGCTCCTCGGGCAGCTCGGTGACGGGCAGCTGCTTCGGGATGTAGATGTTGGACATCTCGAACAGACGGCCCTCGGCGTTGCCCTTGCGCAGGTTGTCGACGACGACATTCAGCAGGGACGGCGCCAGCAGTGGGCGCATGATGGTCAGATGGGAGGAAATGGGGTTCAGGATACGGATGACCTTGCGCTCCGGCGCGTCAGCGGCAATGTGCAGCATGTCGAGGTCAGCGTCGGCGTAGAAGGCCAGCGTCTCGGCCTCGTAGAAGCCCTGGGCACACATGGTGCGCTTGGCCTTGGCCTGCGCTTTCTGCTCGGCGGTCAGGCCGCCGGTGGTGACGGTGGCAGCCTTCAGGAAGGTGGGGACGATGTGTTCATAGCCGTACTCGCGGATGACCTCCTCGGCCAGGTCGGGCTCACCGACCTCGATGTCCTCACGCCAGCGGGGCGCGACGACCTGCATCGTGTTGCCGTCGGCTTCGAGTTTGACCTCGAACTGCAGGCGGTTCAGGATGTCCAGAATCACATCGGTGGGCACAGTGATGCCGAGGATGGCATTGATGCCGCTGACCTTGGCCGTGAAACGCTTGCCCTCACGCGGGGCACCGGCAGAACAGTCAAAATGGGTGGAGGTGACCTCGCCGCAGCCCAGCTCCTGAATCAGGTGCAGGGCACGGGCCATGCCAAGCTCGGTGGTGTACTCGGAGATACCCTTCTCGTAATGGCTGGAGGCGTCGGTGTTCTGGCCGAGGCCGCGGGCCGTCTTGCGGATGTTGTCGCGGGCGAACTTGGCGCTCTCAAACAGCAGCTGGGTGGTGGTATCTTTAATTTCGCTGTTCAGGCCGCCCATGACACCCGCCAGCGCAACGGGCTTGGAGCCGTCGCAGATGACGAGGTTGTTGGGCGTCAGGGTGAACTCTTTTTCGTCCAGCGTTGTGATCTTCTCGCCGTCTTTGGCGCGGCGGACGAGGATCTGGCAGCTTTCCAGCGCGTCCATGTCGAAGGCGTGCATGGGCTGGCCAATCTCCAGCATGACATAGTTCGTGATGTCAACGACGTTGGAGATGCTGCGCAGACCGCACAGGGCCAGCTGACGGCGCATCCAGCGTGGGGACTCGCCCGGCGTGATGTTGCGGACATAATGGCCAATGTAGCGCGGGCAGAGATCCTCGGCCTCGACGCTGATGGACAGGCGCGGATCAACATAGTCGCTGACCGTGTAGTCGGTGGCGGGCATCTTGAGGGGCTTGTTCAGCACTGCTGCAACCTCGCGCGCAATGCCGAGCACACTCTGGCAGTCGGCGCGGTTGGCCGTGATGGAAATATCAAAAATGTAGTCGTCAAGGCCGACGACCTGCTGAATGGGCGTGCCGGGGATAGTGTCCTTCGGCAAATCGAGCAGGCCGTAGACCTCGGCACCGGGGTACAGATCCTCGTTCAGACCCAGCTCCTCACCGCTGCACAGCATACCGTTGGACTCGACGCCCATCAGGGGCTTCGCCTTGATTTTTACGCCGCCGGGCAGCGTGGAGCCGTCGAGTGCGGCGGCGGTGTGCATACCGGCGTAGACGTTGGGCGCACCGGTGGAAATCTGGATGTCGTGGCCGTACTCGCCGCAGTCAACCTTGCAGATGTGCAGATGGGTGCCCTCCTGCGGGACACACTCGGTCACAAGACCGACAACGACCTTGGAGATCTCGCCGCCGAGGTCGATCAGCTCCTCAACCTCAAAGCCGCAGCCAAAGAGCTTGTCCTCAAGCTCCTGCGCGGTGACGTCGATGTCAACATATTGCTTCAACCAGCTGAATGGTACTTTCATACTCTGTACTCCTCCCCTGTCAATCCTCGAACTGCTTCAAGAAGCGCAGATCGTTTTCAAACATCAGACCGATGTTGTTGATGCCGTACTTCAGCATGGCGATACGCTCAATGCCGATGCCGAATGCGAAGCCGGAGTAGACGTTGGGGTCAATGCCGCAGTTTTCCAGTACGCTGTGGTGGACGACACCGGCGCCGAGAACCTCGATCCAGCCGGTGTGCTTGCACAGCGGGCAGCCCTTGCCGCCGCACTCGAAGCAGGAAACGTCGACCTCGACGCTCGGCTCGGTGAACGGGAAGTAAGACGGACGCAGGCGGGTCTTGACGTCTGCACCGAACAGCGCCTGGACGAATTTGTCGAGCATTCCCTGCAGGTCGCAGAGCGTGATGCCCTTGTCAACGACGAGGCCTTCCATCTGGTGGAACATCGGAGAGTGGGTCGCATCGGAGTCGGAACGGAACACGCGGCCCGGGGCCAGCACCTTGATGGGCGGCTTTTCCATGTCCATGACGCGGATCTGACCGCCGCTGGTCTGGGTGCGCAGCACAATGTCGTCTGCGACGTAGAACGTATCCTGCATGTCGCGGGCGGGATGGTTCTTCGGCACATTCAGGCGGGTAAAGTTGTGGTCGTCGTCCTCGATCTCGGGGCCCTCGTAAATCTCAAAGCCCATACCGGCGAACACGTCGATGATCTCATTCTTGACGAGGGTGATCGGGTGCAGGCTGCCGGTTTGGCGAATCTTGGCGGGCATTGTGATGTCGACGGTCTCGGCGGCGTTGCGGGCTTCGAGTGCGGCCTTTTCGACCTGCTCGGACAGGGCCTGATACTGTGCCTCGGCCCACTGCTTGAACTCATTGATGGTCTTGCCGACGGCGGGACGGTCCTCCTTGGGGACATCGCGCAGACTCTTGGTCAGGCCCGCGACCTCGCCGTTCTTGCTCAGGTATTTCTGCCAGAAGTCAGAAAGCTGGGCTTTGTCGGTGACGTCTGCGCTGGCCTGCTCAATGGCGGCGCGCAGCTCCTTGATTTTTTCTTCCATAGTACACCTCTGCTTGAAGTAGGGCCGGAGCAAACAAAAAGGCTCCGTCCCTGTGTTGAATCAGGGACGAAGCCTTGCAAAATACAATTCTCCGCGGTACCACCCGTGTTCCGCACTGTAAAGCGCGGCACTCTTTGCTGCCGGTAACGGTGCAGAACCGTTGCGCACTACTCGGCCTTGGCCTTTCCCGCGCACCACTCGGGAGCGAACTTCCGCATAAGCGCTTTACAGGCGGCTTGCAGCCGGTGACCGCCCTCTCTTGCCTAAAGCAGCTTGTGCGTACTTTCTCCGTCGCTGTGTTTTTGCGAATACTTATTTAGTATAGCGCGGTTTGCGCCGACTGTCAAGCCTGCGGCAGCGGATACTTCTGCTTATCCTCCACGCTGATGGCCGGACCGAGCTGAACCTCGATGATTTTCAGCTCGCTGTCGGCAAAGACTGTGTGGCGGCAGCCGGCGGGCATCGTCAGGATATCCCCTGCCTTCACGTCGCGACGCACGCCGTCCAGAATCGCATGGCCGGTACCGGAGATGACGGTCCAGACCTCGTCGCGGTTCTCATGGCTGTGGTAGTTCATGCCGTGGCCGGGGGTGAGCGTGATCTTGATGGTCATGCTCGCGTCCTCGACGTCGAGCACGCGGAAGGAACCCCAGGACTTTTCGGCAAACATGATCTGCTGATGGATGCTGTCCACATACGGCTTGATGTAGCTGGACTGCTCCTTGTCAGAGACCAAAATGCCCTCCGGGCTGGCCGAGACGACGACGTCCTTCAGCCCCATGCAGAGCACGGGCACGTCCAGCTCGTTCAGTACATGGACGTTCTGGCAGGTGTCGTTCAGCATGGCCTTGCCGATGCTCGGCTCCTCCATGGCCTCGGTCAGGGTGTTCCAGGTGCCCATATCCTTCCACTGGCCCGCAAAGCGCATTACCTGAATTTGGGACTCATTCTCGACAACGGCGTAGTCAAAGCTGATTTTTTTCAGCGTCTCGTACTTATCGAACAGGTCCTTGTAATCGGTGAAATCGATCAGTTCGTGGGCCTTGTCCAGCACGTAGCGCAGTTTGTAGGCAAACACACCGCCGTTCCAGAGCGCACCCTGGGCAATGTACTTTTCGGCGGTGGCGGCGTCTGGCTTCTCTTTAAACGTTTTGACCGGGCTGACGGCGTCGGCACTCTGCGGGATAATGTAGCCGTACTTTTCGCTCGGGTAGGTCGGCTCAATGCCCATCAGGGAGAGGTTCGCGTTCCCCTGCCCGGCCAGCTCGGACAGCGTTTTCAGCGCGGCAAAATAGTCATTGTTGACATAGGGGTCTACCGGGCAGACGACGACAGCCTCATCAAGGCCGACGCCCTTGACGTCGTGCAGGTAGGCTGTCGCCAGTGCGATGGCCGGGAAGGTATCACGGCGGCACGGCTCGACGCAGACGCCCACCGAATTGCCCAGCTGGTTGTGAATGGACGATACCTGCGTCTTGCTGGTGGCAATCGTCACGCTGGCGTCGGCGTCGACCTCCTTGATCTGGCGGTAGACGCGCTGGACCATCGACTCGTACCCGTCGGCGGTCTTGAAGATTTTGATGAACTGCTTGGAACGAATGTCGTTCGACAGCGGCCACAGGCGCTTGCCGGAGCCGCCGGACAGCAGGATGATATTCATAGCGTTTCCTTTCAGCGCTCGGCGCGCATCGGGTTGTTCAGAAAGTCCTCATAGGACAGGCGCAGGCCGTCCTCCAGCTCGGTCTTGTAGGTCCAGCCGAGGTTCGTCGCCTTGGAGACGTCCAGCAGTTTGCGGGGCGTGCCGTTGGGTTTGGAGGCGTCCCACTCGATCTTGCCGGTGTAGCCGACGACCTTGGCAACGAGCTCGGTCAATTCTTTGATGGTCAGCTCCTTACCGGTACCCGCGTTGACCGTCTCGTTGCCGGAGTAGTGGTTCATCAGGAACACGCAGAGGTTCGCCAGATCATCCACATACAAAAACTCGCGCAGCGGGCTGCCGTCGCCCCAGCAGGTGACGCTCTCGACGCCGTTGACCTTCGCCTCATGGAAGCGGCGGATCAGTGCGGGAACCACATGGCTGTGGGTCGGGTGGTAGTTGTCGTTGGGGCCGTACAGGTTCGTGGGCATGACCGAGATATAGTCCGTGCCGTACTGGCGGTTTAGGAACTCGCAGTATTTGAGACCGCTGATTTTGGCGAGGGCGTAAGCCTCGTTCGTCTTTTCCAGTTCGGAAGTCAGCAGGCAGCTTTCCTTCATCGGCTGCGGAGCCATGCGCGGATAGATGCAGGACGAGCCGAGGAACTCCAGCTTCTTGCAGCCGTTCTGCCAGGCAGAGTGGATGACGTTCATCTCGAGCGTCATGTTGAACCACATGAAATCGGCCAGCGCCTCCTGATTGGCGACGATGCCGCCGACCTTGGCCGCGGCAAGGAATACGTACTCGGGCTTCTCCTCGGCAAAGAACTTTTCGACATTTTCCTGACGGCAGAGGTCAAGCTCCTTGTGGGTGCGGGTGATGATATTGTTGTAGCCCTGACGCTGCAGCTCACGCACGATGGCGCTGCCCACCATGCCGCGGTGCCCGGCAACATAGATTTTTGCATTTTTGTCCATCATAATAAGTTACCCTCTTTTGAATACATTATTTGATAACGCCCTTTTCGAGATACTCAGCCAGGTTCGTCTTGATGTGCTCCTCAGCGCGCTCGACGGCAACCTTCTTCATGTCGTGGTCGACCATGATCTTGACGAGCTGCTCAAACGTGGTCTTGGTCGGGTTCCAGCCCAGCTCGCGCTTTGCTTTGGACGGGTCGCCCCAGAGGTTGACGACGTCCGTCGGGCGGTAGAAGTCGGGGCTGACCTCGATGACCGTCTTGCCCGTGGCCTTGTCGATGCCCTTCTCGTTCATGCCCTCGCCGACAAATTCCAGCTCGATGCCCACATCGTGGAAGGCCAGCTGGCAGAACTCGCGGACGGAGTGCTGCTCACCGGTGGCGATGACGAAGTCCTCGGGCTTGTCGTTCTGCAAAATCAGCCACATGCACTCGACGTAGTCCCTGGCATAGCCCCAGTCGCGCAGGCTGGACAGGTTGCCCAGATACAGCTTATCCTGCTTGCCCTGCGCAATGCGGGCGGCAGCCAGCGTGATCTTGCGGGTGACGAAGGTCTCGCCGCGGCGCTCGGACTCGTGGTTGAACAGGATGCCCGAGCAGCAGAACATGTTGTACGCCTCGCGGTACTCCTTCACGATCCAGAAGCCGTACTGCTTGGCGACGGCGTAGGGACTGTAGGGGTGGAACGGTGTGTTCTCGTTCTGGGGAACCTCCTCGACCTTGCCGTACAGCTCGGATGTAGATGCCTGATAGATGCGGCAGGTGTCCTTGAGGCTGGACAGGCGCACAGCCTCCAGCACGCGCAGCACGCCGGTGGCATCGACGTCGGCGGTGAACTCCGGCACATCAAAGCTGACCTGCACATGGCTCTGGGCGGCGAGGTTGTAGATCTCGTCGGGCCGCACGGTGCTGACGACGGAGAGGATGCTCATGGAGTCGCTCAGATCGCCGTAGTGCAGGTGGAAGTGCGGGTGACCCTCCAGATGGGCGATGCGCTCGCGGTAATCGACGGAGGAGCGGCGGATGACGCCGTGGACGTCGTAGCCCTTTTCCAGCAGGAACTCAGCCAGATAGCTGCCGTCCTGGCCGGTGATGCCGGTGATGAGTGCTTTTTTCATAGGTTACTACCCTTTCATCTGTATCTTGCGCAGCGTACTGCGCGGATTTTCGTATCTTGTTTGTTATTGTACCGCATTATTTTGTGCTTGGGCAGTGGGAATCTTGCAAAAGACTAGCATTATATTGACTTTTTTGGTATACTGGTTTCCGGGAGGTGACGCGGATGGATACCCCGCTGTTTGACGGTGAACTTGTGCACGCCCGGCGCATGATCTACACGCCGTCGGCGTTTGCAAAATCGAACCTTGTGCATCTGCAGGAGGTCGGGCAGCTGCAGGCACGCAGCCCCCATGCCAGCACCCGGCAGGGGCTGGCCTCCTACCTGTTTTTTGTGGTCGAAAGCGGCAGCGGCACGCTGGAATATGAGGGCGAGACCCGCGTGCTAAGCGCCGGGGACTGTGTGTTTCTCGACTGCCGCCGCCCCTATCGCCATTATACGGGCGACGATTTGTGGCAGCTGCGGTGGGCGCACTTTTACGGCCCGAATATGGCAGCCATCTACAAAAAATACCGTGAGCGCGGCGGCCAGCCGAGCTTTCACCCGGAAAATACCGCACCCTACACCCGCCGTCTCGAAGCACTGTACACGCTGGCGGCCTCTGACAATTACGTGCGGGATATGCAGATCTGTGAGGGGCTGTTTGCCCTGCTGACCCTTCTGATGCAGGAGAGCTGGCACCCCGAAATTGTGCGCACGGCGGGTACGAAGCGACAGAATGTGCAGGAGATCAAGGACTATCTTGACCTGCATTTTGCCGAGAAGATCACGCTGGACGCGCTGGCCGAGCGGTTTTACATCAACAAGTTTTACCTTACGCGGGTGTTCAAGGAGCAGTTCGGGCTTTCGGTGACGAGCTACCTGACGCAGCTGCGCATTACGCAGGCCAAGCGGCTGCTGCGGTTCACGGACAAAAGCGTGGAGAACGTTGCGCAGGAATGCGGGCTGAACGACGCAAATTATTTTTCTCGCTTATTTAAAAAAGTAGAGGGCACGACGCCGGGGGAATACCGGCGGCAGTGGTGAGGATAATAAAAAAGCCTTCCCCCGTGGGGGAAGGTGGACGAGCGCAGCGAGGCCGGATGAGGGGCAAGCTGCCGAAGCTGCCCGGTAAACGGGCTGCCGCAGCAGCTCTGCCCTCATCAGTCCGCTTCGCGGACAGCTTCCCCCTCGGGGGAAGCCTTTTTTGTTTTCAGTTCTTCCTCGACCCTGTCAAACCGCTCCAGGAACGAATGCTCCACACCCTCGGACTTGTAGCCGGGCATTGTGTCGAGCGATACAGCGTGGATGCTGCGGAAGATGCTGTTTTCGATGTTCGGGTTGTCGCGCATCAGGCGGCGCAGCAGGACCTTGACCTCCTGACGCTTGGAGCCGCCTCCGCCGTTGTCGCAGATCGTGCAGGCCTCGGTAAAACGGCAGGCACACTGGATAAATTCCAGCTCATTGTAGCGGCGCCACGCGATAATGTCATCCTCGCGGATGCAGTACATCGGACGGATCAGCGTCATGCCCGGAAAGTTCGTGCTGTGCAGCTTCGGCGGCATGGCCTGCAGCTGGGAGCCGTAGAACATGCTCATGACTGTCGTCTCGATGACATCATTAAAATGATGTCCCAGCGCGATTTTGTTGCAGCCAAGTTCCTGCGCTTTCTTGTACAGGTGGCCGCGGCGCATGCGGGCGCAGAGGTAGCAGGGCGACTTATCACTGTTGTTGGCGACATCAAAGATGTTCGTCTCAAATACTGTGATGGGAATGTGCAGCAGCGCGGCGTTGCTCTCGATCTTCTGGCGGTTGATTTCATTATAGCCGGGGTCCATGACGAGGTAGACGAGCTCAAACGGAACCTCGCTGTGGCGCTGCAATTCCTGCAGGAGCTTGGCCATAAGCATCGAATCCTTGCCGCCGGAGATGCAGACGGCGATCTTGTCCCCGGCCTGGATCAGCTCGTACCGCTTGACGGCCACGATGAAGGGCGTCCAAAGCTGCTTGCGGAATTTTTTGATAATGCTGCGCTCGATTTTTTGATAGGTCTCTAATTGGCGTTCCAAGGGTCAATTCTCCTTATTTGTCAGGGTTTTGTAGCAGGTGTCAAAGGCTTGCAGGAAGCCGTCGATCTCCGCGTCGGTGGTCAGGTGGCTGATGCTGATGCGCCAGCTGGACAGCGCGTTGCGGCGATCCCGGCTGACGGCGAACACGGCCTTGGACGGCAGACCGTCCGACGAGCAGGCTGATTTGACCGACACGCAGACGCCCTGTTCGCTCAGCGCCTGCTGAAACCGCGTGCCCTTGACGCCGGTCACGCTGACATTGACGATATGCGGCACAGCATGCGCGGGGCTGTTGACGCGCACAAGGCTGTATTGCTGCAAGCCCGCCAGCAGGCGGTCATGCAGCCTTTGCACATGAGCGTTGCGGGCGTCCTGCCCGGCCAGTGCTTTGGTCAGTGCGGCGTCCAGGCTGACGGCAAGACCCAGCGTCGGCGTGCCGCTGCGGTAGATCGTGGTGCTGGCACCGCCGGAAATCTGCGGCTCAATGACGAGGCCGCGGCGCTTGTACAGCGCGCCGATGCCGTTGGGGCCGTAGAACTTGTGGGCAGTGAAGCTCATCGTATCGACGCCGTCAAGCCAGAGGTCGGTCTTGCCGACGGCTTGGGTCGCGTCCACGTGCAGGCGACAGCCGGGGTACGGCTTGACAATTCCGGCAATCTCCCGGATGGGCTGGATCGTGCCAAGCTCACTGTCCACAGCGCAGACGGCGACCAGGATCGTATCGTCGCGCATCAGCTCCCGCAGTTGGTCCAGGTCTACCCTGCCGTCGCGGCCAATGTCCAGCAGGTCGATCTCGTACCCCTGCTGCTGCAAAGCCGACAGAGACGCGCCCACCGAGGAGTGCTCCAGCTGGGTGGAGATGATGTGCTTGCCGATGTGCCGCGACGCATGGGCAATGCCCTTGAGGGCAAGGTTGTTCGCCTCGCTCGCGCCCGAGGTGTAGATGATCTCGGCAGGCTGCACGCCAAGGTGCTGCGCAATGGATTGGGTCACCCGCTCCATCTCGGCGCGGGCCTCCTGCCCGGCAATGTGGGTAGAGTTGGGGTTGGCGATATAACGGCGCTCCGCCGCAAGGTATGCGTCCAGAACGTCGGGGTCTGCCGGGGTGTTGGCGGTATAGTCAAGATAGATCATGCGGAAGCCTCTTTATAGAATCAGTATAGCAGGTGCGGTTTCCTACCTGCTCAATAGGAATTGCATTCATGCAAAACCCCTGCGGCACGGCAGGGGTTTGTGTCATTCAAAATCCGAAATTGTGACAGACTGCTTGCCAAAGTACGGCGTCAGCCCCCACATATCGGGGCCGGGCGCAACATCGGTATAAAACAGCAGCCACGGGCGTTCGTCCTCGTTCAGCGGGCGGATGGAAACATCCGGCTGGGCGGCGTCGTTCAGCAGTGCCTCCCGCGCGTCGAGGGCGTCGGCATAGCGCCTGGCGCTGCCATTGGCCAACTCATAGGCGGCCTCGAGGCTGGTGGCGAAGTAGCTGTCCTGGCCCTCCTTTACGGTGTGGCTGCCGATGCAGGCCATGCAGAGGAGCATAGCGGCGGCAAGCAGCGGCAGATGGCGGGCCTGGCGGCGGCAGAACTGCTCTGCACCATGCAGAGAAACGCCGCGCACGCGCTCGAGCCAGCCGAGCAGCAAAAACTCGGTGGCAGCCAGACCCAGCACAAAGGTCATCCAGACAACGTTCAAAAGCCGCCCGGCACCGATGCCGCCCATTGTGTAGGACGGCAGAAAGATCATGGCCCACATCAGCACGAAGGTGACCGCCGCGCCGAGCCACGGATGGCGGAACACCCGGTCCGAAAGCACGGCGCTGCGGGTCAGATGCAAAAGCGGCAGTACAAGCAGTGCCAGCAGACAGAGCAGCGGCACATCCAGCCAGCGGATCCACTCCATGGCGGCGAGGATAAAGCTCTTGACGACAGCCTCCGCAAAGCCCGCACCGGCAAAACCTGCAGTACGCACCTGCGTGCCGGGGGCCAACACATTCAAAAGCAGCCCCGCCATGGCCGCGGCCAGCGCGGGGACCTGCCAGAAATTACGGCGGCGCACAGCGCAGAGCGCCGCGGCCAACAGCAGGACCAGCACGTTCAGCAGCCCGGCCACCTGATGCCCGCCGCCGATGGCAAGACTGCACACACAGCCCGCTGCCGCATAGAAAAATTTGCGGCGGGTCGGCAGCTTATCGGCAAAGCAGAGCGCAAACGCCAGCCCGGCGTTCAGCACGGCCAGCGAAAAGTACGGCAGGTAGTTCATGGCACCGTTGAACCAGTACAATCCCTCCACGGGGGCGGGCATGCCCTCGATAAAGGCGAAGGTCAGCAGCAGCGCCAGTGCCCAGGGCAGACGCCTTTGCGCCGGATCCAGACGCAGCACCACGCACCGTGCCAGCCCATACAGGCAGAAAAACAGCGGCAGCAGCACGCAGACCAGCGTGGCACCATAATATCTGTTGCCGAAGATGGCGGGCTGAAACGCCAGCGTAAAGCCGGAAACGTAGAGTCCCTGCCAGTTCTCATAGTAGTAGACGTTGGTGTCCCACGCGGCCCGCAGCAGACGCGGCAGGTCAAGACCGTACTGCTGCACCGCGGCATGGGTGCGGGCCGCGTAGATGCCGGAGGTGAGTTTTCCACCGGCGGCGGGGGCAAAGGTGGAAATCACTTTATTGCGGTAGTGGTAGGGCGTTTCCATCCCCCGGATGGGGGCGACAGGGCCGTATTTGCCCAGCAGGGCGCGGACGTCGGCCTCTTTCTTTTTGAGCTGTGCGGCGTATTCGGTGGCCAGCATCGGGCAGCCGCCGCAGTTTTTGGCGCGAAGTTTGCAATCCATTATCATATCCTCCTGAAACCAGACCGCAGGGTCCATTGCCTTACGGATGGCAGTGCATTTTCATCCAGTACGAGTTGACCGGCCTGCCAAGGGCTCCCCTAACAAGGAAACCGGCGAGCGCAGCGAGACTGAGAGGTTTAACCGTATGGGTCATACAGGTCATATTCTTCCGCTTCTGCGTGCTTTTCGTTCAGCACGGCGATGGCCTGTTCCAGCTCGCTCTGGGAGCAGCCGCTCTCGCTCACCAGCGCCCGCACAGCCTGCGCGAGGTCGCCGCCAAAGACGGTGTCCAGCCGCTGGCGCATGGTGTAGACGCCGTAGGCCCGGCGGGTGACGGTGGGGGCATAGAGGTTGTGGTTCTGCTCTTTGGTGCAGGTGACCCAGCCCTTCTCTTCCAGCCGGTATAAAAAGTTCAGCACGGTGGCGGCGGCCCAGCCTTTTTCGGCCAGACGCGCACCGATGTCCCGCCGCGACACGGGCGGTTTGCAGT
>OIIB01000439.1_pt1 | contig 12616 bp, 10 predicted proteins | sample 1583171 | NCBI WGS metagenome assembly OIIB01 (sample SAMN02675049, study PRJEB24791) | human gut metagenome, SKBSTL061 | isolation source: stool | host: Homo sapiens | place: USA | reverse complement strand
CTCCAGCAGCTCCACCGCCCGATCCTTGGAAAGCGGGAGCATATCGCTGTCCAGATACCCATAGCTGCGCATATCATCCACCGTCAGCGTGGGGTCAGGCATAGGTGTGGCCTGTTCCAGCTCTGGCGAAGTTGGAAGTGTGCCTGCGGCATGAGAACCGGCCTCCTCGTGAACAACCTGATTGTCGTCCGATGACAATTCGAGTGAGTACAAAATCCCTGCAAACTCATTTGACAAAACTTCAAACGGTACGGTCTTATCATACCCATGTGTTTCACAGATACGAATCGCAGCCGCCAAAAGAAAGTTTACATCATCGTCATGTACTGTTCCGCTTTCCAGAAGGTGTAGAGTGTCCTTGTCGTAAAGTTCATAGGCATATTTTGCACCATCTTCTGTTATGCGAAGATGCTTGCTCCCACCATCAACCGCATACCAACGCTCATTAGCGTCGAGTTCTTTTAAGGAAGTGTGACTTTCCTGAAATGCCTCAACTTCCAACAGCAGCTCATTCGCTCTGTGCGCGTATTCATCGCTCTGCTCAAGCGTTTCGGACAGGAAGCCTTTTATCTCATCTGCTCCCGTCAACAGATCTTCGTAGAAATGCTGAAGGCAATCTTCCTGACTTGCGAATTCGCTGAGAAAGGCAAGGCCATTCGCATCGAGATACAGCTCTGAAATGCTTTTTGCCAAGTCAGCCGCAGACATATTGCTATTCTCTTTTAATTGGCTTTCCGATTGCTCGGATTTCTCCACAGAAATGCCACGCTCCTTGCAGATCTCCGCAAAGTTCCGGTCAATGTCCGTAATCAGCTCGGATGCCGTCTTGTTGATAGTTTCCAGACTGGCGCGAAGTTCTTTCAGCTCCTTGCCCTTTGACCATGTGGCGATATAGCCGAAGCTGTTTTCTCCCGTTTCAATGCCGTAATACTGGCAGACCGCATAGGAAATGCTTTCGGCCTCGACCTCCTCGGTGTTGCGACTCTTTTCTCCGGGGACAAGGATCGTCTCACCATCGTCCGCAAGCTCCGTCATGTGTTCATAGTCGTGGAGCTTGGCGTGAGCGATCTCATGGACGGCGGCACATACCGTCTGCACCTCACTCATACCGGCGCGGATGGTGATGCTCTGCGCCTTAATGCTGAAAAATCCGTCCGTATCCCGCGCAACGGGCTTTATCTCCATCGGAACGGGAGAAGCACGGCGCAGCGCCTCCATGAAAACCTCATACTGCTGCACATTGCCGCTCAGATCGGCGGCAAGCTGGGGCAAGGGCTTTCCCGCAGTCTGCGACACATCAAAGACGGATACCACCTTGAACATGGGGATACGGATTTCCTTTTCCTCAATGATGGCCTTGCCGTCCGCATCCAGCACCGGCGCATTGGTTTCCGGGTCGGTCTTGATCTCCTCGACCTTTTTCTTATAGGGAGTAGGAGCGATGATGCGGATACCTTTTTCGCCTTTCAGGACGTTCCTGCCGAACTGATCGCGCCACTTGTTGAAGCCCGCCACATGGGTGGCGTCGGGGCGCTGCATATAGATGAGCATGGTATTATTGACCGAGTAGCGGTGAAAACGGCTCATCGTGGAGAGATACTGCCGGTACTTATCGCTCTCAAACAGCTCCTTGATGCCGTTTTCGATGCTGTCAACGATCTCCCGCATCCGGTCTTTGTTGGTTTGCTTTTCAGCCATGATAATCTCCTTTCAGAAAAAATAGCGCCCCTGCGCAGAAGAAAACACATCCTGCACAGGGGCAATTCTCCGCAGATAGACGTTGTTTCCGGGCTTGCGGATAGAATGTCTCAGCCCCTTGGGATTCCGCATGGAAAAAGCCTTGCGGCACGGGGCTTTTACGCCCTCTATCTGCGGAGGTTCCAGTATTGTTCACGCTTCCGTTTGGCGTCCTGCTTTCTCCGCTCCTGCTTGGCGCAGGCAGGACAATACTTGGCGCGGTTGGAGGAAGAATAGACCGGCTTGCCGCAGATGGCGCAGCACTTTCCCGGCCTTTCCCGCATCACGTCGGCCAGCAGCTCATGGTCGGCGGGAAGCACCGCGTTTCGGAACCAGTTGCACAGCAGCGAGTAGGAAATACCCTGTACGCAGACGCAAGGCTCTCCATCATCCAGCGCGAGGCAGTTGCCGTGATCGTAATTGCAGCAGAGCTTCCGAATGAGCTTCTTGGCGCGGCGGAGCTGCTTGTGATCCATACGCGGCGCATCAGCCATTGTCGAACACCAGCTTATAGCCCGTGCGTTGCCCATCGTCCTCCAGAAGAACGCTGGCATCATAGGTTTTCCCGGTCTTTTCGGAGTAGCAGCCTTTCAGCGGGGCGCGGCCATTTTTCAAAAGCGCAGCGGCAAGAGATTTCGTCAGCGCCTTTTTCTTGGCGGTGAAAAAGCGGCTGTTTTTCCAGAGAACAAAGGAACAGGCACGGTTCTCACAGAAAAAGCCTTTCGGTGATTCCGTCACCTCGGCTCCGCAGCGGGGACACCTGCCGACTACCTCACGCCCGGAGGGGACCAGGACTTCCGTACCGGGGATGGGTTTGTAGGTCTGCACCAGCTCATTCAGCATGGCGGCGATCCCATCCATGAAGCTGTCCGTGGCGATTTCACCGCGCTCGATCTCTTTCAGGCGGTGTTCCCATTCGGCGGTGAGCTGCGGTGACTGGAGCTGTTCGGGAAGAACCGTAATAAGTGCCGTGCCGGTAGAGGTGGGCAGCAGATTTGTGATCTTTTTGGACTTCCTGCGCTCCACAAAACCGGAGGACACCAGTTTTTCAATGATACCGGAACGGGTCGCCGGGGTTCCGATGCCCTTGCGCTCGGCATCATCTGGCATATCCTCCTTGCCCGCGTTCTCCATCGCAGCCAGCAGCGTATCCTCGGTGAAATGCTTGGGCGGCGTGGTTTTTCCGGTCTTGACCGATGCGGCAGATACGGAAAGCGTCTGATTCTCCGTTACCACCGGCAGCGCGGGCGCTGCCTCTGCCTGCTCCTGCTCATAGCGCTTCCAGCCGGGAGCAAGGACGGTTTTGCCCTTGGCGGTGAAGCTCTGACCGGCACAGTCCACCGTAATGACCGTTTCTGCGTAGCGATGTGGTTCATCCACCGCACGAAGCAAGCCCCTTGCCGCCAGCTTCAGCACCTCGCGTTCGCCCAGCGGCAGAGAGGCCATATCTACCTTTTCCGCGCTGATGGTGGGAACAATGGCGTGGTGATCGGTGACTTTTTTACTGCTGCATACCTGCTTGGCGCAGATGGTCGGCGGCTTCTCCATGCCGCAGACAGCGGCAGCGGCGGCGACAAGGCCGGGGACGCTGCCCTCCATATCGTCGGTCAGGAAGCGGCTGTCGGTGCGCGGGTAGGTACAGAGCTTCTTTTCATAGAGCGCTTGGAGATAGTCGAGGGTCTGCTGAGAGGTGTAGCCGAGAACGCGGTTGGCGTCGCGCTGGAGGGAGGTCAAATCGTAGAGCGCGGGCGCTTTCTCAGACTTTTCCTTGCGCTCCACACTTTTGACGGTTACTGTCTTGCCCTTGCAGGCGTTGGCGATGGCGTCGGCGTCCTTCCTGTCCTTCATTCGGCCTGTCGTGGCGGGAAAGCCGCAATCAAGCTGGACGGTGCAGAACGGCTCTGCCACAAATGCGGAGATCTCCGCCTCACGCTGTACCAGCAGCGCCAGCGTGGGCGACATGACGCGCCCGATGTTCAATGTGCGTCCATACGTCAGGGAAAAATACCGCGTGGCGTTGATGCCCACCAGCCAATCGGCCTTGGCACGGCACAGGGCGGATTGATGCAGGCCGTCATAGTCGCGCCCAGACTTAAGCTGCTGGAAGCCGCTGCGGATGGCATCATCCTCCATTGAAGAAATCCAAAGCCGCAAAATGGGCTTGGAGCATCCCGAAAGGCAGTAAACCGTGCGGAAGATCAGCTCACCCTCGCGCCCAGCGTCGCAGGCGTTGACCACCTCTGCCACATCCTCCCGGCGCATCAGCTCCCGCAGAATGTCAAACTGCTTCTGCTTTTCAGAGCGGACGATGAAGCGGAACGAGGTAGGAATGATGGGCAGCGCCGCCAGCGTCCATTTGGCATCATCGGCATTGTAAACGGCGGCGTCGGCCAGCTCTGCCAGATGCCCAAAGCACCACGACACGATATACCCGCTGCCCTCCAGATACCCGTCATGCCGTGATTTTGCACCCAGCACGGCGGCGATGCTCTGCGCCACGGAGGGTTTTTCGGCGATCACAAGGCGCATGGTGCAGCCTCCATTCTCTTTACGTCACGGTAGCAGGGGCGAACGCAGCGCTGTCCGAAGCGCTTGCAGCCGTAGCAGAAGTGTTCCTTGGCAGCGTCGGGAGGGCTGTCCTCCCGCGCTGCTTTCGGCTTCTGCATCATCAGGCGTTCCAGCGGATTATTGGTGAAATATCTCATGCGTCCGTATCCTCCGTAGTATCCTGTTCCGGTTCGTCCTCATACGGCTCAAACTCATATTCGTCCTCGCCGTAGTCATAATCGTCCAGATCGGCGCTGCCTTTGGTCTGCGGCTTGGCCTTTTTCTGCTTGAAAATGTAGAACGCGGCACCGCCGCCCAGCGAGACAATCAGCAGAACGACAAGGATACCGCCCACGCCGCTCTTTTTCTCCGGTTCCTCGGCGGCGGGTTCTGTCGGCTCGGTGGGGACTTCGGGCTTTGCCTCCTTGCCCACGCACTCGGTCATGTTGACCGCGCAGACGGGGCAGGATGTATTGACCGTACCGGCCACGCATTTTGTGGTGCAGGAGCAAGTGGCGGGCGTTTCTTCCTCGCCGGTCAGCGCCATCAGGTCAGCCTCATCCACCTGATTTAAGAAGTGGACGGTTTCTTCGCCCTCATCGTCACGGTCAATAATCATGTAAAATATATTGCCGTTCTTGCTTTCCAGTGTAATGAACTGTTTCCCCACCTTGGTGCTGGAGCCAATATCGTCGATCAGCGTCAGATTGCCGTCCGGTGTCAGCGCGTCGCTGCCGCCCGTCATGCTGCCAACAAGGAGCTGCCAGAGGTCGGTCAGCTCTTTTTCATCAAACGGAAGCGTAATGCCGCCGATGCTCACGGTACTGTCGGCGGCGTCGGTGACGGTCAGATAGCTGCCGTACACATAGCCCACACGGGCGGGCAGCAGGATTTTTACCCAATCGCCGTCCCTGCCAATCACATCGACCACCGTGCCGTTGGGGAGCTGCGTAAACGCGGTGTTGTCCAGTCCCGCGCCGGTGCGGACGTTCAGGTTGCCGCCGTTGGTCGTGACCGTGCCGATCTGTTTTGTTTCCTGCGTGTCTGCGGCGCTGCTTTCGACGGCAGGCAGCGTATCATCGGGATAGTCGCCGCTGCTGGCAAAAGCGGAAACGGGGAGAATCCCGATGCACAGGAGCATCAGCAGCAGGCTGATAAAAATGCGCGGTGTGTTTTTAGTCATGGTTCAACGCCTCCTTTTCCAAAGTGGCCGGTGCAGGCGCGGCCTGCATACGGCGGAACAGCTCGGCAAACTGCTCCATCGTCATGCCGTTCTCACGCACCATGCCGATGATGTCGGTGTCCTCCAGCTCACGAATCTGCTTTTCCAGCTCGCGGTTGCGGCCTTGCAGATCAGAGATTTTGCCTTTGTTCTTCTCCAGCTCTCCACGGAGCTTCATAATTTTCGGGTTCATATCGTTCACTCTCCTTTACGGCAAGCGCCCATAGCGGTAGAAATGGGACTGCCAATAGCTTGAATTTAAGTTTGCATAAGAGATCGGATCTCCGCAGTGGATCATCATATTGTTGCCGACGTAGATACCCACATGGCTGACACCGGGGGTATCATACGTTCCGGTGAAAAACACCAGATCGCCCGGCTTGACGTTAGCAGAGGATACAGGCGTACAGATATTGCAAAGTCCCTGCGCGCCCAGTCTGCCCACATCCCAACCGGAATGATTGATGACCCAACTGACGAAGCCCGAACAGTCAAACGAGGTGGAGGGACTGCTGCCGCCCCAAACGTAGGGGTAGCCGAGATACTTTTCCGCTTCCTTGATGATGGCGGCAAACACCTCATCGTCCAGCGCCTCCGGGGGAATGTCGTAGTCGGTATAGCTGCCCTCCACATACTTGCCGATGTAGCCTGAACCGGGGAACAGGTCGGGACGGTTGCCGAGGGTGGCCATATAGGTGGCGTACATTCCGAGCTGTTCTTCGCTCATAATGTAAACGGGAACATGGGAGAGATTGAAGTTTTCCAGCGTGACCGTGCAGATGTAGTAGTCATACGGCACCTGATAGGTGTCCGTATGGGTGTTGCCGTCCGCGTCCGTCCATGTGTCGGTTTCTGTGCGGTAGCGGGTTTCCACCACCACATCCTCGGTCAAAATGTACTGGCGGTCAAAGAGCATTTGGAGCGTACCCTGCACCTCATCCAGCGTCCATTCCCCTTGATGCAGCGCCGTAATTATGGAAATGAGTACATAGGGGTCATGCTCGATGGTGTCCAGATCAAAGTGGTACTCATCGTAGTCATGGGTGCTTTCGTAGGTGTCGAGGTAGCGCTGAAGCTCTGCCTCCATTTCGCAATACTGCGCTTCCGCGCCCAGCATATCGGCGTCCTGCGACGGATAGGTACTGGCCGCGATCCCGGAGCCGACGCCATCCATCATCACCGAGCAGGAGGACAGGCCGTTGAGCAGAAATGCCAGCATCAGCAGAATCGCGGCGGCAATGGCAAAGCCGCGCCGGTGTTCCCACACATATTTGCCCGCTTTCTCAGCCTTTTCAGCGGCTTTTTTCGCGGCCTTGGCGGCATTCTCTGCCGCCTTTGCCGTAGTCTGCGCCGCCTGATTGTGCTTGGCAGCGGCATACTGCTTCTTAATTGCCTGCTTCTGCTGCCATTTGGAAACGGGATTGCTGGTGGGGCTGTCGATCTCTGCTTTCTTCTGGAGCGCGTCAAGATTGGCTCGTTCCAGCTTTTTCTCTGCACGGATGGCAGCACGATAAGGCTTGAGCTGATGGGCGCGGTGGGCAGACTGCACCAGCCGCCCGCCGCTCTCCACGGCTTGCTCTACCTTGTGCGCGGCCTCTACGCCTACATTGTCATCCTCGCTCTGCCGCACCTCCCGGTGAACCTGAGAGAGAATGAGGTTGGCGGGGGCATCTCGCACGGCATGGGTCAGCTTTGAGGGCGGCTTTTTCTTATCCACTTCCTCAAAACGGAGCTGCGTTTTGACCTTGCCGGTGGCAGGATCAAAGCCGCGTTCCTTTTTGACCACGGTTTTCTTGGGGATTTTCGCCTGCGCCTTATCCGCCTTGGCCTCCGCTTTTTTCACCCGCTTGATGGGCTTTTCCAGCTTCGGCTCGGCAAGATCGGCGTCGGAAAACTGCAAACGCGGTTCTCTTTTCATGCCGACGCCACCTCTTGCGGTTTGGTGGTCATGACACGGTACAGCTCAGTATCCTTCGGGAAGTGGTCAATGAAGGGCAGGATCGTGTTGCCGTAGAACAGCAGCCCCTCGCCCTCGCCGGAGTGGGTCACATAAGAAAGCTGATGCGGCGAAATGTTGAGCTGCTTTGCGAGAATCTGCCGGTCGCCAGCGGCCTGATTGAGCATATAGATGAAATCGCTGTTCTCAAAGATGTTCTCAACCTCGCGGCTGGATAACAGGTCTTTGACATTTTGCGTGATCCCGGTGGGGATGCCGCCCCATTTGCGATAGCGTTTCCAGATTTCGACACTGTACGAAGCCGTCTGTTCTTCCTTCAAGAGAAGATGGAACTCGTCAAGATAGTAGCGGGTCGTTTTATGGGCGGCGCGGTTGATGGTCACACGGTTCCAGACCTGATCCTGCACCACCAGCATCCCGATTTTTTTGAGCTGCTTGCCCAGCTCCTTGATGTCGTAGCAGACGATGCGGCTATTCACATCCACGTTCGTGTGATGGTTGAACACATTCAGAGAGCCGGTGACGTAGATTTCCAAAGCAGTGGCGATGTACTGCGCTTCCTTTTCATCCTGCGCACGGAGGGCGTTATACAAGTCCTCCAGCAGCGGCATATTCTCCGGTTTCGGGTCATTGAGGTAGTCCCGGTAGACGATGCGCACGCAGCGGTCGATGATGGTCTTTTCCACAGGGGCAAGCCCGTCCTTGCCGCCGACGATCAACTCGCACAGCGACAGAATGAAGTCGGATTTCAGGCTCAGCGGGTTATCATCGTCGCTGTAATCCAGATTCAAGTCCATCGGATTGATGTAGCAGGGCGAACCGTCGTAGCCCTTGCCGGTGGGCGACAGCTTAATGACCTGACCGTGCAAACGCTCCACCAGCGGTGTATATTCGCCCTCCGGGTCACAGATGATGATGTCATCCTTGGGGCAGATGAGAAACGCATTGGTGATCTCACGTTTTGCCGAAAACGACTTGCCGCTGCCGGGAGTGCCTAAAATCAGACCGTTGGGATTTTTCAGCAGCTTCCGGTCTACCATGATGAGGTTGTTGGAAAGGGCGTTGATGCCGTAGTACAGCGCCTCCGAACCGTTCTGGAACAGCTCCTGCGTGGTGAAGGGGACGAAGATCGCCACGCTGGAGGTGGTCAAGCCCCGCTGAATCTCGATCTGATTCAGCCCCAGCGGGAGGCTGCTCATCAGTCCTTCCTCCTGCTGGAAGTCCAGCCGGGTCAGCGCACAGTTATACTTCTGCGCGATACTGGAGGTCTGGAAGATGTTGTTGTCAAGCTGCCGGGGTGTGTCCGCCGTGTTGAGAATGAGGAAGGTCAGCAGGAACATTCGCTCGTTGCGGGACTGCAAATCCTGCAACAGCTTTTTGGCTTCTGCGCCGTAGGTGGCAAGGTCGGATGGGATAATGTCCATGTCGTACCCTGCACGGACGGCTTTCTTCTGTTCCTCGATTTTGGACTTGTCGAGATCGGTGATCTTGCGCTTGACGGTCTTGATGGCGTTGACCTGATCCACAGACTGCACATGGAGATTGACGAGGACGCTGCTCTCCATATCCAGAAAGTCCGCCAGCATCCGGTCATTCAGCTCCGGTGCCAGAATCTGCACGAAGCTGATCGCACCCAGCTTTTTGCCCATGCGGAACATCCTGCCGGTCTTGAACTCAAAGGAGCTGGGCGCGATAAAGTCCTTGGTGGACAGCCCGGAGGGAGCCAGCCAGTCCCACGAAAAGCGGAACGGCTCCTGCTCGTCCATCCGCAGAATGTCGTGCATGACGTGCAGGCGCTCAAAGCCGTTCAGCGGCGCAGCCACAACGCCCAGCCGCTTGAAGTTGTTCAGAAGATCGGTTTCAATGCGCTCCAAACGGGGCTTGGCGGCGCGGAGATTGTCGGCTTCAATGCCGAATGTGAGATACTTGGTCTTAATCAGGCCGTTGTTGCCGCGGGCAAGCTGATTTTGCAGCATACCGGCGTACTCGGCGCGGATGCCGTCAAACTCGTCCCCGCAGGGCGGAATGGAAATGCTCCGTGCAAAGGTTTCCTGCGAAGCCGAGAGGTTCACAAAGGAAAGCTGGAATTGCACGGAGCTGTCAAAGTAGTTCAGGAAATCGCACCACGCCTCGAAGATGGCGGTCTTGTCCTCATTCTGTGAGAGCTGGTAGTTGATGTCCTGATACTGGATCGTTTTGGTGTAGCGCGTGTCGGTCACGCGGCAGATGCCGTCCGGCCACATGCGCTGATACGGGATGCTGTCCTGCGCCGATTTTTCTTTCTTATCCGTTCGGTTCGCTCTTGCGATGGCGATTTCGATCTGTTTTCGTTCGGCGCGGGTCAGCTTTTTCTTTTCGGACAATTTGATACACCTCCCGGTCTAACTGGTTTTGCCGCTCCAGAACGGCATAAAAATTGTTGGTCTTATACGGACGCTGCTTCGGCCTCTGGAAGCACACGCGGTAGATGTTGCGGATGACGACCTCCAACGGCTGACCGTTCTTTTCATACATGGCGAACAGCATGGCCGGGATCATCACCACCATCATCACCATGGCGGCGGGGCTGGTGCCGATGCTGCCCTTGAGCAAGAAGAAAAGCGGTACGCCGATGAGCGCGCCGCTTCCGAAGCAGATGAGCTGTCGTTTCGTGAGGTTGAACAGCACCTTGGTTTTTACTTTGGTTAAGTCCTTTGGGACATTGACATAGGCCATAGAAATCCCCCTTTATAAGAGCTTTTCATATCGAAGTTTCATCTGCGCCGGGTACAAAGCGGAGGCGGGCTTACGGCTGCCTGTCCAGCATTTGCCGCCTGCCAAGCCTGCGCAGTTCCAACCAGCGGCGCGGAGACTGCTGCCGCTCTCGCTATCCAGTGTATAGGTGATGATCTTGCGGTATCCCATTGCCTTTGCCGCCCGCGCGGATGCGGCATAAAGGATGCTGCAAGCGTTCTTCTCACCGGTGGTGCAAAGGCGATTGACCTCCAATGTCCAGCCATCATCCAGATACCGGCTCACAGGACGGCCTACGATTGCAACACCGACAAGCTCTCCATCCTTGGCACAGCCGATGGAAAACTTATGTCCAGCAGTTGCCTTATGGTGCCGGTGATGCGCATTGACAAATGCGTTCGCTGTTGCAAGCGCGACGGGCATGAGTGTCAGCATAGTATCACCCCCGTTAATGTGCATTGAACACGGACTTGGCAAGGCTGCTCGTTTTGAACAGGCAGAAGCACAGCAGCACCGTGTAGCCCATGCAAGTCCAGATGGCGTAGATGATGTCATCCACAAGTGCGATGTTCTGCACCAGAACCGCGTAAATGGCAACGCAGACGATAATCAAAAACGCTTGGAAGCCCAGCGCCAGCAGAGAACGGATGTAGTTCTGTCCCATGCCGCCCCATTCCTTGCCCATCATGGTCGCCATCGGAATGGGGGCAACAGAGGTGACGAGATATATTTCAATCATTCTTCCGAATGTGATAATGAAAATGCAGATGGTCAGCGCCCACATGGTAATGCCAACGAACAGAGACTGGAACCATAGGCCGAAGAGCGGCCCCAGCTCCATTTCCATCAGCCGATCCTCAATGCCCACCATGACGCTTGAAATGTTGATGCTGGTGTCGCCGATAATCAGCCCGGAGGCGCTGGCAACGACGCTTTGGGCGGCATCGAACACGCCCATCACAATCGTCCATGTGTTTGTTACGATCAGGACAGCGGCAGCGGACTTGAACGCCCACTTGAAGAATATCCATGTGTCCATGTCGTTGAGGTTATTTTTGTCGGTAATGAGCTGGATCAGCTCCAGCGTCATCACAAAGGCGAGAATTGCGCCTGCGATGGGGACGATCACGGTTTCCGACAGGTTTTGTATCATGCTGAAAATGCTGCCGTTCCATGCCTGCGGCGATAAGCCCACCTGACCGGAGATCTCGGCAACCTTTTGATTGGTTGCATCGAACATCCCGGACAGATTGCTCACGATACCGCCGATGAGCATTTCTTTCAGCCATTCCGTGATCTTATCCCATAAGAAATCCATAGGGTTGCCCTCCTTTCGGGAGGATGCCGCCAGAAAGCAGCACCCTCCGTGGATTTATGGGAAGCAAACGAGCTGCCGATTAGCCGAACAGACCGGACAGCAGCGGCACGAGGGTAATGCCAATCAAGGCCACCCCGCCCCCGGCCATCAGCTGTTTTATCCCCAAATAGGAGTAAAACCTTGCTCGATGGCAGGCGGCGGCGTGTCAAAAAATATATGGAATTGTTTTAGAACCGCCCCGGAGGGGACAGGTCAGCCCTTGACCTGTTCCACCTCCGGGATGGGTTTGAGATTGAAGTGAATTTCGATAGAAATGTGTCGTGTCTTATCGCTGTCGATGTGTTCATGGACAACGATTTCTTTAATCAGGCGGTTTAAGGTGGCGGCGTCCAACTCCGTGATGTCGGCATATTCCTGAATGGCGTCCACCCATTGTTTGGCGTCCATCGCCAGCCGCATTTCATCAGCCAGCTTCTTGCGTCCCTGTGCAACCCGTTCTTTCAACTCGGCCTGTTCCTTCTGCGTCTTATCCAGCATGAGATTGAAGTTTGCTTCGCTGATACGTCCGGCAACCATGTCCTCATAGAGCCGCAGCACCATTTTTTCCAGTACCTCAATCCGTTCCTCGTGCTTCGTCAGGGAACGCTCCAACGCTTCCCGCTGGCCTTTCTGCTCGGCTTCACAGGTGTTGGTAAGCCGTCCGGCAACAGCTTCCCCGTCCATCAGGGCGGCCTTCGCACATTCCCGGATTTTGTTCAGCACAAGGCGGTAAAGGGTTTCGTACTCCACACGGTGCTGGGTACAGTGCTGTTTCCCATAGGCATTATAGGTCTTACAGGAATAAATCTGCTTCGGGTGCTTGTCGTTGGTGTAGCGGATAGTCAGTGATTTCCCACACTCGCCACATTTGAGAAGCCCCGCAAACAGGCTGATTTCCCCGGTCTGGCGGGAACGCTGCCGGGATTTCAGCTTGTCCTGCACGATGTCAAAGCTCTTGCGGTCAACAATCGGCTCATGCCGTTCCTCCACCACAATCCAGTCCTGCGGCTTTTTTTCCCCGATGGTGCCGATTTTGAAGCGGTAGTAGATCGGAAGAGCGTCG
>OIIB01000420.1_pt1 | contig 12892 bp, 8 predicted proteins | sample 1583171 | NCBI WGS metagenome assembly OIIB01 (sample SAMN02675049, study PRJEB24791) | human gut metagenome, SKBSTL061 | isolation source: stool | host: Homo sapiens | place: USA | reverse complement strand
CTGAAAAAGTTTTCCGCTGCAGCGCTGGCCGCACTGACTGTCACCATGATGAGCGCCGCGCCGGTGCTGGCCGCCGATGACATCGAGGTCAACGAGGATATTTCCGTCTCCGGCGACTACGATTGGAAGCGCTTTGCCAACGACCATATCACGCTGAATGTCTACAACAACGGCCTGTATATCTCCGACGGTTCTGACGAGAGCATCAACGTTCTGTCCGCATTCGAGGAGCTGACCGGCATCAAGGTCAATTACACAACCTACGACTCCAACGAGAGCCTCTACGCCAAGCTGAAATCCGGCGGCGTATCCTATGATGTCATCTTCCCATCGGATTACATGGTGGGCAAGATGGCCAAGGAGGGAATGCTGTCCGAGCTGAACATGGACAACATTCCGAACTTTGCCGGCATCGGTGAAACATATCTGGACCGCAGCTTCGACCCCGGCAACAAGTACAGCGTGCCCTACATGTGGGGCACAACGGGCCTGATCTACAACACGACGATGGTCGAGGAGCCGCCCACGAAATGGGCGGACATGTGGGATGTTGCGTACACAAACAATGTGCTGATGTTCAACAATTCCCGCGACGCTTACGCGATTGCAGCCAAGACGATTGGTCTGTCGATGAATCCGCAGTCCGTTGACGAGATCACCGCCATCACCGACGCGCTGAAGGCCCAGAAGAACATCGTGCAAGCCTACGTCATGGACGAGGTCTTTGACAAGATGGAGGGTGGCGAGGCCGCCATGGCGCCCTACTATGCGGGCGATGCCATCACGATGATCGACGAAAACCCAGACCTTGCTTTCGTCCACCCGGAGGAAGGCGTCAACTTCTTCATCGACAGCATGTGCATTCCGGCCAACGCCAAACACCGGGAGGCCGCCGAAATGTTCATCAACTACCTGTGTGAGCCGGACGTCGGCCTTGCCAACGCGGACTTCATCGGCTATTCCACCCCCATCACCGCCGTGTGGGAGATGCTGGACGACGATTTGAAGTACAGCGAAATTGCCTACCCGGGCGCGGAGGTTCTGGACAAGGCGGAGGTCTTTGAGACTCTGCCCGACGACATCAACGCCGCCATGGATGCCCAGTGGAGCGAGATGAAGAGCTACGAGGAGGGTGGCAGCGGCTGGATGGTTCTTGCCCTGCTGCTTCTGGCCATCGCTATCTCTGCATTCAATATCTGGCGCAAGCTCCGCAAAAAATCCCGCGATAACTATTAAACAGTTTCAGGCTGTACACTGTTTTGCGTGTGCAGCCTTTTTGTTTGCCGCCCCGTAGGGGCCGGGCATGCCCGGCCCGCAGCCTTGCCGCTGCACCCCTTTACAGCTCGATTTGTAGGGAAGGATCTTGACCCCTCCGCGGGCCGATGCAAGCATCAGCCCCTACGACCAGCCCAAAAAGCCCCCGCCTTTGCATTTTTCCAACATTTGTGCTATACTCTGCTTGGCGAATCAATTCAAAATCCATCAAGGAGGGCTTCCTTATGCCCGAAAAGCTCATAACCTACACCCAAAAATTTACCGTCTACCGCACGGACGGCGACCACCTCGGCCATGTCAAGCTGGGGGCGCTGCTGCGCTATGCCCAGCAGGTTGCTACCGCCCATGCCGAGGCCGTAGGGCTGGACGATGCCCTGTACCGCAAGACCCACACCGCCTATGTGCTGGCCAAGCTGGCCCTGCACGTCACACGGCTGCCCCGTGTGGACGAGGAACTGACCCTTGTCACCCAGCCCGAGCGCTGCAAGCGCGCCGTCAACAAGCGCATCACTCATTTTTACGATGCCGACGGGGCAGAGGTCGCCACAATGGACAGCCGCTGGGTACTCATTGATACCGAAAAGCGTATGATCCTGCGCAAGCACCCGGAGCAGTTTGCCGACCTGTGGGCCGAGGATGTGCCCCTTGAGCTGCCGATGCGCCTGCCCCGCGTTGCACCCGAGGACTGCGAGACGCTGGGCACGCAGACCGCGGCCTACTCCCGCTGCGACATGAACGGCCACCTCAACAACACCCGCTATGCCGACATTGTCTGCGACGCCGTACCGTGGCAGGTTTGGGACAGTGCGCAGATTTCGGATTTCATCATCAGCTACCACCGCGAGGTACCCCGCGGCGAGAGCTTCACCCTGCGCCGTGCCGGACCGGCAGAGGATACCTTCTATTTTGATGGCGAACGGGAAGGCAAATCTGCCTTTGAGGCACAGCTGATTTTCAAACACTTATAATTTCTACATAAACCCCTGTTACACTGTTTACAACAACAATGTAAAGGGGTTATTATTATGACAAAGCAAAAATTCGGTCTGACCGGCACAGCGCTTAAAACCATTGCGCTGGTGCTCATGGTGATGGATCACATTCACTACTTTTTTGAATTTACGGGCGTTGTGCCGGAATGGTTCAGTATGCTGGCGCGGCTGTCCGCACCGCTGTTTTTGTTCTGCACCGTGGAGGGCTTCGCCCACACCCATGACCGCAGGCGCTACTTTCTGCGCATCTGGGCCATCGGTACTGCGATGGGCACGGTGGAATTTTTCATGCTCTATGCAGGGGCCTTTCGCCGCGGGGACGGCTTCTACCCGATGAACGCGATTTTTCAGCAGTTCATGCTGCTCTGCATCATCTGGCAGGGCATCGACTGGCTGCGTCAGCGCCGGTTTGTACGGGGCGCACTGGCTGCTGCCATGCCGATTCTCTGGCCGTTTTGCATCGCAGCGCTGCTGATGCTTTTTCCCAAAATTCAGGACGCACCGATTGGCTCTTCCGTGTTGGCGTGGCTTATCACGGCACCGTTTCCCATGTGGTCGGGCATCACCGATGGCGGCTGGTACTATTTCTTCGGCGGCATTGTTCTGTATGCGCTGTACAATCATAAGCGTCTGCGGCTGGTCGTTTGGGCGGTGTTCACGTTTTTGACCGATTTTGTGATGGTCTATCTGCAGGTTCACAGCTTGCCGGATTTTGCCTTTTCCCAGATGTTCACAGTCTACTATGAGTGGCTCGGCGTCTTTGCCGTTATCGGCATGGCGCTGTACAACGGCCAGCGCGGCAGCGGCCACAAGCAGCTGTTCTACTGGTTCTACCCGGCACATGTCTATCTGCTTTACGGCGCGTCCTGCCTTGTTTACAGCTTACTGCAATAAAAGGGGCTATTATGGCAAACATTCTGGCAATCGATGATGACCGCGACCTTTGTACGCTGCTAAAAACAGCGCTGGAGCGTGACGGCCACACCGTAGAAACGCGCACCTCCGGCACGCAGCTGACCGATACGCTCTGCCGCTGGGCGGACTGCATCCTGCTGGATGTGATGATGCCCGGCGAGGACGGCTTTGCCGTCTGCCGCCGCATTCGCGCCGAGACGGACGCGCCAATTCTGTTTCTGACGGCACGCACCGATGAGCCGTCCGTGCTGACCGGTCTCGGTCTTGGTGCGGACGATTACCTGACCAAGCCGTTCCGCGTGGCCGAGCTGCGTGCGCGGGTTGCCGCCCACCTGCGACGGCAGAACCGCACGCCGTCCCATAAGATCACCCGCGGCGGGGTGACGCTGGACCTTTCTGCCAAAGAAGCCGGCGTTGGCGGCACGCCTTTACACCTGACAAAATCCGAGTACGCCATCTGTGAGCTGCTGGCCCTCCATGCAGGGCAGACCTTTTCCAAAGAACAGATTTACGAAGCTGTGTTCGGTTATGACGGTACAGCGGATGACACCGCCATCACCCAGCACATCAAGAACATCCGCGCCAAGCTGCGCGCGGCCGGGGCGGGGGAGGTGCTGCAAACGATATGGGGAGTGGGCTACCAATGGCAAAACGAAAACTGACATCCCTGCGCAGTGTTCTGCTGCGGTATCTCCTTTTGTGCGGCGGCGGGTGCGCGCTGATTCTGGTACTCTGGTGGGGCATTTTTATGCGGCTGATAGACGTCGGTTTTCTGCTGCCTGCCGTGGCGTCCGCCCAGGCCTGCGCCGAGGCCCGGGAGACTGTGGCCGCCGTGACCGCTGAAACATTTGATTCCAACCAAATCAGTGACCTGTGCCACTGGGCTGTGGTGCAGAATGACACAGTGCTGCAGACCAACATGACCGCCCGTCAGCTGAAAATTGCCCTCAACACCTTCCATGGCGGCAGCGGCAATCTGGGGTATACGCAGTATCAGTACGATGTCAAAATGGCTGACGGAAGCTTTTGCCTTTTGCAGTACGACTATGCTGTGCCTTACGCCGACCCGGCCCTGCGGAACACGCTGCCGGATTTCCAGACCTGCTACCTGCTTTTGCTGGCGCTGCTGGTCATCGCATGGCTGGGCTGGCAGACCCACTGCACCGTGCGGGTCTTTGCCGCCGAGACCGCCTGTCTGCACCGCGCGGTGGATGCCATCGCTGCGCAGCAGCCCGAGCGCATTGACGCAGACGGCGCACGTCTGCGAGAGTTTTCCGCCACGCTGCATGCCATGCAGACGATGGGCCGAGAGCTGACCGACAGCCTGCAAAGCCAATGGCGGATGGAGCAGCAGCGCGCCGAACAGATCGCCGCGCTGACGCATGACTTGAAAACGCCGCTGTCCATCATTCAGGGCAACGCAGACCTGCTGGCCGAGGATGCTCTGTCCGCCGACCAGCAGACACAGGTCGAAGCCATCCTGCGCGGCACGGAGCGCGCACGCCACTATTTGGCCGCTCTGCGCACAGCCGGCGCAGCACCTGCCGTACAAGCACCGCTGGCCAGCCACACCCTCACGGCCCGGCTGGCGCAGACAGCCAGCGCCCTCTGCGCGCCTGCCGGAATCCAATTTATACTGCAGGAGGAATGGCAGGGGACGATCCGTGCTGCAGAGAATGACCTGCTGCGCGCTGCGGAAAACCTTTTGGACAACGCTGCCGCCCACACCCCGCGCGGCGGAACCGTCACCCTGACCGTTGTAAGGGAAAACAACAGCTTTATTTTGCGTGTGACCGATACCGGCCCCGGCTTTACTGCCGAAGCATTGGCTCGGGCAGGGGAGATGTTCTACACAGATGCTGCGCGCAGCGACAGTTCCCATCAGGGGCTGGGGCTGTATTCTGCACGCAGGACCGCTGCAGCCCACGGCGGTACCCTGCGGGTATATAACACCCCCGGCGGCTGCGCCGAGCTTTGCCTGCCAATTTGTGAATAAATTGAGAAATTACAAAAAAATGACAAAACGCTCTTGACATTTGGTGACAAAACAGTTACAATTTAGTTGCAAGCTAAATGAACCCCAAGTCAAATAGCTTTATCACATTTTCATGTGTTCTTCTCCTCCTTTCTTGTAAATCCCCGCCCATCCCTCAGGGCGGGGATTTATTTTTTTGTAACCCGGCACCGCGGGCATTTTTCTTTACAATCCCCGGAAATCGTGCTAAAATGAAAGTCGTATGTCCTTACCGTCCTGTACCTGTACAGACTACTTATATATAAAAAAGCGTTCAGAGAAATAAGAGAGGGAAACACTGTAACATGGCACAATCTCGTTCCGGTAAAAAATCAACAAAGAACTCCTCCGGCAAAAAGGGCGCCGCCTCCTCCCGCGGCGCAGGCCGCAGCAGCACCGGGCGCTCCGCATCCGCGCGCAGCAGTGCGGCCTCCCGCAGCCGTCAGCCGTCCCGCCGTGCCCAGCGCCGCGCCGAGACCCCAAACCTGGCCCGCAGCATCCTGCTGGTGGGGCTTGGTCTGCTTTGCGTTGCGCTCGTGCTTGTGCCCGGGCAGAATCTTTGGCGCACGCTGCGCAGCTGGTACTTTGGCGTTTTCGGTATCACGACTTATCTGGTCGGACCGTTCCTGCTGTACCTGGCCTACCTGCTGGCCACCGGCTACCGCGTCGCGCTGTTTGCGGGCAAGGTATCGCTGATGGGCGTGCTCTGCGCCAGCGTGCCGGTCATCTTCTCCAAACTTAATATTGAGAACCTCAAGGTCGGGGAGATCGTCAAGATGCTCTTTACCCGCGGCGGCACCTACTTCTGGGAGGGCGGCGTCCTCGGTGCGCCCATCGGTGCCACGCTGCTGGCGCTGTTCGGGCGTCCCGCCTCCAACATTATCATGCTGCTCATCTTCCTGCTGGGGCTGATGTTCTTCTTTGCCATCACCCCCGCGGACGTCGTTCTGTTTGTAGACGGCCAGTACAAGACCCTGCAGGCCAAGCGCGAGGAGCGCGCCGCAGCCGAGACCGCCTACGACACCCGCCTGTTTGAGCAGGAGCCCGAGGAGGAGAGCGTCGAGAATCTGACCGGTGCGCTGCCGGACAGCAGCCGCCCGCACCATCCGGTTTACGACGTCATCGCGGACACGAGCCGTTTCCCGAAGCAGACCCCGCCCGCCCCGCAGCGGCAGGCCGCCTACACGCCCCCCGTGGCACCTGCTGTGCCCGAGGCACCGTTTGCCGCCAAGCCCGCCGCCCAGACCCATGCGTCGTTTGACGTGGATCTTGGCCCCAGTGCAGGGGAAAACGCCCGCCAAAAGGCCGTCAGCGCTGACCCGCTGGAGCCGGTCAGCATCGGCCCGGGCGGCACGTTCGGCATGGATCCGCTGTCCAACCGGGCTAACAGCACACTGCGCCACACCCAGCCCCAGCCCGCTCCCGCACCGAAGGATGATTTTGAGCTGCAATTGCAGCCTTCCTCAGAGCCTGCCGCGCCGGTGTACAGTACCCCGCTGACCCCGGTCACGCCCGCGCCCGCTGCACAGGCGTCCCCCGCGCCGCAGGACGAGCTGGATTCGCTCATCATCCGCGCTGTCAGCGGCCACGCGCCTTACTATACGCCGCAGGAGGTCAGTGCCGAGACGACGCTGGACCTGCCGCAGCCTACCGAGTTTGAGACCCCGCTGACGCCTGTCCCGCAGGAGCCCAAATTTGACACGCCTCTCATTCCCGTGGAGGACGAGCCCGAGCCGATTCCTGTCGAGCTGCCGCAACTGGATATGACAGGCCGTGTGCAGGGCGATACGATGGTCCTTTCTCCAGCTGATCTTGCTGCACAGATGGCCGCAGACGCTGCGCCGCTGGGTACGCCCGCCCCCGCAGCTGTGCCCGCCGCACCGGAGGCCCCCGCTGTTTCCGCACCGATCCCGACACTGGGCGGCAGCTTCAGCGATACCGGCAGTGCGGTCAGCGCTGCCTGGCAGTCCGGGCGCTCTGTCTCCGAAATGCTGGATGATATGCTGGCCGAGACACCCGCCGCCCCTGCCCAGCCTGTTGTCGAGGCTCCGGCCCCGGCAGCCGATCCCTACACCGCCGCACCGGCTGCCGTCCCGCAGCCGTACCAGTCTGCCCCTGCCATGACCCGCCCTGCGGCGGAAACGACCCAGAGCAGCTTCACTGTGCCCCGACAGGGGGAGGCTGCCCGCGTGCAGGTCAGCACCGCTGTCGGCAACTCTGCCGGTGCGCCCATCCATACGCCGCCCTGTGCGGCCAAGGCCGACCTCAACGCTATGCGTCTGCCCACCTCGGAGGAGCAGCCGCCGGAGCCCTACTGCTATCCGTCGCTGAATCTCTTCAACGCCACGCGCCCCGACGACGAGGCCGGGGCCGCCCGCGAAATGAAGAAAAACGCGGACATTCTGGTCAACACGCTGGACAGCTTCGGCGTCAAGACGACGATGCTCGACATCTGCCGCGGCCCGTCCGTCACCCGGTATGAGCTGCAGCCCCAGGCCGGTATCAAGGTCAGCCGCATCACAAGCCTGGCCGACGACATCGCCCTGAACCTGGCCACCGCGGGTGTGCGCATTGAAGCGCCCATCCCCGGCAAGCCCGCCGTCGGCATCGAGGTCCCGAACAAGATCCGCTCCACCGTCAACATCCGCGCAGTCTTTGAATCCCAGAATTATATCAACATGCGCAGCCCGCTGACGATGGCCCTCGGCAAGGACATTGCCGGTACGGCGCAGGTCGCAGATCTCTGCAAGATGCCCCACCTGCTGATTGCCGGTTCCACCGGCAGCGGTAAATCCGTCTGCGTCAACTCCATTATCATCAGCTTCCTGTTCCGCTCCGGCCCCGAGGATGTCAAGCTCATTTTGATCGACCCGAAGGTCGTCGAGCTGGCCGAGTACAACGGCATTCCGCACCTGCTGATGCCCGTCGTCACCGAGCCGCGCAAGGCTGCCGGTGCGCTGGGGGCCAGCGTGGCCGAGATGGAGCGCCGCTACAAGCTCTTTGCCGAGAACAACGTCCGCGAGATCAAGGCCTACAACAAGCTGGCCGCCCAGACCGGCATGGAGCATCTGCCCTATATCGCCATCGTCATTGACGAGCTGGCCGACCTGATGATGGTCGCGGGCAAGGAGGTCGAGGACTATATCTGCCGCATCGCGCAGAAGGCCCGCGCCGCCGGCATCCACCTGATCGTTGCGACCCAGCGGCCCAGCGTGGACGTCATCACCGGCCTTATCAAGGCCAACATCCCCAGCCGTATCGCCTTTGCCGTTTCCAGCCAGATCGACAGCCGCACCATTTTGGACAGCGGCGGTGCCGAGAAGCTGCTGGGCAACGGTGATATGCTCTTCCTGCCCGTCGGCGCGTCCAAGCCCGTGCGTGTGCAGGGTACCTTTGTGACCGATGAGGAGATCGGCGCGGTGCTGAGCTTTATCAAGTCCACCTCCACCGCCCAGTACGATGAAGAAATGATTGCCGAAATGGAGCGCCGCGCCGTTGCCGAAAAGGGCAGCAAGAAGGGCGGCGACGATGACGGAGACGGCGGCGGTGCACTGGACGCCATGTTTGAGCAGGCTGTTGAGTGCGTTATTGAGGCCGGACAGGCCAGCACCAGCCTTTTGCAGCGCCGCTGCAAGCTGGGCTACGCCCGCGCCGCCCGCATTATGGACCAGATGGAGCAGGAAAAGATCATCGGCCCCTATGAGGGTGCCAAACCCCGCGCCGTGCTTGTGACCAAGGCCGAGTGGGAGGAGCGCAAGCTGAACGGCCAGTATGACGGGTAAGCGCTTTGCCCGCCTGGCCGCGGCGGTGGCCGTCTGCTTGTTGGTGCTTGCCGCATTTGTCGTCCAGCTTTTGGGCGGCAGGGGCAGCGTTCCCGGCTGGCAGCAGCTGCGCGCTGTGCTCGGCGTACCGCTCCAAACCGAGGAAAGCGCTCCGCAGACCGCGGACGGCAGTACCGTCGTGTATGTGCTGGATGTCGGGCAGGGCGATGCCGTGCTGCTTTGTCAGGACGGCGCGTACTGCCTGATCGACACCGGCCCCGTCGAGGCTGAGGACGCGCTGCTCTATGACCTGGACGTGCTGGGTGTGCCGTCGCTTGAGTATCTTGTGCTGACCCATCCCCACGCAGACCACACCGGCAATGCCCGCGCGGTGCTGCGCACCCTCCCGGTCAAGACCCTGCTGCTGCCGCTGTGGCAGCCCACGGCAGATGAGACCGCCGACTGGCCGCGCTATCTCGCAGAGCTGGCCGCCGACAGCGGAGCAGAAATTCTCACAGCAGAGGCCGGGGAGGAATACCCGCTTGGCAGCGGCACGCTGCAAATTTTGCAGGGCGGCAGCGAGGATGCCGACAGCGTCAACGATGCCTCGCTCTGCACGCTGTTCACGGCGGGCGATTTTCGCTTTCTCGATACCGGCGACGCAGAGGCAGACGCCGAGCAGCGCCTGGTCGATACCTACGGCCCGACCCTGCATGCCACTCTTTTCAAGGCGGGGCATCACGGATCCTACACCTCCAACAGCCTGGCCTTTATGCAGGCAGTCCGGCCCAAGGCCGTGGCCGTCAGCTGCGGGCTGCACAACGATTACGGCCATCCGCACCGCGCTGCCCTGCAAAATTACGCAGAGGTCGGTGCCGAGGTATGGCGCACTGACCTGGAGGGCAGCCTCACCTTCATCTGGCAGAACAACACCCTCAACGTGGAAACTTCCGCGGACTCCGCCGATTTTGCGGCGTAAAAATAAGGAGTAGAAAATGACGATTACGGAACAGTTCAAAGCCAAACGCTGCGTTTTCTCTATCGAATGCTTCCCGCCGAAACAGACCACCCAGATGGATAAACTCAAGGACACTCTGCGTCAGATGCAGGCCATGGACCCCGGCTTCATCAGCGTCACCTTCGGTGCGGGCGGCTCTGCGGGCGGCGTCTCCACCGCGGAGGTGGCCGACTACATTCAGAACGAGCTGCATGTCCCCACGCTGGCGCACCTGATCTGCATGGGCAACGACGAGACCCGTGCAGCGGAGATTTTGAATCAGCTGGAATCTGTCGGCGTCCGGGATGTGCTGGCCCTGCGCGGGGACCGCAGCCCGTCCCGCCCGGAGAGCCCCGACTTCAAACACGCCAGCGACCTGACGTCCTTTATTAAATGGAAGAAGCCGGAATTTTCCGTTCACGGTGCCTGCTACCCGGAGGGCCACCCCGAGGCCGACAGCCTGCTGCATGACGTTGAGAACCTGCGCATCAAGCAGGCCGCCGGTGCCGAGCACCTGCTGACCCAGCTTTTCTTTGACAACATGCACTTTTACCGCTTTCTGAATCTGGCACGCCGCGCAGGCATCACGCTGCCGGTCTCTGCGGGTGTCATGCCCATCGTCAAGCGCAGCCAGATCGAACGCACCGTTTCGCTTTCTTCGGCCAGCCTGCCGTCCGAGTTCACCCGTATGATCTCCCGCTATCAGGACGACCCTGCCAGCCTGTACGATGCCGGTATCGACTACGCCGTCAGGCAGCTGCGCGACCTCATTGAGGGCGGCGCAGACGGCATCCACCTGTACGCAATGAATGACGCCGCCGTGGCCGCGAAGGTCTACGACGGCATCAGGGATCTGCTGTAATGGAGCGCCGCAAGCCCGCCGCCATTGACCGCGCCACGGCGCTGCGCTACATGGGTGCGTCCGGCTGGACGCCCGATGCCGCCACCGCGGCCCTGCTGGACAAGGCCGAGCAGACCGTGCTGACCGCTGCTGCGCCGCGTGCGGTGTACCGCCGTCTGCCGCGTACCGCCCTGCCGCTGGAAAACTGCGGCAGCGACCTGACGCGCCATCTGCAGGGCTGCGACGAGGTCCTTCTGCTGGCAGCGACCCTCGGGGCCGAGGTGGACAAGCTTTTGCGCCGCATGGAACTGACTGACATTGCCCTGGCCGCCGCGGCAGACGCGCTGGCCTCGGTGCTTTTGGAACAAATCTGTGACGAGCTGGAGAACGAAATACGCGCTCAAATCGAGGCGCAGGGCGTCTTTATGACCGGGCGCTACGCGCCGGGCTACGGTGACTGCCCGCTGGAGCTGAACGACGCGCTCTGCCTTGCGGCGGACACGGTGCGCGGCTGCGGCCTGGCCGTGACGCCCCAGCACCTTTTGACCCCCCGCAAGAGTACCACCGCCATTTTAGGCATTGCCGACCATCCCGTGACCGGCACCCGCGCAGGCTGTGCGACCTGCCATTTAAAGGAGACCTGCTCGTTCCGCAAGCGCGGCACGACCTGTTTCACACAAGACTGATAGGGGAGAAGCGTATGCAGATTCGTGAAGTTTTTGACCGCAAGCGGTTTGTTTTTCTGGACGGCGGCATGGGCACCCAGCTGCAGGCACGCGGTCTGCAGCCCGGGCAGAAGCCCGAGCTCGCCGCGCTGGAAATGCCGGAGGTTTTAACGGCCATCCACACTGACTACGCCAACGCGGGCGCGGATATTCTGCTGGCAAATACCTTTGGTGCCAACGCCAAGAAGCTGACCGGCTGCGGCTACACGGTGGAGGAGGTCGTTTCCGCTTCCATCGCCTGTGCGCGCAAGGCCGCCGAGACCACCGGCGCGTGTGTAGCGTTGGACATCGGCCCTCTGGGTGAGCTGCTCGTCCCCGCGGGCACGCTGGCGTTTGAGGATGCCTACAATGAGTTTGCACAGGTCATCCGCGCCGGTGCGGCGGCAGGGGCTGACCTCGTCTTTTTGGAGACGATGACCGATCTGTATGAACTGAAGGCCGCCATCCTCGCCGCCAGGGAAAACTGCGATCTGCCTGTTTTCACCTCAATGAGCTTTGAGAGCCGCGGGCGCACCTTCACGGGCTGCACCGTCGAAAGCTACGCCGTCACGGCAGCGGGTCTCGGCGTGGACGCCGTGGGCATCAACTGCTCACTGGGTCCCAAGGAGATCTTCCCCATGGCAAAGCGGCTGACCGAAGCCCTGCCCGGCAGCTTCCCGGTGTTCGTCAAGCCCAACGCGGGCCTGCCCCGTGCCGATGGCTCTGGCTACGATATCACCCCGCAGCTCTACGCCATGCAGATGAAGCCCTACCGGGAACTGGGCCTGTTTGCTGCAGGCGGCTGCTGCGGCACCACCCCGGAGTTCATCCAGCTGCTGAACGGCGTGTTTGCCGATTGCAGGCCGGGCCGCCCTGACCACCCCATGAAGTCGGTGGTGTGCAGCCCCATGGACTGCGTGGATGTGGACGGCATCACGGTGGTGGGTGAGCGCATCAATCCCACCGGCAAAAAGCGGTTCCAGCAGGCCCTGCGGGAAGGGGATATGAACTATGTGCTGGAACAGGCCGTGAGCCAGACCGAGGCCGGGGCCCAGATCCTGGATGTGAACGTGGGTGCGCCCGGTGTGGATGAGCCTGCCCTGATGGAGCAGGTGGTCAAGGCACTGCAAAGTGTGACCAGCCTGCCCCTGCAGCTGGATTCCTCCAACGTGGAAGCGCTGGCGCGGGGTCTGCGGGTGTACAACGGCAAGCCCATCGTCAACTCCACCAACGGCGAGCCGGAAAAGCTTGCCGCCATCCTGCCGCTGTGCAAAAAGTACGGAGCCGCCATTGTGGGGCTTGCCATCGACGAAAAAGGCATCCAGCCCAAGGCCGCAGACCGCGTGGCCATTGCCCGCCGCATCACCGAAGCGGCACTGGCAGCGGGCATCCC
>OIIB01000373.1_pt1 | contig 14019 bp, 7 predicted proteins | sample 1583171 | NCBI WGS metagenome assembly OIIB01 (sample SAMN02675049, study PRJEB24791) | human gut metagenome, SKBSTL061 | isolation source: stool | host: Homo sapiens | place: USA | reverse complement strand
GTGCAGGAACAGGGAGAGATGCTTCGGGGGAAGCTCCCGGTGCAGGGTGTCGCGCAGCAGCAGGCTTGAGCGGTTCAGGTAGAGGGTGCCGACGTATCCCCGGCGGGTCATCAGCCGTCCGTAGCCGCCGTGACGGGCGGTGAAAGGGTAGATTTTGCCGCGTACGACGGCTAGGTCGCCGGGATTCAGCACGGTCGAAGAGTCGCATCGAACCACGAGGTTTCCGGCGGCGGGGAGCCATTCTCCGGTTTCGGAGTTCCGCAGGGCGCGGAGCGATGCGCCGGAGGCCGTTTTGCCTTCCCGTTCGGAGAGGCGTTCCCGGACGACGATTTCGTATTCGCCCGGAGTGCCGGTCGGCGGAGCGGGAGTGTGTCCCAGTTCGGTGACGGTCATGCCGAAAAGCAGAATGGCTCCCAGGGTGGCGAGGTTTGCGCCCCGGTCGTCGGCGAGCAATGCCAGGATACCGCAGACGAGGAATCCGCCTACTAACAACCACAGCGGCAGTACGTAGTGGTCGGCCAGCAGGATGCCGGCCGTGAGCGGCGGCAATGCGCGGAGCATGGGCATGCGCCGGAGTTTCGACCGGAGGTTTTCGGACTTGAGTCGTAGCATAACGGAGCCGGATCGCGGGAAATGGACGGAGAACCGGGCTTTGACTTTGTGTTTTTTTCGTTTTCTGCGTTCGGCGGGACCTCGTGGACAATCACGGGCCTCGTCGATCGGATATTTGCGGTTTGCCTCCTTCGGATGCGACAGAATATTCCCGCCTCTTCGTTGCATCCGCTTCGAGTGTCGGTTTTCGGATTCGGCGGTTTTCCGATTCGTAAAGATAACTGTTTTTTCGGAAGAATGAGCCGTTCGGATGTATGGATAATACAAAACGACACGCATCGAATGGAATGATGCGTGTCGTTTTGTCGTATCGGAGGTTTTTTCGCCCGTTTAGAACGATGCGAATGTACTCCAGTTCGAATTTTGCTCCGCTGCGGCCTGGATGTCGGCAGGCAGGTTGGCGAAGAAATTATATCCGGTCAGCGCTTCTATTTCGGCGACCGATTTGGTGTAGCTCTGGTAGCTTTCGCCCGAATAGACGCGGTGAGGCAGCCATACACCGACCGTCGATGCCGAAGAGATCTTGCCCGAAGCCTCTCTTTTGACTTTGAGCAGTACCTTGTAATAGTAGTTCGGTACGGGACAGTTCTTGGTATCCTTGGCCGGTTTGATATATGTGATCGTTTCATTCCCGGTTACAGTCCGTAGGATGGCGCCCGTAACCACGTAAACCGTATCGGTCTGTTGTTGTGCGAGCGTCCGCACGTCACCTTCGAGCGTACTCCAGATGCCGGAGTTGAACCCGTTCTGAATCTGCGGCGTGGAATTCGTAGCGTAGAACGTCTGCGCACACATGGTGCCATAGGGATCCTTGTTGCGGTCGGCGTTCGGGATCTGGTGGCCGCGAGCGTAGATGTTCGAGGTGGAACCTACGTTCACTCCGTACGATCCGGCCCAGACATTGATTTGTTGCGAGGTCGGAATCCCGGGTGTCGCAGCCCACGGATCGTTCGGACGTCCCGATCCCAGGTCACCGGCCGCCAACGGGTAAGCTACCCAGTAGGCCGTGTAGGTCGAGGTGTCGTAATACATCGTGTAGTTGCGTGCCGTGTCGTAAAAGGTCCGCAGCAGCATATTGCTGCCTGCGTTGTCCTTGGCCGGAAGCTCGTACCAGGCGGCATGATCCGTCCGTGCTCCTTCGGTGGTAAAGGTTGTCGAAGAACTCTGCGGCGTGGAGCCGTTGGTCGCCGTTACGACGCCGTAAACCGTGTACGTCGTTGCGGGCAGAAGATCGGAGAGGTTGGCGGTCGCTTCGTTTCCGACAACAGCGGCAACGACACTTCCCGTGTCGCTGCCGTTCGTTGCGGAATAGAAGAACTGCACCTCGGTTGCGTAAGCGGCGTCGGTCAGACTACTGGAAACCTTCGCTGTACTCGAAGTTATGTCGCTTACGCTCGGTGTAGCAATTCCCGGGGTAGGGTCTGGAGTCGGAACTCCGCCTCCTGTTCACTCAAGCTGCCAAGAGAAATCACCGATAGTAGTACGGTTTTCCGTGTTTTGCTCGATCTTGATCGTTGCGTCCTGCCCGTTGCATACTATATCCGAGAGCTCGAAAACTTTTTTTGAATTTTTGGTTATACTTAATGTTCCTACGCTTTTTCCTCCGACTGTTACGGTCAAGGTTGCACTGCCTTTCGAACTTGTCAAGGCGTTGAACTTGAGTGCTGTGATTCCGCCAGGGATTGTTACGCTCAATGAACCGCTCTTACCTATCGTGAGGTAAGTTTCGCTGGAAACTGTGATCCCTGCCGTGTTGGACAATGTAGTACGGTCGGTTTTGGATTGGTTCGGATTACCACATTTTGCATAGGTCCATACCGGAGTCCCGGTTGTTACGCCGTTGAAAGTTCCATTAGAGTTGTAGGCTGATCCTGCATCGGGTTTATAGTTCTCGAAAGTTTCCGAAACCCATGCCTTTGCGCCGGCAGCAGCCTGCTCAACAGTCAGCGTCGCTTGGGCTGTACCCAGTGAAGTAGTGGCGGTAAGAACGATGCGTGCTGTACGAGGTGTTGCGACCGTATTTTCTGTGGCTGCGACTTCGAGGCGATTTTCGCTGCCGTTGTAATCACCTGTGGTGATCCAGTCCGGCTGTTCGGTTCCTTCAGTGCCGTCGTAAATAGCGACGGAAACGTCTTGCGTTTCGGCGTTCTTCAACGTAACGGGGATATAGTGAGTTTCCGTATCGTTATAAGACAGTGTCAGGGTCGTCTGATCCAACGTGATTTCAGGCAACTTGACGTATTCGGCAGGGATTAGGGTCAGATCTTTTGTCTGACTGCCGGTATAGAATCCAAAACCGAGAGCTGCTTGATCGTTTTTCGCCAAAATACGGGAAGGGGTCGCTGCCGATGCGATTTGGTAAGTGCCTTCGGACTTGTTCTTGGTAATTACCAGTTCATAAGGAGTCGTAGAGGTCGTAGCGCTGTTGCCGCTTTCCCAGGAGAGGTAGTTCTCGCCTTGACTGATCGTGTAGTTGTCACCCGATTTGGTAATTGTCCAAATGAGGGTTTCGTCCCCGGTTTTGTAGGGATTAGACGGCGTAATCACTACGGGAGCCAAACGGGAGCCTTCAGCTAAAGAACTCATTGCATAGGTTGTTTCGGATTGGGTCGCCGTGATGACGTAGTCGCCGCTCAATGTTTCGTTCTCCTCTTCCGTAGCGCCGGTCATATCGACCGCGAAAGTCGAACTGTCGCCCGCTGCGAAAGCCAGGGTCCGGCCCTCCTGAACGGTTACCGTCTTGGTGAAGATCTTCGATGCGGTGGTCACGGTAACGGTGAATGTTTCACCGGCAGCTACCTCGAACGGGAAGCAGGTGAAATAAGCCGTCATACCCGCTTCGCTATTGGCCGTGATGTTCATCTCCGAAGAGTAGTTCAACGTCACGTTATCGGCGAAATTGTTAATATAGCCATACTCCTTGATGGTACCTGCCGTCATATCGACATAGCTGCGGCCCGTGACTTTTTTGTCGGGAGCCGTAAATTTGACGCCGAGGACACTTTCCGCAGATGCGAGGTTCTTGACCGTCATCTTACCGATGGCGACGGCACGGCCGAAACTCATTTGCAGTTCGGTCGGCTGACTCTCCACAGAGATCGATTTGGCGATCAGCAGGTCCGCGTTCGAATCGAAACTCGTAGCGGTCGGCTGCTGGACTGTGGGAGTGATGACCTTCATGTTGGTGATGTCCGTATTGCTGGAGGTAACCCATGCCGAAGCGGGGTAAACCGCGTTGTAAACGAGCGGGGTGTTCTCGTTTGCGGGGAACGTTACGGCGAATTTTGCAATGTCGCCGCTTATCACGCCCTCTTGCGAGGTAGCAAATACGGTAGTGGAAGCTGCCGTTTCGAGTACTTGCAGGAATTCACCGGTCGCATTCCACGAAACTTTCCCCGTCAGGGGATCATACGTTGTACGGGAACCGGATGCCGATTCGAGTTCTGACGATGCGGAGACCGTCATGGTTACTTTGCGCCCGTTCGACGGGTCGGAAACCGTGTCGTCTTTGGAGCAGGCTGTGAACAGAGATGCACACACCGCAACAGCCAAGATGGATTTGAAAAAAGTTTTCATAGTCGTGCAATGTGTTTGTTAGTACTCTCCGTAATCGGTGTCATTGATGCTGCCGCCTGCTTCGCCCGATCCTCCATAGTCCAGGACGGTGCTGTTGGCAAAACCTTTTTCGATCGAGATGTTAAGGATCTCAATCGAAGGAGCGGAGTACGAAGTTCCCCCCCCCTTAACCGTAGATTTGTAGTGTCTTTCCATAGTAATAGAGGTATATGTTTGAGAGTTTTTACATCCTTTCCCGGTTAATGGGCTACCACAAATATAGACAATATTCGATTAAGGAACAAGAAAGAATCCAAAATTCATCGAATCTTCATATTTCGATGCGGATTATGCGCGAAAGCGTCCGAAATTTAATATAAATTGTCGAACATGCTCTGGCTCTTGTCGTACTTCAGGTCGGCAAGGGAGGCGGCTTTGACCCCGATGTTGAAGCTCCAGCTCTGGTAATGACCGAAGGGAATCCATGCGAACGACATCTGCCAACAGTGCAGGTCGCGTGTAATGGTGATGGAGGCCGGAGTAAGCTCTTTGGCCTGGAAGTCGTAACCACCCTGGAATGTCACGCCCATTTTTGGGAGAATCGTGACGCTGCCGTTGATACCGAGGGTCTGGGTGATGTTTTTCTGGTATCCTGTCGTGCCGTTGTTGGTCGGCGAAGAGGAGTAACTGATCGTATAGTTGAATCCCAGGTTCCAAGGTAGCGAGAAGTCGTAATAGGCCTGGGTCATGTATTGTCGTCGGAGCGCAGGGTTCATCTGCCCGTAAGGGTCGTAGAACGGATTGGCGTAGGCCGGATCGATCGGGGCGCTGTTGATGTCGTTGATCGCCGGGGTGGAGTTATCCTGCCGGGACTGGAACGTATAGCCGAACGAGGTGCTGGCCGATACTACGCGGCCGGGGAAAAAGAGCTTGTTGATACGCTGGCCCTGCGGGGTGACCCGGTAAGGGTCGAGCGTAGCGTTGATATTGATGCCGAAATTTTGGAAAACGGTCGTGCGCAGCGAAATGGGGATGTTCGAAAGTCCCATGGAGTCGGCCAGGAAGTTATAGGATACCTGTCCGATGCGGAGTTCGTCGATCAGTTTGATCTTCTTCATACCCGAGGTATCGCGTTTGCTGAGCACCTTCATTTCGAGCGTCTGCGAGAGCGAGGCGTTGATGGCCATGGACTGACCGGAGCTGGGCACGCCGAAGATGCTCCCTTCGAAAGGCGAGTAGGTCTTGAAATTACCCAGCGTATCGCTCTGCACGGTCTTTACGTAGCCGTATTTCTGCTTGGAGAAGTCGGGGGCGTAGGAGAAGCTCACCGTCGGGGTGATCGTGTGGCGGATCGCCTGTACCTTGCGCGTTTTCTTCTTGGCCTCGTAGCGGCCATAGATGATCGTCGAGGCCTGCAGGCTGAAGTTGTAGTTGTACAGACGGTAGAATCCGTACTCCGGGTCGAGTTTGTCGATGCGGTTCAGCACCGGGTTCCAAACCTGCTCCTGTTTTTTGAAATACCACTTTTCGGTGTAGTTGATCGTAGGTCCGAAGTTGATGTAGTTGAAGATGTTGTACGTCGCCGAGATAGGAATGCTATGCTCGAAGCCGTACTGCATGTTCTGGAGTGTTTCCTTGGTGAAGATTTCGGACTCTTTGGCGTTGGCCTTGTTGTTGAACTTGCCGGTGTAGCGGAGCGAAATCTTTTCGTACCACCGCTGCTTGCCCATCGCCTCCTTGCGTTTGAAGGGGTAGAAGGTCGAAACGTTGAAGACGACGTTCGGCAGGGCGATCGAGAGCGTTCCGCTCTGCGAGTTCTGCGAAACGGACATGTTGGCCGAAAGGGAGAACGGTGTGCCGAGCCAGCTTTTCGAATAGGAGATCGTCGAACTTGTCTGCGTCTGGAGCGCTTCGTTCAGGCTGGTAGCCGAATAGCGGTTGTAGCCGCTGGTACGGAAATCGACCGATGCGGAGAAGGTCGATCCCGGATTGGCTTTGGGGTCTTGCGTATGCTGCCAGTAGAGCTGGAAGTTGTTCTGCTGGAGGAAGTCGGGTTCGCCCTTGTCGCCGACACGGACGTTCGAGTAGTTGAAATTCAGGGTGCCGTTGTACTTGTAACGCTTCATATAGCGCGACATCGCGGATGCCTCCCACGATCCGAGGGTGTAGATACCGCCCCGGATGGCCAGGTCCATGTGCTCTCCGAGCGTGAAGTAGTAGCCCAGGTCACGAATGTAGAATCCCTTGGTCGATTCCTCGCCGAAAGTCGGCATCAGCAGACCCGACTTGGGGCCGGAACTGAGCGGGAAGAAACCCTCGGGCAGCAGCGGAAAGTAGATGGGAACGTCTTCCAGGACCAGGTAGGCGGGACCCGTGACCACTTTCTTGCCGGGAATCACCTTCGCCTTGGTCATCTCCAGGTAGAAGTGGGGGTGGTCCGTCTGGTCGCAGGTGGTGTATTTGCCGTCCTGGATGTGGATGGTGTTGTCGTCCATCTTTTTGACGTTGTTGCCGATCAGCCAGCCGTCGCCCTCCTGAGTCGCCACGCCTTTGATTTTCGCCTTTTTACTGCCGATGTTGTAGGTGATCGTGTCCATCGTGTAGGGATTGGCGGCTCCTTCGGTGAAAGTGGGGTTGGTAACTGTCGGTTTGCCGTCTATCGTGTCGCGCTTGCCGTGGGCGTAGATGATCTTTTCGTCCATATTGACCCGCATGAAATCTCCCTTGAGATTCATGTTCTGGTAGTTGATATCGCCCTGGTTGTAGATATAGACCGTGCGGTTGCGTACGTCGTAGTAGAGCGAGTCCTGGTTTTTGCCGCTGATGATGTCGTCCAGGAAAGATTTTTTCCGGGTCGTATCGCGCCGGGTCGTGTCCTGACGCAACGAATCGCGCAGCAGCGAGTCGTTGCCGGTGGGAGCCGTACTGTCGGCGGGGGCGATCGGCGAGAGGGGAGGCGCTCCGAAGATCGAGTCGATCCTGGTGTCGAAAAGCGAATCCTGCTCCTCTTCCGTACGTGTTTCGGCGGTCGGGGGGCGGTCGGCTTCCCGTTGAAGGCGCCGAATCTCCCGGCGGGTTTCGCGGCGGGATTTTTGTACGGCTTGCGTCGGAGTGCTGTCGGGCGGTGTTTGGCGTTCGGGTGTCGCGGGATGCTGCACTCCGCCCGGCAGCGCCATGCCGAGCACCGGAAGCAGGAAGAGCAGCAGGAGTGCTCCCGAGAAGATATATTTTGCCTTTAGCCTGTCCAAAATTCCAAAAAAAATCATACCTTTGCCGACAAGTCGGCAAAACCGCCCGAAAATGGCTCCGAAGGCCTCAGTGCGGGGGTTTTAACATCCGGCAAATATAGGTAAAAAATTCAGAACCGTTAAATTTTCAGCCACTTTTGCTATGCGGAAATCGCTTTTTCTTTTTGCCCTGTTTTTGATTGCGACACTCTCTTTCAACGGAGTTGCCGCGCAGAATATTGCACAGGGCGTGCGGGTCGTCGTAATCGATGCCGGGCACGGGGGGCCGAAGTTTCCGGGAGCTCATTACAGAGGCGTTTATGAGAAAGATCTCAACCTTCAGATCGCTCTGAAGCTCGGGGCCTTGATCGAGAAGGAGATCCCTCAGTTGAAAGTGGTTTACACGCGTAAGACGGACAAGCAGTTTTCCGAAAGTCTGACCCAGGATTTGCAGGCTCGGGCCGATATCGCCAACAAGGCGGGCGGCGACCTGTTCATTTCGATCCATACCAATGCTGCGGCATCGGCGTCGGCACGGGGAGTCGAAACCCTGATTATGGGTGAGAGTCCGCTGGAGAAGAACGCCAACGAGCGGGCCCTCTATTATAACAACCAGGAGGAGCTGCTCGATATGTCGAACGAGAAGACGGCGGCGATCGTCCGGGCTTATATCCAGAACCTGCAGTTCACCTATGGTGAATACAGCGAAGCGATGGCCCGTCTGGTGCAGAAACATTACGTCAAGTCCGGGCGGCACAATCGCGGTGTGAAGCGGCAGCCGCTCAAAGTGCTCTACGCTACCGATATGCCCGGTATCCTGACCGAGATAGGTTTCCTTTCCAATTCGGAGGAGTATGCTTATATGAATTCGGCGAAGGGGCAGGCTCAAATCGCACGTGCGCTGTGCGATGCGGTGAAGGATTACGTCGCTTTCGTACGGGGTGCGCTGCTTGTCGATGACGATGCCATTTACGAACAGGCCGATGCCGATGTCGCAGAGCCGGCTGCCGCTTCGGACAAAGCGGATAAGGGTAGTGTCAAAACCGGGAAAGCCAAACAGGAGAAGACGTTTTATGCCGTGCAGTTGATCGCCAGCGCCAAGCGCGTGCCGCCCAAGGACCGGCAGTTCAAAAGTTACCGGGGAAAAGTCACGGAGTTCGTTACCGGCGGCCGGTTCAGGTATAAGTATTGTGTGGGGCGTTTCGATACCCGCAAGCAGGCCGAAGCCAAGTTGGCCGAGGTGCGCAGGGAGTTCCGCGATGCGTTCGTGGTGAGTTGTCGGGGCGACCGGATCGTACAGTAAATAAAACGAAAAAAACAGGTATATGAGAAGAGAAGTTAAGATCGGCATTTTCGCCGTGCTGATGATCGGTGCCCTCTGGGCGGGTATCCGCTTTCTGAAGGGGTTCGACATCTTCAGTCGCAACGCGGTCTATTATGCCGCTTACGACCAGGTCGATGGCGTGCAGAACGCTTCGCCGATTCTGATCCGGGGCGTGAAGGTGGGAGCCGTGACGGATATTTCGTTCGATCCTTCGATCGGTAACGAGGTCGTACTCCAACTGACGATTCAGCGGAAATACCGGATTCCGTCCAATTCCGAAGCCCGGATCTACAGCAACAGCATCATGGGCGCCAAAGCGATCGAAATCGCTCTGGGCGATGCCGGGACCTACCTGCAATCCGGGGACACCCTCTGTTCGAGCCGCAGCAAGGGCCTGATGGATATGGCGGGTTCGGAACTCGAATTTTTCAAGCAGAAGATGTCGCAGGTCGTGGGGGATTTGAGCCGCACGATGGATAACCTGAATCTGATTATGGAGCAGAACGCCGCGAATATCGAAGGTACGATGTCGCACCTGAATTCGATTACGGGCAGCGTAAACGGTATGTTGCTGTCGCAGCGTGCGAATCTGGAGAGCGCCGTGGCGAATTTGACCCGTTTTTCGGAGATGCTCGGCGAAAACTCTCCGCGTATGGACAGTATTATCCTGAATTTAAGCAATTTTACCGACCAAATACAGCGTGAGAATCTGGCCGGGGCGCTCGATTCGACTCTGATGAACCTCAATGCGATCCTGGCCCGTGTCAATGCCGGGGAGGGGACTGTCGGGCAGCTCGTCAGCGATCCCCGTCTGTACGAATCGCTCAACGAGGCGACTGCGAACCTGGCGTCGCTGCTGGCCAACTTGCAGGCCCATCCTGCCCGTTACGTCCATTTCTCGCTGTTCGGCCGCGATCCCGAAAAGGCCGACCGCAAGCAGCAGGAAAAAGAGGCGAAACATGCCCGGCGCGATTCGCTCAAGGCCCTGAAAGCGGCCCGATAGTTTCGAATGTTTTCTCTGTGCGATGATCTATCCGGCGAACTTTGAGCAGAAAGTCGGTTTCGACCGGCTGCGCGAGCAGGTCGCGGCGCTGTGTACGATTCGCGGCGGCCGGGAAAGGTTGTGCGCCGAACAATTCAGCACTTCGCAGGCCGATGTCGAGCGGCGGCTGGCGCTGGCGGACGAGATGCGCCGTCTGCTGGAGATGGAACGGGACTTTCCGGACGACGAGTTCGTCGATGTCGATTATATCCTTTCCAAACTGAAGATCGAAGGCAGTTTCCTCGAAGTCGAGGAGGTCGTGTTGCTGCGCCGGGCGCTGGCTTCGGCGGGGGCGATCGCCGGTTTTATCCTGGGGCGCGGTGAGGAGCTATATCCCGAACTGCGGCTCCGCAGCCGGGGGATCGAGGCTTTCCCGGAGATCGTTCGGGCGATCGACGGTATCGTCGATCAGTACGGCAAGATCCGGGACGACGCTTCGCCGGAGTTGCAGCAGATCCGGCGGATGATCCGCGAGCGGGAGGGGCAGGCCGCCAAACGCCTGCAGCAGGTGTTGTCGAATGCCAAGAAAGCCGGTATCGTGGAGGCCGACGCGATGCTCTCGATCCGCGACGGCCGGGCGGTGATTCCGGTCGCAGCGGCCAATAAACGCAAGTTGCAGGGTTTCATCCACGACGAATCGGCCACGGGCAAGACCTTCTACGTCGAGCCGGTCGAGGTCGTCGAAATCAATAACGAACTCAAGGAGCTGGAGTACGCCGAGCGGCGCGAGATCGTGCGGATCCTCTCGGCCTTCACCGACTCGATTCGCCCCGAAGCGGATCGGATCGCGCTGATTGGCGACTATCTTTCGGATCTGGATATGATCCGTGCCAAAGCCCGCTGGGCCGTTGCCAACGGAGCGGTGAAGCCGATCGTTTCGACGGACGACCGGCTGGTGCTGCGCAATGCGCGGCATCCCTTGTTGCAGCAGACGCTCCGGGCGCAGGGCAAGCAGGTGGTGCCGCTCGATCTGCAACTCGACAAACGGCGTCATATCCTGGTGATTTCGGGGCCGAATGCCGGCGGCAAGTCGGTGTGTCTGAAAACTACGGGCATCATCCAATATATGTTCCAGTGCGGATTCCTGGTTCCGGCATCGGAGAATTCGGAGCTGCCCCTGTTCCGCAACCTAATGATCGACATCGGGGACGAGCAGTCGATCGACGACGATCTTTCGACCTATTCGTCGCACCTGCTCAATATGAAGAACATGCTCGCCGGAGCTTCGAACCGGACGCTGGTGCTTATCGACGAGTTCGGTTCGGGTACGGAGCCTATCATCGGCGGGGCGATCGCGGAGTCGATCCTCGAACGGCTCCGCAGCAAAGGCTGTTACGGGGTGATTACGACCCACTATGCCAACATTAAGTATTATGCGTCGAACACCGAGGGAATCGCCAACGGAGCGATGATGTTCGACGTGCAGAATATCCGGCCGCTGTTTCGGCTCGAGATCGGCAAGCCGGGCAGTTCGTTCGCGGTGGAGATCGCCCGCAAGATCGGGTTGCCGGAGGATATTATCCGCGATGCGGGCGAAAAGGCCGGCAGCGATCATATCAACCTCGAGAAACAGTTGCGTGAAATCGCCCGTGACAAACATTACTGGGAGCAGAAGCGCGACCGCATCCGGATCGCCGACCGCAAGGTCGAGGAGCTGGAACAGACCTATGCCGACCAGCTTTCGCGCATCCGGCAGGAGCGCTCGGAAATCTTGAAAAAGGCCAAGGAGGAGGCGCAGCGGATGATCGCCGACGCCAACCGTCAGATTGAGAATACGATTCGGACGATCCGCGAAGCGCAGGCCGAGAAGGAGCTTACCCAGTTGGCCCGTAAGGAGTTGAACGATTTTCGGGACAGGGTGGAGAGGACGGATGCAGCGGATGCGGCGCACGACGAACGGGTGGCCCGCGAAATGGAGAAACTCGAACGCCGCCGCCAGCGTCGTGCCGAGCGCAGACAGCAGGCCGGCGAGACTCCGGAGGTCGCACAGCCTGCCGTGCCGGAGAAACCCCGCGAGGCGGAGGTCGGCTCGAAGGTGAAGATCGCCGGGCAGGACATTCCCGGCGTGGTGCTTTCGATCAAGGGCCGGAAGGCGCAGGTGGCATTCGGACAGATTCTTACGACGGTGGATAGAAGTTCGCTCGTCGTGATCTCGGGCGCCGAATTCAAGCAGGCGACCAGGCCCGTGCAGCCGCGCACGGTGGTATCGGTCGATGTGTCGGCCCGCAAGCTCAATTTCAAGGATCATATCGATGTGCGGGGCCTGCGTGCCGCCGAAGCATTGGAGGAGGTGCGGGATTTTATCGACGACGCGATCATGGTTGGCGTCGGTACGGTCACGATCCTGCACGGCAAGGGGACGGGGGCGCTCAAGGAGGAGATCCGCCGTTATCTGCGCACGGTGCCGGAGGTCGAACGGGCTGCGGACGAACACGCCGACCGGGGCGGAGCGGGGATTACGGTGGTGACTCTGCGTATGGATTGACGGCAGTTATGTAAAGGAAAGATACGACATGAAATACATGTTATCGGAAATCGCCCGCATTTGCGGGGGCGAACTCATCGGGGAGGATTTGCCGGTGGCACGGGTGCTTACCGACAGCCGCAACTGTTCGTTCGGCGAGGAGCCGCTGTTCGTGGCCATGAAAGGTACCAATCACGACTCCCACGCCTTTATTGGCGAGATGGTTCGCCGGGATGTGAAGGCATTTCTTGCGGAGCGGAAGACGCAACTTCCGGCCGGTTGCGGCTGCGTGGTGGTTCCGAGCGCCATCGCTGCCCTCCAACAGCTTGCGGCCCATCACCGGACTCGGTTCAAGGGGCGCGTGGTCGGTATCACGGGTTCGAACGGGAAGACCGTGGTCAAGGAATGGATCGCCCAGCAGATTCCTGCCGGCGTCAAATATTTCCGGTCGCCGAAAAGTTATAATTCGCAGTTGGGCGTGGCGCTCTCGCTGCTGATGATCGAAGGGGACGAGGAGTTGGCGTTGATCGAAGCGGGGATCTCCTGTCCCGGGGAGATGGTGCGTCTGGAGCGGATGATCCGCCCCGATACGGTGATTTTCACTTCGATCGGCGAGGCGCACCAGGAAAATTTCACCTCGCTCGAGGAGAAGAGTGCCGAAAAGTTGGTGTTGGCGAAGGGAGCGCGAACCATTATTTATCATGGTGGCTCCTCCCTGCTCGAACGGATGATCCGCACGTTATACGGCGGCCGGCAGTTGCAGGACGCTGCGGAATATCCGCTGCCGGAGCAGTTGCCCGCAGGGGTTCTGGAGAGCGGGGCCGGGCGTGTCGATGCCCAGTTGGTCGGGGCGTTCTGTCGGGTGATGGGCTTTCCCGACCCCGATTTCGGCCGGATTCGGCCCGTGGCGATGCGCCTCGAGTTGAAGGAGGGAATCAACGGTTCGCTGCTGATCGACGACGCTTACAATTCGGACATCAACTCCCTCTCCATTGCGCTCGACTACCTGCATAATATGGCCGCCGGCCGTCCCATGACACTTATTCTTTCGGATATCGAGCAGAGCGGCGTCGAGGACGGAGTGCTTTACGGCGAAGTGGCCCGTCTGGTGGCCGCCGCCGGAGTGAGCCGTCTGATCGGCGTGGGAGACCGTATTCGAAATGCCGGGGCGAATTTCGCCTGCGACAGCGCCTTTTACCGCACGACCGACGAGCTGCTGCGCAACCTGCGCCGCGACGATGTGGCCGGGCGCGTGGTGCTCATCAAGGGCAGCCGTGACAGCCACTTCGAGCGGGTGAGTCATGCGCTCGAACGCAAGAGCCATACGACGGTATTGGAGGTCGATCTCGATGCCATGATCCACAACCTGAATTATTTCCGTGCGCGGCTCCGTCCCGGGGTGCGGCTCGTGGCGATGGTCAAGGCGGCCAGCTACGGCGCCGGGGATTTCGAGGTGGCCCAGATGCTCCAGCATCAGGGGGTCAATTACCTGGCCGTAGCTTTCGCCGACGAAGGGGTGCTGCTCCGCGAGCGGGGAATTAGAATGCCGATCGTCGTTCTGAATGCCGACGAGGGCAGTTTCGATCTGATGGTCGCTCACCGGCTGGAGCCCGAAATATACAATTTCCGTTCGCTGGCGTTTTTTTCGAAAGCCGTCGAACGGGTCGGAGAGGAGAGTTACCCGATCCATATCAAGCTCGATACGGGCATGCACCGGTTGGGTTTTATGGAAGGGGAGTTGGATATGCTGACCGAAACGCTGGGCGAAACTCCGTCGGTGAAGGTCGCTACGATC
>OIIB01000370.1_pt1 | contig 14058 bp, 12 predicted proteins | sample 1583171 | NCBI WGS metagenome assembly OIIB01 (sample SAMN02675049, study PRJEB24791) | human gut metagenome, SKBSTL061 | isolation source: stool | host: Homo sapiens | place: USA | reverse complement strand
GCTTCATCCGCCACTAGCGGCGCTTCGCCGATTTCCATGTGCGTCAGAAAAAACACTTGCGGGCTGCATCCCCGCTCAAAAAAGAGAGGCTGGCCCATAGGCCAGCCTCTCTTTTTTGAAGTTATAATAGCATCGTGACCCCATTATCTTCGATCCCGATCTCCACGACCGGCGCGCCGGGGTCGTACTCGCCGTCGAGCGTCCAGGGAATGTCCTCGGCGGTCTCCGCCGTCACGTGCTTGACGTGGCGGAAGATGAGCCCCTCGGAGTCGTAATAGTCCTTGTTGATGAGCGCCAGAATGAGCGCCTGCATCGCCGCGGGCGTTCTCGGCACGGGCACGAGCAGCAGCTCGAACTTGCCGTCGTCGAACGACACCTCGTCGGGCGAGAGCTTCATCAGTCCCGCGATCGACGTCGAATTGCTGATTGCACCGAAGAGATATTCCCCATCGAAGACCTCGCCGTCCGCCGTGATCTTCATGCGGTACGGGCAGAGCGTGTCGAGATTCTTGACGCCCTCGAGTAAGTAGGCAAAGTGCCCGAACATATTTTTAATGTCCTGCTGGACGGTGTAGGTCGTTTTTGTGAACGCGCCGAACGACGCGACATAGACGAAGTTCCGCTCGCCGAATTTGCCCACATCGAGAGATCTCGGCTTCATGCGCATGGCGGAGGCCGCCGCCTCGGCGGGATTCGACGAGATGTTCAGGCTCGCGGCAAAGTCGTTCGTGCTGCCGCCGGGCAGATAGCTCACGAGCGGGCGGTATTCTCGCGGAATGCGCATCACACCGTTCACCGTTTCGTTGAGCGTGCCGTCGCCGCCGTGGCAGACGACGACGTCGAATTCCGGCCCGAGCGATTCGGCGAGCTCCGTCGCTTCTCCGCGGTGCGTGGTCTTTCGCACGGAGACGAGATAACCCGCCTCGGAATAGATCGCGGCGGCGTCAAACAGCGGTGCGAGGGATTTGGTCTTTCCCGCGCGGGGATTGACGATAAAGAGCAGCTTTTTGTCGTCCATGGGTTCCTCCTCGTTTGCTCTTCACAGCATCAGACCGGCAAAGCACCCTGCGCCCTGTCGGTCAAAATCACCCTCTGCCAAAAAAGTCAAGTTCTGTTCATCTTCATTAACAGAGAGTAAAGATTATCATAACACACGAAATGAGCGGTTGCAATTCCCAGCAAAAAATAGTAAGCTGTTTTTGGTATCTTTTTAGCAGTCATTTAACGCCTTTTGCCCAAAAAAAGGGGGAGCCCATGAAGCAGAACAAAACCTATCTTCACCTCGGCGTAACGCTGATCGTCTCGGCCTGCGCGGTGCTGATGTTTTACGACACGTTTTTCCAGTCCCGCGTGCTGCTGGACTTTTTCGACAAGCTGATGAGCGTGCTCTCGCCGGTCATCTACGGCCTTGTGTTCGCGTACCTTCTCGCCCCCATCGTCGACTTTTTCGACCGGTATATCCAAAAGGGGCTGCCGAAGGTCAAGTCCTCGCTCGTCCGGGGGCTGAGCATCCTCGTCACGTGGATCTGCGTCATCGCCCTCATCTACCTGATGTTCAGCATCCTCATCCCCGAGCTGGTCGACAGCACGAAGACACTGGCCGACAACTTTGAAAGCTATTATAAAACCGTCTACAACTGGGTCAACAGCCTTGTGGAGAATCAGACGATCTTCTCCGACGACATCTACTCCGACCAGCTGCTCTCCGCACTCAACGGCTACTACGATAAGCTCGTCAAGTGGGTCACCGACACGGTCATCCCGCAGGCGCAGGTCGCCATCGTCGCCGTGACGGGCGGCATCTGGAGCGTCGTCATCTTCCTCAAGAACATTCTCATCGGCATGATGATCTCGGTCTATCTGCTCGCGCGCAAGGAGAGCTTTGCCAAGCAGTCGAAGAAGATCCTCTACGCCATTCTGCCCGAAACGCCGTACCGCCGCACGCTGCGCGCCGTGGCCGAGGCTGACCGTATCTTCAGCGGCTTCGTGCGCGGAAAGCTGCTCGACTCGCTCATCATCGGCATCCTCTGCTTCATCTGCTGCTCGATCTTCAAGTTCCCGTATACGCCGATCATTTCGGTGTTCGTGGGCGTGACGAACATCATTCCGATCTTCGGCCCGTTCCTCGGCGCCATTCCGAGCGCATTCCTCATACTGCTCGTCAGCCCCAAGCAGTGCCTTTATTTCATTCTCTTCATCATCGCATTGCAGCAGTTTGACGGCAATATTCTGGGGCCGAAGATCCTCGGCAAATCCACCGGCATTTCGAGCTTCTGGGTCATCGTGGCCATCGTGGTCGGCGGCGGCTTCGGCGGCGTGCTCGGCATGTTCCTCGGCGTTCCGATCTTCGCGTGCATCAGCTCGCTTGTGAACTGGTTCACGAACCGCAGCCTCACGAAAAAGGGCGTGACGGACGACGCGATGTTCGCCCCCGCGCCGCTCGCCTCTCCGGATGAAAAAAAGGACTGATCTCCCCATGAAAACCCTGTACCGTGACAACAAAGGACTGCACCGCTGGCTTTTCGCCTGCGGCGCAGTCCTTGTGCTTTTCTATCTTTTCCGCGGAAACCGCGCGGCCGTCAATTTCTGGGTCTATTCGGTCACGCTGCCCTTCGAGCAGTTTCTGGGCCGCGCGTGCGCGGCGCTGCCGTTTTCGGTCGCGGAGCTTCTGTATGTGCTCGCAGCGGTCACGGCGGTCGTGCTGCTCGTGCTGATGGTGCGTTATCTTATAAAGTCGCGTCAAAAAGGGCGCGCCGCGTACCGCTGCGCGCTCTTCGTGCTCGATTTGTTTCTCACGGTCTACGCCGCGTTCTCGCTTCTCTGGGGCGCAAACTACTATGCGGACGACTTCTGCAACAGAAGCGGCCTTTCGCCCGAGCCCGTCGCGTATGATGATCTGGTCCGCGTCACGCAGTATTTCGCGGACCATCTTGCCGAGGCGTCGACGCACATCATGCGCGACGAAAACGGCCTTTTCACCGCCGACCGGCAGGAGATTTTAGACTACGCCGACACGGTGTATGACTGCCTGTACGACGAATTTCCATTCCTCGACATGCCGGATCAGAAGCCCAAGGGCATTTTCTTTTCGAAGATCATGAGCGCGATGAACTTCACAGGTTTCTACTTTCCGTTCACGGGCGAGTCAAACGTGAACATGGACTCGCCCGCGATGCTGCTGGCCTCGACCTGCGCGCATGAGCTCTCGCACCAGCGTGGGATCACGTCCGAGCAGCAGAGCAACTTCCTCGCGGTCCTCGCCTGCACGCGCTACGACGACGCAAACTACAACTATGCGGGCTGGATGCTCGGCTACATTCACCTCGGTAACGCGCTGTACCGCGTCGACCCCGACGCATGGCAGCAGATTCGCGATTCGCTTCCCGACGAGATCGTGCTCGATCTGCGCTACAACAGCGCCTACTGGGCGCAGTACAAGGGCCTCACGGCCACCGTCACCCAGTCGCTCAATGATAAGATGATCAAATCCTACGGCGATGAACTCGGCACGCAGAGCTACGGTGCGGTCGTCGACCTGCTCGTGAATTACTACGCCTGAGCGCTGCTCGTCTCGCGGTACGATTTCAAGAACTCTCTCGTCCGCTCCTGCTGCGGGTTTTCGAAGACCTGCTCGGGGCTGCCCTGCTCCACGATGACGCCGCCGTCCAGAAACACGACGCGGTCGCTCACGGCGCGGGCAAAGGGCATCTCGTGCGTCACGATGACCATCGTCATGTGCTCGTCGGCAAGAGAGCGGATGACGCGCAGCACCTCGCCCGTGAGCAGCGGGTCGAGCGCGGAGGTCGGCTCGTCGAAAAAGAGGATTTCCGGCTTCATCGCGAGCGCGCGGGCGATGGCCACGCGCTGCTGCTGCCCGCCCGAGAGCTGATAGGGATAGGCGTTTTCCTTGCCTTTTAGTCCCATTTTGTCGAGCAGCGCCATCGCCTCGGCCTCGACCTCGGCTCTATCGCGCTTCTGCACCGAGATCGGCGCGTCGCAGACGTTTTTCAGCACTGTGTAGTGCGGGAAGAGGTCAAACTGCTGGAACACCAGCCCGAACTGCCGCCGCACCTGCGCGAGCGCGGCTTTTCCGGCGTAGACGCTTTTGCCGTTTTCCTCGCGCGCGGCGACGTTTTCGCCATACGCGAGCGTACCGGAATCCATCGTTTCAAGCAGCGTCGCGCAGCGCAGCATCGTCGACTTGCCGCCGCCCGAGGGGCCGATGATCGACACGACCTCGCCTTTTTCCACCTTGAGCGACACGCCCTTTAAGACTTCGAGCGCGCTGAACGCCTTTCTGGCGTTCCGCATTTCAAAAACTGCCATTGCTCTTCCCTCCCTTTAGCGGTAATAGCGCAGCGCCTGCTCCCATTTTTCCATGGCGAAGGCGACCACATAGTTGAAGACATAGTAGAAGACACCCGCCGCCACCAGCGCCAGCATGCCCGGCGTATTCGGCGAGGCAACGATCTGCTTGGCGCGCGTAAACATCTCCACCGTGCCGATGACGGACGCGAGCGACGTGTCCTTCACCAGCGTGATGACCTCGTTCGTCACCGCAGGGATGACGCGCTTGACCATCTGCGGCAGGATGATCTTGAAAAATGTCTGTGCCTTGGTATAGCCGAGCACCTGCGCGGCCTCATACTGCCCGCGCGGGATGGATTCGATGCCGCCGCGGTAGATCTCGGCAAAATACGCCGCATAGTTGATGACGAACGCGACGATGACCGCCGTGAAGCGCCAGTTGCCCGGCACCGTGACGCCGAGCAGAAGCTTCGGCCCGTAGAAGACGACCATCAGCTGCAGCATCAGCGGCGTTCCGCGCATGATGGAGATATACGCCTTGATGAAGCCGCGCAGCGGCGTCAATCTGCTGCGGCGGCCAAACATCACCGCAAGGCCCAGCGGCATCGAGAATAGCAGCGTCAGCGCAAAGATCAATAGCGATGTGACAAAGCCCTCGGATAATAGCGAAAGCATCGTGGATACAGTCATGGAATGATTCTCCCTTATTCGGTCATAAGCGGGAAAAAGCGGGGGCTTTCGCCCCCGCTCCCTCCCTGAGAAGAGGATGGGCACCTATGAGTTATAATTGGTTTTTACAGTCGCCCGAGGTAAACGTTTTTACTTGTTGATGAGGCACAGGCTGTCGAGCACGAGACCCTGATCGACGTACTTCTGCGCGATCTCCAGCATGGTGCCGTCCGCGGCCATCTTGAGGAGCTCGGCGTTCACCGCGTCGCGCAGCTCGGTGTTGCCCTTGAGAAAGCCGATGGCGTACTGCTCGGTGGAGAGGGGCTCGTCAAGGATGACATAGTCGCCGTCGTTGTTCGCGATCTGATACTGCGCAACGCCGAGGTCAGCGGCCACGGCGTCCACCGTGCCCTGGGCGAGGTCCATAAAGCCCATGTTGTAGTCGCCCAGCTCCACGACCTCCTTGAGCGACGCCTTGAAGTCCTCGTTTTCGTTGATCGCGTCGACCGCGGAGGACGCGGCCTGCGCCATCACGCTCTTACCGGCGAGGTCCGCGAGCGAGGTGATGCCGCTGTCGGCCTTCACGACCATCACGATGGAGTTATCCACATAGGGGTCGGAGAACGTGTAGTCATTTTCGCGGCCGGTGTAGGTAAAGCCGTTCCAGATGCAGTTGATCGTGCCGCTGGAGAGCTCGGCGTCCTTGCTGTTCCAGTCGATGGCCACGGCCTCGTACTCCCAGCCGAGGCGCGCGCACAGCTCCTTGGCCATCGCGAGGTCAAAGCCGTCGTACGTGCCGTCGGCGGCGATGAAACCGAACGGCGGGAACTCGGCATCAAAGCCGACGATCAGCTTCTGCGTCTCGCCGCCCTGCGCGTCCTGCGCATCACCGGTATCGTCGGCGGTGTCGTTCTTGCTGCCGCAGGCGGCAAGGGCCAGTACCATCACGGCGGCAAGCGCCATGGCTAAGAATTTTTTCATCGTTTCTTCCTCCTGTAAGTTCCGGCGCTTGGCCGTTCGATTTAGTGTGGTAACACGATAACACAATAACGTGCGACAGTAAATACACGCACTTTACAAAGATGGAGCGGTAAAGTGAATCGTTTTTTGCCGCTTTCCACAGTTTTCACGGTTTCTGGACGGCAGCGCGGTGTTTGCCTCCCGTTTTTCCCCGCTTTGCGCTTGTTTCTTTTTTTGCCGTGTGCTACAATGCAAGCAAGAATTTTTGATCGCAGGAGGCCATTTTTATGCTGTCTATTGATATCTCTTATGCCGCTTCGTTTCTTCCCCTTCCCTATCAAGCGGCGCTGCGCCCGCGTCTCGAGCGCGCGGCGGGCTGGCTGCAAAACGGCGGCGGAAAGGGCTCTGATTTCATCGGCTGGGTCACGCTCCCGCGCGACTATAACAAGGACGAGTACGCGCGCATCCTCGCCGCGGCGAAGAAGATTCAGGGCGATTCCAAGGCGCTCGTCGTCATCGGCATCGGCGGCAGCTATCTCGGCGCGCGCGGCGTCATCGAATGCCTCTGCTCCCCGAACTATAACTTAAAGAAGAAGTCCACGCCGAACATCTACTTTATCGGCAACGGCCTCTCCTCCGACGCGCTGCGCGAGGTGACGGAGCTCATCGGCGACGACGATTTCTCCGTCAACGTCATCTCGAAGTCCGGCACGACGACCGAGCCCGCCGTCGCGTTCCGCTTCTTCCGCGAAAAGCTCGAGAAGAAATACGGCAAGGCCGAGGCCGCGAAGCGCATTTACGCCACGACCGACGCGCACAAAGGCGCGCTCAAGTCCCTCGCCGATCAGGAGGGATACGAGGAATTCGTCGTGCCCGATAACATCGGCGGGCGCTACAGCGTGCTCACGGCCGTGGGCCTTCTCCCCATCGCCGTCGCCGGCGTTGATCTGGATGAACTCATGGGCGGCGCACAGGAGATGATGACGCTCTGCGCGAAAAACGATTACAGCAATCCCGCGTGGCAGTACGCCGCCATGCGCCACGAGCTCTACCGTCAGGGCAAGAAGGTGGAGCTTCTCGCGTGCTTCGAGCCCGCGTTCCGCTTCATGGCCGAGTGGTGGAAGCAGCTCTACGGCGAGAGCGAGGGCAAGGAGGAAAAGGGTCTCTTCCCCGCGAGCGTCGACTTCACCGCAGACCTCCACTCGATGGGCCAGTACATCCAGCAGGGCGAGCGTATGCTGATGGAGACCGTCGTGCGCTTTGCGCCCGCGAAGCAGCAGATGGTCGTTCCCTTTGACGAAGTCAATGGCGACGGACTCAACTTCCTTGCGGGAAAGACGATGGACTTCATCAACCGTCAGGCCATGGACGGGACGCTGCTCGCCCATGTCGAGGGCGGCGTGCCGAACATCATTTTGAACCTCGATGAGAACAACGCCCGCACGATGGGCCAGCTCATTTACTTCTTTGAATACGCCTGCGGGCTGAGCGGCTATCTGCTCGGCGTGAATCCCTTCGACCAGCCGGGTGTGGAGGCCTATAAAAAGAACATGTTCGCGCTGCTCGGCAAGCCCGGATACGAGGAAATGGGCGAAGAGCTGCGTAAGCGCCTGCGCTGAATTTTTTGAATAAACCTGAAACTTTCCATTCAGCATTGCAAATTTGTTTCATTTATGCTATGCTGATGCCATCAGAAAGACCATCCCCCGCAAAAGAGGCGGGGAGCTATTGAAAGGAGTGATTTCTATGGTCAGACTCATCATGGGTGAAAAGGGCACCGGTAAGACCAAGAAGCTGATCGAAATGATCAATACCACTGCGCAGGAGGATAACGGCAGCGTCGTCTGCGTCGAAGCAAAGTCTACCATGACCTTTGACCTGCACTATCACGTTCGTTTGATCTCTGCCTACGAGTACGACCTGTCCAACTACGAGGCCCTGCGCGGCTTCCTGTTCGGCCTGTACGCGGGCAATTATGATATTTCCCACATCTTCATCGACAACCTGTTCAAGATCACCGGCGGCGAGTGCAACCAGGCGGCCGACGATTTCCTGAACGAGCTCGAGCGCTTCAGCAACGCCACCGGCGTCAAGTTCACCATCTCCGTCTCCGGCGACCCCGCCCTCGCCACCGACGGCATGCAGAAGTATCTGTAAATTTTACTTTCGCAAAAATAAGAAGAACGCCTCGGAAGAGGCGTTCTTTTTTCTTTGCTGAAAGGCGGGATTTTTGGCAGCGCGGTGCGCTGCACCTTAGTCCCTGCGTGCCGCAGGGTGCGCAGATAAGGGGGCCATTCTCTCACGTGAGAGAATGGCCCCCTTGGACCCCCAAGAGAACGCGAGGGGAGGACCCCTCGACCCCCAACATTGGCAGATTGTAGCTTGAATGACTGCACGCGCTGCGCAGTGAGGGTGCGGTGTACATGGCTTCGCCATAAACCCCTACTATTACCAGTATCAGCCGCGCCTTACTATCGTGAGGCGCGTGTGACGATGGCACGGCGGCAGACATCTTGCGGGCGCGGCATTGCTGCACTCACCGCGCGTTGGATGAAACAAATGTTGCAATTTGTCGGAACTTATGATACGGTAATAACAAGGCGCTGCACGAACGGCAGGCGGTTGGCTACATCCTCCGAGAGGAGGTGGTAGATATGCCTATTACGATCACGTTACATATCCTTGGATATGTGGTTACGATCCGTATAAAAAGCGAAAACCGCCACTCGGCCAAGTGACGGTTTCTCATTTTGAGTCTTCCTAACTTCCCGGGCTGACCGCTTGTCGCAGCGCCCTTTCTACGTCCATTATAGCAAATTCTCCCGCGCTGTCAAGCGACAGTGCGGGCTTTGTTTTTATCTGCCTTATTTATGCCAAATCTCGCAGCTGTCCGGTGCGTATTTCCATAAACTGCGGACCGTTCACAGAAAAGAATACTGTTGAAATAGAAAAGCAGCAATCCCACCCGCGGCGAGCGCAGCAAAGCCGCCTCCGCAGGCAGTCCACCGCCGTGCCCCCGCCACTCGCGCCCCACGGAGTGGGGCGCGGTTGCAAATGGTGACGAAATGAAGGGATTCGTGGCGAAGCCACGTACACCGCACCCGATTCCGCAGGCCGCGCAGCTCTTCGAGCCACAGACTGCCAATGTAAGCGGGGTCGAGGGGCAAGACCCCTCGTCCTTTCTCTCGGGGGTTTAAGGGGGATACTCTCTTTCTCGAAAGAGAGTATCCCCCTTTATCCGTGCAGCGCCAAGCGCTGCTCTCCCCGCGGCACCAGTGCCGCAGCTTCCTTTGCACTTGTGCGAAAAAGAGAAAAAAGGAAACAAAAAGCCCCCGCCGGGAGAGGCGAGGGCTTCTTGCTGTGTTGTGTGTGTATTTTTAGGAGGGAGAAAATCACATCGGGGGGAGCTCCCCTTTGCAAGTATTAAGATACCAGTCAATCTTGGCTAAAGTTTGAATCGGTTGTAAACAAATTATGAATACCACCGGAAATTTTGCACATTTTCAGCCCATGAGCGCGCAGAGCTCGGAAAAATCGAGCGGCTGGAGCGCAAGGTCGATGCCGTAGCCGATGACGCGGGCGAGTTCGCGGATCTGCGCGTCGATGTCGCGCGTCGTGACCATAACGGTCTCGTGGCCGCGCAGGGCGGCGGGATCGACGTCCGACTTTCCGGCCTCTTCGAGCACGTCGAGCGTCAGCGTCGCCGCGTCGACGACCGTGGGAACGCCGATGGCGTAGACCGGCACGCCGAGCGTGTCGCGGCTGAGGGGACACCTGTGATTGCCCACGCCGCTGCCTGGGACGATGCCCGTGTCAGAGAGCTGCACCGTGGAGCAGAGCCGCATGAGCGAGCGGGACGCGAGCGCGTCGATTGCGATGACCGCGTCGGGCTGCACCGCGCGCACCGTGCCGCGCAGCGTCTCCATCGCCTCAATGCCCGTCCGGCCCAAAACCCCCGGTGTCAGCACGCTGACAGAACAAAATGCGGAAAACGCGCCGTTTTGCCGCAGATGGCGCGTCACGAGCACGTGCTCCGCACTCCTCGGCCCGATGGCGTCCGGCGTCATATTCGCGTTGCCGAGTCCCGCGACGAGCACGCTTTTCACATTCTCGCCGAGCAGCGCCCTGAGTTCCGCCCCCACGGCGCGCGACGCGCGCTCGAGCACATCGTCCGCGTTTTTTTGCAGCGGCGAGAGGTCGAGCGTCACATACCGCCCGCGGGGCTTGCCGAGCTGGCGCGCCGCGCCCTCGGTGTCGATGCGCACGCTCGTCACGCTGCACCCGCGGCGAAAAACCGTCCGGCTGTCCACGCCGGAGAGCGTCTGCGCGCGGCTTTTCGCGCAGAGCAGCTCGTGCGCCTCCATGGCAAGATCGGTGCGGTATTGGAGCATTTTGCCTCTCTCCTTTTACTAAATCTTGTTTTCTTTCCCTATTTTATCCACAAAGTTTTGTGTCATACAAAAAAATCAGAAAATTTCGAAAAAATGCTTGCAATTTCTTGCATTCTTTGCTAAAATACCATTCTGCACGGTGGATTTTTTGTCCGCCGGCGCGAATTCCAACCGGAGGAGGTGTTTGGTTTGCCGAATATTAAGTCTGCCAAGAAGCGCGTTCAGGTGTCTGGTGTGCGTAATGAGCGCAACAAGGCCGACAAGTCCGCACTGAAGACCGCACTCAAGAAGTTCGAGGCGGCTGCCGCTGAAGGCAATCGCACCGAGGCCGAGAGCGCTTACAAGGTCGCAGTGAAGTCTGTCGATAAGGCTGCTGCTAAGGGTATTCTGCACAAGAATAACGCCGCGCACAAGAAGAGCGCGCTGACCCTGAAGCTCAACAGCGTTGGCTAATCGAGCGAAAATGAGAGCCATCCGAAAGGATGGCTCTTTTTTTGTGCTCAAAGGGACACTGGCTTATCCGCGCGATGCGCGGAGGGGTAATGCAGCGCTTGGCGCTGCTGCCAGGTAAGGGGGCCATTCTCTCACGTGAGAGAATGGCCCCCTTTGTTCGCACCCCTGCGGCACGCAGGGACTAAGGTGCAGCGCTGCGCGCTGCTTACTTTTTGTTAGGATTATAATAATCCGTCTCCTCCGGCAGGACGATCGGCAGCCCGTTCTGATACACCGGAAGCGTCTGGAACTTGAATCTCGACACCTTGTGCTTGCGGTCGATCTGCTCCTTGATGGCGGGGTCGACCTCGCCCTTGCGGATGTACTCGTTCACCGCGTGGTAGGTAAAGCCGAGGTTGTCCTCGTCCGTCTTGCCGGTCAGGCCGTCGGACGGCGGCTTGATGAGGAAGCGCTCGGGCAGACCCAGCTCCGCGCCCAGCGCGATGACCTCCTCGGTCGTGTACATGCCGAGCGGCGAGAACGCGCCCGCGCTGTCGCCGTAGATCGTGCAATAGCCGACCCAGTCCTCGGAGAGGTTCGAGGTATTGATGACGATGCCGCCCTCCTCGCTCTGCGCGATGGCGTACAGCGTCGCCATGCGGATGCGGGACGGCAGGTTCACCTTCGTCTGGCGGCTCGCCTCGATGCCCACGCGCGCCATCTCGTCGAGAATGCCGCCCGTGCCGCCGTGAATATTGAACGTGTAGTGGCGGATGTTCAGCACGTCAACAAGGCCGTTGGAATAGTCGATGTCCGGCTGCACGCCGTCGGGCATCAGCACGCCGACGACATTCTCGCGACCGTAGGCCGCCACGCTCAGCGCCGCCGTGACAGAGCTGTCCTTGCCGCCCGAAATGCCGATGACGGCGGTCTTGCCTCCGCAGGCCTTCATCTGCGCGCGCATCCAGTCGAGAAGTCCCGGAAGCTGCTGCTTTGCGTTGAATTCTGCCATAGTCTTTTGCTCCTTCATATTACTTCAGCAAAGCGGGAAGGCTCCCCTCCCTGCTGAGAAAAAATTTGCTTTTGTTGTACCACACTTCCGCTAAGCTTTCAAGTACCCTTCGGCCTGCTTTAAAAACATTTCCCGATATTTTCCGTTCTGCGCCATCAGCTCCGCGTGCGTGCCGGATTCTATGATTCTTCCATCGGAGAGAAGATAAATTCGGTCCGCGTCCACGACCGTGGAGAGCCGGTGCGCGACCATAACGGTGGTCGTCGGCGAGCGGTCGAAGATCAGCTTTGCAATGCGGTACTCGGCGATCGGATCCAGCGCGCTGGACGGCTCGTCGAGGATGAGCAGCCCAAATTCGCTGTGCAGCAGCCGCGTCAGGCATAGGCGCTGCGCGTCTCCGCCCGAGAGCACCGCGCCGTTTTCGTCGAACTCCTTCGTGACCTGCGCGTCCAGAGAAAGCCGCAGGCCAACCCCCTCAAGGCAGGATTTGAGCCGCGCATCGTCCGCGTCGGCGTAGGCCGTCATATTTTCGCGGACAGACAGCGCGTACAGGCGGGACTGCTGAAACGCGATGCCGATCCTGCCGCGCAGCGTGCTCACGTCATAGTCCGCGATCGGGCGGCCGTTGATCTGCACCGTTCCTCCGTCCGCGTCGTACAGGCGGAGCAGGAGCTTTGTGAGCGTCGTCTTCCCCGCGCCATTTTCGCCGACGATGGCGATCTTTTCTCCGGGCGCGATGGCAAGACTCAGATCACGGATGGCAAACTCATCGCTGCCACCGTAGCGGTAGGACACATGGTCGAATCGGACGGAAAACGGGCCGTCTGACGCTTTTTCGCCGTCTGTCGACGCTTCGATGGTCGAATCTGTGTCGAAAAAGCGCTGCACCTTCTGCGCGTAGGCAACGCCTAAGGCGACCTGCGAGCTCCACCAGCCGAGCGCGTTGAGCGCCTCCTTGAGCGCGAGCGACGAGGCGATCAGCGTCGCATAGACGCCAATGCCGCCGATATTGCCAGACATCACGCCCCATGCGACATAGACCGGCACGGCAAACGTCGTGCCGAGCTGCGCGAGGTTCGCCAGAATATCGGTCAAAAATTCCTTTGCGCCGTATTTTCGATAGATCGCGGCCCTGCTCTTCACAGAGCCGTCGAACAGCGAAAAAAGCGGCTTTTTGATGTTTGACGCGCGCAGGTCGGCGACCGCCGTATGGTCAAAAAACAGCCGCCGCAGATAGTCAGCCTTCCGCTGGTCGTTGACCATGGCCGTCTCACGCTCCACGGACACCCTGCTCCAGTAAATTTGCGCATACGCGACAAACGCAGAGCAGCCCAGAACGATGAGCAGCAGCGCAACGCCCTGCGACGCGATCAGCGCGCCGTAGACAATGCATTTCGCGACGCCGCTCAAAAGCGAGAAGAGATTTTGCAGCGTCTCCGACGACTGCGAGGCGAATTTCTCCGTCGTTAGCTTGTAGCTGTCGAAATAGCTCGGATCGTCAAAGTGCCGGTAGTCGACCATCAGGGCTTTTTCGTAGATCGACCGCTCGATCGTCCCCTCGATCTCCTGCTTTTTCCACCGGAGGTAAAAATCCTCGTACACCGCGTGGAGCAGATCAAGCGCCAGCGCGAGCAAAAGGTATGTCAGGCCCGTCAAAAATGCCGCTTCAAACGGCTTTCCCGCTTCGATCATTTCGATCACCGCCTGCGCCAGCGTCGCGGAAAAATACCCCGCCGCCGGCACAAACAGCACCGATGAGATAAACGAGCCGACCATTAAGGTCTTGCCGTACTTCCACCAGGGCGCTAAAAGGAAGCAAATGCTGTCCCAACCCTGCCTGAGCTTTCCAACCGTCTTCTCCGGAATCAACCTTCTTTCTGTAGTTGTCGTTGGTTTTATTCTTACTTAAACCGATTCACCGTCGCGGCATTATTTTCCCACGCGGCAGGCCGCGCGGGAGCCCTGTTTTATTCCATGTCTTGCGGCGGCGAAGTGAATCCGCCGCTCGCGCCGCCGGACTTCCGGCGAAAGGCCACGCTATCTCTTACTTAAACTTGTGCCACTCATTAACAGCCATCTCATCGCAGCGGTTGTTGTACTCATTCTCCGCGTGGCCTTTGACCCAGTGGTAGTGCAGCTCGTGCTGCGCGATGAGGGACAAGAGCTGCTCCCACAAATCGACGTTCAGCGCGGGCTTTTTGTCGCTTTTGACCCAGCCGCGCTGTTTCCAGCCGTAGACCCAGCGCTTTTCCAGCGCGTCGATGACGTAGCGCGAGTCGGAATAGA
>OIIB01000369.1_pt1 | contig 14219 bp, 7 predicted proteins | sample 1583171 | NCBI WGS metagenome assembly OIIB01 (sample SAMN02675049, study PRJEB24791) | human gut metagenome, SKBSTL061 | isolation source: stool | host: Homo sapiens | place: USA | reverse complement strand
TGAAACGGGAGAAAACAGCTTCGGCTATATCGCCACATGGTCAAAGGGCAAGGAGTTGAAAGAGCTTCGCGCCAGTCTGGAAACCATCAACAAGACTGCCTCCGAGCTGATTACGGACATTGACCGGCACTTTGCGGAGATTTGCAAGGAGCGCGGCGTCAATCGTGAAGAAGTGAGCGCCACACAAACAGACGAAGCGCTTTATCTTGTGGATGGCTCGGTATATCTCCATGTGCAGCATACAGACGGCGGTTGGGACTATTCTCTCTACGACAAGGAAAGCAAAAAGCTGCTGGATGGCGGTGTTATTGACAGCAGCGCCATTGAAGATTCGCCGGTTGCATCTGTTGCCGGGGCTGTCCGAACGGAGGTATTTGCCATTCAGGGCATGACACCAACCAAGGTGACATTTGCAGATATGAGAATTCTGGAGGACTTGCAGGAGGCGCAGATTACGCCGCCCTTGGACAGCGAACAGATCACCGGCGCAGTCGCTGTTCCCACCGATGCGGCAGATAATATGCTCCCGGAGTTGGAACAGGCCGTCCCGATGCCTGACCCCACGCTGACGGTGGACGATATGCGCAGCTATGGGTATCTGGATAGCGATATGCTCCCACTTTCCAAGGATCGGGCGGTGGAGCTGCTGGAGCATGACATCACGGTTTATATGCTCTATCCCGACAACGCCGAGGAAATGGTTTTTGAGGCCGAGGACATCATCAAGCACGATGGAATGTTCGGGATTACAAGACCGGATTGGGATGCGGTCAAAGGCCATATCCCACCCCGCGATGTGGAGCAGCGTTTTTTGAACAGTCCCACCGATTCTATGGCGATCTACCAACTGCGCCGGGATGCGCCGGTGGAGCTGCGTTTTGCCAACCTCGGCAGTCTGGCCGCGCCGCCTGACCCGGCCAACTATGAAGCCGTCTATACCCGTGAGGTGTACCCGGACGATGATACCGGCAGAATCCTTGAAAACTTCTACTACATTTTCAACGACGAGCGCCCCGGCGATTTTGTGGGACACAGCCTCTCCGTCAGCGACATCGTTGCGCTGAAACAGGACGGCAAGGTATCCTATCACTACTGTGACAGCATGGGATTTCAGGAGCTGCCCGCCTTTCAGAAACCGGAGAATTATCTGAAAGCCGCCGAGATGTCGATGGAAGATGATTACGGCATGATCGACGGCATTATCAACAACGGCCCCAAACAGCCCACCGTCGCCGACCTTGAAGCACAGGTCAAGGCCGGTATGTCCATCTCCTTGATGGATTTGGCAGAGGCGGCACACCGGGAAAAGAAGAAATCTGTGCTGGAGCAGCTCAAAAGCCAACCGGCCCAAGAACGTCCACACAAAACAGCGCCCAAAAAGAGCGCGGAAAAGGAGCTTTGATATGAACATCACCTTTGAAGAACGCCAGCTTATGAGCCTCTACAACACCGGCACCCGCACGGGCTTGATCGCGGCGCTGGAGGAAATGCGCGGCTACCTCGCTGCGGATGAAACGGAGCTGCGGGAGCTGACGGACAGCGCCATCGCAAAGCTGCGCAGGATGAGCGACGCGGAATATGACGCGCTCGACCTGTTCCCCGATTTTGAAAAGGAGGATATGGATGCCGAGTAAAGTACAGCTCTATGCGCAGATGGCAGACCGCACGGCGGAGCAGATCACGGGAAGCTACCAGAAGTGGACGGCATTTCTGACCACCGCCGCAAGGCTGTATAAGTACCCCTACAATGAACAGCTCATGATTTTCGCCCAGCGCCCGGAAGCCACGGCCTGCGCGGGATACGACCTTTGGAATAAGCAGATGCGCCGCTATGTGCGGCGAGGCAGCAAGGGCATCGCCCTTGTGGATACCAGCAGCGACCAACCCAAACTCCGATATGTATTCGATGTTTCCGATACCAGCGGCGGCGAGAACTCTCGCCGCCCTTATCTTTGGGAATACCGGCAGGAGCATCGTGAGGTGGTATCTGCGGCGCTGGAGCAGCGCTTCGACGTTTCCGGTGAAAACGGACTTGCCGATCAGATGGAGCGTGTGGCGGCGCAGCTTGTAGATGAATACTGGCACGACAACTGGCGCGATATTGTCGGCATCGTTGACGGTTCCTTTCTGGAAGGTTATGATGATTTCAACATCGGAGCCGCTTTTCGGAACGCCGCCGTTGTCAGCACCACCTATGCGTTGCTGTCCCGCTGCGGGATGCATCCGGGAGATTACTTCGAGCATGAGGATTTTCTGAATGTCTTTGATTTCAACACCCCGCAGACCGTCGCCGCTCTTGGAACGGCCATCAGCCAGTCCAGCGAGCTGGTGCTGCGGCAGATCGAAGTCACCATCAAGAATTATGAGCGCGAGAAAATCGCGGAAAGGAGCGAAAGCCATGAGCGAACTGACCTACACCCGCAGCGGGGATTATCTGATTCCCGACCTGAGCCTGACAGAGCAGCCGCAAGCCCCGCTGGGCAAGTACGGCAGGATGCGGAAGGATTACTTGAAGGAGCATCGTCCGGTGCTGTGGAACAGCCTGCTGCTGTCCGAGAGGCTGTACCCCCATCTGCGGGAGATCGACGAGGCAGCGAACAACCGACTGGAACAGATGATGCCGGAGCTGATGAAGTCAGCGGGCGTGACGGAAGCGCTGAAAGCCAGCGACCCGATGAAGTGGGTAGGGCTGATGAACACGCTGAAAGCGCAGGCCGAGGAAACGATCCTCACGGAACTGGTGTTCAGCTAAATATGTTCGATGCCCCTGCTGGGGCGCAGATGTCCTTCTTCCCCTCAGAGGCAGAACAAATTCAATCCATCGCAGAAGCGGAGAGTGTAACACCCTCCGCTTTTTCTATGTTCATTTCTCAGGATGATATTGACCACATCCTGCGCGCGGGCGGTAATGCGGATGCAGCGCGGATGAAAATTGCTGCGGAATTCTCCAAGCAAAAGCCTTTAGAGGATCGCGCGGTATTTCTCGAAAAGCTCTACTACGGCGGCAACGGCCTGATTACGGATAACGGCAGGTTTTCCGCATGGTACGGGGACGATGGTATCCATATTGCAACCGGAAATACCTCTCGCTATCTTCGTTCTGCCCAAGTGATAGGCTGGGCAGATGCGGTGGAGCGTATTGAGGAACTTCTGGACGGCGGCGCATTTGCCACCAATCTTGAGGTCACGGAAGCCCCGCGCTATGAGCGGCTGGGTATTGCTGTGGATGTCTGGAACCTTTATCACGATTTCTCGGATGAAGCAAAGTCGCTGGGGTATCTGTCCTGCTTGGGTAATATCCATAGCACCAGCTTTCCAGAGGAAACGGAGCGTCTGACGGACGATCTGCTGAATCCGGCGTTCCGGGATAGGCTCCTGTCGGAATACAAGGTATTCATGGACGCCTACCGCGAAAACCGTGCGCTGCTGCGCTTCCATTACCACAAGTCGCAGGCACTTCTCACACGTTTGGAAGATCTGTCCCTTCCACGAAAGGAATTCCGCTCCGATATGGAGGCTATTCCAGCAACCGGCAGGTTTATCACCGAAGATGAAATTGCGGCTTCTCTTGCAAATGGAAGCGGCTTTGAGGGTGGAAAGACCCGCATCTATGAGTTTTTCCAGACTCCGCACACGACAAAAGAGAGCGCTGATTTTCTGAAAAAAGAGTATGGCATCGGCGGGCATACCCATGCCGTATCCAGAGAAAGCGGCAGCTATGAAGATCACGGCAGCAAGGGCATCACGCTGAAAAAAGCGGGCTGTGCAGATGTTCAGATGAATTGGAACAAGGTCGCTTCGCGTATCTCTGAGCTGATTCGGATGAACCGCTATTTTACGCCAGACGAACAGGCGCTTTATGATAAGGCGCAGGCACAGGATGTGGTGCGAAACACCGCCTACGACAGCTATAACGCCATCAAGGAAGCCCACCCGGACAACATCGTGCTGTTTCAGGTGGGGGATTTCTTTGAAATGTACGGTGAGGACGCAAAACAGGCGGCGGAGCTGCTGGATGTGAACCTGACCACCCGCAACATCCCCGGCGCTGGCCGTGTGGAGATGTGCGGTGTACCGTCGCACAATTTAGAGATGTATGTGGAGAAATTGCGCGATAAGTATGATGTGACGATTGCCGAAGCGCCGGACTTTAGAGGTGAACGCCACATTTACACGCTGCGCTCCGTTGACCATGAAGCAGAAGCCGCCATCAATGCTTATGAAGCAGAGTTCGGCGCGGACGGCACAAGGGTGATCCGCGATCCTGCCGCCGACGCGCCGCAGCCCACGGTACGGGAGCTGTTTGACGGGTACAAGCTGACCGTTGGCAACGCGCTTTCCAAAGATACGGCTTTTGTCAATGCCTGCCGCAATTCAGACCGCCAGAACGCTTATCTGGAGGGTGCGGACGCTATCCGTCGTATTGTCACGGCATCTGATGATCTCCAGCTTGTCCGCCTGTACTTTGATATGCCCGCGTTCCATAACCGGCTGCATCAGGAGCTTTTGGAGGAACTGTATCCCACGCTGGCAGCGACGGTCGCACCCTCTCCCTATCAGATCACACAGGAGGACATTGACAACGCGCTTCTGGATTGGCACAACAACCTAAAGGGCAAGCAGGAAGTCGCACTATATATGCAGGCGCATGGGCGAGAACGCAGCACTGCCGCATGGCTGGCTGCAAAATATGGCTGGGAAGATAGCAAAACTCCCATGTATATCCATGTAGGAAACGCCGAGCCGGTGACGCTCACATGGGCGCAGGTACAGCGGCGGTTGGCACAGCTCATCCGAGAGAATAAATTTTACGATGAGAATGAGCGACTGCGGTTATTTTCACCTGACCGATACTCCATTCGTCTGCATCCCGGCGAGGGCGGAATTACCGGCATTTGGGATGAGGTGTTGGAACGGTTCTGCGGAGATGGGGAACAAACGCTCCGCTTTGCAGAACAGAATAACGCCATTGCTTACTTGGATGGCATCAAACGGGATATGGGAATTGAGCTATCTCCTCCGGCGTTTACAACACCGCTTGGCTATACCTATCATATTGGAGATCGCATTTCATCCATAGAGTTAGACCACATAGCAGCAGTCGGCGTTATCGCGCGTGTAGATGAAGATCACGTCTGGCACACGTTACCGAACGTACCCGGACAGGAACCTGTCAGCATCGACCGCAATTCCTTTGAACGCTACCTCGACACCAGATATTTCGAGGTTTCTGAACCGGAGCCGCAGCGCGTCATTGCGGCGCAGCACACAGAACAGCCAACCCCGGAGACGCCGCAAGCGGTTCAAAACCTTATGGGGCAGCGCGTGGAAATTGATGGTAAGCTCTATAATGTTGATTCCGCAGATGAAACTGTCGCGCATCTCAGCGTCGTTTCATCCTCCAGCGAGAGCAATCACGATCCGGAACACAGAACCGAACCGGTTTCTGCTGTCCTCACACGAATTGCAGATCAGGGTCGTGAGCTTGCGCCGAATATTTCGGCATATCAGGCACTTCGTGCAGAGCATCCCGAAAAGCTCATCGGTGTCCGTGTCGGAGAACGGCTGCTTTTTTATGGCGCGGATGCAGAACGAGCCGCCAGCGCTTTGAATCGCCGCCTGCTGCAACGCGATATTCCCGGTATGGGCGAAACCGCTGTGACCGGCTATGATTTTGGACAATGGGCAAGCGCCGCAAAGCGGCTGCTGGAGCATGGACACAGCTTCGTGTTTGCGCAGCCAAATGAAACCGACGGCTATGATGTTATCAACGAGGCCGATGCCAAGGAGTATATCCCCATTGGCATGGAGCTGGAGATTGACGGACGGAAGTTTGTCATTGACAGCGTGAATTTCGGCGCAGATGAAGTATCTCTGCGCGATGTGACTTTTCAAAACAGGCAGAGCTTTCCCATCTTCCGCGCTGAACACATTGCGTTTGTACGCTCGTTTGTTGAAGAACAGGAACAGGAGCAGCCGCAGCCTGTCACCAAACCCGTCGCGTTCTATCCTGCCGAGAAAACGCACTTGCCCCACGACATAGAAATCCAAACGCTGCACATCCCGGAACCGGAGCATGACCCGCCCTCTGCGGAACCCGCCGAGCCTGAACCGCCCGCCATGAGCGATGAAGAAAGGCTGATTCTGGAGCAGGAAGGGCGCGCGGCACTCTCGGAAATGGGCGAGTTTGTGCCTGATTTTGATGATGCAATCTCACAGGCTGAGATCGACGAGCCTCCCGCACACCGTCCTGCGGTATCCATCCCCATTGACGGCGAGTGGCAGGGCTTTCCCAGCGTTGCCGCTGCGGAGCAGGCCGCTTACGCTGACTTCAAGGCGGCAAGCCACCGCGACGCGCAGAATTTCCACATCACCGATGATGCCCTCGGCGTCGGCGGCGCAAAAGCAAAGTTTCGGGCAAATATGGCGGCGATCCGCCTCCTGCAAGAGCTGGAGTTTGAGGGCTTACAGGCCAGCCCGGAGCAGCAGGAAATCCTCTCCCGCTATGTGGGCTGGGGCGGTCTTGCGGATGCCTTCGACGAGAATAAGCCAAACTGGTCGGACGAGTTTGCAGAGCTGTACGCCACACTCTCCCCGGAGGAATACGCTGCGGCCAGAGCGTCCACGCTGAACGCCCACTACACCAGCCCCACCGTCATCAAGGCAATCTATGAAGCGGTCGGCAATATGGGCTTCCAGAGCGGTAACATTCTGGAGCCGTCTATGGGCGTTGGCAACTTTTTTGGCCTGCTGCCGGAGCAGATGCAGGGCAGCAAGCTCTACGGCGTGGAGCTGGACAGCATCACCGGACGTATTGCCAAGCAGCTTTATCCCAAGGCGGACATTACCATCGCGGGCTTTGAAACAACGGACAGAAAAGACTTTTACGACCTCGCCGTGGGCAACGTCCCGTTCGGACAATATCAGGTAGATGACCGGGCTTATAACAAGCTCGGTTTTTCCATTCACGACTACTTCTTTGCCAAAACCCTCGACCAAGTGCGTCCGGGCGGCGTGATTGCGTTTGTGACCTCCCGCTACACGATGGACAAGCAATCGCCCGAAGTCCGCAGGTACATCGCGCAGCGGGCGGAGCTGCTGGGTGCCATTCGTCTGCCCAACAATGCGTTCCGCGCCAATGCCGGTACGGATGTGGTTTCGGACATTCTCTTTCTCCAAAAGCGTGACCGTCCCATTGAGATCGAACCGGATTGGGTACACCTCGGCCAGAACGAGGATGGCTTTGCCATCAACCGCTATTTTGTTGACCACCCGGAGATGATCCTCGGCAGGCAGACCTCCGAAAGCACCCAATACGGCAAGCAGGATTTTACCGTTGTCCCCATTGAGGGGCTGGCACTTGCAGATCAGCTCCATGATGCCGTGAAAAACATTCGCGGCACCTATCAGGAGGCGGAACTGCCAGAGCTGGGCGAGGGCGAACAGATCGACACGTCTATCCCCGCAGACCCCAATGTGAAAAACTACTCCTACACCGTGGTGGACGGCGAGGTGTACTACCGGGAAAACAGCCGCATGGTCAAACCGGAGCTGAACGCCACCGCCGCCGAGCGTGTCAAGGGCATGGTCGCGCTGCGGGATTGCGTGAATGAGCTGATTGCCCTGCAAATGGACGAGTACAGCGCAGAAAGCCGGATTCAGGAAGCGCAGACCGAGCTAAACCGCCTCTATGATGCGTTCTCCGCAAAACATGGCCTAATCAATGACCGTGCGAACCGTCTTGCGTTCTCTGACGATTCCTCTTACTACCTCCTGTGTTCACTGGAAGTGCTGGACGACGACGGAAAGCTGGAGCGCAAGGCGGATATGTTCCACAAGCGCACCATCAAGCAGCAGCGCAGCGTAGATTCTGTGGATACCGCCAGTGAAGCCCTTGCTGTCTGCATCGGAGAAAGAGCCTGCGTCGATCTCGATTTTATGGCCTCCCTCATGGGCGGCAGTGAGAAAATCCCGCAGATCGTTGAGGATTTGAAGGGCGTCATTTACAAGGAACCAAACAGCGGCCCATTTGACTTGCAGGACGGCGGCGAGCATTGGGCGAAGGGCTGGCAGACGGCGGACGAATATCTCTCCGGCAACGTCCGGCAGAAGCTCCGCACCGCGCAGCGTGTAGCAGCGCACGACCCATTCTTTGCCGGGAATGTGGATGCCCTGATTGCCGCACAGCCGAAGGACTTGGAGGCCAGTGAAATCGAAGTGCGGCTGGGTGCGACATGGCTTGACAAGAAGTACATCGAGCAATTCATGTACGAAACCTTTGAAACGCCCCGCTATCTGCGCGGACAGATCGAGATCAGCTATGTCCCGTACACCGCAGAATGGCAGGTTTCCCGCAAGAGCATGGTGCGCTACAACGATGTGGCGGCGTTCACCACCTACGGCACAGACCGCGCCAGCGCCTACCGGCTGCTGGAGGATGCGCTGAACCTCCGCGATATTCGCATCTACGATACCATTGAGGACGCAGACGGACGGGAGCGCCGTGTCCTCAACGCCAAGGAAACCACCCTTGCCGCGCAGAAGCAGCAGCTTATCCGGGATGCGTTCAAGGACTGGATTTGGAAAGACCCGGAGCGGCGCGAAACGCTGGTACGGCAATACAACGAGGAAATGAACAGCACTCGTCCCCGCGAGTATGACGGCAGCCACATCGTTTTCTCCGGTATGAACCCGGAAATCACCCTCCGGGAGCATCAGAAAAACGCCATCGCCCATGTGCTGTACGGCGGGAATACGCTGCTGGCACACGAAGTTGGCGCGGGAAAAACCTTTGAAATGGTAGCCTCTGCGATGGAATCCAAGAGGTTGGGACTGTGCCAGAAATCCATTTTTGTCGTGCCAAACCATCTGACGGAACAGTGGGCGTCTGAGTTTCTGCGGCTCTACCCTTCGGCCAACATCCTTGTCACTACCAAGAAAGACTTTGAAACCCACAACCGCAAGAAATTCTGCGCCCGTATCGCCACCGGCGACTATGACGCCGTTATCATCGGCCACAGCCAGTTTGAGCGTATCCCCATCAGTCCGGAGCGGCAGGAACAGCTCCTTCACCAGCAGATTGAGGAAATCACTGATGGTATTCAGGATACCAAGCTCGCAGGCGGCAACAGCTTTACCATCAAGAGCTTGGAGCGCACGAAAAAGGGGCTGGAGGCGCGGCTGAAAAAGCTGCAAGCCAGCGACCGCAAGGATGATGTGATTTACTTTGAACAGCTCGGCGTAGACAGGATGTTTGTGGACGAGTCGGACAATTATAAAAATCTTTTCCTCTATACAAAGATGCGCAACGTGGCAGGGCTTTCCACCACCGATGCGCAGAAATCCTCGGATATGTTCTCAAAGTGCCGCTACATGGATGAGCTGACCGGCGGGCGCGGCGTGGTATTTGCCACCGGCACCCCGGTTTCCAACTCCATGACAGAGCTTTACACCATCCAGCGCTATTTGCAGCATGACCGGCTGCAAGAGATGGGTATGGGCCACTTCGATTGCTGGGCAAGCCGCTTTGGTGAAACCACCACCGCGCTGGAGCTTGCCCCGGAGGGCACCGGCTACCGGGCAAGGACGCGCTTTGCAAAGTTTTTCAACTTGCCCGAATTGATGAACCTGTTCAAAGAGGTCGCCGACATCAAAACGGCGGATCAGCTCCACTTACCCACGCCGGAGGTCGCGTACCACACCATCGCCACCAAACCCACGCAGATCCAGCAGGACATGGTGAAAGCCCTCTCGGAACGAGCGTCCAAGGTACACAGCGGTGCGGTCAGCCCGGATGTGGACAATATGCTCAAAATCACCTCGGACGGACGCAAGCTGGGGCTTGACCAGCGCATCATCAATCCTATGCTCCCCGACGAGGAAACCACCAAGGTCAATCAGTGCGTGGCGAACATTCTCCAATACTGGCGCGACGGCGAGGAGGAAAAACTGACACAGCTTGTGTTCTGCGACATTTCTACGCCAAAGACCACGCCCTCACAGCGGGCGGCAAAGGCTTCCCCCGGTACGCTGGACAGCCCGGAAATCCATGCGCTGGAGAGCGCGATTTCATTGGAGGAAAGCGCGGAAACGCCGTTCACGGTCTATGAGGATGTGCGCCAAAAGCTCATTGACGCCGGTATGCCCCCGGAGCAGATCGCGTTCATCCACGATGCCAATACGGAGGTCAAAAAGCGGGAACTGTTCGCAAAGGTACGCAGCGGTCAAGTGCGTGTCCTGATTGGCAGCACGGCCAAGATGGGCGCGGGCACCAACGTGCAGGATCGTTTGGTCGCACTTCACGATTTGGATTGCCCGTGGCGTCCCCGTGATCTCACACAGCGAAAAGGCCGCATCGAGCGTCAGGGCAATCAGAACAAGCTCGTTCATGTATGCCGCTATGTGACCGAAGGGACGTTTGACGCCTACCTCTGGCAGACCGTTGAGAACAAGCAGAAATTCATCTCTCAGATCATGACCTCAAAATCCCCGGTTCGCTCCTGTGAGGACGTGGACGCTACAGCGCTGTCCTTTGCGGAGATCAAAGCGCTGTGCGCCGGTGATCCCCGCATCAAAGAGCGCATGGATTTGGACATTGAGGTGTCCAAGCTCAAAATTATGAAAGCAGACCACAACAGCAAGCAATTCCGCTTGGAGGACAGTCTGCTGAAATACTTCCCGGAAAAGATAGAGGAACACAAGGGCTTTGTTCGTGGGCTGGAGGCGGATATGCAGACCCTCGCGGCGCATCCGCTCCCGGCAGAGGGCTTTGTCGGCATGGAGATTCGCGGCGACCGGCTCACTGATAAGGAAAACGCCGGTGCCGCGTTGCTGGATACCTGCAAGGAGGTCAAGGGCAAAGACCCGGTACAGATCGGCAGCTATCGCGGCTTTACCATGTCCGTTGCTTTTGATTCCATGTGGAAAACGTACACGCTGACGCTGAAAGGCCAGATGACCCATCGTGTTGAACTCGGTTCGGATGCCAGAGGCAACCTTGTCCGCATCGAGAACGCGCTGGATAAAATGCCGGAGCGTCTGCGCAGCGTTCAGGAGCAGCTTGAAAACCTCTATAACCAGCAGGCGGCGGCAAAGGCCGAGGTCGGTAAGCCGTTCCCGCAGGAGCAGGAGCTGGCCGCAAAAACTGCGCGGCTCATTGAGTTGGATATGGAGCTGAATCTGGACGGCAAGGGACAGCCGCAGCCTGAGCAGGCGATTGCAAAATCGGCTCGGCCTTCCGTTCTGGACAGGCTGAAAGCGTCGCCTGTTCATGGCGCACCGGAAAAGCCCCACAAAAAAGAAATGGAGGCACGATAATGAAAAATCTCCCCGTTTACAAGCACCCGGCATCCTATGCCAGAGAGCATGACGAGCTTGCTGCCTACCGCGCCTCCAATCAGACGAACGCAGCCTGCAAGGAAGCTATCGAAGCCGCCATCCGCGACCACTACCGGGATAACCGGCTGGATACAGCAGCGGTCGATCAGGTAGTGCAGCAGTTCGGCTATGACCGCACGTTCCATGTCCTTGCCATTACCGTCTGTCAAGCGGATTGGGACAGACGGTATTCACCCGACAACCGGGCATGGGCAAACGCCATGTCCATCCCCGCCAATCCTGACACATGGGGTACTGACCGCAACTGCTATCTGGCCGTCAACAGCCATCCCGGTCTGGTGGATCTGTTTCTCAGCCAGACCCGCAAAGCCTACGCACAGGAGCGGCAGAAAACCTCTGTCCGGGATAAGCTGAAAAAGCCGCCTGAAACAACTTCGCCGAAAATTTCGGCGAAGTCCAAAGCCCCGGAGCGCTGAGCGATGGCAAAGCGCAAACGGGATATTCAGCTCAAATTCCGCGTCACGCCGCAGGAGCGGGAAATGATTGAAACGAAGATGGCGCAGTTCGGCACCACCAACATGGCGGCGTATCTCCGCAAGATGGCGATTGACGGATATGTGGTGAAGCTCGACCTTCCGGAGCTGCGGGAGCTGGTGTCCCTGCTTCGGTATTCCAGCAACAACCTCAACCAGCTTACCCGCCGCGCTCACGAAACAGGCCGCATCTATGAGGCCGATTTGGAGGACATTCAGCAAAGTCAGGAACGGATATGGACGGCGGCAGAGAAAATCGTTTCCTCGCTGGCGGCGCTGAAATAAGTCGCAGGGGCGGCGGTCACTCCGCCGCCCCTGTTCACACAAAGCAAAAGCCTCGCATTGTTGCAAAGCACGCGCTGTCATGGTATTCTGATATTAGAAAAGCATAACGTCTTTGAAAAGGAGGCCGTCAAATGTCTATTCTGAAAATTATCCTTGTGCCGCTATCGCTTATCCTGTCCCTGTTCGTCTGGCTGTGCGCGGGGCTGCTGTCTTGCTCCGGCTTCGTGTTCAAGCTGGCAAGCGGCCTGCTCTCCCTGTTGGCCATCGCCGTGATGATTACCTACTCTGTAAAAAACGGCATTATCCTCCTTGTGCTGGCGTTTCTAATCAGCCCGATGGGACTTCCGCTGCTGGCGGTGCAGGGACTTGGCAAGCTGCAAGACGTGAACGCTGCCATGAAAAACTTCATCCATAGTTAAAGCGCAAGCCGGGGCGAACGCCTCGGCTTGCTTTTCTAAAATCGTTGTTTACTTTCTTGCTAATCTCGGATATAATATTAGCAAGAAGGAAGTGATAACATGACCGCCTACGACCGGCTTGATCTGCTTTTTCAGCAAAACAATGGGATCGTCAAAACCGCGCAGGTTTTGGAAATCGGTATTGCCAAGTCCACGTTTTACGCCTACGCCAAGCAGCGCGGCGTAGAGCAGGCCGCGCATGGCGTTTATGTTTCGCCAGATGCATGGACGGACGCCATGTACCTGCTACACCTTCGTTGTGCGCAGGCTGTATTCTCCCATGAGAGCGCGCTGTTTTTCCATGACCTGACCGACCGGGAGCCGAATCCGTATTCCATCACGGTCAAGACCGGCTACAATCCTGCCAGCCTGCAAGCAGACGGCATCAAGGTCTACACCATCAAGAAAGAATTGCATGATGTGGGGATCGTCACGATGAACACGCCCTTTGGCAACCCGGTTCCCGTCTATGATATGGAGCGTACCATCTGCGATCTGATCCGCAGCCGCAGTGGAATCGAGATGCAGACCTTTCAGGATGCACTCAAGCAATACGCAAAACGAAAAGACAAGGACTTGCGGAAGCTGATGCGCTATGCGCAGATGTTCCGTGTTGAAAAACTGCTTCGGCAGTATTTGGAGGTACTCTTATGATTAAGACTGCACGGCAGCTCAAAGACCTGATACGCAATCTCTCCAAGGACAAATCCGCAGATGCGCAAATCCTGATGCGCAATTACATGATGGAGCGCTTTCTGGAGCGCATTTCTCTTTCGGAATATCGGGACAAGTTCATCCTTAAAGGCGGGATGCTGGTGGCTGCAATGGTCGGCCTTGACGCCCGCTCCACGATGGACATTGACGCGACCGTAAAGGGTGCGACGGTCGGCATCGAGGAAGTGGAGAATATGATTGCCTCCATCATCTCCGTGCCGGTGGACGATGGCGTGGAGTTCCGGGTGAAGCGCATTTCCGAGATCATGGACGAGGCCGAGTATCCGGGCATCCGCGTCAGCATGGAAACGGAGTTTGACGGCGTGATAACGCCGCTCAAGATCGACATTTCCACCGGCGACGCCATCACGCCCCGCGAAGTGCGTTACAGCTTCAAGCTGATGCTGGAGGATCGTTCCATTGAAATTTTGGCGTACAATCTGGAAACTGTTCTGGCTGAGAAGCTGGAAACTGTCGTGTCCCGCGCCACCACCAACACCCGCATGAGAGATTTCTATGATCTGCACATTCTGAGCCAGCTCCACGGCCAGAGCATCGTCCCAGCCGATCTCCGTGCGGCGCTCATTGCAACGGCCAGGAAACGCGGTACTGAGAAGTACCTTGCCGACGCGCCTGCGGCCTTTGATGAAGTCGAGGCCGACCCGAACATGGAAAAGCTGTGGCGAGCTTATCAGAAGAAGTTCTCCTATGCTGCCGACCTGTCGTGGCATACGGTCATGGAATCCATCCGCAGCCTATATGAACTGGCACGGGAGTAATAGAGAGCAGCAAATCGGAATTTATATATAAAGGAGAATATTGATGAAACTGTTTTTTTGTTCGCACTTTTCAAGTGTAGGAAGTCTGATAAAGGAAGAAATTGAAAATAAAA
>OIIB01000367.1_pt1 | contig 14238 bp, 6 predicted proteins | sample 1583171 | NCBI WGS metagenome assembly OIIB01 (sample SAMN02675049, study PRJEB24791) | human gut metagenome, SKBSTL061 | isolation source: stool | host: Homo sapiens | place: USA | reverse complement strand
GTAAAGCGTTCATAGCCGGAAACGTTTGTAATACCTTCCTGTTTAGTATAAGCAAAGGAAGTATAAAAACGTGTTTTTTCGCTTCCTCCTTGTGCGCTTACTTCATAATTTTGGTGACTTCCGTTGCGGAATAAGACGTCTTTCCAGTCTGTATAACCCGACCATGGTCTTGCGGCGAAGTCTTCAATATTCTTATCTGCGAAGGCTTTTGCAGCTGCTTCGTCATTACCATTGTTTAATGCATAGTTTGCAAGTCCCAGATGTAGTATTTCACGTCTGTCTTCTCCATTTAAGATCGGACGGTAGTTAATGGCCATGTTGGAAAGTCCCCAATCTGCTCTTAAATTGATTTTTGTCTTGCCGGATGCCCCTTTTTTAGTTGTGATAACAATTACACCGTTGGCAGCACGAGAACCGTAAAGTGATGCAGCGGCGGCATCTTTTATCACGGTCATAGATTCGATATCGTTGCTGTTTAATGTAGCCATAAGGCTGTTACCTGAATCTGCGTATGAGAATTCACTAACATTGCCATTCAGCATAGGGACTCCGTCAATAACGTACAATGGCTCATTGCTGGCATTGATAGAACCCATACCACGAATACGTACAGAAGCGACAGCTCCGGGTTGTCCTGAAGTTGATGTAATTTGTACACCAGATACAGAACCCGCTAAACGATCCTGAACACTAACTGTAGGGATATCTTGTAATTTCTCTGTTGATACATTAGAGGCTGATCCTGTAAATGATGATTTTTTGAAATTACCATATCCTGTTACTACCACTTCTTCAAGCACTTCGGCATCCGACTTCAAAGTAATATTGACAGTCTGTTTTATAGCCACTTCTTGTGTAGCCATTCCGATAAAGGAAACTACCAAAGTCTTTGCAGAACTAACAAGACACAGAAAGTGTTTATAATCAAAAGATTAAAATTTATCGATTCTCTTTATTTACTCTGCGGGAATTACTTTAAACAAAGTTATGATAACCTTTTTTTCTACTTTTGTTCTACCTCAAAATTACTTTATACGATAAAAAAGTCTAATTGTGATAAATCTCATTATAATGATTGTATTATAATAAGATTATAATTTTTTTGCAAAAAAAATGCATGAAATAATGAAAGAGGAAATCCAAATTGGAATTTAGAAATGGGAGAGAGCAAAAAACGTCTGTTACTTTGGACGAAATACTTAGCTATCTAGGAAAAGCAGACAAAATCTGCCTAGTAGCGATTGACTAATTTCAAGTTATCGCTCAATATCCGGGAAAGAACGTTAAAGCCATTTTGAGCATCTATATATAACATTGTACAATGTCCATTTATATATTTATGTTCACAATGTCATATGACGGGAGAAATTTTTATAAGTCTTCCGGCTTTTTTATCAAAGTACTATGATTTTGGATTTACAATCTATCAGACTGAAAGAATATACAAAATTTGTTACACACCATTTCCAGAAAAACGGGAAGTACATTAATAAAAATGTTATATCTGAAATATATCAACTGTTTGACGGCATAATATGCTACATCCGGTCTATGATCGTTTTTTTGAGTTTTGGCTGAGAAGAACATTAAAAAAACTGATGGAAGATTCCGTGTGTAATCAAAATTTGACTTCCCGTCAGGAGTTACAATCAGTTCATAAGGATTGATGGTGGTTTGTTGTGTTCCTTCCAAATATGTAACTAAATATTTAACATATATGTCTTTACAAGCACATTTATATAGTAATCGAATTCGAGTTAACAGATGTTTATCAATAATTTCTAAAGACCGATTTACTATATAGATTTACCCAAGTATACATTAATTTTGTATACTTGGGTAATAATCTATTGGATAATTAAGGAGAAAGCTTCATCTTTTCCTCATATCTTAAATCTAAATTATTTAGCAGGTAGGTAAAGTATTTCTTTAAATTCACCAAAACCACCAACATTGGGTACATCATGCGACAGCTTCACAGTAATAACCCCGTCTTCCAAAGCACCTTTGCCTGAAACAAAAACTTCTCCATAGGATGCGTGCTTCCATGCCGGCTGAGATTCTACAGTGACCTCATTGGCTTCATTAACTTTGAAGACAATGTTATATCCTTTTTCATATAAGTTCATAGCTTTATACCATGATATCTGGTCTGCTTTTTGAACTTCCACTTCCCAAGTTGCAAAATCTTCTCCTTCCTCTGCCATAGCCGCAGATTTAAATGTTCCAGTTCCTAATGAAGAAAAAGTATAATCCCTATAAACAGTTATGACTTTATCCGAAGTCTGGTCTATCGTAACCATTTCCTCCGGCAAAGATATCTTGACTTTATAATTCTGTCCAGGAGTTATATCTCCAACTGTAACATGAATATTGGTCTTAAATTCCCCTGCTGCGAATGAAACCGAGGAAGGTACGGTAATGGAGGCAGGGAGTTCCTGCTCTTTATCACCGACAACTAATGTTGCTGATAAATTAATTGTAGTAGCTTCCGAAGATTTCGCGCGTAAGACTTCTACATCAAAACCCTCATATCCTGTGGAAGGAAAGGAAACCGATTGTGTGCCTGTGGCGAATGTCACCCCCATTGTTGTGCTATTGTATATATCTCCTTCATTGTCGGTGTTGCACGATACAAAAAAAGTTGCAGTGGCAACAAACATGCCGATTATATATTTATTTACTTTCATAATTTACTTGCTTACAGATTAATACTATTTATGATCACCTATCGGATTCTGATCTTTGCTAGGATCCATGTTCGGATTACCATCAAATTCCGTTTGAGGAATAGTTAATACCCATGCATACGACTCAGGATCTTCCGTATCTGTACCAGCAATTAAAGCACTGGATGGCCAGCCCATGTCTGCAGTACGTCTGAACCCTTGTTTCAGACGGCGTATATCATAGATACGTCCAAATTCTCCCCAAAGTTCAATACGGCGTTGAATTATAATTTCTTCAAGTAAAGAACCAGTTTCATCTGAGGTGAGCTTACCTAATGCCGTTCCTGTTTTTTTGCAAGTGTAATCCTCATCACGTTCTTGCATTAAACTGTTCAACATCAGTCGTGCGCCTTTGTCATCATTTAAACGACAAGATGCTTCTGCTGCGGTTAAAAACATTTCCTCAATACGCATAAAAATATAGTCACCCGTCCATTTCGCATAATCTTTAAACTTGAATTTTTCTTGTTGGTAACCATTCTTTTCATTATTCTCGTCTTGTGGATTCCACCATTTTTTGCGGACATCATTTGTGCCTAGCTTTGCATAAAGCAGTTTGTTTATCTGTTTTCGAGCACTAGCTCCATATTTCCCTTGATCCGCATCCATGTGTGTAAAGAAACCTGCATACATTCCGGACTGGTCGGCTATGATTTCGGCCGCCCACATCACATTATTGGCAGTAGCATCATTCATTCCACCGGTTACCGCAGTTCCAGTGCCGATACTACACCCACTTTTGCTTATTGCGGCATTCGCGGCATCCAAAGCGGTCTGCCAGTCTTCCATCACTAAAGCGACACGAGCCTTTATACCTGAGGCAACAGCCTCATTGATATGGCTGATATGTTTTCTTTTACCTGAGTTGCCCAGCATGGTAATTGCTTTGTCAAGATCCGAAGTGATTTGTTGATATACTTCTTCAACCGTTGCGCGCCCTTTACCTTCTGTTGCAATATCAGTCGGTTCTGTATAGAGTGGTACACAAGGTTCGCTTTCATGTCCTTTATAAGTGCGAGAAAACATTTGTGCCAGCATAAAATAACTGTAAGCACGTACAGCGTAGGCTTGTCCAAGCACATAATTCTTTTCGGTTTCACTTCCAGACATGGTTTCCTCTTCTGCCAAAATGTAATTGACATTAGAAATCCAAGTGTAATAGCCATTCCACATATCATAAGAACGCCATCCGGTAGAGGTATATCTTGATTTTACGTTGTAAACGCAATCATACCAAAACCAGCCGCTACCTTGTCCGTTCATAATGCAATCTTCACCCATAACATCTGCCACCAGATTATAAGCTGTGATACCGAAACATTGATGAGTGTTAGAGCTGTTTGAAACCCCTGCTGTATACATTGCTCGATATACACCATTCAATGATACTAATGCATTAGTTGCTGTTCCTAATAATTCGTTGCCAGAAACAGAAGATGAAGGACTGGTTTCCAAAGCATCCTCACTGCAAGCTACCACAGACATTGCAGCCATCCCGGCAAATATGTATTTAAATATTTTTTTCATACTTTCCTGTATTCTTTTAAATTGTTAGAAATTAATTTCAAAACCTACTGAATAAGTCTTGTTGGGAGCATAAGAATAGTCTGTTTCGCCCTTGAAGTTATACTGTGGGTCCATACCGTCCAAATGAGAAAATAAAGCGAGATTATCTACCGATCCGAATATGCGGACAGACTCTAGCCCGGCCTTCTTTAGCCATTGTTGGGGAATAGTGTAGCCCAAAGTGATATTTTTGATAGCAAAGTATGAAGCATCAACTAAAAAACGGTCTGAAGCTGTGTAGGAACCTCCAATTTGAATACGAGGTACATCTGTGATGTCACCAGGTTGTTGCCAACGTCTCAAAGCATGTTTGTTCCATGTATTGCCTGCATACATAACTTCCATAGAACCAGCGTATAATGAATCATAAACTTTACCTCCTATAGAATATGTACCCAATATTGACAAATCGAAATTCTTGTAAGAGAAATCGGTATTGATACTACCATATAAATCAGGTATACGGCTGCCGGAATAATATTTGCTGTTCGCAGCTTTTTGATAGTCACTGCTGATATATTCGTTAGTGATGTTGCCATTATCATCCTTATCATATACCCAATAGAGCTGCGCTCCTGTTGCAGGATCCACACCGGCAGATTTAGCCATATAATATGTATTAATAGGCATTCCCTCTTTAATACTGAAAACTCCCTTGATAATTTCAGGAGATTCCCCAGTCAGTTTCAGCACTTTATTGGTTACAGTAGAGCCCATCCAAGTTAAGTTCCATATAAAATCAGTGGTTTTGATAAGGGAACCACCTAAACTAAATTCAAACCCGGTATTACGCATAGAACCGATATTCGCATTGTATTCAGAGAATCCACTAGAAGTAGCCTTAGGGTATCCCAGCAACATATCCGTTGTTTTGCGGTTATAATATTCAGCACTAACATTCAAGCGTCCGTCAAACATACTTGCCTCAATACCGACATTTAAATTACCGCTTTTTTCCCATGAAAGTTTTTTGTTTTCCAAAGCACCGATCAGGCCTCCTACTTGATTGGCATTCGGATATTCCAATGGATAGAGTCCTTGCCAAGGATAATAATCCGGTACATATCCTCCTTCAAGACTATCATATCTTAACAGATTATCATTACCTTGTTCACCATAACTGATTTTAGCTGATAAATTAGAAATCCAAGTCAAATTCTGCATAAACTTTTCTTGTGAAATTCTCCAGTTGGCACCGACAGACCAGAAAGTACCCCAACGGTTATCTTTTTGGAAGCGTGAAGAACCGTCCGTACGGATAGAGGCTGAAAAATAATATTTTTCATTAAAGTTATAATTGAATCTCCCAAAGAAGGATTCCACACGATAATCTTCCGAATACGAGTCTGCATTGTATAGATTTGTACCCGGACGCAATTCAAGAATACCATCTACTAAATTGGTTTTTCCGGCAGACAGAAATTCATATTTGTATGCATAAAATTCATGACCAACCAAAAGATCGATGTTATGAAAGTTAAAAGAACGCCCCCATGTCAGTAACTGGTTAAAAGTATAAGATTGGGTTCTTCTGTTATATTTCATCAACAAACCGCCGGCAGCTGCCTGATTACCATGGTGCATATTCATATATGATTTTTGAGATTTGTTCCGGTAGTCCAGACCAAAGTTCAAAGTCAGCTTAATACCTTTAGCCCATCCGGCATCTTCCGAATCTGAGCCGAATGCCAAAAATGTGCGCAAACCGGCTACATCTGTTTTTATATCAGCCTTGTCATCTACCAAACCGCCTACGGGATTGAAATCACTATACTGTGGGCGTTGTACACTACCGTCACCGTAGTCCAGTTGGCGATTTCCATCGGCATCTAATACATCTTTACCATCTTCTCCCTTTATATACACCGGGTAAATCGGAGCCATAAATTGTGCAGAGTACCACACATTTGAATTAGATGAACCTTCGTAATCACTGAAATTTTGTGTGGAATTGGAAAGTGACACATTCAATCCAGTCTTCATCCATTTATTCACTTCTGTGTTTATGTTTGCACGGGCATTATAACGTTGGAAACCGGTATTAATCAAGATGCCATCTTCATTTAAATATCCCAAAGAGAACATATATTTGGTCTTTTCTGTACCTCCATTAACAGACAACTGGTGTTCATGACGAAATGCATTGTCTCTTTGTATTGCATCCATCCAAGATTCATTCCATGCGGATGTAGCATCACCCTGCACTCTACCTGTTGCAGGATCTATAATTGTTCCCCATGTGTAATTTTTAAATGGATTATATTGTTCTCCACCTAAAACGCCACCTAAATCTGCTGATGCTTGTCTACCGGCAGCTTCCCAGTTATATCCATTGTCAAAGATATATCCGTTGCGTAAACCTTCATACGTTAACTGTACAAATTCTTTTTGGTCAACCATGTCATAGGCTTTCAAGGAACGTGAAGACCAACCTGCCGTAGAACGCCAAGATACCTTAGTCTTGCCTTCTTTTCCTTGTTTGGTAGTAATCATAATTACACCATTTGCACCACGGGCTCCATAAAGGGCTCCGGCTGAAGCATCTTTTAAAACTGTCATGCTTTCAATATCGGCAGGATTGATAGAACTCATATCTCCACTAAAAGGTATTCCATCAACTACATACAAAGGATCTTGTGAGGCATTGATGGAACCGTAACCGCGAATCACGATCTTGGCAGCTTCGCCAGGTTGACCTGAGCCTGAAGTTGTTAACAGACCTGTAGTCTGTCCTTCCAATCCTTTAGTAACATTACTTATAGGACGTAATTCCAGTTTCTTATTATTAATAACGGATGCTGATCCTGTAAAAGATTCCTTTTTTGCAGTACCATATGCAACAACCATCACTTCTCCAAGCACTTTAGTATCAGATTTTAAAATGATGCTAACATTCTGTTTGATAGAAACCTCTTGACTAGCCATCCCGATAAAGGAAACCACCAAAGTCTTTGCAGAACTAAAATATACAAAAAAGCATCTAGTAATCAAAGTTTTAGCATTCTGTTTTCTTACAGATATACAATATTACGTCTATTATAACAAACTATAAATCAACTATATATTATAACATAAAAAAATAATTTGATTTTATGTCTACTTTTATTCTACCTTAAACATAAAAAAGATGCCTAGTAATCTAAGCATCTTTTTTATTATAGACCTATTATTAGCTATTCGTTTTTATCAGTAATCTCACTATTGGCATTTAACTCCTTATCGGGGATTTGATAAATGAATAATTTACTACCTGCAGGGACTTCCTTTGGAGCAATCGCACTATGATTAATTGCATGTGTTCTATCCAAACTTTCATTACGACGTTTCATATCAAATAAACGACGACCTTCACCCCACATTTCAATACGCTTTTGAAGTTCAATTTCTTGTAAAAGTGCATCACTTGTTGCGGATGTTTCATATTTTGGATTACGAGTTTTCATAATCGTAGTCAGCATTGTTTTGGCTTCACTTTCTTTCCCTGCCCTATATAATGCTTCTGCAGCTACAAAATACATTTCACCAGTACGCAAATAAATATAGTCAGAGCAAAAAGTATCACCTGTAGGAGTAAAACCAGGCGCGGTAGAACCTATATCAATAAATTTGCGCTGCACATATTGTCTTACTTTATAATGAGTATTTGTTTCTCCCAAATCAACTCCAAACCATTTTTTACGAATGTCATTATCTGAAATTTTTTCATACAAATCACTGGAAATCATTTTGTAATTTCCTAAATTACCACCATATCCCGGACCGTAAGGATCAACTTGACTCATGAATGAAGCGTAGAATGTATTTGTTTCACCATTAATATCAGCCCCCCACAACACTTCGCTCAAAGAAAGGTCATTAAAGCCGGAAAGTAATTCTTTTTCACTCATCAGTGAGCCACCTTCAATAGCCAATTTTGCGTATTTAGCAACTTCATTCCATTGATCGGGATAATCATTAACAAATGAAAGAATGTTTGCATAAATAGCAGCTGCTGCATATTCATTTAATTCATCTTTCTTGGATATTCCTTTTCCTTTCAAATAATTATATCCTTTATCTATATCACTTAATATCTGTTCATAGACCTCACTTACAGGAACACGATTCAATTTGGTTTCAGATTCAGTATAAATAGGAATACCTAATTTATCTTTATTCCATTCATAAGGTTGCTGGTACATGTTTATTAACCAAAAATAGCAGTAAGCACGTATGGTGTAACTTTGTCCCAACATCTTCTCAACACTCTCATCACCGCTATCTGCCTGTTCTTTCAGACCGCTGATTACTTCATTTGCACCACTGATTACAGCATATAATTCTTGCCAATAAGTGGTCGTACGACGATAACTTGAAGCACGGTTGTCAAGCAGATAATCATATACGAAGAAGTGTGAGGTCATATATGCCATATCATCTCCCATCAAATCTGTAGCCAATTCAAATGCCTTTAATCCGAAATCATCATGACTTTGCTGTGCTTCCGGAGAAAACATATTTTTGTAATATCCTGTAATATATGCTTGAATAGCTGTAGGATCTTTATCAAGCAAATCTTTAATTTGGTCTTCTGATGCATTTTCTGAAGGTTCCTTGTCCAAAAAGTCATCGCTACAAGATCCCATTATAAACGCTGCAGCCAATATTGCTAAATATTTTGTATATTTCATAATTCTATTCTTTTAAAAGTTCAAATTAATGCCGAATGATAAAGTACGAATCGCAGAATAATTGGCAGCCGAATATCCATAAGCATATTGGCGGGGGTCCATACCTTTACGTTTAGAGAATAAAGCTACATTATCGGCAGATACGTAAATACGTGCACTGCTTGCTGATATTGCTTTCATCCATTCTTTTGGAAAAGTATATCCTAATGAAATGTTACGGATGTTAAAGAATGATGCATTTATCAAGAAACGTGAAGATTGGCTATTACTATTTTGTGCACCATCCATTATAGGCACATTTGTATTTTTATTTTCCGGAGTCCAAGCATTCAAGATATCCTTATGCCAGTTGCTGCCAATATTGCTTCCCGCATGCATGAAAGAAGAATACATGCTGTCATATATCTTTCCACCAATTTGAAAGTTTGTAGCTATAGAAAGATCGATTCCTTTGTATGCAAAATCAGTTGAAAAACCTCCTTGGAAATCGGGCAAAGTAGAACCTAATTCATATTTGCTTGCCTGAGTATAGTCTTCAGTTACGGTCCTTCCGGTCACCTTGCCATTAGCATCTTTCTCATCCATATACCATTGTGCTGCTCCTGTTTCTGGATTAACACCTGCGTATTCATAGGTATAAAGATCATAAATAGACCCTCCTTCCATTAAGCGGAACAAAGAAGCAGTACCATGAATAATTCCATTCTCTCTTTTGTCTTCTGGAAGATTCAAAATCTTATTGCTATAATGTGTACCGTTAAAAGATAAATTCCATATAAAATCTTTTGTTTGAATTGGGGTGGCAGAAATGGTAAATTCAATCCCCTTGTTCTGCATATCCAACAGGTTCATTGGAACGTAAGAAATTCCAGAAGAAATGGGATAAGGCATATTGTACAACATATCCGAAGTCTTCTTCAAGAAATATTCAGTTTCTAGTTTCAAACGGTTATTAAGAAAAGCAGCTTCCAAACCGATATTTAAATTTTTGCTTTTTTCCCAAGTCAAATCTTTATTTCCACGATAAGTTTCGACTACAGAGAAATCTCCGTTATTATTGGTTACAGAATATTGCTTCAGATATGGTTGATAGACTACATAACCATTTATATCAAGAATTCCATCATTACCTTGTGTTCCATAACTTGCTTTTAGTTTAAGATTAGACAACCATTCCACATCTTTCAAAAACTCTTCCTGTGTTAATCTCCAAGAACCTCCGACAGACCAAAAAGTACCACGGCGGTGATCAGGATGGAATTTGGAAGATTCATCTGAACGAATACTTGCAGATAGATAATATTTGTTATCAAAATCATAGTTTACACGACCAAAGAAACTTTCCATACTATGTTCTTGTGTATATGAATTCATATCACTCATAGTTATGGCATTGTTGAACTCAGGATTTCCAATAGTATAAAAATTGTATTTATGAGTATACTGATATTTCAGTGTATATGAATAAGATTCGTGACCAGCCATTATGTCAATATTATGATGGCCAAATGCTTTACTATAAGTTAAAAGTTGATTTGCTGTAAACGATTCAATACGTTGATTATATTTATAAGTACGACCATTCACATTAGCAGCATCCCCATATAACTGATTCATATGGTCTGTACGGATTTGATTCATTAAATCATAACCAATGTTAGCAGTCGCTTTTAAACCATCAATAATATTAATGTTAATAGTACCACGGCCATTAAAATTGTCATTCAAAGTCTGATGCACATCCAACCCAGAGTTAGCTGCAACATTTTGATTACTGAAACCGCCCATACGTGTACTATATGTACCATCACCAAAATCATAAACAGTGTTGCCTTCTTCGTCATATATGCGATTTCCGTTTTCGTCATACGCATATACAGGATAAATAGGAGCGATTTGCTGAGTGAACATAAAAGCATTAGAGTAATTAGACAAACTAGCATTTTGTGACTGGCCTGCATTTTTTTCCGCTCTTGCGTAAGCCAAATTACCATTGATATCAATAAACTTATTTACAGTATGATTAATATTGGCACGTGCTGAAATACGTTCAAAGTCAGTATGTCTTAAGATTCCTTCATCTTTCAAATATCCCAATGATAAAAAATGAGTTGTCTTAGCGTTACCACCTTGCAGACTCAAATTATATTCCTGACGCATACCATTATGTAATGCGGCATCAGCCCAATCGTCATTATGGCGGAGAGCCGCAGAACTAACTACACCATCTGCTGAAACCATGGCATTATTAGCTACACCGATGAATGGATTGTATCCAATGCTACCTATTAATTCTTCGGAAGCTTCTGCACCTGTAGATTGATTTTTCAAAGTATTCCAAGCTGTTAGTACGTATTCTCTTTGATCTTTCATGATATCATATTCTGGAACACCACGAGTATTTACTCCCCAGCGTGCATCAAGAGTTACTTTGGATTTATCTACCATACCTTTTTTGGTAGTGATCATCACAACACCATTTGCCGCACGTGAACCATAAAGAGATGCAGATGCAGCATCTTTTAATATAGACATGCTTTCAATGTCGGCAGGATTCAATGCATTAACAGACTCTTCATCATAAGGCATACCATCAACTACGTATAAAGGAGCCGACGATGCACTAAAAGAGCCAATACCACGGATTCTTATTTTAGCATTTTCTCCAGGCTGCCCACTGGTATTGATTACTTGTACACCTGCTGCTGCACCTTCCAAGGCTTTAGATACTGAAGAAACCTGCATTTTTGCTATTTTTTCTCCACTAACAGCAGTCGCAGAACCTGTAAAAGACGACTTTTTCGCAGTACCATAAGCTACAACTACCACATCGTCAAGCATCTCTGTATCAGATTTCAAAGTGATATTAACAGTCTGTCTTATAGCCACTTCTTGTGTAGCCATTCCGATAAAGGAAACCACCAAAGTCTTTGCAGAACTTGGAACATTTGATAATGTAAATTTACCATCCATGTCAGTAACTGTACCTACAGTGGTACCTTTTACTAAAATAGAGGCGCCAACTACGGGTAATCCGTCCTCTTCCGAAATAACAGTACCTGTTACTTTCGTGATCTGAGCGGTTACCAAACCTATACCTACAAAAAGGCAGGTCAATAACAGCATTAATTTTCTTTTCATAAAATTCTCTCTTAAAGTTTAACTTTACATTAATATAAATTCATTCACTCTAACAAATGACAAAGGTATGAATAAAATTGTAATATCAAACAAATTATTGTAAAAAACATACTAAACTGCTATATTTTTATGCTTTTAGGCATTTAAAACTCACAAAAGACGAAAATAAACCTCATATTTATTCTTTTTTTTAAGTCATTAAAAAGAGAAACTTTCAATTTATAACTGATCAGGTAAACATACATTAACCTATAAATGTTAACGAATCGTCTAATAAATATAAAGATGAGAACAAAATAGTAGGATAATGCTTTTCTACTTTTCTTTATTGCGTCTTATTATAGAATTTCAATTAAAGAATTAAATTATGAGGAAAATCAGTTATCGTTTCGTTTACAATCGAAAAAAAAGTTTAAATGACAGAGGGACCGCTTTGGTCCAAGTTGAAGCCTACTTGAATAAAAAGAAAGTGTATTTTTCTACGCATGTTTATTTACGGCCAGAACAATGGGATGTAAAAAGAAAGATTATTAAAGAGCATCCTAATCAAGATGCACTGAATGGCATGCTTAATGAATTTATTATTGAATTAGAGAAAAAAGAATTAAGTTTGTGGAGGCAAGGAAAGACAATAACCTTAAGCCTCATAAAAGAAGAGTTCAAATCGAATACAGATGCTTCATTCTTAGGGTTTGCGCGTAAAGAAATAATGTCTTCTCAGCTAAAAGATAGCACTAAGCGCAACCATTTAACAACAATATCCCTTTTACAATCGTTCAAACCGACAATTGAGTTTGAAGACTTAACCTATAATTTCGTTACGGATTTTGAAAAATTTCTTTATGAATCTGGATATCAAACAAATACAGTAGCCAAGCATATGAAGCATTTGAAATCTTTTGTTAATGCTGCAATTAATAAAGGATACATTGATCCCAATAACTATGCCTTCAGAAGATATAAAATTAAAATGAAGGAAGGAAAACATGTTTTTTTATTACCGGAAGAAATGAAAAGATTGGAAGAAGTGTCTTTGACAGGAAGAAATAGTTGTCTGGAACATACTCTTGATGCATTTTTATTTTGCTGCTATACGGGATTGCGTTATTCTGATTTTGTAAGCTTAAATGAGAAAAATATCGTAAAAATGGATGGAAAATTATGGCTAATCTTTGACTCTGTCAAAACTGGTGCAGAAGTGAAATTGCCTTTAAGTTTATTGTTTGAAGGTAAAGCTTTAACTTTGTTACAAAAATACCAAGGAAAATGGAGTTCTTTTTTTTCAATAAAAAATAATTCAAGCGTAAATAAAGAATTGATACGAATTGGTAAATTGGCTAGAATAAACAAACACTTTTCATTCCACTCTGCAAGGCATACCAATGCTACTTTATTGATATATAAAGGTGCTAATATAACAACTGTACAAAAATTGTTAGGACATAAAAATCTTGCTACAACACAAATTTATGGAGAAGTTATGGGAAGTACAATTATACGAGACTTGAAAAAATGTCAAAAAAGATAATTAACTCTATTGTCTATACATTATCTCTTATAAAGATGAAGAAGAATCATTTTCAAAAGTGAATATAGCCTTATCTTCTTAATAAAGTTTATCGTTTTGTGAACATGATAATTTTTTGTTGTGATTGCAATACGATAAACTAAAAGAAATAAAATGTGACAATATTTCCATCTCAGCCTAACCGGGTAGAAAATAGGTATCAAGGTTATTGAATTTCTGCAAAATTCATATATGTGTATCATATAATATGCGCATATAAAATTCTATATCAGAAAATGATAATAATAGTTTGCTAATTTACTTCATGTCCTACTATCTTCTTTTGTAATCTAAAGTGCAAACAATCTTTGGAAGTTTTGAAATATTTAAAAAGTTGAGAAATATCAATCTTAGTACTTCAGGTATTTTATGAACAGAGTAACAACGAACAGGAATGCTGCAAGTCAATTCTTTTTTCAGTAGAAGAAAGGTAGAAAATTATTATTATCATACTCTTTAAACGGCTTAAATCAAGGAAAACGAATAAGAGATTCAGTAATACATATACTGGTTATCAATTATTTACATAAATAATTAGTTCCGCAAAGACTTTGGTAGTTTCCTT
>OIIB01000358.1_pt1 | contig 14410 bp, 6 predicted proteins | sample 1583171 | NCBI WGS metagenome assembly OIIB01 (sample SAMN02675049, study PRJEB24791) | human gut metagenome, SKBSTL061 | isolation source: stool | host: Homo sapiens | place: USA | reverse complement strand
AACATTATTACAAACTAAAGACAGTCATAATGGTAAAAAGAGAACAAAATGGTCTTTATAATGCAACCAACGAACATGATGCTTGTGGTGTAGGTATGGTAGTCAACATTCATGGCAATAAATCACATGAACTGGTAGACTCCGCATTAAAGGTACTGGAGAACATGCGCCATCGAGGTGCGGAAGGAGCTGACAACAAGACCGGCGACGGCGCGGGAATTATGCTACAAATCCCCCACGAATTCATCCTCTTGCAAGGTATCCCCGTACCCGAGAAGGGAAAATACGGAACCGGACTAATATTTCTGCCAAAAGATGAAAAAGAACAAGCCGGTATCCTAAGTATTATGATTGAAGAAATAGAACGGGAAGGACTGACACTGATGCATCTGCGCAATGTGCCCACTAATCCCAATTGCTTGGGCAAAGACGCACGAGCCACCGAACCGGATATCAAACAGGTGTTCATCACCGGAGTGACTGATGTGGAAAACTTGGAACGTACCCTTTATGTTATCCGTAAAAAGATTGAAAAACGTGTCCGGCATAAAGATTTCTATATCGTTTCACTATCGGGCAAAAACATTATATATAAAGGGATGCTTTCGTCCATGCAGGTACGCGAGTACTTCCCGGACTTAACACAACCTTACTTTACCAGTGGACTGGCATTGGTACACTCCCGCTTCAGCACCAACACATTTCCTACATGGAGTCTGGCACAGCCTTTCCGTCTGTTGGCGCATAATGGTGAAATCAATACCATCCGCGGCAACCGAGGATGGATGGAAGCACGCGAAAGTGTCCTCTCCTCTCCGGCATTGGGGAATATCAAAGCCATCCGCCCCATTATTCAGCCAGGTATGAGCGACAGTGCCTCACTGGACAATGTGCTTGAATTTTTTGTGATGTCGGGATTGAGTCTGCCCCATGCCATGGCGATGCTGGTTCCCGAATCATTCAATGATAAAAATCCTATCAGTGAAGAGTTGAAAGCGTTTTACGAATATCACTCCATCCTAATGGAACCTTGGGACGGACCTGCCGCGTTGCTGTTCAGTGACGGACGCTTTGCCGGAGGAATGTTGGACCGCAACGGCCTCCGCCCTGCCCGTTACCTCATTACCAATAATGACATGATGGTAGTGGCCAGTGAAGTAGGCGTGATGGATTTCGAACCGGGAGAGATTAAAGAGAAAGGGCGTCTGCAACCGGGCAAAATACTGATGATTGATACCGAACAAGGTAAAATATATTATGACGGTGAACTGAAAGAACAACTGGCGTCGGCCCGCCCCTATCGCGCATGGCTGTCTGCCAACCGCATCGAGCTCGATACCTTAAAAAGCGGACGCAAGATAGACAACCGGATAGACGGCTATGACCGTATGCTGCGTACTTTCGGCTTCTCGCGCGAGGATATAGAACGCACCCTCATGCCGATGTGCAACACAGGGGCCGAGCCCATCGCCTCTATGGGTAACGACACGCCGCTGGCCGTCCTTTCGGACAGGCCGCAGTTGCTGTTCAACTATTTCCGGCAACAGTTTGCCCAAGTGACCAATCCCGCCATCGACCCTATCCGTGAAGAGTTAGTCATGTCGCTCACCGAGTACATCGGGGCCGTGGGAATGAATATACTGGTGCCCAGCGAAAGCCATTGCAAAATGGTACGCCTGCCCCATCCCGTGCTGAACAACACCCAACTGGACATCCTCTGCAACATCCGGTATAAAGGATTCAATACCGTGAAACTCCCTATCGTATTCGAGGTGAGCAAGGGAAAAGCCGGATTGCAAGAGGCCCTGAACGACCTGTGCAAAAAAGCCGAGCAATCCGTTACGGACGGAGTGAACTATATCATTCTGAGCGACCGTTTTGTGGACGACACCCATGCCGCCATCCCGTCGCTACTGGCAGTTAGCACTGTCCATCATCACCTCATCTCCGTTCAGAAACGCGTGCAAACCGCATTGATTGTAGAAAGTGGCGAGATTCGCGAGGTGATGCACGCTGCCCTGTTGCTGGGATATGGCGCCAGTGCCATCAATCCCTACATGGCCTTCGCCGTACTGGATGAACTGGTGAGGAAAGGCGATGTGCAGATGAATTACGAAACGGCCGAGAAGAATTATATCAAGGCCATCCGCAAGGGCTTGTTCAAGATTATGAGCAAGATGGGCATTTCGACTATCCGTTCCTACCGGGGCGCAAAGATTTTTGAAGCCGTAGGGGTCAGTGAGGAATTATTGAGAAGCTATTTCGGCACACAGACATCCAGCATCGGAGGTATTCGTCTGGAAGAAGTCGCCAAAGATGCCATCGCCCTGCACGATGCCGGATTCTCTCCGAAAGAAGTGAGCGACATTTTACCGCATAACGGACTGTTCTCTTTCCGCAAAGACGGAGAACGGCACGCCTGGAATCCGGAAACCATCTCCACCCTGCAACTGGCCACCCGGCTGGGTAGCTATAAGAAGTTCAAGGAATTCACCTCCATGGTAGATGGAAAAGAGTCACCCCTCTTCCTGCGCGACTTCTTCGGGCACAAACGAAACCCTATCGATATTGAAAAGGTGGAGCCGGTAGAAAACATCGTGAAACATTTCGTGACAGGAGCCATGTCCTTCGGCGCTATCAGCAAGGAGGCACATGAGGCGCTGGCACTGGCCATGAACAAACTGGGCGCACGCAGCAATACGGGTGAAGGAGGTGAGGACAGCGACCGCATTACCGGCACTTACCAGGGTATCTCACTTTGCAGCAAGACCAAGCAGATAGCATCGGGACGCTTCGGAGTCACCGCCGAATACCTGGTCCATGCCGAAGAGATCCAGATAAAGGTGGCCCAAGGCGCCAAGCCGGGAGAAGGAGGACAACTGCCGGGATTCAAGGTAGATGAGGTGATTGCCAAAACCCGCCACTCCATTCCGGGCATCTCGCTCATTTCCCCTCCACCCCACCATGACATTTATTCCATCGAAGATTTGGCCCAGTTGATATTCGACCTGAAAAACGTAAACCCACAGGCACGAATCAGTGTGAAACTGGTAGCCGAAAGCGGCGTGGGAACCATTGCCGCCGGAGTGGCCAAAGCGAAAGCCGACTTGATTGTCATTTCGGGAGCGGAAGGAGGAACCGGCGCGTCGCCTGCATCGAGTATGCGGTATGCAGGTATCTCGCCCGAAATAGGACTGAGCGAGACGCAACAGACCTTGGTGTTGAACGGACTCCGCGGACAAGTGAAACTGCAAGTGGACGGACAGTTGAAAACCGGACGGGATATTATCAACATGGCCTTGCTGGGTGCGGAAGAATTCGGTTTCGGTACCACCGCATTGATTGTACTGGGATGCGTCATGATGCGCAAGTGCCACACCAACACCTGTCCCGTAGGCGTGGCCACCCAAGACCCCGAACTCCGCAAACATTTCCGCGGACACTATGAATATGTAGTGAATTATTTCACTTTCCTGGCACAGGAAGTACGCGAATATTTGGCCGAAATGGGATTCACCCGGTTGGAGGATATCATTGGACGGACAGACCTGATTGAAATACAACAAGCGCCAAGTGAGAAGAAATCCTCACTATTGGATTTCAGCAGACTGCTACACCGGGTGGACAACGGAGCTGCCATACACCATGTCATGGAACAGAAGCACGACATTGCCCATGTGAAGGATGTGACCATACTGGCCGCCGCCAGGGATGCCATAGAAAACGGAAAAGAAATTTCCCTGGAATACACCATCGCCAATACGGACCGTTCGGTAGGCGCCATGCTGGCAGGAGCGGTTGCCAAGAAATACGGGCAGGCAGGACTTCCGGAACAGACCATCCACATCAAATTCAAAGGTTCGGCAGGCCAAAGTTTCGGTGCGTTCCTGACCCACGGCATCAGTTTCAAGCTGGAAGGCGAAGCGAATGACTATCTGGGAAAAGGACTGAGCGGCGGACGCATTGCGGTACTGCCCCCCGTGCGCAGCAATTTCGATGCGGAAAAGAATACCATCGCCGGAAACACCCTGCTGTATGGCGCTACTGACGGCGAGGTGTATATCAACGGACGGGTGGGCGAACGCTTCGCCGTCCGCAATTCCGGTGTGACGGCCGTGGTAGAGGGTGTAGGCGACCACTGTTGCGAATACATGACCGGAGGACGGGTCGTGGTACTGGGGGAAACCGGACGGAATTTCGCTGCCGGGATGAGTGGCGGTGTGGCTTATGTATGGGACAAAAACCACAACTTCGATTATTTCTGCAACATGGAAATGGTGGAGCTCTCGCTTATCGAGGAGGCATCTTACCGGAAGGAACTGCATGAACTGATCCGCCAGCATTACCTCTATACCGGCTCCAAACTGGCACGAACGATGTTGGACAACTGGAACCGCTATGTAGATGAATTTATCCAGGTAGTCCCCATCGAATACAAACGAGTATTGCAAGAAGAACAAATGCGCAAGCTGCAACAAAAAATAGCTGATGTACAAAGAGATTATTAATACATCACACAAATTATCAACAAAGAAATACAACAAAAATATGGGAAATCAAAAAGCATTTTTAACCATTCCGCGCCAAGAAGCGGGCTACCGTCCCATTCACGACCGGATATCAGACTATAGTGAGGTGGAACAGACCCTGAACAGCCGTGACCGGAAACTTCAAGCTTCACGCTGCATGGACTGCGGTGTTCCTTTCTGCCACTGGGCTTGTCCGTTGGGCAACAAGCAACCCGAATTTCAGGACGCCCTCTACAAAGGCAAATGGGAAGAAGCCTACAAGATATTGAACGAAACCAACGATTTTCCTGAATTCACAGGCCGTATCTGTCCCGCCCTCTGCGAGAAGAGCTGTGTGCTGAAACTGAGCATGGACTCCCCCGTCACCATCCGCGAGAATGAAGCGGCCATTGCCGAAGCAGCCTTCCGCGAAGGTTACATCAAGCCCCGGAACATTGAACGCAACGGACGGAAAGTAGCCATTATCGGCGCCGGGCCTGCAGGACTGGCTACTGCCAACCAGCTCAACGGAAAAGGGTACACAGTGACCGTCTTCGACAAGAATGAGGCTCCCGGCGGCCTGCTACGTTACGGCATCCCCAACTTCAAGCTGCACAAGCCCATCATCGACCGCCGTATCCGGGTGATGGAAGAAGAAGGCATCCACTTCAAAATGAACAACGATGTGGATGTGCGGCAACTCCCCGAAGGTTTTGACGCCTACTGCATCTGCACCGGAGCTCCGACCGCCCGTGACCTCCCTGTCCCCGGACGCGAACTGAAAGGCATCCACCCGGCACTGGACATGCTGGCGCAACAAAACCGTATCCTTGCCGGCATGACGTTCCCGAAAGAACAACTGGTTACTGCCAAAGGTAAGAAAGTACTAATCATCGGCGGAGGTGACACCGGCAGCGACTGCATCGGAACCAGTAACCGTCAGGGTGCTGCAAGCGTCACCCAAATCGAAATCATGCCCCAACCGCCCGTAGGACAAAATCCAGCCACTCCATGGCCCCAATTCCCCCTTGTGCTGAAAACCACCTCTTCCCACGAAGAAGGATGCAGCCGCCGGTGGTCTCTCGCCACTCATAAGTTTCTCGGCAAAAACGGTAAAGTCTGCGGTGTGGAAGTGGAACAGGTGGAATGGATTCCCGGTCCCGACGGCGGCCGCCCTGTCATGAAGCCCACCGGAAAGGTGGAAGTGATTGAAGCCGACCTGGTTCTTCTGGCAATGGGATTCCTAAAGCCCGAACATCCCCAATTCGCCGAAAACGTATTCGTAGCCGGCGATGCAGCAAGCGGAGCCAGCCTGGTGGTACGCGCCATTGCCAGCGGACGGAAAGCGGCAACGGACATAGACAGTTATCTCAATAAATAAATCAACAAATACAATTATGTGTGGAATCGTAGGAATATTCAAGATAAAGCAACAAACGCAGGAACTGCGTCAGAAGGCATTGAAAATGTCACAAAAGCTCCGCCACCGCGGGCCGGACTGGAGCGGCATCTACGTAGGCGACTCTGCCATCCTGGCCCATGAACGCCTCTCCATCGTAGACCCTCAAAGCGGAGGGCAACCCCTATATAGTCCCGACCGGAAACAAATCCTCGCCGTGAACGGAGAAATCTACAACCATCGGGATGTTCGTGCAAAGTACGCCGGAAAATATGATTTCCAAACCGGAAGCGACTGCGAAGTCATCCTTGCCCTTTACCGTGACAAAGGTATTCACTTCCTCGAAGACCTGAACGGCATCTTCGCCTTCGCCCTTTATGATGAGGAGAAAGACGATTTCCTCATTGCCCGCGACCCCATCGGAGTCATACCTTTATATATAGGTAAGGATAAGGACGGCAAAATATACTGCGCCAGCGAGTTGAAAGCCCTCGAAGGGTTCTGTGATGAATACGAACCCTTCCTTCCCGGCCATTACTATTGGGGAAAAGAAGGCAAGATGACCCGCTGGTACGTCCGCGACTGGTTTGAATACGAAGCCGTGAAAAACAACAATGCCTATTCCCAGGACATACACGACGGACTGGAAGAGGCCGTTAAACGCCAACTGATGAGTGATGTGCCCTACGGCGTACTTCTTTCCGGCGGTCTGGACAGTTCCGTCATCTCTGCCATTGCCAAGAAATATGCAGGCAAACGGGTAGAAACCGACAATAAAAAAGATGCCTGGTGGCCTCAGCTCCATTCCTTTGCTATCGGTCTGGAAGGTGCGCCCGACCTGATAAAAGCCCGCGAAGTGGCCCGCTTTATCGGAACCGTGCATCATGAAATCCACTATACCATCCAAGAAGGATTGGACGCTATCCGCGACGTCATTTACTACATCGAGACTTACGATGTCACCACCGTTCGCGCCTCTACCCCGATGTATTTGCTGGCACGCGTCATTAAAAGCATGGGAATCAAAATGGTGCTGAGTGGCGAAGGAGCTGATGAAGTGTTCGGCGGCTATCTCTATTTCCACAAAGCCCCTACAGCCCAAGCCTTTCATGAAGAAACCGTGCGTAAACTAGGCAAGCTCCACCTCTATGACTGCCTCCGTGCCAATAAATCCCTCGCAGCATGGGGAGTGGAAGGCCGAGTGCCTTTCCTGGACAAAGATTTTCTGGACATAGCCATGCGCCTCAATCCCGAGGCAAAGATGTGCCCCGGAAGCACCATTGAAAAGAAAATCGTCCGCAAAGCCTTTGCAGACATGTTGCCCGACAGTGTAGCATGGCGACAGAAAGAGCAGTTCAGCGACGGCGTGGGCTATAGTTGGATTGATACACTGAAAGCCCTTACCGCCGAAGCCATCAGTGACGAGCAAATGGCGCACGCAGCCGAACGGTTTCCTATCAATACACCGCAAAACAAGGAAGAATATTACTATCGCAGCATCTTCCAGGAGCACTTTCCCAGTGAAAGCGCAGCCCGCAGCGTGCCAAGCGTACCCAGTGTGGCATGTTCTACCGCCGAGGCCCTTGCATGGGACGCCGCCTTCAAGAACATGAACGAACCAAGCGGACGGGCCGTGAAGGGAGTGCACGAAGAAGCATACGATTCATAATATGGCAACGTGAATTCGATTCCGACAAATTCATGCATATCTTTAACGCTTCTCTTACAGCATTCATTAAATGAAGAGATGCTTTGCACCCCGAACTTTTGCGCAGCCTTGCCTCCGAAAAGAGGAAGGCTGCGCGGTGCTTTTGCCAACGTTTTCGAAATAGAGTGGAAAAAACAGCCCTTTCCATGCCGGGTATCAGAAAAAAATGGTGTAACTTTGTATAGCTATAAAAAAGAGAAGAAGAAAGATGGAAACAAAGAAAGCGCCTCAAATCCCTTACGGCATCTCGGACTTTGTGCGGATGCGGACTGAAAATTATTATTATGTGGACAAGACCATGTATTTGCCCCTGATTGAAGATACAGCCAGCTATATCTTTATGATACGTCCGCGCCGTTTCGGAAAAAGCCTTTTCCTAAGCATGATGAAAGCCTACTATGACATTTTGCAAAAAGACCGTTTCGAAAGTTATTCAGCGGACTATGGATTGGTAAGAATTCCACCGACCAGCGCAACCGTTTCCAGGTGATTTATTTTGATTTCTCAAAGGCAGGGGTTTCATTGGAAAGACTGGAAAAATGTTTTGAGACTTATTGCAATGTTGTCCTCTACCTGTTCATAAAGGATTACGCTTCTTATTATTATGATGATTTTGAAGAAAAGCGCTGTATCTGGCTCAAGGAACCACGTTACATAAAGTCCTGATACAGTTCAAAGGATGGGAAGTGGTGAGAAGTGAAAAAGATACACATTAAAAACACAATTAACAGATAAAATAATGAAAACACCTTTTATTCCTAAATTGATTCTCCTTTTTATCCTATTTTTTCTTTATTCTGCTGGATATGCACAACAACGGGATTCAGTAACCATACGCGGACAAGTAACAGATTATAACGGACAACCCATTGACAGTTGTTCCATCTTTTGGCAGAGCCCTTCTTTTGATGACATTAAACAAGCCATCACTGACAAAAACGGATACTACACCACCCGTATTCCTAAAGGAAAATATCAAAGTATGGGAGCTATCAATATGTCTACCTACCCACATACCGTAAAACCCGGACTAGCGAAAAAAGACCAACGTCTCGAATTTTGGGCATGGAATTTCATTGCCGATCGTGATACCACTCTCAACATTCGCTATCATCGTATGGAAGTCTATGGACTACGTATTTTCCACATCCCTGGAGGCATGCCCACCTATCAGATATATGTTCGACCCATGAGTCTGACCCGCACCCTGCAATGGCAAAAAGAAGAAAAATCCTCACTTGTACATGCACAGGATCTTAGCAAGATTGAGCAAACAGGTTTAAGCAAACAAGCCAAAGGCGTTTTGCTGGCACCATCGGCTGACAAATTAAAAGCTATCGTTTGGATAGATGGAGAAGAAGTACCTGTTCTGATGAAACAAGAGATAAAAGAGTACTTCGATGCTACCGAATACGGCAATGCCTATCTGCTGACCGTGGATATGCCCAGACACCAGAAAAATATTCTCCCCTACCGAATATTTAAAGTAGAGTTAACTGATTTAGAGAATGGTGACCGTGGAGAAGGGCTTTATTATATGGAAAAAGAGAACTATATAAAATAAAAAGAAGCGGTAGAATACCGCTTCTTGAGCCGAAACCGGGACTCGAACCCGGGACCTATTCATTACGAATGAATTGCTCTACCAACTGAGCCATTTCGGCAACTGTTTTTTCTGCAATATCGGGTGCTTTTCTGAAAAAGCGTTGCAAATATATATCTTTCTTTCGAAATAAAGAAACTAAAAGCGGATAATTTTTCAGTTATCCGATTTTGTTATGTCAATTGATGCCGGATTTATTGGTAGGCTTCTTCATGTATCCCTTTCATGGCCCATCCGCTTGGTTCGTTTATGTTCTTGAAAGCGGTATCCCACGTAAGAGCTTCAACGGTAGAATTGTTTTCTTTTATGTAAAGATTATAACATCAAGGCGTAAAAACTATTTTACACTAATTGCTCTCCTCATCAAACACCCGTGATATACTGAAATTTACCCACTCCATACCCAAACAATTCAATATCCGTCAAAGTTTGATGGTCTTTACCTTACCCGGAATGATGGTCAGATGCACCGTTCCATCCTTTTCTATCTCCACCTTCTGATATCTGGCCTCCACCACCACTTTTCCATCCAGTGCCATCACCCCCCACTGGCAGGCATTCCCTTCAAAAGCACAATAACCGCCTACAGGAATACAGATATTCCGGTAACAAGGAGGCACTACGATACGATCTCCCCATTTCAGCCCCCACTTCATCCCCATCCGGAAAGGAAGGACATCTTTTATTTCCTCCAGCCTCTTCCGCCTTTTCTCTTCCTCATTCTGTTGCCGTTCCCGCTGTACGCTCTCCGCACGCCGCCCGGCTTCCTTCCTCAGACCTTCCACCACGGAGGCAAAATCCGCCTCGCCCGCCTTAGGAGCATTACAAGCTATATACCGCTTCCCCTTTCCTTTCTCCACATGATAATAGTTTCCTTCCCCGTCCATCACCACGATGCTCCGATCCGCCAAACAACCACAACACCAGTACACCTCTTCATCATCCCCTTCCAGCACGCAGGCGAAGACATCAAATATAGCAGACCACACAGGATCAACTAGCCGGCAAGACTTCGGAACACGGTAATCCGGTATCTTCAAGTAGAAACCATAAAAACAAAGACTGTCTTTGTGCAAACCATGCATAGAGGTATACGCCTTCCGCGTGCGGCTATGGAAAGTCTCCCCCACCCGCAGCAACTCTATGCCGCCGTATGAAAAAACCACCGGTCTCTCCTGATAAGTTCTGTTTGTCTTCAAATCGGTATAACAGTCACTCCCATCCTCTTTGGTGACAGAAAGAAGTTCTCCCTTCAGGAATCTCAATCTCCGGCAGCGGTCTGTCACCATCAGGGGAGTTCCGGAATCATCCACCACTCCTGTCCGGCCGTCCTCAAAACGGACAGCAGCCCGGTTTGCACAAATATCAAATACTTCCCGGTATTGAGGAATCACTGTGATTTTGTTCCCGCACCTCAAGCCCCACAAACCACTCTGCCGGTCATGACAGGCTTTCAAAACAGTCCATTGTTCCTCACCGGCCGGACCACCTCCTCCCAAACAAATCAAATCCCCTTTCCGAATAGCATCCAGCAGACAGTTGTGTGTCATCACAATTTCCAGTCCTTCATTCTGTTTGCTATCTTCCGATAGAGAGCAAGACACAGACAGCCCGCTGTTCTCCATCCGTGTCCAGGGCTGAGCATTTCCCGCCATCCGTCCTTCGAACATCGCCTCCCAGTCACGGTCACGGACAGGCAGACCGAATATCCGGTGCAAGCCCACATTATCTATCAGCATACATGATTCCTTATTATCCGACTTCCGCAGCCCCCGTCCCACCTGTTGCAGGTATTTCGCCAACGAAAGCGTGGGACGTGCCAGCTGCACGAACTCCACATCGGGACAGTCAAAACCTTCGGAAAAAATATCCACATTGACCAACACGCTGATCTTTCCCCGCCTGAAATCCTCTACCAGTTCCTTGCGTTCCAGAGCGGGGGTCCTGCTGTCGATAGCAACAGACTCCACGCCATGCAGGCTGTAATAAGCCGCAATCTGTCGGGCGTGTGCGATGCTCACGGCATAGACTATCCCTTTCTTCCCAGCGGCATATCGACGGACGCTCTCATACAATTGGCGGATACCGGTTTCCCGGTTCAGCACCGCATTCATTTCCTTCACCTGGTAATCCCCGTCCGCACCCCGCTTCTTCAACGAGTCAACCAGCCGCTGTTCCCTGCTGTTCGCACGGATGGACACATAGTCAAAGGACGACAACCAGCCCCTCCCGATAAATTCCGCAATACTCCATGAGGTAATCAGGGTATCAAACAAATCCGTGAATCCTTTGCGGTTCAGCCGGCAGGGGGTAGCGGTCATACCCAATTTCCTCGCCTCCGGATATTTCTTCCAAAGCTCCCGGTAGGTTTCCGCCAGAGCATGATGCGCCTCGTCAATAACAATCAAATCCGGCTGTCCGTCCACAATCTTCCGATTTCGTGACAACCATTGGATAGACATCACACTCACACTTCCGTCCTCCCTCCCCATTCCATAACGGGAAACCGTCTCCTCTATCTGCTCCACCAGTTCCCGACGATGCGCCACAATCCATACCCGGCTACCGGAACCACACAAGAACTCCCTCACTATGGCAGCCAGCAGGTGTGTCTTTCCCGTGCCTGTAGGCATCTGTACCATCACACTCCGGTGAAGCTCCCACTCTTCAAAGAGCCTGAGCTTCATCTCCTGCTGGTAGTCACGAAGACAATCATTCTTACAATACATTATACGGATGCCAGTCTCTACCGACAACAAAAACAAGGAAGGCCGCATACGTTATCGCATACAGCCTATAGTAAATATTCTATCTTTATAAATTTATTTTATCAGCGGTTATGAACTGTTCCTCCACCGAATTCAGACAGAACCTATTATTGTCTATCCCTCTATGATCCAATCACTCAAAGTGTGACTTTCCGAGTCAAAGTTTATCCCCACCTTCACCACGGGAAGTCCGCAAAGAACAAAGCGTTCGGGATAGTTCTTCAGATTTATTTGGGCTAAAGCGGAATCAGCACTTTTGTCCAGTTTCAATTCAATGACATACAAAGTGTGGGTAGTACGCATCACCACGTCCACACGCCCTTTCGGGGTACGGACTTCCACATCCACATACATCCCAAACAAAGAAAAGATGATGTAGAATAGTTGCTGATAATGCCCCTCATAATCGGTATTATCGCAATAAGGTACCGTCTCCCAGAACGTTTTCAATAGCTGAAGAGCACCATCCATGTTACCCTTATTGATAAGAGAAGACATCTTGGCCACGGTCGTATTGCACATTGCAGACTTTGCCGCTAAATAATGCGGTAACATACTGCGATACAAACCTATCCTCACTTCTTTGTTAGGCAGAGCCAAGGTATAGAGTTCCGTTTCCGGATCATAATTCTTGATAGTGATATAACCACTCTGATAAAGTAAAGGCATGATAGTAGTCATCGTCTCAGTGGCTGCATCAAAATCATCCTTTGATGCATCCATCTGTTCACCCAGGTCAATCGGTGTAAAGTCATATTTCCGCATCATATTAAGGAGATAAGTAGGAGTGCCTGAGCCAAACCAATAGGAATCAACCTTTCGCTTTGAAAAGCAAGTGAGCAAGCTATATGGATTGAATATGTCAGAAGAAGGCCAAGCGAAATGATAGCCATCATAATTTTCCTTCAACTTTTCCAAAGTTTTATCATACGACAAGCCCAACACATCTGCCATCTGCTGAATATCTTCATGCATTTCTGTCACAAGTTCCTCCTTGGTAATGCCGCAAATGCCAGCATATTCTGTATCCATACTCACATTTGTGATATTATTGAGTTCACTGAAGATACTAAGTTGCGAGAACTTGGTGATGCCTGTCAAGAAGACGAAACGCAGCATTCGGTCGCTATCCTTTAGGGGACTATAGAAATTGCGCATCACCTCCCTTAAGACGCCCAAACTAGTATCCTCATGTACCACATCAAGCAAAGGAGCATCGTATTCATCGATGAGCACAACGACCTTCTGCCCAGTCTGCTCATATACCGTTTTTATTAAATTAAGCATACGGACATTCGGGTCAGGAGAATCATTGACGATGCCAAATTTTTCTTCATTTACCTTCAATATGTACAAGAGATAACGCACAAGTTGGTCTTTCTCCATGTGCTTACCACCAGCCAAGCTAAAGTGAAGCACAGGATATTTCGCCCACTCCTTCTCCAGTTTTTCAATAGCAAGTCCCTTAAAGAGTTCCTTCTTTCCCTCGAAATAGCTCTGCATAGTAGAGACGAGGAGTGATTTTCCGAAACGACGTGGACGCGCCAAGAAGAAATACTTTCCACTCGTATGAGTCATACGATAGATGTACTCCGTCTTATCTACATAGAGAAAGTCCTCCTCTCGAATCTCAGAGAAGGTCTGCATGCCTATTGGATATAACTTCGTTGCCATATTATCAACAATTTACTATTTACGTTGGCAAAGATAAGCAAAAATCCCGAAACCGCCAAGCGATTTCGGGATTTATTATGTATTCAACTATGTACCCAATACCTTGAAGGGAATTTGATCACTCTATCAACGTCTATCAAAGAGTTTATATGATGTAACAAGTAAGAAGAGGGTGTGTCAAAAGTCCAAGACACACCCTCTTTCCATATTTACTCAGCTCCTTGCTGATTTTCTCAAGTTACTTAATATTCAATAGAAACATCCAATTTCTTCAAATCCTTATCAGCCGAACTGCTGCCGTAATAAACCTCATACTTTCCAGCCTTGGCACGCACGGTATTGGTGGCAGCATCGAAGAGTTCGAAGTTCTTGCTGTCCAGGGTGATGACGGCTTGAGCTGTTGCACCGGCTTTTACCTCCACTCTCTCGAAAGCCTTCAAGCTCTTCAATGGTCCTTCGGTATCGGCAGGATCCTTCACATACACCTGCACAATCTCGGTTCCATCTTTCTTGCCAACATTACTTACCGGTACCTTCAGCGTAATCTTCTCACCCATCTTCAGGATAGAGTTGGAAAGTGTAGCATCGCCAATACGGAAAGAAGTATAGCTTAAACCATAACCGAATGGGAAGAGCGCATCGTTCATATAACGATAGGTTCTGCCCTTCATGCTGTAATCCTTGAAATCAGGCAACTGCTCTGAATTCTTATAGAACGTAATAGGCAACTTGCCGGCAGGATTGTACTCT
>OIIB01000346.1_pt1 | contig 14836 bp, 10 predicted proteins | sample 1583171 | NCBI WGS metagenome assembly OIIB01 (sample SAMN02675049, study PRJEB24791) | human gut metagenome, SKBSTL061 | isolation source: stool | host: Homo sapiens | place: USA | reverse complement strand
CGCCGGCTACGACGTGAACCGCACAGTGGAGCTGATGAAGCTTTTCAGAGGGCATGTCATAATCCAGACAATGTTCATGCGCGGGACGAGCGGCGGGATCGACATCGACAACACCGGCGACGAATACGTCATGCCGTGGATAGAGAAATTAAGGGATATTGCCCCGCAGGGCGTTATGATTTACACCATCGACCGCGAGACTCCCGACCACGGACTGCGCAAGGCGCCGCGCGAAGTGCTCGATGCGATATGCGCCCGCGTCATAGCCGCCGGCATCCCATGCACCGCCTCATATTGACAGTCACACGGCATGTGGCAGGCGCTTTCAGGACGCGGCGCCAAGCACTACACTTCACCGCAGGCTTGTCAGTGACGAAGAGGATGTGCCAGTTCCTGACACACCCCCTCCTTATGTCGCTGTTCGGCTGGCAGTGCTTAGAGCAGAGCCTCGAACTTCTTCTTCAGCACGTTGATTGGGGCAGACCCGACGTGGCGGTCAACCTCCTTGCCGTCCTTGAAGAAGATGATTGTCGGTATGTTGCGGATGCCCATCTCGGCAGCCACCTCGTCAGCCTCCTCAACGTCGCACTTGCCGACGACGATCTTGCCGTCGAACTCCTCGGCGAGCTGAGAGACCACCGGGCCAACCTGCCGGCAGGGACCGCACCATGTTGCCCAGAAGTCAACTACAAATGGCAGTGAGCCGTTCTTGTAACTCTCGAAATTCTCTTGTGTGATTTTTACTTCCATTTCTTTTTTCTTTTTATTCGTTCAAAAATATATATCTGTTATAACTATGTTCCCTGCAAACAGCATGCCACTCGCTCCGTCATGGCGGCCAGGCGGCTCCCTTCTTGCCGAAACAAGTGGCGGGCGTGTCATTTTGTCGCAATGTCATACTCAAACGAACCATTGTCATCGAGGAACGAGATCAGCCTGCTGCTAAGTTCGACGCGCTTCTTGCTCGAGCGCAGCGTCATCGGCGTGGTGCTCCCCGGGATGTGTATTTTCAGGTAAAGGTCGGTCTTCCCCGGGGATTCGTCGATCATGCTGCAAAGGTCCTCCACGCTTTCCGAATCAATCTCCGATGGCCTCAACGATATGGTTATGTGGTCAATGAGCGTTTCCTTTACCGTGCTCAGCAGTTGTATGTTGCTGATGTCGAAACGCACGAATTTAGAGTTGGGGAAAGGCTTTGAGAACCTCGCGTTGACAAACACCGGGCTTCCCATCTGCAATATGCCGCTCCACTTGGCCCATTGCTCGCCGAACAACGGCATCTCGCCGGTTCCCTCGTAGTCCTCTATCGTGACGAACCCGCAGGGGTTGCCTTTCTTGTCGAACCGTGTCCTCACGTTGGTCACGATGCCGCCGAACGTCAGTTCTTTCCTTTCCACGAGCGACTCCTTGTCCTCGAGCTCGGCGCAGTGCGTGTTGCACATTTTCCTCAGCACCACGGCATGGTCGTCCAGAGGGTGCGCCGATATGTATATCCCCACCAGCTCGCGCTCCTTGTTCAGGCGTTCTATGTTGCTCCACGGCTCGGTCTTTAGCGGTACGGGCCTCATGATGTCCACCTCGTCGAATCCGCCGAACAGTGAGTTTGCCATTTCCTGCTTGGCTGTGAAGTAGCTCTGTCCATACCTCATTATCGTGTCTATGAACGTCTCCCCCCTTGCTCCGGCGGCGAAGAACTCCTCGCGCCTTATCCCGAAACTGTCGAAGCCTCCGCTCAGCGCCAGCACCTCGTATGCCTTTCGGTTGACTTTCGCGCCCAGCCGCTCGGCAAAGTCGTATATCGTCTTGTAGGGCCCGTTCTTCTCCCGTTCCCCGATGATGGCCTTCGCGGCGGCCTCTCCCATTCCTTTCACTCCCCCCATGCCGAAGCGTATCTCGCCTTTCTTGTTGACGCCGAACTTCTCATAGCTCTCGTTGATGTCCGGCCCGAGCGTGTGTATCCCCATGGCCTTGCACTCGTCCATGAGTTTCGTTATCTCCTTTATGTCGTCCTTGCGGCGGCTCATGATGGCGGCCATGTACTCCGCCGGGTAGTTTGCCTTGAGGTAGGCCGTCTGGAATGCCACCCACGAGTAACATGCCGCGTGCGACTTGTTGAATGCGTAGGAGGCGAACTTCTCCCAGTCGCTCCATATTTTCTCAAGCACCTTGGGGTCGTGGCCGTTTTTCTTGCCGCCCTCGATGAACTTGGGCTTCATGGCATCCACGATGTCCTTCTTCTTCTTTCCCATCGCCTTGCGCAGCGCGTCGCTCTCCCCCCGGGTGAAGTCGGCGAGTTGCCGCGACAGCAACATCACCTGCTCCTGGTAAACGGTTATCCCGTATGTGCCCTTGAGGTATTTCTCCATGCACGGGATGTCGTATGCTATCGGCTCACGCCCGCTCTTACGTGCGATGAACGACGGGATGTAGTCCATCGGCCCGGGGCGGTAGAGAGCGTTCATGGCGATGAGGTCCTCGAACACCGTGGGCTTCAGCTGCCGCAGGTATTTCTGCATTCCTGCCGACTCGAACTGGAAGGTGCCTATCGTGCGTCCCTCCTGGTACAGCCGGTATGTCGCCGGGTCGTCGATTGGGATGTTGTCGAGGTCGATGTCTATGCCGCGCGTCTGCTTGACGTTGGCCACCGCCTCCTTTAGCTCCGACAGCGTTTTCAGCCCGAGGAAGTCCATCTTTATCAGTCCCGTCGATTCAATCACATGCCCGTCATACTGCGTGCAGTTTGTCTTGGTGTCCCTGAAGTCCGGGTCGTCGGCGGTGGAAACAGGCACATGGTCGCTTATCGGGTCGCGGCAGATGATGAAACCGCAGGCATGTATTCCCGTCCCGCGCACCGTTCCCTCGAGCATCTTGGCATATTTTATGGTGTTTCTCAGGCTCTCGTCCTGCGACACCTCCGCCTCCCTCAGCTCCGGCGTGCATTTTATCGCGTTCGGCAGGTTCATCTTCATGCCGTCCGGCAGCCGGTCCGGTATGGCCTTGCACAGCGCGTTTGCTATGTTCAGCGGCACCTTCTCCACGCGCGCCACGTCCTTCAGCGAGTTCTTCGTCGCCATCGAGCTGTATGTGATAATGTGCGCGCAGTTCTCGTGGCCGTACTTGTCCATCACCCACTTCAGCACCCTTCCACGCCCGTCGTCGTCGAAGTCGGTGTCTATGTCAGGCAGCGATATGCGGTCAGGATTGAGGAAACGCTCGAACAGTAGGTCATATTTCAGTGGGTTGATCTTGGTGATGCCGAGGCAGTATGCCACCACGCTGCCTGCCGCCGAGCCGCGTCCCGGCCCCACCATGACGCCGAGCTTGTTGCGCGCCGAGTTGATGAAGTCCTGCACGATGAGGAAATATCCCGGGAAGCCCATCGTCTTCATGATGTGCAGCTCGTAGTTCACGCGCTCGGCGACATCGGCAGGCACGGGGTCGCCATACTTCGACTTCGCCCCTGCGTATGCAAGTTCCGCAAGGTAGTCCGCCTCGAACTTTATGCGGTATAGTTTGTCATACCCGCCGAGTTTCGCAATCTTCCTCGCTCCCTCGTCCGGCGGCAGCTGGTTCTCGCCGTTCTCGTCAGACGTGAACTCGTCGTACAGTTGCCGCTCCGTGAATTTCCTGCGCCACTCCTCCTCTGTCCCGAAGTCCTCCGGAATGGGGAAGAACGGCATTATCGGGTCGTTGTCGAGGTTGTAGGTCTCCACCTTGTCGAGGATCTCGATGGTGTTTGCCATTGCCTGCGGCACGTCGCTGAAAATGTCCCACATCTCCTCCTTCGTCTTGAACCACTCCTGCTTGGAGTAGAGCATTCGCGTCGGGTCGTCGATGTCCTTGCCTGTTGACAGGCAGAGCAGGTGGTCGTGCGCCTCGGCGTTCTCCTTGTCAACGAAGTGGGCGTCGTTCGTGCAGATCACCTTTATGCCATACTCCTGCGCGAGCTCCATCATCACCCTGTTGGCCTTCTGCTGCAGTGGGAATGTCTCGCGGTTTGCCCTTACAGACGGGTCTTTCACCTCGTGCCGCTGAAGCTCGAGGTAATAGTCGTCGCCGAACACCCGCTTGTGCCATTCAATCGCCTCGCGCGCCCCTGCTATGTCGTCGCGGAGAATCTTCGACGGCACCTCGCCGGCGATGCACGCCGAGCATACGATGAGGTCCCCGTGGTATCGCTCGAGGTCGGCGCGGTCGGTTCGCGGACGGTAGTAGTATCCGTCAATCCACGCGTTGCTGACAAGTTTTATGAGGTTGCGGTAGCCGTTCTCGTTCTTGGCAAGCACGATGAGGTGGTAGCCTCCACGGTCAACCTCAAGTGCCTTACTGTCCTTGCCCTCGCCCCTTGCCACATACATCTCGCAGCCGAATATGGGCTTGAACGGCTCGAGCCCCTCCTTCATGCGGCTCTTGTTCACCCCGGCCACATAGTCGTGGAACTCCTTGATGCCGAACATGTCGCCGTGGTCGGTTATCGCCATGCCCCTCTGGCCGTCGGCGATCGCCTTGTCCACCAGGTTCTTTATCTTCGACTGGCCGTCAAGTATTGAATAGTATGTGTGAACGTGCAGATGTATGAAGTCTTCCATTGAATGTGGTCACGTTATGGTTTCGAGCGTCAAAGTTACGCTTTTTAATCCATTCCTCCAAACAAAAATCATCCAAAAGTTACCACAATTAAATAATATTTCGTAACTTTGCAGCCGCATTCCGCGCATATACGCAATATGGGAAAGAGAATTAAAAAACTAAAGAACGTCAGGCTGCACCGTGAAGGCACTGACACGCTGTTGATAGGCGGGTTTGTGATCATCGCCGTGGGCGTCATACTGTGGCGGGCGTTCGACACTAAAATACCATTCTGGATTTTCTCGGTCATTGCCGGTGCCGTTTACCTTGTGACGGTCAACTTCTACCGCTGCCCGAAGCGTTACTTCAACGGCGACACCGAGGGCATTGTCGTCGCGCCGGCAGACGGCAGGGTGGTCGTGATAGAGGAGACCGAGGAGGACACCTACTTCCATGACATGCGGATGATGATAAGCATATTCATGAGCCCGCTGAACGTTCATGCCAACTGGTTTCCCGTTGACGGGCGGGTGAAGTATGTGAAGCATTTCGACGGGAATTACCACAAGGCATGGCTGCCGAAGGCCAGCGAGGAGAACGAGCGCGCCGACACGCTGATAGAGATGGATGACGGCCGCGAGGTGCTGGTGCGGCAGGTTGCCGGGGCTATGGCGCGGCGCATCGTGACCTACGCCAAGGAGGGCGAGGACTGCTACATCGACGAGCACATGGGATTCATAAAACTCGGCTCGCGCGTTGACGTCTTTCTCCCGACAGACTGCGAGGTGTGCGTCAGGATGAACCAGGCCACGACGGGCGACCAGACGGTTATAGCGAGGCTGTGAGCCTGCCTTGCCGGGACGCTCCTACCAAGGCTGGCATTCGCGGCATGGCGGGGCGCCGGCCGCAACACAGTAAACAACAGGGCAAATCAATATGGCAAATATCATAACGCGCAACATCCCTAACTCGATAACGTGCTGCAACCTCGTCAGCGGTTGCATCGCAACGGCATACGCCTTCGGAGGAAACTACCGGATGGCGTTGCTCTTCATCGTCACAGGGGCGGTGTTCGACTTCTTCGACGGCATGTCGGCACGCATTCTCGGCGTCAGCTCGCCCATCGGGAAGGAACTTGACTCGCTCGCCGACGACATCACGTTCGGCATGGCGCCGTCAACGATGGTCTTCACGCTGCTGTCAACACTCAGTTACCCAGAGATGCTCGAGCCGTTGCGCCCGGTGTTGCCTTACTCGGCGTTCCTCATGGCGGCATTCTCGGCCCTGCGCCTTGCCAAGTTCAACCTTGACGAGCGTCAGGCAATGGGGTTCATAGGGCTGCCGACACCTGCCAACGCACTGTTCTGGGCATCGCTGATAACCGGTGCGGGGACACTGCTGGAGAGCCATGAGTGGACGGTGCTTGCTGTGCTCGCCATGATACTGCTGTCGTGCGTGCTGCTGGTTGCCGAACTGCCCATGTTCGCACTCAAGTTCAAGCACTGGGGATGGAAGGGCAACGAGCTGAGGTATGTTTTCATACTGACAAGCATACCGCTGATAGCTTTCCTCGGCCTGTTGGGGCTGACCGTGGTTATCGCGTGGTATGTGGCGCTGTCCCTGGCGGTGTGGATGCGCGGAAGGAAATAAATGAAAGGAGTATGGGGAGTTTTCTTAATTTCATACTTACGCTCGGCCTCATCATCATTGTCGCCGCAGCATTGATGCTCTTCCTCATGTATAGGAAGGCCAGGAGGTTCTTGCGGTCGTTCGGGGCTGATGCCGGAAAGGCACGTCACGGCGGGCGCGGGCGCAGGCGCAACGGCGGGACATACGGCAACACGAGCGGCGTGATTGACGCGCGCCCCCCGGAGCAGGCAAACCGCAAGATATTCAAGGAAGGAGAAGGGGAATACGTAGATTTCACAGAGGCTGGCGGGGAATGACTGACGCTTGCCAGCCACTCCCCGTCCCCGGCATTCAACGCTTCCGCTGATTGCCACCGAGCTCCCCGCTTGTGCCTTGCCGCAGACCAAACACGCCGAGTTTACTCACCAAACACGCCGAATTTGCTCACCAAACACGGCGAATTTGCTCACCAAACACGGCGAATTTGGTTTCCATTCCGTTGCTTGTGGCGGACTGTGCCGTGGCCAGTTGCGAAGCCAGTGCATACCGACGGTCATGCCGGGTGGGAGGGAGGCCGTCCCCCCGCCGCCCAATGTGGTGACAGCGCGCAGGCGTGTTGTCAGTGATGCACGAGCGTGCCGATTTCCTCGCCCCCGATCACTTTCTTCAGGTTTCCCACCACGTCCATGTTGAAAACGTATATCGGCAGGTTGTTGTCGTTGCACATGCAGATTGCCGTGAGGTCCATGACCTTCAGTCCCCGTGCGAGCACCTCGTCGTATGTTATGTCGGTGAACTTCACCGCCGACGGGTCTTTCTCCGGGTCGGCGGTATATACGCCGTCCACGCGCGTGCCTTTGAGCATCACGTCGGCCTCAATCTCCAGTCCGCGCAGCGACGAGCCGGTGTCCGTGGTGAAATATGGCGAGCCGGTGCCCGCCGAGAATATGCACACGCAGCCTTGCTCCATCGCTTCTATGGCGCGCCACTTGGTGTAGAACTCGCCTATCGGCTCCATGCGTATCGCCGTCAGCACCTTGTTCCTCACCCCCTCGGCATCGAGCGCGCTGCTCAGTGCGAGCGAGTTGACCACCGTTGCCAGCATTCCCATCTGGTCGCCCTTCACGCGGTCGAACCCCTTCTGCGCGCCGCTCACGCCACGGAAGATGTTGCCGCCGCCGATCACGATGCCTATCTGCACGCCCATGTCGTGGATTTCCTTTATCTGGCGTGCATAGTCGCCGAGTCGCTCCGGGTCGATGCCATACTGCTGGCTGCCCATCAGGCTCTCGCCCGAGAGTTTCAATAGAATACGTTTGAATCTTGCCATATCTTTGGTTTTATTGTTTTTCAATTATTTATGATTGTCAGTATCGATAAGACTACTGGTATCGATGGTATTACCATGGCTACTATCCCAATCCGTCACAAACGCCACTTCCTTGAAGGCATAGCGCCGGCATCGCCCGGCGGTGTCGCGCAGGACGATGTGGCCGTCATCCTCCACGCCCGCTATTTCCGCGCTGAACCGCCCGGAGGCATCACGGTATCCGTGGAAGCCGGTGCGGCGGTACAGTATGCTGCGGTAACGGCGGCGTATGTCAATGGCATCGAAGTCCTCGATGTAGCGAGAGCAGCAGTCTGTAAGCGCCCGCAGCACTTCTCCGCAGTCACGCTCGGTTCCGTCGACCTGAACCATTGACACGGGGTTTGGCGCATCGCTTCGGAACACCTTTTGGTTCACGTTCAGCCCTATGCCTATGATGCAGTCCTTGATGTGACGGCCCGCGAGACGGTTCTCTATCAGTATCCCGGCGATTTTCCTGTCGCCGATGTATATGTCGTTTGGCCATTTCACCTGAACCTCGCAATTCAGCGTGCGCGCGAGATACTCGCTTGTCGCCACAGCCACGAGCATGGATATTATGTATTGTCCGCTGGCAGGTATGCCGGCCGGGCGTATTCTCATGCTGAAGGTAAGGTTCTTGCCCGGCTCGCTTTCCCAGTGGTTCGCTCCCTGTCCGCGTCCTGCCGTCTGGAAACCGGCCCACACCACGGTCATGTCCTCGCCGCCGTCATATCCCCGCAGGAAGTCGTTGGTTGAGTCAAGCTCCTCCTTGTAGATAATCTTGCAATCCATCACTGCATGCAAAGATAATGAATAATTCGCAAACAGCCGTCTGGCGGCGCTTTTTTTTGCCGCCGCCGTGTTGGAATGCCGGCTTCCTGCTGGTGGGAACGAGGCCGTAAAGGCAATTTGCCATCCCTTTCTGCATGATTTTGCACCGCCAGTGTGCGTGGGTATGAGATTTTTTATTAATTTTGCAGGCGTATCCTTAATTTTTATATATTATGCGCAGACACCTTTCCATTGCTCTACTGTTTGCTATTTGCGCTTCAACAGCGTTTTCCCAGATACACCGGCCTCCAAATGTTGCGTTCGGTCATCGCCGCTACGCAGCCGACTCGTGTCTCGTGAGTGGCTTTGGGTTAGGACTTTTCACCAATGTCGATTCGCTGCGTGGCTTCCAGTTGGGACTCATCGAGTCTGTCGCCATGCGTGACATTCGCGGTGTCAGCATCGGCGGTCTGTGGGCCTCCACTATTGGAAACATGCGCGGTGTCCAGGTGTCCGGCCTCGTCAATGGGGTGGGCGGCGAGATGCGCGGCTTGCAGATGGCGGTGATTTCCAACATCACTGCACGTGCCAACGGCATACAGTTTGCGGCGCTGAGCAACGCGTCTGCCACTCCTTTCAGCGGCATCCAGATTGGTGGCGTGAGCAATGTGTCGGCCGGCGTGAGGCGCGGCATGCAGTTGTCGTTGCTGACAAATGTGTCGTCTGGCGTGATGAGCGGTTTGCAGGTGAGTGGTTACAACTATGCCGACACGCTGAACGGCTCGCAAATCGGACTGATCAACGTTGCCGTCAAACATCCGCGCGGCGTGCAGGTCGGCTTATTCAACTATACGCGCGACACCGTGGCCAGCAAGATCGGGCTAGTGAACATCAACCCGCTGACACGCATAGACTTCATGTTCTTTCTTGGAAACACGTCGAAGTTCAATGTGGCACTGCGTTTCCGCAACCGCAGCACTTACAGCATAGTGGGGTTCGGCACGCACTATCTGGGATTGGATGACGGTTTCTCCGGCGCGTTGTTCTACCGCCTGGGACAGTATTTCCCGTTGGGCAGGCGGTGGTCGCTCAGCGGCGACGTGGGATTTTACCATATAGAGAATTTTGAGAGGAACACAAACAACAAGCCGGAGCGCCTCTATTCCCTGCAAGTTAATGCCAATTTGGATTACAGTATAACGCCCAGAGTGGGAGCGTTCGCCTCTCTGGGATACGGTGACGCACGGCACTACGGCAGCAACCGCGACTACGGGCATAAGTTTTACGGGGCTGTGGGGCTTACTTTCAAATATGACAGGAGGAGCGACCGCTTGCCGTTCATCGAGAAAGCGCTGCGCCGCAGGATGCCCGTTGATTCTCTTGATGCCTTTGCCTGCGATGCTCCATGGCGCCGGCGCAAACGTTTCTGGGCAGCGGCTGCCGAGGCCACCGGCGTAAACGTCCTTGTGCATTGTTTCGACAGGTTCGTGCTGAACGAGGACTTTGCAAAGGTGAACTTCAAGTCGCTTGGCGACAATTTCAAGAACGCTTTCGTGTGGGACAACGACCAGTTCTCAACCAACCTGTTTGCCCACCCTTACCACGGCAGCCTTTACTTCAACTCGGCGCGCAGCAACAATCTCAATTTCTGGGAGTCCGTTCCATACGCCGTCGGCGGAAGTCTTATGTGGGAAATGGCCGGCGAGGTTGAGCCTCCCGCAATCAACGACCTCATTGCCACTTCCTTCGGGGGTGTCTGCATAGGCGAGATAACCCACCGCATTTCCGCGCTGATACTCAACGACCGCACGCACGGCATGCGCCGTTTCCTGCGTGAGTTTGCCGCCGCTTTGGTGAACCCTATGCAGGGCCTCAACCGCATCATCGATGGTGACGCGACGCGTGTGCGCGGCGACTATTACCTGTATCACGACTATGTGCGGTTCCCGGTTGAGTTCGACATCACCGTGGGCTCGCGCTATCTGGCTGACGACGGCGGACTGTTCCGTGGAGAGCATAATCCTTACGTCAATCTGTTCCTGGACTATGGCGACCCTTTCAACGAGGAGGAAAACAAGCCTTACGACTATTTCTCGGCGAGCATCACCGTCGGGCTGTCTCCTAACCAGCCTCTTATAAACGGGATGCACCTCCTCGGCAGGCTGTGGAGCGCGCCGGTGTATGCCGGGAAACACATGGATACGGAGTTCGGAATATTCCAGCATTTCAACTACTACGACTCCAAGCCGGTGAAGGACGGCACGTCGCTCACGCCATACCGCATCTCGGAGGCTGCCGCGTTCGGCCCCGGGCTGATATACCGCTTCCAGAAGGTGGGCAACATGAAGCATATGGAGCAGCGCGTGTTCATGGACGTAATAGTCCTTGGCGGCACAAAGAGCGACTACTACAACGTGATAGACCGCGACTACAACATGGGCTCGGGGTATAGTTTCAAGAGCAACACAATACTTGAGTTCGAGCGTATCGGCAAGTTCCTGCTCAACCTCGACTATTACCGCATCTACACATGGAAGGGATACGAGGGCAAGGACCTGGAAAACATAGACCCTCTCTTTGTCAACGCACAGGGCGACCGTGGCAATGCTCAGCTGCTTGTCATCAACCCGCGCATGACGTTCCGCCTGCGCGGCAATCTCGGCATCGAGCTCTCCTGGTCTTCTTTCGTGCGCGACACCCATTACCGTTACTACGATGATGTGCATACCCGCACCTTTGAGTTTAACGGAGGGCTGACATACCGGTTTTAGAGACCTGTGCCTTCCCGTCTTTGACCCAAACCGGTCATTGGAACCGGAACTGATTGTAGCCGGTTGCGTAATGACCGGTTTGGGTTTAATCGCTTTGGGCATGGGCATGAAAAATCCCGCTTTCCATGTTGGAGAGCGGGTTTTCCTGTGAAGCCTTGCCGCGTGTTTGCTGTATTGCGATTATCGGCGCAGTCCGAGCGACTTGATGATTGCGCGGTAGCGTTCGATGTCGCGGTCTTTCAGATAATCGAGCAAAGCACGGCGTTTTCCTACCATCTTCATCAGCGAGCGTGCGGTAGTATGATCTTTACGGTGCTGCTTCAGGTGTTCCGTCAAGTGGGAAATACGGTATGAAAACAATGCTACCTGACTCTCGGGTGAGCCAGTATCAGTGTTCGACTTTCCGTATTGTCCAAAGATCTCTTCTTTCTTGGCTTTGTCTAAATACATAGCGAATTGTTGTGAGTTAATTAATTATGTTTTGAAAATCGGCTGCAAAGTTACCACTTTTTATTCTCACTGCCAAACATTTCAGTTGTTTATTTCCTTCCTCCTGCGTTTTTTCCTCTCGAAGAATGCCCCGGCGCATATTGCCACGAACAGCAGTGCGTAGGCGGTGTATGCCACGGTCTCGGTGCTGTTGACCGATTTCGGGTAGAACATCAGCTCCACCTTGTGGCTGCCCGCCGGCATCTGCAGCGCGCGCAGCACATAGTCGGCGCGTCCCACCTCGGCGGGCTTGCCGTCGATCGTGGCCGTCCATCCCGGGTAGTAAATCTCTGAGAACACCACGATGCCGCCTGTTGCCGAGCTCACGTCGTATGTGAGATGGTTCGGCTTGTATGACGTAAGCGTGACGGTTGCCTCGCCTGTCTGTTCCTTTGACTGTCCCAGTATTTTCTCGAACTTCCTGTCTGCCACGGCCTCGTGGCGCAGCGCGGTCTTTCTGATGCTTTCCAGCTCGCTGTTTGCGTTGGCGGCATAGGTTATCCTGTCAACGAACCAGCCGTTGCCGTAGCCGTATGGGTTTTTCACGGGTGCGGTCTGCCCCCCTTGCAGCGGCATGATGAAATACCGGGTGTTGAGCATGTTCAGCACCGGGAAGAGGCTGTCGCCGTTGAGTTTCGTCATGTCGCCCATAGCGTCGGCGATTGACGGGGCGGTGACTGCCATCTGCGGCGCGATGTATTCCTCGATGAGTTCCTGGTAGCGGCGCAGTTTCGCTGGGTGGTATCCGCCGATGCTCTTGTGGTAGTACGAGGTGTTGTTCTCGTTGAAGGTGTTGGTGGCGAAGTTGAGCACGCGGAAATTGCCCAGCGATGTCTTGTCGCTTAGTATCTGCTCGTCGGTCTTGGTCATCTCAATCGGCGCCTCGCGCTCCCACGCGCTGACGAACATGCCGTCGTTGAGATACCGCTTGTCAATCTGCCACAGGTCTATTAGGCACAGCGCGAGCAGGGTGAACGTCATCGTTGATACGCCGATTTTCCTTGACTTGAACAGCAGCAGCACCAGCGTGCCCACCACGATGATGAAGAACGAGCGCCAGCAGTCGGAGGTGAACATGGCCTCGCGCATCTCCCTTATGTTGGGAAGCAGCGAGGAGAGTACGTCGGCGGGGAACTGCGACAGGGCGTTCATCTCTGCCGAGGAGATGAAGTCGCTGAAGAACAGGGTGGGCGCGATGGCGAACATGGCGCACGCTCCTGCGGTGAGTCCGAAGCTGACGTAAACCCATTTCGCCTTCCTTTTGAGCAGTTCCGGCTCGTCAGCCACTTTTTTCAGTGCCAGCATTGCCAGCAGCGGTATCGTGAACTCGGCGATGACAAGTATCGACGCCACCGTTCGGAATTTTGAGTACATCGGGAAGTAGTCTATGAAGAAATCCGTGAGCGGCATGAAATTGTGTCCCCACGACAGCATGATTGACAGCACGGTGGCTGCCAGCAGTGCCCATTTCACCGGTCCCTTGACGATGAACAGTCCTAACAAGAACAGCATTATCACGAAGGCTCCCACATAAACAGGGCCGCTCGTGCCTGGCTGCTCGCCCCAGTATTGCCCCATCTGATTGTATATTTGCGCATAATCCGGGTTGGCCTTCTCCATCGCCGTCTTGTTCTGTGCCAGCGGAATGCTTGCGCCGCCCTTGGTGTTCGGTATCAGCAGCGTCCACGTCTCGCCGGTGCCGTAGCTCCACTGCGTGATGTATTCGCGCCCGAGGCCGCTGTCTGTCTGGTCGGCGGTGTTCCCCTTGTTGAGCTCTGTCTTGCCGCGCATCGACTCCTTCTGGTATTGCCATGTGTGGTACAGGTTCGACAGGTTTATCGATATGCCGATCGCCGCGCCGGCGACGCACACCGCCGTGGCTTTAAGGAATGTCTTTAGTTGTTTCCGCCGTATTGCCTCAACGAGGAATGCGATGACGAGGAATGCGATGATGAACAGGTAGTAGTATGTCATCTGCACGTGGTTCGCCTTGACCTCAAACGCCGTGAATATCGCCGTGACTATGAATCCCGGCAGCAGTTTGCCCCGGTATGCCAGCACCACGCCGGCAATCATCGGCGGCAGGTAGGCCAGCGCCATCACCTTCCACAGGTGTCCTGCGGCGATGATGATGAGGAAATAACTGCTGAATGCCCACATCACAGCCCCGAGCGCTGCCATCCACTGGCGGAAATCGAATGCGCGGAGCAATATGTAGAAGCCCAGCAGGTAGGAGAAGATGAGCCACACGTTCTCCGGCAGCCAAAGGTGGTAGGCGTTTATGGCCTGGTTCAGCCCGTCGGTGCTGCCGTATGACGGTGCAATCTGGTAGGTTGGCATACCGCTGAAGGCAGAGTTTGTCCACCGTGAGTGCTCACCGGTCTGCTCGTAATATTCAGTCAGTTCGCGCCCCAGTCCCTTTCCTGCGGAGGAGTCGTGCCGGTAAAGGATCCTTCCCTCAATGTCTGCCGGGAAGAAATATGCAAACGAGATTATCACAAACAGCACCACGACCATGATGTCGGGCAGGTATTGTTTCAGGGTTTTCATCGTGTTCGATAATTGATATATGTATGTTCTGACTGCAAAATTATATATTTTTTTTGATATAATGTACCGGTGAGTGAAAAAAACAGTAACTTTGCAGAAAAGTTTGGCATTATGAGGATTGGAATTATTGTGGCTATGGAGAAGGAACTGCGGCAACTGCGCGCTCTCCTCGATGGCGAAAAGATAGATGGAAAGGGCGCACGGGAGTTCTACACAGGCAGCATCGGCGGCAACGAGGTTGTCATCGAACAGTGCGGTATAGGAAAGGTTAACTCGGCGGTGGGCGCGGCAGAAATGATTGCCGGTTTCGCCCCGGAGCTTGTAATATCAACGGGAGTGGCTGGAGGAGCGTCTGCCGACCTTAACATTACCGAGGTGGTGGTGGCCCGGGAGTGCGCTTATCACGATGCCTACTGCGGCAAGGAATGCGAGCTCGGACAGATAATGGGTATGCCGGCGCGCTATGCCGCGCCCACGGAACTCATAGACAAGGCTCTTGCACTCAATTCCTTAGGGCACGGACTGCCGCGCATACATGCCGGACTGACCGTCACCGGCGACTGGTTTGTGGACTCGAAGGAGAAGATGCGCGACATACTCGGGCACTTCCCCGAGGCTATGGCGGTGGACATGGAGAGCTGCTCGATAGCACAGACATGCCATGTCTATGGCGTGCCGTTCGTTTCGTTCAGGATAATAAGCGACATAC
>OIIB01000345.1_pt1 | contig 14857 bp, 10 predicted proteins | sample 1583171 | NCBI WGS metagenome assembly OIIB01 (sample SAMN02675049, study PRJEB24791) | human gut metagenome, SKBSTL061 | isolation source: stool | host: Homo sapiens | place: USA | reverse complement strand
CACCCGGCGCATAGACCGTCGCCCGGATGGTGGAAAGATTGCCATGGAGGACATGTGCCAGTTGACGGAACGTCTCACCGAATACAAATATAAGGGCTCGTATGAGCAGATAGCCAAGACTATCAAGAAGTATTCTGCAGTGCCGCAGCTTGATCTGGTGAATTTTTGGGAAGTGGTGGTGTTCTCGTGGATTGTGGGAAACTCGGATATGCACTTGAAGAACTTTTCATTGTATGACACGGGGATGGGCTATAGTCTGACGCCTGCATACGATTTGCTGTCCACGGTTATTGTCATGCCCGAGGATACGGAGGAATTGGCATTGACTCTTAATGGGAAAAAAAGGAAAATATGGAGAAGCGATTTCGAGAAGTCGATAATCGCATCGGGGGTCAGTGGCAAGGTAATAGAGAACATCGCCCGGAAATTCCGACGTTCCATCATTAAATGGATGGAACTGATAGATGTTTCCTTCCTGCCCGAAGACATGAAGAAACCCTATAAAAGACTGGTGCTGCAACGTCTGCTTTGGCTGCGCTGAAAGATCTTTCCTTTTCTGTTTTAGTTATTTTAATTAAAACGTATGCAGTCTTTAAACATCTATTTCGTTTCTTTGTTAAAGAAGACTTAGTACGAACTAAAAGATTGTAGATATGAAAATTCGTTATTTATCTTTGATAGTGCTACTGGTAATGAGCGTATTTGCTCCTATGCAGGCACAAACCTATGACAATTTGTGGAAAGAACTGGAAGTATTGGAACGAAAGGATCTGCCCAAGTCGGTTATTTCCGAAGCAATGAAAATCTACGATAAAGCAAAAGCGGAACAGAATGTACCGCAAATGATGAAAGCCTATCTCACTGCCATGCAGTACCGTTCCCTTTTAACTCCCGATAGCTTGAAGGTAGATATGAATGGTTTGGAACAATGGGCTTCCCAAACCGGCAGTATGGAAGACAAAGCTATATTGTATTCCATTCTGGGTGAAATGACCATGCCTGCCGACGTAAAAAAGGGATTGGGCTATTTGCAGGCCTCTCTCAAGGATAAAGACCGGTTATTACTTATCCCGGTCGAGAAATTGAGACCTATGGTGAGAGTGGGAGAGGCTAGTAAACGGTATTTTCGTGATAATCTGTACAACCTGCTGGCACGTCGTGCCATACAAATCATGCAGCAGTACAGGTGGCAGGCGGCTGCTAAAGCAAATCAGACAAACAGTCTGCCTGCGGATATGACGGATATGGATCAGTTTGTTACTTATCAGTTTGTTCCCGTCTCTGATTGTGACCTGACGGCAGCTGTCATGCAGACTTATCAGTCCTTGCTGAAAGTATATGATACGGAAACGGAGCGTGAGGGTTGGTTGCTGACCGGGATAGATGCATTGAATTACCTGTACCGCAATTTTTCCGGAAACTTCTCGAATGACGTATGCCAACAGGAACTCCGGAAGTGGATTCATACTTATCCGGCTGTGAAAACAGTCCCTGAAGCTTATCTGGCTTTGGCACAATTCCTACAGTATCAAAATAATCAGGTAGAGCGCTTGCGGATAGTTCGTGAAGGAATAGCCGGATACCCCCGTTACGAAGGTATCAACCAACTGAAGAATATAGAAAAGGAAATTCTGAATGCAAGCCTTTCACTGGAAATAGCTACGGCTTACCCGGGTGAACAGCAGTCGGTGAAAGTAAATTATAAAAACCTTACCGGCATCACCTTGCAGTTATATAAGGTGAATTTACCCGTTACCTCTGCCGTATTGCAGAACAGAACCACCCATTTTGAAAGTAAATATGCCCGTTTGCAACGCGAGGAGCATTTTTCTTTGAAACCTACTACAGATTATTTGAATATCGATACCACCCTGACCATACAGGCTCCTCAAGCGGGAATTTATTTCTTAAAGGCAGTGCCCGATGGGAAGAAGGGCGTTTCGGACGGAACATTAATGAATGTCACCGCTTTAAAGACCATTTATCGTCCTCTGCCGGATGGTACGTTGGAACTGGTGGTGGTAAATGCAGTGAGCGGACAGCCTGTTTCTGAGGCGGAAGTAACCATTTATACGGAGAAGGGAGGAGGCTATTCTCCTCAACAGACCTATCAGGCGGATAAACAGGGTACTTTGAAACTGGATTTCCTGAATAGTAACAAATACTGGTATAATGCACATACGGCGGCTGATAATGCGATGCCCATCTTGAATCTTTGGAAAAATGATTATTACTATAAAGAGAGCAAGAAAAAAGAAGTTTTGCAATTATTTACCGACCGATCCATTTACCGTCCCGGTCAAACCGTATATGTATCCGGCTTGGCTTATGAAATGGAAAAGGATTCTACGCGTGTGCTTGCGGATAAAAAATATACGGTATCCCTATATGATGCGAATAATAATGAAACAGGAAAAGTAGAAGTACGGACGAATGGTTTTGGCTCGTTCAGCGGACAGTTTGTTTTGCCCTCTCCTTGCCTGACCGGTTATTTTAGCTTGCGTGCGGCCGATACTTCTGTCAGTTTTAAGGTAGAAGAATATAAACGTCCCACCTTTGATGTCACGTTTGAACCCGTGAAAGTGGAGTATCAAGTGGGTGACTCTATAGAAGTGGCGGGTATGGCAAAGACTTTTGCCGGTGCGCCTGTGCAGAATGCCAGGGTACACTATAATATATCCCGTTCCTATGCTTGGTTCTGGCGGTTTATGGGCAGAGGTTCAGCCCGTTGGGAGGGAGAGGCAATGACCGATGCGGATGGTAAGTTCACCGTTCCGGTGCATTTTGAAATAGACTCGGACAGGAGAGAATCTCCGTTGTGGTATTATACGTACAACATACAGGCGGATGTGACGGATGGTGCAGGTGAAACACAGCAAGCTAATTTGTCATTGCCTTTAGGAAGCACTTCAATGGTGCTGAATATGGATAATCTGCCCGATAATTGGGTTAAAGAAAAGAAGCTGGAAATAAAACTGACAGCCATGAATCTTTCGGGTGAGCCGGTAGATACTCCGGTTACTTATCAGGTAGTCGAGATGGAGAAGCAGAAAGACGGTCAGGAAAAAGAAGGCAGAAAGGTATTGACCGGTACGGTGGAAGCTAACAAAAGTTTTATTCCTGAGGCTATTTATGCCCTGCCTTCCGGTAATTATCGTTTGAAGCTTTCGGCTAAGGATACACAAGGCAGAGAGTGTACGGCATCTAAGAATTTCCTTCTGTTTTCATTGAATGACAAGCGTCCGCCCTTCGTGATAACGGATTGGTTCTATCAGGATGGTCTGGAATTTGATGCAGCATCTCCAGCTACTATATATATAGGTAGCAGCGAAAAGAATGTCTATCTGCTTTATGATGTGTTTGCAGGCAACAAGCGCTTGGAAAGCAAACGTATAGAGCTTTCGGACTCGGTGGTCAGTTTCCGCTTCCCTTATAAGAAGGAATATGGTGACGGCATTCTGGTAAGTATGGCATTTGTGAAAGATGGCAGACTTTACAGTCATAATGCACGGATTATGAAACCGGCCCCTGAGAAGAAGTTGCAGCTGAAATGGACTACGTTCCGTGACAAACTCCGTCCGGGACAGCAAGAGGAATGGAAACTGACGGTACTTTATCCGGATGGACGTCCGGCTGAGGCTGAAATGCTGGCTACCATGTATGATGCTTCTCTGGATAAAATCTATAGTGCACATAAGCTGGACTTTGGAGTGGACTTTCATTATGTGGTTCCTTTGACTTATTGGAATACATCCTATATGCGGAATGCTTATTTGTATGTTGATTTCCCGTTGAAGAGGCTCCGTGCGGTTCCTTTGGAATATAGTGAATTGATCATTCCATCTACAGGAAGAATGGAGGCTGTGGTGGTAGGTTACGGAGGCAGTCCTCGTGCCACTCTTACAGGAGCTTTGAAGATTAGAGGCAGGAGTGCCGCAAATGCTGTGATGAACCAGGAGGCTGTTACTGATATGGTGCTCCAGGAAGAAATGGTAGAGACGTCTGTACAGGAAAAGGCAGAAATGGGCAGTTCTGAAGAACTGGCAGAAACAGGTGATATACAGATACGTGAAAACTTTGCGGAAACGGCATTCTTTTATCCACAGCTCCGCACCAATGAAACAGGTGAAGTCAGTATTTCCTTTGTATTGCCCGAGAGCCTTACCCGATGGAAGTTTATGGGCTTGGCACATACCCGGAATGTGGATTATGGAAAGATAGAAGCTACCGCTACTGCCAGCAAGGAGTTTATGCTTCAGCCTAATATGCCCCGCTTTGTCCGCGTGGGAGATAAAGCGAATATTGCCGCTTCACTGATGAACCTGTCGGACAAGGGAGTGAAAGGGATTGTCCGCATGGAATTGTTCAATCCGGAAACAGAAAAGGTATTCTATTCACAAAAACAGAAGTTTGATGTGAAGGGAGGAGAAACCGGGCATGTGAACTTTGCTTTTGAAGTGAGTGACAAATATGCGGTAATGGCATGCCGGATGGTAGCGGATGGAGATACCTTCAGTGATGGAGAACAGCGTTACATCCCCGTTCTGACAGACAAACAGTGGGTGACGGAAACCGTTCCTCTGAACGTGAATGGGGAAGGTGCGCATACTTTCTCTTTGGAAAACCTGTTTAACAAGCATAGCAAAACGGCTTCCGAACAACGGTTGACCGTAGAATTTACTGCCCATCCGGCTTGGTATGCCGTGCAGGCTTTGCCTGTAGTGGCTCATCCTCAGAATGAAGATGCTCTTTCCTGGGCTACCGCTTATTATGCCCATTCATTGGCTGCATGTATAGTCAAAGAAAATCCCCGTATCAAGCAAGTCTTTGATAGCTGGAAGGCTCAAGGTGGCACGAAGGAGACTTTTATGAGCAATCTGCAAAAGAATCAGGAACTGAAAAATATCCTGCTGGCTGAAACTCCCTGGCTGACAGAAGCTACCAATGAAGCCGAACAAAAACAGCGTATCGCCACTTTGTTTGACCTGAATACAATGAATAGCCAACTGGCTGTTTCTGTAGAAAAACTGGGAGAATTGCAAAATGCCGATGGCGCATGGAGTTGGTATAAAGGTATGCAAGGCAGCCGCTATGTAACCACTCAGGTAATGGAAATGCTTGTCCGGCTGAATGCATTGACTCCTCAGGATGCTGACAGCCGGATGCAGCCTATGATTCAAAAAGGGTTCGAGTATTTAGGCAAGCAGGCTGCCGAAGAGTATAAGTCTATGAAAGAAGCTGAAAAGAAAGGGGCTGTCGGTATCCGTCCGTCAGAACAGGTTCTCAGGTATTTGTATATCTGCGCTTTGGATGGCAAGGCTCCGGTTGATGAAAAGGTGAACCGGTATTTCATAGACAAGTTGTCCGGTGAGGGAAAAGAACTGACGATTTATGAAAAGGCGTTGGGAGCTATCATCTTGCAGCAAGCCGGTAAGGTGGCAGAAGCCAAGCTGTTTATGCAGTCATTGATGGAGTATTCTGTTGTGACGGATGAAATGGGGCGTTACTTTGATACTCCTAAAGCCCGATATTCATGGTTCAGTTATAAAATTCCGACTGAAGTGGCTGCTATGGAAGCTATACAGCGTATAACAAAAGATACGAAAGCGATCGATGAAATGAAACGCTGGCTGTTGAAGCAGAAACAGACACAGACTTGGGAAACGCCGATTGCCACGGCTGATGCGGTGTATGCATTGATGGCTACAGGAGCTTCGGATTTATTGGCAAATACAGGAGGAGTAGAGATTACTTTAGGTAAAGAAGTGATCCGGACTCCGGCAGATGATGCCATCGGTTATATCAAGAAGACGGTGTCCGGTGATGTGATGAATATCAAGAAAGTAAGGGTAGATAAAGAAGGAACCGGAATGGGTTGGGGAGCCGTTTATGCCCAATATCTGGAAAGTATGGATCAAATAGGTGAGCAGGGAAACGGATTGTCTGTCAGCCGTCAATTATATAAAGGAAATGAGGCTTTGAATGAATCAGCTCCATTGAAGGTTGGCGATAAGATTACCGTTCGCCTGACTGTAAAGGCTGACCGTGATATGGATTTTGTTCAGATCAAGGATGACCGTGCAGCTTGTATGGAACCGTTACAGGCAGTTTCGGGATTCCGTTGGGGTAACGGGCTGGGATATTATCAGGCTACCAAAGATGCTTCGACCCAGTTCTTTATCGATCAGATGAGAAAAGGAACTTATGTGATAGAGTATCAGGTGTATGTGAACCGGACAGGAGAATATCAGGCTGGAATTGCAACTGTTCAGTCTGCTTATGCTCCGGAATTCGGAGGGCATACGGGAGGATATCGGGTGATGGTGGAATAAAGACACGGGATGTCTGGAATTAATTGTGTGATTTCATAAAAAGTAAGTTAGCTTGCTAACTTACTTTTTTCTTATGCTTCTGCCGTCCACCCATTCTAGTCTTATTTCAAAACCATCTTCAGCCGTGCCATAAAAATAGCGGCCTGAAACGGATGGATATTCAATTATAAATGTATAACCATCTGAATAATATAGATACAACCCAACCGTTTTGAATTTCCCAGTCAAACTTATATACCCTATAAAGTTCATCATCATAGTAACAGCGTTCTTCCGTACCTACACCATGATCCGGGAAAGTACCTGAGGTGAATGTAATATAACTGTAAAGCCGTTCTCCGTATGGGTCCTCAAATCCCATTTCGCCCCACCAAGTCTTACCGTATAATCCTGAAATATCAAATCCTCTTTCTTCATCGCTTTCACATGAAGAAAAACTTATCATTGTAATCAATGCAATGGCAATGAACCAGTAATGTTTTACTATTTTCATAATTTATCTGATTTTTAATGCGGGACAAAGATAAAGGTTATTCATAAGATAAAATAAATTATAGGCTGAAAAAATGGGTAAAGGATGTTTTTTGTCTATCTTTGCTATCTAAAAAGCATAAAATAATTGTATGAAACATATTATACTGATAGTAAGTTTGTTAATGGGAGTGACTTTGGGAGTACAGGCACAACCCAAAGCATTATTTGATAAGACAACGCATGAATTTGGAACTATTTTATGGAAAAATCCGGTGACGGCTACCTTTAAAATCACTAATAAAGGAGATAAACCTTTAGTGATATCTAATGTGACAACTTCTTGTGGCTGCACGGTTGCTGATTGGACCAAAGAACCGATTGCCCCGGGAAAGACCGGGATTGTCAGTTCTACTTTTGACGCCAAAGCCATCGGACGTTTTCAGAAGAGCGTAGGCATTTATTGCAATGCCTCGAATAAACCTATCTATCTGGCTATCCGGGGAGAGGTAACAGCCGATCCTAAGAATTACACTTTCACACATCCTTTTCAAATTGGCGCTATTCGTCTGGATAAGGAAGAAATAGAGTTTGAGGATGCCAATAAAGGTGATAAACCGACTATGGAATTGTTGGTTGCCAATACGTCAGATAAACTATATACCCCTGTGCTGATGCATTTGCCTCCTTACCTTAGTGCTGTTGCAACTCCGGAAAAATTAGGAAGGGGACGTACGGGTAAAATCAAGATCACTCTTGATACGGATAAGCTGCCTAAATTGGGCTTGACAACAGCTTCTGTTTATCTATCCCGTTTTCCGGGAGATAAGGTAGGAGAGGAAAATGAAATTCCGGTTTCTGCCATATTATTGCCGGATTTCTCGCATATCAGCCAGCAGGAACGCTTGAATCCGCCTGCCATTCATCTTTCTGCCGAAGAGTTGCAGATGGGAGAACTGGAAAGTGATGAAAAGAAAGCACATACGATTATTGTTAAGAATGTAGGAAAATCTAATCTGGAAATTCGTGATTTGCAGGTGTTCAATTCTGCTTTGGGGGTCCAGTTGAAGAAACGTGTCTTGAAACCGGGTGCGTCTACCAAGTTGAAGATTACTGCTTTCGGTCAAAATTTGAAGAAAGTAAAGGGTACTCCGCGTGTCCTGATGATAACCAATGATCCTAACAATCCGAAGATAATTATTAAAGTAAAAGTAACCTCAAAAAAATAGCTATGGAACATCCTGAAAATAGTGAAGAATATAAGGGATTGACAGTGAACAAAGGTATTGAGCAACCATCTATTGTGAATCCTTATTTGAAACTACGTAAAAAACCTCGTCGTCGTGAGTTTTCCGTAGGTGAATATGTAGAAGGCATCGTAAAAGGTGATGTGACCGTATTGAGTCAGGCGGTTACTTTAGTGGAGAGTGTAAAACCGGAACATCAGGCTATTGCCCAGGAAGTGATAGAGAAGTGTCTGCCTTATTCCGGAAATTCTATGCGAATCGGTATCAGTGGTGTGCCCGGTGCCGGCAAGAGTACATCTATTGATGTATTTGGATTGCATGTGCTTGAGAAGGGAGGAAAATTAGCTGTTTTAGCTATTGATCCCAGTAGTGAGCGTTCTAAAGGCAGTATTTTGGGAGATAAGACCCGCATGGAGAAACTATCTGTCCATCCGAAGTCTTTTATACGGCCTAGTCCGTCGGCAGGTTCGTTGGGAGGGGTAGCTCGTAAGACTCGTGAAACGATCATACTTTGTGAGGCGGCGGGCTTTGATAAGATTTTTGTTGAAACGGTTGGAGTAGGGCAGAGCGAAACAGCAGTGCATTCTATGGTGGATTTCTTTTTGCTGATCCAACTGGCCGGTACTGGTGATGAATTGCAGGGGATTAAGAGAGGTATCATGGAAATGGCGGATGGAATTGTTATCAATAAAGCCGACGGCAGCAATATTGAGAAAGCAAAACTGGCTGCCAGTCATTTCCGCAATGCTTTACATTTGTTTCCTGCTCCTGATTCGGGCTGGAGTCCTAAAGTAATGACGTATTCCGGCTTTTATGGTATTGGAATTAAAGAAATCTGGGATATGATCTATGAATACTTCGCTTTTGTGAAAGCGAATGGGTATTTTGAATATCGCAGAAATGAACAGGCTAAGTATTGGATGTATGAGTCTATCAACGAGCATTTGCGTGATAGTTTCTATAATAATGAAAAGATAATTTCTATGTTGGCTGCAAAAGAGGAAGAGGTGCTGAATGGCAAACTGACTTCGTTTGTTGCTGCCAAAAAGTTATTGGATGCTTATTTCTCAACCTTGAAATAAGGTTTTGCTACCAACAGGCAAAACAAAAAACGCAGATTATGATTATTCATTAAATCTGCGTTTTTTTTATTGTCTGTGGTGGATGAAATTAGATAGAAAGTTCGTGAAGTACATTCACCAATTCTCTGTCTATAGGCTTGTCGTTCTTTATAGCTTTAGCGAAAGGTACATAAACAATCTTATCATCATCAATACCAATCATTACATTACGTTGTCCTTCCAATAGTGCTTGGATGCTGGCCACTCCCATACGGCTGGCAATGATTCGGTCATGCGCTGTGGGGCGTCCGCCACGTTGCAAATGTCCTAATATCGTTACACGCACATCGTATTGCGGATATTCGTTCTTCACACGTTCGGCATAGTGCATTGCACCCCCGGTCAGTTCGCTTTCGGCTACTAATACGATGCTACTGCTCTTGGATTTGCGGAAACCATGTTCGATGAATTCTTCCAATTGGTCAACTTCTGTGCTGAATTCCGGAATGATAGCTGCTTCTGCACCTGCGGCAATAGCGCCGTTCAATGCCAGGAAACCTGCATCACGTCCCATCACTTCAACAAAAAATAAGCGTTCGTGAGAAGTTGCCGTATCACGGATTTTATCTACTGCATCTAAAATTGTGTTCAAAGCTGTATCATAGCCGATGGTGGTGTCGGTTCCATACAGGTCGTTGTCAATCGTTCCGGGCAGACCGATACAAGGCACATCAAATTCCTGAGCAAAGATACGTGCACCGGTCAACGAACCGTCACCGCCGATAATGACCAAAGCATCAATCTCGTGCTTTTTCATATTTTCGTAAGCTTGTGCCCGTCCTTCGGGTGTCGTGAATTCTTTGCAACGGGCGGTCTTCAGAATGGTACCTCCCATTTGTATGATGTTACTAACATTTTGGCTTTTGAATTCCTGAATTTCATCTGTTACCAATCCTTTGTATCCTCTATAAATGCCATATACTTTCAAGCCGTTATAGATGGCAGAACGTGTGACTGCACGAATGGCAGCGTTCATTCCCGGAGCATCTCCTCCAGAGGTTAAAATACCAATGCTTTTAATCGTTCCCATAAATACCCATTTTAATATTTTTATGTCGCAAAGTTAACAAATTATCAGTTGGACAACGATAATTTTCTATTTTTTATTGGTCTATTTTTCGTTTAAGATTGCTTTTTTACATTCTTCCATCAACCATTTGGGGGTGGAAGTTGCTCCACAAATGCCGATGGAACGGACGTTCTCGAGCAAGTTCCGGTCTATTTCTTCCGGCTGGTCAATGAGGTATGAATTCGGATTAATCTTTTTGCATTCTTGATATAAGATCTTTCCGTTTGAACTTTTTCGTCCGCAGACAAAAAAGATCAGATCATGCGCTGCTGCAAATTTGCGGATGTTAGGCATCCGGTTGGCCACTTGCCGGCAGATTGTGTCGTAATATTCAAAAGTGGCATCGGGTGAGATATGCTCCTTGATATATTCTATGATTTGCCAGAATTCTTCCAGAGATTTGGTTGTCTGGGAGTACAAGCGTATGTCTTTAGTGAAGTCTAAATGAGCAGCTTCAGCAGGTGTTTCTATGACAATTGCTTTTCCATGAGTTTGGCCTACCAGCCCCAGTACTTCGGCATGACCGTTTTTGCCATAAATCACGATTTGTGTGTCTTGACTTGCCGGAACATTATCATACTCCTGTTTGATGCGCTTTTGGAGGCGTAATACTACCGGACAGGTGGCGTCAATGATCTCGATGTTGTTGGTACGGGCTATAGCGTATGTTTCAGGAGGTTCTCCATGTGCACGTAACAGTACTTTGGCATCGTGTAATTGGGCAAACTCTTCGTGGTTTATTGTGATAAGCCCCATTTTTTTTAGGCGTTCACATTCCTGTCCGTTGTGTACAATGTCTCCCAGACAATAAAGAGTGTTTCCTTTTGCCAGTTCTTCTTCTGCTTTACGGATGGCCGTAGTGACTCCAAAGCAGAACCCAGATCCTTCGTCTATCTCTATGTTAACCATTTATAGCTGCTTGAAATTTTTCGGTCAGCCACTCTTTCTGTTCGGCAATGCTCATGTGGCTGTTGTCTAACAAGATAGCGTCATCCGCTTGTCGTAACGGACCGACTTCACGGGTTTGGTCTATACGGTCACGTTCTTCCACATTTTCCAGGATTTTTTCATAAGAGGCCTCTTGCCCTTTACTCCTCAATTCATCATAACGGCGCTGTGCACGTATGGCAGCCGAGGCGGTTACAAATATTTTCAGTTCGGCATCGGGGAAAACAACGGTTCCAATGTCCCTTCCGTCCATGACAATTCCTTTGGCCTTTCCCATTTCCTGTTGTTGTTTTACCAAAGCCTCACGTACAAAGCCCAAGGCGGCGATAGGGCTTACATGAGAAGAAACCTCCATGCTGCGGATGGCATCCTCTACATTTGTATCGTTCAGAAAAGTCATGGGACGTTGTGTTTCCGGATTCAACCGGAATGAAATATGTATATCGGGCATTGCTGTTTTTAACGCTTCGGTGTCGATACCTTTTTCCGAAAAGAACCCTTTCTGTAGACTATATAATGTAACAGCACGATACATGGCACCGCTATCAATATAGATATATCCTATTTCACGTGCCAAGTCTTTGGCCATAGTGCTTTTTCCACATGATGAATAACCGTCAATGGCAATAGTTATTTTCTTCATATATAATTAATGTATAGGTGACTATTAAAAACGCTTCAAAGATAGATAAAAGTTGGGTGTATGTCTATGAAATCGGATGAAAATAAAATGAATTAGCATATTTTTCATGTGAAAATACTTTTTATTTAAAAGATTTGTGTTACATTTGCCCTCAGTGAGAAACACTTAATTTTTAAAACACAATTTATGGAAGTTAAAAAATCGCCTAAAGCAGATCTCGAAGGTAAAAAGAGTACCTGGCTGCTTATCGGTTATGTGTTTATCCTTGCTCTCATGTTTGTAGCTTTCGAATGGACTGATCGCGACAAGCAAGTGACTACGGATACAGGTATAACTGATGTCGTATTTGAAGAAGAAATTATCCCTATTACGGAACAGGAACAAAAACAAGCTCCTCCTCCTCCCGAAGCTCCTAAGGTAGAAGAAGTGCTTCAGATCGTTGAAAACGATGCTAAAGTAGAAGAAACGACTATTCAGGCTTCAGAAGAAACCGGTCAGGCAGTAGAAGTTAAATACGTTCCGGTTGAAGTTGAAGAAGAAGAACCCGAAGAACAACAAATTTTCCAAGTAGTAGAAGAAATGCCTGAATTCCCTGGGGGTATGGCTGAATGTTTGAAATTCTTAGGTAAGAATATTAAATATCCCACTATTTCTCAGGAAAATGGTGTACAAGGTAAGGTTATCGTTCAGTTTGTCGTTAATAAGGACGGTTCTATCGTTGACCCGGTGGTTGTACGTAGTGTAGACCCCTACTTGGATAAGGAAGCACTCCGTGTAATCAAGACCATGCCGAAATGGAAACCTGGCAAACAGCGTGGTAAAGCTGTACGTGTGAAATATACAGTGCCTGTAACTTTCAAATTACAGTAATAAAAATACTTCAATATCTTAATTGAGAGGCTGCTTTGAGGCAGCCTCTTTTTCTAATAATCCCTTAATTAAAACAATCTTATGGCTTTTTCTGCAGAACAATTATTAGATAAGGTAAATACCTACCTTGCTACAATGCCCTATATGCGTGAACCGAAAGGGTTATATGCTCCTATAGAATATGTCCTTTCATTAGGTGGCAAACGTATACGTCCTGTCTTGATGTTGCTGTCTTATCAGCTTTATAAAGAAAATGTGGATGATATTTTATCACAGGCGGCAGGTATAGAAACTTATCATAATTATACATTGTTGCATGATGATTTGATGGATCGTGCGGATATGCGCAGAAATAAGCCTACAGTGCATAAGGTTTGGGATGAAAATACGGCTATTCTTTCAGGAGACGCCATGTTGGTATTGGCTTATCGGCTGATGAATAATTGTCCGGATAGCTATTTAAAGCAAGTAATGGATATTTTCAGTCAGACAGCTTTGGAAATTTGTGAGGGGCAGCAGTGGGATATGGAATTTGAGACACGTAGTGATGTTACCGTATCTGAATATATTGAGATGATTCGTTTGAAGACATCGGTACTTTTGTCTGCCGCTTTAAAAATTGGTGCGGTGTTAGGGGATGCTTCGGAAGAGGATGCACAAAAATTATACGATTTCGGTATTAAAATGGGATTAGCATTTCAATTACAGGATGATTTTCTGGATGTATATGGGAATCCGAAAGTATTTGGAAAGAATATTGGAGGGGATATCTTGTGTAATAAAAAAACGTTTATGCTGATTAATGCCTTAACTTTGGCCGACGGACATCAACGGAAAGAATTGGAAAAATGGATTTCATCTACTGATTTCTATCCGGAGGAAAAGATAAAGGCTGTGACAGAACTTTATGATAAGATTGGCATCGGCAGGATTTGTGAAGAGAAAATTAATGCTTATTATGCTGAAGGACTTTCTTTATTGGAAAGTATAGCTATGCCTTCCGGGAAAAAAGAAGAGTTGAAATCTTTTGTTTGTCATTTAATGAATAGGAAAGTGTGATATGATTGATACACATTCTCATTTGTTTGCCGAAGAATTTACGGAAGATTTGCCGGCGGTGATAGAACGTGCCAAGGCTGCTGGAGTTTCTAAAGTTCTCATGCCTAATATTGATGATACTACTATAGAGGCGATGCTGAGTGTTTGCACGGCATATCAGGGATATTGTTTTCCAATGATCGGATTTCATCCTACTTCTGTTGATGCAGATTCATTGTTCCGTATTCATGAAATGAAAAAAATATTCTCCGATGGGCATCCTTTTATTGCTATAGGGGAGGTGGGGATGGATTTGTATTGGGATAAAACCTATTTGAAAGAACAGCAGAAAGCATTGGATATACAGGTTCAGTGGGCATTAGAATATCATTTGCCTTTGGTGCTGCATTGTCGTGAAGCTTTTCCTGAGTTGTTTGAAGTGATGGAGCCTTACAAAACGACTGAGTTAAGTGGGGTCTTCCATAGTTTTACGGGAACTTTAGAAGAGGCTGAGAAGGTGTTGGAGTATTCGCGTTTTGTCTTTGGAATAAATGGAGTTGTTACATTCAAGAAGAGTAGTTTGCCCGAAATTTTGACGCATCTGCCTTTGGATAGAATTGTCCTTGAAACAGACTCTCCTTATTTGGCTCCAGTGCCTTTTAGGGGAAGACGGAACGAGTCTTCTTATATAAAGAATGTAGCGATGAAACTTGCCGAAATCTATGGTCTGGATTTTAAAGATGTGGATAGAATTACTGCCAATAATGCTTTAAAAGTGTTCAAAATGGCTGAATAAGTTTTTAAAGTTTATTAATTTTGATAGGTAATTTAAATATTGGCAGGGCTAATTCTACGTAAGACGAAAAAAAAGAATACATTTGTAGCTGAAATCGCTTGCAATTCCCGATTTTCTTTGTAATTTGCACCCGATTTAAAAAAAGATAGTATTGTGTAGCCCGAAATAAGGAGAGATGCTCGAGTGGTTGAAGAGGCACGCCTGGAAAGCGTGTAAACGCCAAAAGTGTTTCGCGGGTTCGAATCCCGCTCTCTCCGCTGTTGTTATGGAAAACGTAAAAGCAGGAAAACAATTAAAACAAATAAATAACAATTAATTAATT
>OIIB01000337.1_pt1 | contig 15007 bp, 8 predicted proteins | sample 1583171 | NCBI WGS metagenome assembly OIIB01 (sample SAMN02675049, study PRJEB24791) | human gut metagenome, SKBSTL061 | isolation source: stool | host: Homo sapiens | place: USA | reverse complement strand
AAGTGAGCTCATCCATTACGAACACACTGTCCACTTGGGGTACTTGATATTCATAACGAAAGCCCAGACCGTCGTCGAACACGCGGAAACGGAGGGTCAGCCGTGTATTCGCCGGATCTTTCAGGCGCACAGCCATCTCGTTATAATGGTTCCGGATAGATTTATTCTCCCCCCAAGGCTGGGTCCAAGTTTCATCCTTTGTGGTAAACTCAGTATTTTCTATCTGAAAATCTTTGGAGAGATTGAGCCCGTCACGACCTTCAAAGCCCATAGCAGAAGGAGTGATGAACGGTTTTCCTCCTACAGAAACTCCATAGGTCATCGCTCCTGCCTCATTCAGGTTGAATACTAATTTTATATTGCCATCCGGCGATGTTAATTCCGTGGGACGGGAACATCCGCAAAACACAACTAACAAAAATAATACATAGTAACTGTATGTCTTCATACTATTAAATTAGATTAATGATACAAATATAGAACAATTAAGTAAGGTATCACACTTATCGAAGGAGGAAAATTATTTTAAATGGGAAAAGATTACATATAATGAGAAGTATCAACAGAATAAAATAACAAACGCCGATAAAGCCCTTTTAAAGACTCTACCGGCGTAAGTTCACCTATTAAAAAAATCAGAATTCCAAGTCAGCCAACTGAGGATTATGATCGGAAAGCAAAGCTTCCGGTACTTCAGCCGGTATTTCACAACTCTTCACCAGAACTTGCGGAGTGACAAAGATGAAATCAATCTTTTCACAATCCTCAGCCGGGATACGGGCAAAATCATGAAAAGTATAATCAACGCCGGTCACACGGGCAGCCGTCTTATAAGCATCCTTCATCACAAACTCGTTGGTGGTGATTGTTTCGTATGCATCGCTCGCATCGGTCACATTAAAGTCGCCCGTAACCACTGCGGGACGTTCGCCTACGATCTCTTTTATCTTACGGATAATGAGCAATGCGCTTTGACGGCGGGCCTCTTCACCCACATGGTCAAAATGAGTATTGACAGCCATGAATATCTTTCCGGTGGCCTTGTCTTTAAATTTCGCCCACGTGGCGATACGGACACAAACCGCATCCCATCCCATCATTCCTACGCTATCGGGATTTTCGGCCAACCAGAAAGTATTGGAGTCCAACACCTCATATTTGTCCTTACGATAGAATAGCGGCGCATATTCACCTGCTGTCTTCCCGTCATCACGTCCCACACCGATACCATCGTATTCGGGCAAGCCTGCGCGAAGATCCTGAAACTGGCTATGCAAGACTTCCTGCATACCGACAATATCCAGCTCATGGTCCTTAATAAACTGGCACACACGGTCTTTCCGATATTGCCAATTGTTCAAACTGTCCTGCGGATTGTCGTAACGGATATTGAAAGTAGCCCAACGAACGTCGGTCTTCTTCTCTTCCGCACAGCCGCCCAATAACAGGACGGCTGCCAATAAAAATAGAATTTGCTTCATTTTGTTTCTTTTTATGTTCCCTAGGATACAAAGATAGCAATTTCTATCGGAAATTATTCGGAGTATGCCACTGACCTTTATCATTCATCGTATCGGCCACATCCCACCATACACGGCTACCCTGGTTCACATTGCCCGGTTTATTGGGGTTACGGGACTCGCTGTTAGGATAGTTGATGCGTTTGATAAGCTTGCCGGACGCCACTTCTCCATTGGAATTGTTTCCATTAACCGGAGCCAGCAGATAACGCGGATAGTCGGTACGACGCACTTCTGCCCATCCTTCATTTCCATTCGGGAAAACGGCAATCCACTTCTGAGTAATAATCTGTTCCAACTGTTCTTCCTTGCTACTACCGGCAAATGCTTTTACGCCATCCAGATGACTGATGTATTCATTGGCCTTGTCCGCATCAATTTCATAATAATCCATAGATGCCTTGATACCTTTCAAATAAAGGGCTTCGGCTGTTTCATCCACCAATGACGGCCAGCGCAATGCTGCTTCCGCTTTCAGGAACAAACTTTCAGAATACCCCATCCAGACTATTTCACGGGCCAGATTCCACCAATAATCCTTGTTCATGGCATCAGATGACAGAATACAACGGTTGGCAGAGTATCTGTTCAGATAAGAGCCACCTACATTGGTTTCTCCATTCATCACCCCGTTGAAATCTCTCTTCAGATTCTCTGTGGGAAGCGGACTGGTAGTCAACGAATCAAACGGAGTAGGACGGAACCATAAAACTTCACAACGAGGGTCGAGATAACAGTTCTCAGAACTCTCATTGAAAGTAACGGCATCGGCTGCCGCCGCACCTTCTTTCAAGGCCTGATTCTTATAAGCCCGTTCCATTTCTTTCGACAATACAGCATTGCCGGTCCAACTGAACAACAACGCGTAGATATTTTCATTACCGCCGGCGATATACTGACGTTTCGGAGTCTGCTTCATATTGTCATCCTGGCTTTGCATCAGACCAGCCGGATCTGTCAAAGCTGCTTTTGCCTGAGTCTGGGCCAATTCCGGATTTACATTGGATACACGCAAAGCAAGGCGCAAACGCAGTGTGTTGGCAAAACGACGCCATTTGTCCACATCACCCCCATAACATTTGTCATTGTCACCTAAATCATACTGACTGACAGCAGGAAGATTTTCCTGATGCAACTCTGTTATTGCCTGATCCAACAACTGGAAAAGGATATTATAAACTTCCTTTTGAGGTGTATAGGTCACATTTTCTTCCGGTGGCATGGCTCCCTTCACATAGTAGGCTACAGGAATATCTCCGTAAGTGTCCGTCTGCATGGACAACAAGAAAACATAATAAATGCGGGTAATATAGAATGCCGTATGATAATAATCCTTATTACAGAAATAGAATGTCTTGACCAACTGGCTGTATTCCGAAGTGCTGCGGTCATCATAGAAATGCTTCCAGCGGCTGGCCGACCATCCATCCGTATAAGAATAGGTAGGCGCCTGATTCACAAAGCCGCTGACATTGTTTCCCCAATAACCGGCATAGATATCATGAGTCAGATTGGTCGTTGTCTGATAATCATTGTAAAGACCTTCGTAGGTGAAATTGGCAAAAATACTTCCGATAGCACCTTCCATCCCTTTCAAACTTGCCATGGCATGTTCCGTCAAAGTATAATCAATATCTATACCGTCGGCCGATACATTCTCCACAGTCGGGTCGTAAATCGGTGCGTAAGGATTTGTATTCAATTCCTCAAAATCATGGCATCCGGCCAGAGCCAGCAATGAGCATAAGGCTACGGATTTATATAATTTGATTTTCATAATCAGTTTTTCCTTTTAATTAATTAGAAACCTAAGTTGATAGAAATACCGAAAGTACGTGTAAACGGCAACGATGCATAGTCAATGGCTTGTGAGAACATCGTAGTGTCATAGCCACCTTCGGGGCTTGTACCCGGTGTGTGCTTCATCAGATAGCACAAGTTACGTGCAACAAATGAAACATTCAGCGAGTTGACAGGAGTCTTCTTCAGCATAGATGAAGGGAATGAATAGCCGATTGACAATTCTTTCAGTTTAATGAATGAAGCATCGTAGATGAAATCCTCAGCCTGCAATGCACCATAGTATTCTGAAGCGGACACCTGTTTTGTATTCACCTCGCCTGACTCTGTCACACCGGGAAATACCATCATATAGTTGTTTTCCTCACCACGGTTCAAGGTACGTTTAGCCAAACCGTTTCCGGTAGCCAGCATCTCGGAATAAGAGAAGATATCACCACCGAATTTCATATCAAACAGTGCGGACAGTGTAATCCCCTTATAAGTAAAGGTAGGAGATACAGACATGGTCAGCTTTGGCTGGATATTACCGATAGGTTTGTTCACATATTCGGACTCATTGGTCACAGTCATGGGCAACCCATTTTCATTTACGATAATATCACCGTTTTCATTGCGCTTATAAAGCGATGTAGCATAAATCTCGCCTAATTTGTGTCCGGCGCGTGTACCTACTTTTACAGGGAAGTTTCCGTCACCGTTAAAGAACATATAGTTCACATTTTCTTCCGGAGCCAGTTCTTTCACCTTCGATACGTTGTGAGCCATATTCACATTCAAATCAAAAGCGAAATCCTTTGTTTCTACCAGAGTGGAATACAACATAAATTCTACACCTTGATTGGTTACCATACCTGCGTTTACCCATTGGCCACCACTCCAGGGAGCTGCTGCGGGTACTTTCATAATCTGGTTCTTTGTCTTGCTGTAATAATAAGTAAAATCAAATCCCAGGCGATTGTTCAAGAACTTCATATCCAGACCCGCTTCGTAAGAAGTCGCGATTTCAGGCTTCAACTGGTCGTTCATCTTCACATTGTCTTTGGTCGGGGTCAATACACCATTATCGAATTTGAAAGAGTAGGTGTTGTATAACTGATAAGGGCTTGTATCCTTACCTACCTGTGCGGCAGACAGACGTGCCTTGGCAAATGTCACCCAGCTTGGCAACGGTTTGTCGATAGAGCGCAAGAAGTCCGACACTACGAAACTGAGGTTGGCAGACGGATAGAAGAAAGAATTGTTACCTGACGGAAGAGTGGATGACCAGTCGTTACGGGCTGTCAAATCCAAAGACAGATATTCCTTCCACGCCATCTGTACAGAGCCGAACACCGAGTTCATGGCACGCTTGTAGCCATCCTCACTACCGGTTCTCAACAAATTGGCCGCATTCAGCATCCAGTTACCTTTGTCCACCATATTACCTACGCCCACGCCCAAAGTTTCCGAACGCTGGTACATAAAGTTACCACCGACATTGAAGCCCAGACGGAAGTTATCAGTCAACTGACGGTCACCCATCAAAATGACTTCAGCATTTGACTCGAAGAAGTTTTCTTCACTACGATCCATTGAATCATTCGTAATCATGGAAGTATTGGCTTCTCCATTGATACCATCACCCGCATTGGTGCTTTGCACTCTGGTGCGGTAGTAGTCAAAAGCGTATTTGGCAGACAGATGCAGCCAATCTGTGAAATTGATTTTCATGCTATAATATCCGAAAGCACGCCAGCGTTCATCTGAATTCTGACGCTGATGCAATACATAATAAGGATTACGGATACTGGCAGTAGGCCCTGTCCAATTCACATGCGCATGAGTTTCATCAGAATATTGTTTCAAGTCATCCAGACGGACGTTGTTAGGGATTCTCATCAACTGGGAAATAGCACCGTAATCACCATACAGTGGACGGTTATCGGCTTTTGTACGTGAAAGAGAAATCTTTCCGTCCATAGACACCCATTTGTTCAATTCCGTTCCTGCATTCAGGTCGGCATTCACACGGCTCAAACTTTCAGTGGGGAATACACCATCATTATCTGAGTATCCGAAAGAAGTACGGAAATGTGATTTCTCTGTACCGTTGCTGATAGATACGTTATGCGTATGCGAGAAACCGGTATCAAAATAATCTTTCAACTTATCCCCATAGTTAGAGTAAGCGTAAGTTTCTCCGTTCCAAGCCTCTTTCATGCTTCCATCCAATACCGGGCCCCAGCTTCCGCTATCCGTTTTGTCATACACCGCAGTCTTGGCATCTTTTGTATCAATATGTCCTTGTCCGTAACGGCGTTGCATATCCAATGTCTCGCCGATAGCTGTCCAAGTGAAGTTACCACTATAACGGATTCCGAAACCATCTTTCTTACTGCCTTTCTTTGTCGTAATCAAGATAACGCCATTACCTGCACGCGAACCGTAAAGAGCAGCCGCATTCGGACCTTTCAATACCGAAATGCTCTCGATGTCATCCGGATTAATGTCCATGGAAGCGCTACCACGGTCCACACCACCATAACGAGATGCGTCGGATGTAGTGTTGTCGCTGAAAGGAACGCCATCCACAATCCATAACGGCTGGTTGTTATCGGTAAGAGAAGAGTTACCACGAATGGTGATCTTCGTAGAGCCCCCCAGACCGGTAGCCGAGGTATTCATCTGAAGGCCTGCCACTTTACCCTGCAAGGCACTGGTCACAGACGGGTCACCTGTCTTGTTCAGTTCATCGCTCTTCAGTTCCTGAACTGCATAACCCAACATCTTCTTCTCACGTTTGATCCCCAAAGCGGTTACCACCACTTCGCCAATCTGCTGTGTATCTTCCTGCATGGTTACATTCAGTACATTCTTGCCATCGGGCTTCAATGTTTCCGAACGGTAACCAATGTATGAGAACACAACCTCGCCATTTCCGGGAACCGACAAAGAATAGTTACCTTCAAAGTCAGTAATCGTACCGGCTGTAGGGTTTCCTTTCACTTGTACGTTTACACCAATCAAGGCCTCTCCTGTCGCATCAACCACTGTTCCGGTCACTGTATGTTCCTGTCCTGTCTGTTGAGGTGTCTGAGGCTCTCCGGATGCTGAAAGATAGACAATGTTATCCTCTATCTTATACGTAATTCCTTTGCCTTGCAAAGCTGCATCAAGTACAGACTGCAATGAACCGTTCTTTACATCAATGGCATTCACCGGCGTTTCAGCCAGTTTGTCATCATAGAAAAACTGATAGTTAGACTGTGATTTAATGTTCTTGATCACTGCTCCAAGCGTTGTCTTGGGAGTTGAAAGAACGATTTGCGCGCGGGTCCATTGTATGGGTGCAGCCACAAACAAAAGAATCAAAAGCGCCCTGAGTAATTTGGGCTTTCTCATTAATTGATTGCCTTTCATAATTTATAAATTCGTTAACACTGACTTGTTTTTCTCCAGTGAAGGGGTTCTCATTCCCCTTTCGAGAATAAAAACAGGCAGCTAAAAGAAAACACTTACTCAATCTTGTTCTTTTTTCTAAATTTTCCAGAAAAAAGCAGAGGAAAGGCAAAAGTAGTGATATCATCGGACTTTGACGTATAGAAGAAATACTTAAAAAGAAAAAGGGGATGTACTCTTGCAATGCTGCCAAAAGAGAACATCCCCCTCCAACCTCTCTTTACAAGAGAGAAATGCATGGTGAAACTTTTATTTCATTGTTTCGTCTTTTGAAAATGAATAAGGCAAATCACTTTCTTGTGTTCCACGTTGCATATTCGGACGGTCGGTCATCTTGAAATCGATAACACCACCTTGTAACAATTCATTGTGTTTCAAATAATTCTTGGTATAAACAGTACCGTTTACACGCATTTCATCTACATATCGGTTGGTATCGCTATTATCCGGTGCGGTTATTACCAAGTTCTTTCCGTTTTCAAAATGCAGTGTCGCTTTCTTGAACAACGGAGCACCCAGAATATATTCATCTGTACCGGGACATACCGGATAGAATCCTAATGCAGAGAATACATACCATGCCGAAGTCTGTCCATTATCCTCGTCACCGCAATATCCGTCAGGTCCGGCTGTATACATACGGTTCATCACCTCACGCAACCAATATTGCGCTTTCCAAGGCTGGCCTGCATAGTCATACAGATAAATCATGTGCTGGATGGGCTGGTTTCCATGTGCATAGTTACCCATGTTCATGACTGTCATTTCACGAATCTCATGAATTACCTGTCCGTAATAGCTATCATCAAAGATGGGGGGAACCGAAAAGACAGAATCAAGCATGGTAACGAACATTTCCTTACCTCCCATCAAGTCAATCAAGCCTTGGGGATCATGGAATACAGACCAAGAATAGTGCCAGCTGTTTCCTTCCGTAAAGTCACCTCCCCACTTCAACGGTGAGAATTTAGGAGCGAATTTGCCGTCCTTCTGCTTGCCGCGCATCAGCTTGCTTTCCGAATCAAACAGGTTCTTATAGTTCATGGCACGTTTGGCAAAAAGTGCGATTTCCTTCTTCGGACGCTTCAACTCTTTCGCCAGCTGATAAATACACCAGTCATCGTATGCATATTCCAATGTACGGGCTGCATTCTCATGAATCTTCACATCACAAGGCACATAGCCCAGCTTGTTATAATATTCATATCCCAGACGTCCGGTAGAAGAAACTTCAGGATGTACGGCTTCCGTTCCATGAATCAGTCCTTTGTATAATGTTTCCACATCTTCCACACGTACTCCTTTCAGATAAGCATCGACCAAGATAGAAGCTGAATTATTGCCGACCATGCAACCACGATGACCGGGGCTGGCCCATTCGGGGAAGAAACCGCTTTCCTTATAAGTATTAACCAAACCTTCCTGTATTTCCTTATTTACCGAAGGATACATCAGGTTCAAGAAAGGGAACAAGCAACGGAATGTATCCCAGAAACCTGTATCCGTATACATATATCCCGGCAGCGTTTCGCCATTGTAAGGACTGTAATGAACAGGTTGTCCGTTGGCATCCAGTTCATAGAATTTACGCGGAAACAACAAGGAACGGTACAAGCAGGAATAGAAAGTGCGGTATTGATCCAATGTTCCACCTTCCACCTCTACTTTACCTAAGGCCTCATTCCAAGCCTCTTTACCTTTCTGTACCAATACTTCAAAACTGTCACCACCCAATTCCTTCAGGTTCCGAATTGCTTGTTCAGGACTGATGAATGAAGAGGCCACACGGGCATGAACTACTTCACCTTTCTTTGTCTTGAAACCGATAACGGCTCCGGTATGGAAATCAGTCTGCTCCAGTTTACCTTCTTTCAAGGTTACAGGAACACTGCCATCCGGTTTTTCAGGCTGTACATCATTAGAGAACGTAGCCTCATAAGTAAACGGCTTATCAAACTCAATAACGAAATAATTCTTGAAGTTGGCAGGAACACCACCACTGTTACGGGTAGTATAGCCCACGATTTTGTTTTCTCCGGGAATCACCTTGACAGACGAACCACGATCAAAAGCATCCACCACTACATATGAATCATTCTCAGGAAAAGTGAAACGGAACATTACGGCACGCTCTGTAGGAACCATTTCGGTTACGACATCATGTTCTGCCAAATAAACCTTATAATAATAAGGTTTTGCAATTTCAGCTTTATGAGAGAACCAACTTGCACGCTTGTCCTCCTCAAATTCCGGTTTTCCAGTTACGGGCATGATGGAAAATTGACCATAGTCATTAATCCACGGACTGGGCTGATGGGTTTGTTTGAAACCACGGATTTTATTAGCCGTATAAACATACTGCCATCCGTCCCCCATCTTTCCTGTCTGGGGAGTCCAGAAATTCATACCCCATGGACGGGATATGGCAGGATAAGTATTTCCTGTAGAGAGTTCAAAGGAAGACTGTGTACCTACCAACGGACTCACATAGTCTGCATAATCCTTTGCCTGTACAAACAGCGTGACACACAGCGCTACAACTGATAGAAATAGTTTTTTCATGATATTGCTATTTGGGTTAAGTTATACTTTTAATTCTTCACCTGTTTTCCCCATTCCGTCGGTACGGGACTCATGGTAATCTCCATCGTTCCTCCACGTACCAGATCATCATGGGTAAAGAAAGGAACATCCAGCGGTTTTCCGTTCAACAAAACCGACTCAATATACTTATTGGTCTTCGAATTATTGTGGGTACGGATAACGAAAGTCTTGCGGTCGGGCAGATTAATCGTCACCTCCTCAAACAACGGACGTCCGATAGAATAAACCGGCTTGCCGGGACATACCTGATAGAAGCCCATGGAATTCAAAATATACCAGGCAGACATCTGACCGCAATCTTCATTACCCGACAAGCCGTCAGGAGCATTGAAATACTGGTTATACAGCACACTGTCAACCAATTCCTGAGTACGCCATGGACGGTTTACATAGTTATACATATGAGTAATGTGATGACTAGGCTCATTGCCATGCGCATACTGGCCTATCAGTCCTGTGATATCAGCAGAGGTAGCCTCCCCTTCCAACTGGGAAGAAACCGTAAACAAGGAGTCCAGCTTTCCTACGAAAGCATCCTCCCCACCCATCAAATTCACCAGTCCCGGGATATCATGCGGAACAAACCAAGTCCACTGCCATGCAGTTCCTTCACAATAATCATCATTACGGTGATTGGAAGAACGGGGATTGAACGGGGTACGCCATTCACCTTTACTATCCAATCCGCGCATGAAACGGGTGGCAGGATCAAAATAAAATTCGTAAGCATCTGCAAAACGGGCATACTTCTCCTTGGTTTCAGTATCTCCCAAGCTGTCTGCCAGCACGGAGATACACCAGTCATCATACGCATACTCCAATGCTTTCGCCACCGATTCATTCTCACGGTCACATGGAATATAGCCAAGAGTATTCTTATAATAACGTGCTTTGGGCATAACATATGGAATCAGCCAATCGGGAGCTACAATACCGGTAGTGTCATATTCCGCTGCACGCAGACATGCCTTGTAAGCTTCCTGCACATCAAAATCGCGGTATCCCTTCACATAAGAATCGGTTACCAACGAAGCCGCATGATATCCCACCATAGTCCCGGTATAATTGGACACACAGTCCCATTTCGGAAAGATACCACCTTCCTGATGCTTCTTTATCAATGAACGGATAAACTCCGTATTCAACTGAGGATCGACAATAGTCAGTAACGGATGTAACGCACGGAAAGTATCCCACAAAGAGAAAATGGTATAAACCGGATGTTTCATGTCGGTGGTATGCACTTTCAAATCCATTCCCAAGTAACGCCCGTCTACATCTGTAAACAGATTGGGACTTAGGAAAGCATGATACATAGCCGTATAGAAAATGGCACGCTGGTCTTCATCATTAGTTTTGACTGCAATCTTTGACAAGCATTCATTCCATTTCTTCTTAGCATCGGCACGCACTCCATCAAAATTCCAACCGGGCATCTCAGCCTGGAGGTTCTTATAAGCACCTTCCGCATCAACAGAAGAGATAGAGAACTTAGCCAGCACTTGTTCGTCTTTCGCCGTTTCAAAATGCAAAAGCATTTTACATACAGGAATCTGTTTGTCATTTTCCTGAACAGTATCCGTGTACAAGGTATACGTAAAGGGTTTGGAAAATACGGCATAAAAATAAAGATCCTGCCGGTATGCCCAATAGGCACTGCGTTTGCGCCCCCGCAACACAGTATCATTCACAGCCTCCACTTCCATGACCTGATTGATTTGTTGCTGAATATTATAGTCCATATCCAAGATAAATCCAGACTCCTTACTTTCCGGAAAAGTATACCGATGCATTGCCGCACGCTCTGTCGAAGTCAGTTCGGCTTTTACCCCGTATGTATCCAGAAAAACAGAATAATATCCCGGTTCGGCATATTCCTTTTCATGAGAAAAAGCCGATGCGAAAGGACGCTTCTGGCTTTCTGTTCCCAAGAAATCAGTACGCTGCACACCTACAGTCGGCATCAACAGGAAATCTCCGAAATCCGCACACCCTGTACCACTAAGACGTGTATGGGCAAAGCCATTGATCGTAGTATCTTCATAATAATATCCGGAACAAGAATCCCAACCGTCAATACGAGTATCTGGTCCCGGCTGTATCATGCCATGGGGAACCATAGCACCCGGATGGGTATGTCCATGGCCTCCTGTACCAATAAAAGGATTGACATAATGGGTGTAATCATTCATTTCATTGCCCTCAGAATCACATGCAGTGAAACACAATAACCCTAGAAGACAGCCGCTTAAGAGCATGTTGATTTTCATAGATCTTTATTTAAAAATTATTTTGTTTCCGATGAGATAAATATATTGTTATCATCTACTTTCTTATAATTGAAAGGAATAGAGTTACGCAAAGAATTCAGCACAGACTCTATATTATCTTTCTTTTTCAGTACACCTGAATAAGTATTAGTACTGTCTACATCCGGTGAAAGGATTATCTTCACTCCATAGAACCGTTCCAATGCTGCCGCAATCTGGAAAATAGATGACTTTTCAAATGGAATCAAGTCATTATGCCAGACTATCTCCATCTTGGGATCGACCTGTTTTACTTGCATCCGCCCTGTTACCCTGTTTAAAACGGCTTTTTGTCCCGGCAGCAAAGTAATTCTTCCTTTGTCCGATTTATCTTTTACCTCAACTTCACCCTCTATCAAGGTTGTTTCCGCAAAACTGTTATCCGGACGACATTTTATATTGAAAGAGGTTCCCAAGACCCTGACATCCATTGCCTGACTTTTTACCGTAAAAGGTTTCTCATGATTACGTGCCACTTCAAAATAAGCCTCCCCATCCAGATATACATGACGTTCTTTTCCTTCAAAAGCACGCGGATATTTTAAAACAGACGACTGGTTCAACCATACTTTTGTCCCGTCAGGCAACAACATCTCACGCACTTGTCCATGAGCAGCCGATGCTACCACCAATTCCTCCGCTTTATTCCGGAACCAATAGGCCAATCCCGCAGCCAGCACCATCACACCCACTATAGCAGCTGCATAACGCAACACACTTCTAAGCTTGAACACCTCTTGTTTCTTCTGATTTTCCTGTTCCAATCTTCTACCCAACCTGCGCTCTGCCCTCACTACCAAATTTTCCTCCTCAAAGGGGAATTTACCTAACTGATAAATCTCCTCCATACGGAACAGCTCTCCGGCATTCTCATCAGATTCTTTCATCCATTCATTGATAAGAACAAAATCCTCCTCCGAGCATCGGTTTTCCAAATACCTGATAATAATATCTTCGTTAAGTTTACTCATCTTTTTCCCTATTCATATAGTAAACAATTCAACTTGTAAAAACACTTAGCAGTTTTGCTGAAAATATAATCAATGACAATAATAAATGGCTGAGACGTTCGCGCAAAAATTTCAAGGCCTTATACATATGTGCCTCTACGGTACGTAAAGAAATGCCAAGAGTATCAGCGATTTCCTTGTTTTTCATATCATGAAGATAGCTCAGTTTAAACACCTCCTTACATTTATCCGGCAATTCATTAATCGCTCCAAAAATTTCCTGACGCAATTCCTGATTCTCTATCTTTTTAATAACTTCAGCATGATCCGGCTGGTAATATTGCAATTTTCGTTCATAGATTTCTATCATTGCCGCACTGTAGTTGTTCTCTATAACCTGATGCTTCAATAAATTTATAGCCTTGGTATATACAGAACGATAAAGGAAAGCTAAAATCTGCTCTCCTATGACGACTGAATCTCTCCGCCTCCACAACTCCACAAAAACATCCTGCACTACATCTTCGGCTTCTTCGGTACCGACCAGCCGTGTCGCATAAAACAACAGCTTAGGATAGCATTGACGAAAGACGGCCTTATAGGTGTCATCAAGTTCCTCGTTCATATTATATAATTCACCTTTGTATGAGGAGGGAGCCAATGTTCCAAATAACGATCCAATCATCCACTGTAGAGGCAAAAAGCTTCCGCTCATCATACAATTTTCAGGCAGATTCAAACCGCCTCTACAGCAAAACGATAACAAATATTACTTTTAACTCACCTCCTGTACAATTACAATTCTTAATAAGTTGAACCAATTATTATCTATCTATACCAAATATTTCCCGGTTCCGGACCCATTTCAAATTCTACAGTAGCACCGTCCATTATTTGCCGGTGTGTGATATAGCTCTTATCGTATGGTTGCCCATTTACTTTCACCGACTGGATATAGATATTTTCACGACTTACTCCAGGGGCCAGTACTGTGAACGTTTTTCCATTATCCAGATGCATCTGTATCTCGGGGAACAACGGCGTACCAATCTCATATTCACCACTTACCGGATTGACAGGATAAAATCCCATAGCACTGAATACATACCAGGCAGACATCTGTCCACAATCCTCATTTCCACACAGTCCGGCAGGTGCATTGAAATAAAGGTCATGCATGACCTGCGCCGCATACTTCTGAGTTTTCCAAGGCTGACGTACCTTATTATACAAATAAATCACATGATGGCTAGGCTCATTACCATGAGCATACTGGCCAATCATACCAGTACTGAAAAGAGGCAAATCTGCATTACCAGCCGGGATATAAGTAAACATACTATCCAACTTTTCCGTAAAACGATCCTTACCACCAGTCAAGGCAATTAGCCCCTTAATATCCTGCTGTACAGACCAAAAGTACTGCCAACCGTTACTTTCACAAATATGGGCAGTGTAGTCATCCGGGCTGAAATTAGGTTGGAATACTCCTTTATCATCTATCGGCTGCATGAAGCTTGACGCCGGATTGAACACATTGCGATAATTCTGAGAACGCTTGTAGAATTCGTCCGCTAATTGAGTCCTCCCCATCTTCCGGGCCATTTCGGCTATGCAATAATCATCAAAAGCATATTCTAATGTTTTGGAAAGCGACCAATTTTCCGCATTATATTCATCCTTTATATTATAAGGTATATATCCTAATTTTTTATACAGACCAATGCCGCGATAATCATCCAAGTTAGCAGTAGCCACACAAGCCTCCAATGCCTTCTCTGCATCAAAATCACCAATACCTTTCAAATAAGCATCGACAATAACAGGTACAGCGTGGTAGCCAATCATCATATCCGTTTCACTTCCCCAAAAATTCCATACCGGCAAACGTCCGTTCTGTTCATAAAAAGCAATGAATGATTTCACCATATCATTGACACGCTGAGGTTCCGTATAAGTAAATAACGGATGTGCGGCACGATAAGTATCCCACAATGAAAAGGTTCCATAATTCACCCAACCATCCGTCTGATGAATTTTCTTATCGGGACCATAATAAGACCCGTCCACATCACTGTAAATAGTCGGGGCAATCATAGTATGATACAATGCTGTATAGAAATTGACCTTATCGTCCTTGTTGTCACCTGTTATTTCTATTTTTCCTAGCTGGCGGTTCCAATTATCTTTAGTTTCAGCCAAATATTTATCGAAATCATTGTGAGGTGCTTCAGCCGCCATGTTTTTAGCAGCACCTTCCATGCTTACTCCCGAAAGAGCAGTACTCAGAACAATCTGCTCTCCTTTTTCCGTATCAAAATTAAAGCGGGCGATATAAGCCGTACCTACACGTTTACCTTTCAAAGTAATGGCAGTAGTATCC
>OIIB01000332.1_pt1 | contig 15141 bp, 10 predicted proteins | sample 1583171 | NCBI WGS metagenome assembly OIIB01 (sample SAMN02675049, study PRJEB24791) | human gut metagenome, SKBSTL061 | isolation source: stool | host: Homo sapiens | place: USA | reverse complement strand
TTCTCTTGGGGGTGTAAGGGGGATATTCTCTTTCGAGAAAGAGAATATCCCCCTTATCCGCGTCCCCCACACGGTGTGGGGAAAACCCGCAGCGCTTTTGCGCTGCCATTTTATCCCGCGAGGGAAAAGATAAGAAAAGGGCATCTTTCGCCCTTTTCTTTTTTTGTCCATTGCTATAATGGACTTCCATTGAGGGAGGTGTGCCATGGTCATCTACATAGAAAACGTCTTCGCGTTTAACGTTCTCGTCGACTATCTGTTGTTGTTCGGCGCGGCGAGAGTCGCAGGGCGGACAGTCGCGCGGAGAAGACTTTTGCTCGGCGCGGCGGTCGGCGGTATTTATGCGGCAGTGCAGCTCTTTTTGCCGAAAAGCGTCGTTTTGTTGCTGCTTGGGCTCACTTTGATGGGCGCGGCGGCGTATCGCGGCAGTGGGCGGGCGGTCAAGCTGACGCTGCTGTTTTTCCTTGCCTCGTGCGGCCTCGCTGGCGTGGTGATGCTCTTAGGGCAGAGTCTGGGGTCGATGGCGCGCCTTGCGCGCGGCGTGGTGACAGCAGACCTGCCGTGGGGCGTCTTCCTGATCGCGGCGGGGACGTCGTATTTGCTGCTTTCCGTCGTGTTCCGCTGCGGCGCGGCGCGGACAGGGAGCGAGACGGCGGATGTGGTCATCGCCTATCGAGGAAAAACGGCCCGCGTGCGGCTGCTGCGCGACACGGGCAACACGCTCTGTGACCCTGTGACGGGCCTCGGCGTGCCGGTCATCGACCGTCACGCACTGGGAGACCTCATCAGCGAAGAAGAGACCGCGACGCTGCCGCATATTGCGTATTGCAGCGTGGGCAATGCGGATGGAACGCTGCCGCTGCTGCGCTGTGAAGCAATAACGGTTGACGAAATCAAACTCGGCTCGCGTGCCGTTGCCCTGGCGGAGCACCCGCTCGGCGACGGCGGTGCATATGCGGGACTGTGGTGCGAAGGATGCGAAAAGGGGGAGAAGCATGGAGAGCTTGCTCAAAACGCTGTGGCGTAGACTGCGCTTTTATCTCATCGACTGGGGGCTCATCGCGCGGCGGGGAATTTTCTACATCGGCGGCAGCGATACGCTCCCGCCGCCGCTCGAGCGGGAGAAGGAAGCTGAGCTCATCGCGCGCATGGATGAAGGCGACGAGAGCGTGCGCGGCACGCTCATTGAGCACAACCTGCGGCTTGTCGCCTACATCGCGCGCCGGTTTGAAAATACCGGCATCAACATCGAAGACCTCATCTCCATCGGTACGATCGGGCTCATCAAGGCAGTGAACACGTACCGCAGCGACAAGAACATCAAGCTCGCGACCTACGCCTCGCGCTGCATTGAAAATGAGATCCTCATGCACCTGCGCAAGACCGCGCCGCAGAAGTCCGAGGTCAGCTTTGACGAGCCGCTCAACACCGACTGGGACGGAAACGAGCTGCTGCTCTCCGACATTCTCGGCACCGACGAGGACCTTGTCTTGAAGCCCATTGAGGACGATGTCGACCGCCAACTCCTGATGGACGCGGTCGACAAGCTGACCGCGAGGGAGAGAACAATCATCACGCTGCGCTTTGGCCTCGGTGGACGGGAGGAAAAGACGCAGAAGGAGGTCGCCGACCTGATGGGCATTTCGCAGAGCTATATCTCGCGCCTTGAGAAGCGGATCATCGTGCGGCTGAAGAAGGAAATCCTCAAAATGAGTTGACAAGCGGCGCAAAAAACGGTATGATTCAGCGTGACAAATGCGAAGAAGAGGAGCAGTATCCGCATCTGAAAGCGAAGAGAGGGGGCGGCCGGTGTAAGCCCTTGTGCAGGATGTGGGGAAGTCGCCTTGGAGCTGCCGCGCTGAAAAGAGAGTAAGCCGGACGGGAACTCCCGTTACAGAGGCATGAGTGTCCGCACAATGCGGGAATCCAGGTGGTACCACGGTCATTGATCGCCCTGAGCAGTCAAAGCTGCTCAGGGCGTTTTTTAATGAAAGGAAGCGAATATGGGCATACAGTTTGAGACCGACTACAATATGGAAACGCTGACGGCCATGGCTAAGGGCCTGCGCAAAACCGTGCGCAGAAAGCGCAGCCGCCGCGTACACATTTTTGCGGCAGTTGTGCTGGTTCTCGGTATCCTGACGATTCTTGCCACAGTTGCAGGCGGTGAACCGCTCGGTGCGAGCGGCGTCGTGACGCTGCTTGCGCTGCTGGTGGTCATTCTGGCGACCGTTTTCGAGGACAGGCTCAACGCCTGGTTTGCGAGAAAGCGCCTGCTGCCGGGCACGGAGCACGCCGCTGCCACGTTTGAAGAGGACGGCTACGTTTCGGCAACGGGTGTGACGGAAAGCCGGTTTTCCTATGCCCAGATCGTGGCCGTCGCCGAGACGGCGCGCTACTTTGTCTTTGCCCTGTCCTCGCACCATACGCAGGCGTATGACAAGAGAACTATCCGCGGCGGGAGCGTTGAAGACTTCCGCGCGTTTATTGCCGAAAAGACGGGAAAGCTCGTCGAAAATATCAAATAAGAGCAATATTGTTCAAAAGATAGGAGAAAACCAATGAAAGAATTACCCAAGATCTATGAGCCGCAGCAGGTCGAAGGCCGCATCTATCAGATGTGGATGGACCACGACTGCTTCAAGGCCGAGCCCGACCCGGACAAAAAGCCGTTTTCCATCGTCATGCCGCCGCCGAACGTCACCGGCCAGCTGCACATGGGCCATGCAATGGACTCGACGCTGCAGGACATCCTGACGCGCTTTAAGCGCATGCAGGGCTACTCCGCCCTGTGGCTCCCCGGCACTGACCACGCGGGTATCGCCACGCAGATCAAGGTCGAAGAGGAGCTGCGCACCAAGGAGGGCCTGACGCGCTACGACCTCGGCCGCGAGAAGTTTTTACAGCGCGTGTGGCAGTGGAAGGAAAAGTACGGCAACCGCATCGTCGAGCAGCAGAAGAAGATGGGCGCGAGCTGTGACTGGTCCCGCTCCCGCTTCACGATGGACGAGGGCTGCTCCAAGGCCGTGCGCGAGACGTTCTGCGAGCTCTACGATAAGGGCCTGATCTACAAGGGCAGCCGCATCATCAACTGGTGCCCGCACTGCCTGACGGCGCTCTCCGACGCGGAGGTCGAGTATGTCGACAAGCCGGGCCACCTCTGGTATATCCGCTACCCGCTCTCCGACGGCAGCGGCGATATCGTCGTCGCCACCACCCGTCCTGAGACGATGATGGGCGATACGGGCGTTGCGGTCAACCCTGAGGACGAGAAGTTCAAGCACCTGATCGGCAAGACCTGCATCCTGCCCATTATGAACCGCGAAATTCCCATCGTGGGCGACGAATACTGCGAGATCGGCTTCGGCACGGGCGCTGTTAAGATGACCCCTGCACACGACCCCAACGACTTTGAGGTCGGCCTTCGCCACAACCTCGAGGTCATCCGCGTCATCGCCGACGACGGTACGATCAACGAAAACGGCGGCAAGTACAACGGCATGGACCGCTATGAGTGCCGCAAGGCCATCGTCAAGGATTTAGAAGAGCAGGGCTACCTCATCAAGACCGAGCCCTACTCCCACAACGTCGGCACGTGCTATCGCTGCCACAACGACGTCGAGCCCCTCATCTCCGCGCAGTGGTTCGTCAAGATGGAGCCGCTTGCCAAGGAGGCCATTCGCGTCGTGAACGACGGCACGATCAAGTTCGTGCCTGAGCGCTTCACCAAGACCTATATCAACTGGATGGAGAACGTCCATGACTGGTGTATCTCCCGCCAGCTGTGGTGGGGCCACCAGATTCCCGCATGGTACTGCGACGAGTGCGGCCACATCAATGTCAGCCGTGAGGATCCCACCAAGTGCGAAAAGTGCGGCTGCACGCACCTGACCCGCGAGGAGGACGTGCTGGACACCTGGTTCAGCTCCGCTCTGTGGCCCTTCTCCACCCTGGGCTGGCCTGACACCGATGCCGCCGACCTGAAGTACTGGTATCCCACCTCCGTTATGGTCACCGGCTACGATATTATCTTCTTCTGGGTGGCCCGCATGATCTTCTCCGGCATGGAGCAGATGAAGAAGGAGCCGTTCAAGACCGTCTTCATCCACGGCCTCGTCCGCGACGACAAGGGCCGCAAGATGTCGAAGTCGCTCGGCAACGGCATCGACCCGCTGGAGATGGCCGAGAAGTACGGCGCGGACGCGCTGCGCTTCAACCTCATCACCGGCAACTCCCCGGGCAACGACATGCGCTTTTACGTCGAAAAGTGCGAGGCGATGCGCAACTTCTGCAACAAGATCTGGAACGCGAGCCGCTTCGTGATGATGAACCTGACGATCGACCACGTGGAGCTGCCCAAAAAGCTCGAGCTCGAGGACAAGTGGATTCTCTCGAAGCTCAATACGCTCATCCGCGAGGTCACGGACAATATGGACGCCTTCGAGCTCGGCGTCGCGTCCGCAAAAATTTATGACTTCATCTGGGACAACTACTGCGACTGGTTCATCGAGCTGACGAAGAACCGCCTCAACAGCGACGATCAGACCACGCGCGAGAACGCACAGAACGTCCTCTGCTATGTCCTCATCGAGACGCTCAAGCTCCTGCACCCGTTCATGCCGTTCATCACGGAGGAGATCTGGCAGGCGCTTCCGCACGAGGGCGAGTTCCTGATGCTCTCCAAGTGGCCGGAGTACAACGAAAAGTTCAGCTTCCCCGCCGAGGAGGAGGCGATGCAGACCGTCATCGAGGCCATCACCGCCATCCGTGCCCGCCGCAACGAGATGAACGTTGCACCGTCGAAGAAGGTGCACTACACCGTCGCCACCGCGCACGCCGATACATTCAGCGCCGGTATCCCGTTCTTCACGCGTCTGGCCTCTGCCAGCGATGTGACGATCGTGCCCGCCAATGCCGCCATCGACGCCGACGGCAAGGTCGAGGTCGACACCCACGCCGCGCGTATCTTCATGCCGCTCGCCGAACTCGTCGACTTTGAAAAGGAGCTCGCACGCATTGCCAAAGAGAAGGCAAACGCCGAAAAGCAGCTCGCCGGTATCGAGAACAAGCTGAAAAACGAGGGCTTCCTCGCTAAAGCGCCGGAGGCGGTCGTGAGCGGCGCCCGCGCCGATGCGGAAAAGCTCAGAGCGCTCATTGAAAAGCTGGATGCTTCCGCGGCGGCGATGAAGAAATAATTACTTTTCTTTAGGAAACGGATTTGGTTCCCTGCGCCGCGCAGGGGACGGATAAAGGGGAAGGTTCTCTTTTACAAAAGAGAACCTCCCCCTTTTGATCCCCCAAGAGAAAGGTTTTGACATTGCAAGCGAGCAGCTTGAAGAGCTGCGGCGCTTGCCGAATCGGGTGCCTGCTATTTTTGTTGCTATACGATTTGACTTTCTTCTATTATCCGCTGCCGCTCTGCCCATCTTGTAGGAGTACAACTTAATTTCCGTCTATCGTGGCACTTCTCAATGCGGCGAGCGCCAGCAATGCCGCATTCGGTAAGCAGTCTGCCGCCGTTCTACCGTCACTCGCGCCTCACGATAGTAAGGCGCGGTTGCTGGATGTGTCGACTCGCAGGGATTCATGGCGAAGCCATGTACACCGCACCTGATTCCGCAGGCTGAGCAGCTCTTCAAGCTACAATCTCGCAATGTGCGGGGTCAAGGGGCAAGGCCCCTTGCGTTCTCTTGGGGGTCTAAGGGGGCCATTCTCTCACGTGAGAGAATGGCCCCCTTTCCCGCGTCCCCTGCACGGTGCAGGGGAACATATTGCCCGCGTCAACGCAGAAAAACTTACTTCTCCTCCGCCGCCTTGATCTTGGCGAGTTCTTCTTCCTCCAGCTGGCGATACGCCACCTTACCAACCAGAGTCTTGGGCATATCCTCCTTGAACTCGATGTCATACGGCATGGCGTACTTCGCCACATTCTTGCGGCAGTAGGCCAGAAGCACCTGCTTGGTCTCCTCGGTCGCAGGCACGCCCTGCGCAAGCTTGACGAACGCCTTGACCTTCTGCATCTTGTAGGGATCGGGCACGCCGATCACGCAGCTCATCTGCACGTACTCGTGCGCGTCGAGGATATTTTCGATCTGGCTGGGATAGACATTGTAGCCGGACGAAATGATCATGCGCTTGGCACGGCCGCGGAAGTAGATAAAGCCCTGTTCATCCATCACGCCGAGGTCGCCCGTGTAGACCCACGTCAGGCCGTCGGCGTGCGTGCGAAGCGTCTGCGCCGTCTCCTCGGGATTGTTCATGTACTCCTTCATCACGGTCGGGCCCGCGAGCAGGATCTCGCCCTCCTGCCCGTAGGGAACCTCCCGGTCAGTGTCCGGCTCGACGATCTTGATGTAGGTATCCGGGAACGGCAGGCCGATGGAGCCCTCCTTGAACATGTGCGGCGGCGTCAGGCAGCAGGCCGTGACCGTCTCGGTCGTGCCGTAGCCCTCGCGCACCTGAATGGACGCCTTGTGGTCGTAGAGGAACTTGTCGAACTTCTTCTTCAGCTCGATCGACAGGCTGTCGCCGCCGGAGAATACGCCCTTGAGCGAGCTGAGGTTCGCCCCGTCCATGCTCGGCAGGCGCAGCAGCGCTTCGTAAAGCGTCGGCACGCCGGCGATGAAGTTGCACTTGTACTTCACGATCTGCTTGGCGTAGCTCTTGGCCGTGAAGCGCGGGATCAGGATGCAGCGGCCGCCCTGCGAGAGCATCGTGTGCACGCACACGCCGAGGCCGAAGCCGTGGAACAGCGGCATCGCCGCCAGCATGCGGTCGCCGGGGCGGAACATTGGGTTCGCCGCGATGACCTGCTGGCCGAGGGCGTTGAAATTCTTGTTCGTCAGCACGATGCCCTTTGTTGTGCCGGTCGTACCGCCGGAATAGAGGATCACAGCGGGGTCCGCGCCCTCGCGCTTGACCTTATAGGTCTTATAGTAGCAGGAGTGGGAGAGCTTCATGAAGTCCTTCCACATGATGACCGGCGCGTCCTCGGGAATCTTCTCGATCTTGCGTCCCTCGGTGAGCATATAGCCCGCCTTGATCGTCGGGGACAGCGCGTCGCGCACGCTTGCAATGATCATGTTCACGACCTTCGTGCGCTCGCGCACCTTTTCAAACTTGTTGTAGAACTGGTCGAGCGTCACCGCCGCCACGCTTTCCGAGGCGTTCAGGTAAAACTCGATCTCCTTCTCTGCCGACAGCGGATGGATCATGTTCGCAATGCCGCCGACGAGGTTAACGGCGTAGAACATATAGATGGCCTGCGGGCAGTTCGGCATGGCAATGGTCACCTTGTCACCCTCGCGCACGCCGATGGTCTTGAGCGCCTTGGCGCACTGCTCGATCTCGCGGATCATCTGGCGGTAGGTCGTCGACTTTCCCATGAACGTAAAAGCGATGTTGCCCGGATATTTCTTAGCGATCTGCTCCACGGCTTCGAACATCGAGCCGTCGAAATACTCAAGGTGCATCGGCACCTCGCCCATGTAATCCTTCCAGGGCGTTCTGACAATGGAATCACTCATATTCTACTTCCTCCGATAGCGGTCGTTCCAAAAGGGTGGGGTGTTCTAACAGATATTTGAAAAGGCGCACGCTCTTTGCGTAATAGTAGCCGTCGGCAATGCGCTCATCCACGGTGAGGCCGAGGTCGACCGTCTCCTGCATTTCGACAAGGCCGTGCTCGTCGTACAGCGGCGTCCACTTCTTTTCGCCGATGATGCAGAACAGCGAGCTCGTGCCCCAGTTCGTCAGGTGGTGGTAGCCGCTTTTGAGATGAATGGAACCGAGGTTGGAGATGAACACCGAACTGTAGTTCGGGTCCTTGCCGATCAGGAAATCGGGGCACCAGCCGTGCTTGTCGAGCCAGCGGATAAATCGCACCGCCGCCTTGGACAAAAAGCGCGGCAGGCTGTTGAGCACATTCATGCTGTTGTCGGTCGTGTTGACCTTCTTCTGCTCGCGGCAGGCCGCAACCTCCTGGTGGATCTCCTCGTGGATCGTTTCGATGGTGCTCTCAGGCTTTATCTCCAGCAGAGCCATGGCCTCTTCGCTGCCGTCGGCAAACTCCTTTTTGATGACAAAGCCCGCTGTCACCTTATTGCGCTGATAGTAGTTTTCATTCGCGTAAAAGCGGTTGAGCTTCGGCCGTAAAATGACCGTCTTAACGAGCGCCGTCAGGATCACGTGGAAAAACGTGTACTTGAACGGAATGCCCTCATAGTTTTTCGTCGCAATGTAGTCCTTGATGGGCTCTAAATTCACGCGCTCTGCGATATACGCCTCGTTGTCCGCGCGGTTGGGATAGATGATGCCCATGATAAAGTGCAGCGAATCCACATCCCGCAGCAGTGTTGCGTCGCGCCGGTCGCCCCAGCGTCTTTTCTGTTCTGCCATAAAACCTTCTTCCTTTTCTTTCGGTTTTGCTTCTTTTCCCCCACCCTTCCACAAGTGGGACCCCTCTTTAGGGAATAAACCGCTCAAAAATGGCGATCGCGCCCTCGCGCTCCGCCGTCTCCAAGTCTTCTTTCGACCGGATGGTCCAGTAAACGCCCTGCGCGCCGTAGAGCTTACGGCATAAACGCGGCGCCCAGTTTTTCTTATCTTCAAATTTGTAGGCAACAAAATCCGGCTGTGCCATGATATTGCCCAACAGGTTCGTCGTCGCAAACGCCATCGGCAGGCTCAAATTGCCGCGCTCTTTCAAAAAGTCGCAGCTCAACTGCCCGCGGATGACCTCTGGCCGGTGCTTTTTCAGCCACGCCACGCACCGCGGGTCGAACGACTCCACGCAGTACTTGACGTCAAACTTGTCGAGTTCCGCCATCGTGCGCTCGGTCAGCTCGGCAAAATTGTCGCGAAAGCTCTTGACCTCCACAATGAGCGGCAGGCCCGTCCCCGCAAACAGCGCGAGCACATCCTTGAACTGCGGGATGGTCTCCTTCGTCCCGTCCAGCGCATAGTCCTTGAGTTCGTCCGCGCTCAGGTCTTCGAGGTATCCCTCGCGGCCCGTCATGCGCTTCACATCGCTGTCGTGGAACACGGCAAGCGTCCCGTCGCGCAGCAGGTGCACGTCGAGCTCCGCGCCGAAGCCCCGCGCGATTGCGCGCGAGAATGCCGGCAGCGAATTTTCGGGAATGCCCGCCTCCTTATCGTAGAGCCCGCGGTGCGCATAGCGGAATTTCCGCAGCGCCGCCATCGACTCCGTCCCGCGCCGCGCGCGCAGTAAAATCGCCCACGCGACCGCCAGAATCAGGCAAATTCCGACAACGATCTGTAAAATTTTCACTTTAGATCACTTCTTGTATTCGATTTAGTCCGCATCCATGTCCTCAAACGCCGCAAGCCCGGCCTTGGCCTCCACCTTGCAGTCGCCGTGGCGCACGAAGCACATCGTCACAAAGCTGCACGCCACGAAGAACGCCGCATACGGGAACAGCATGCTGTAGCTGATGTGCTTCAAAAGCGTGCCCGCCAAAATCGGCGTCACGACCTGCGCCGCCATCGAAAACGTGTAGTAGTAGCCCGTAAACTTGCCGATATCGCTGTCCTTGCACATCTCGACGACCATCGGCAGCGAGTTGACGTTGATCGCCGCCCACGCAAGGCCGACGAGCGCAAACACGACAAACATCACGGCGTTGATGCTCTGATAATGCGTCGTCAAAAAGTACGCCGACGCAAAGCACGCCGCAAGCAGGATGACGCCGCCCTGAATGGTCTTCTTGCGTCCGATCTTCGACGCCAGCTGCCCCACGGGGATGTACGACACGATGGCCCCGCCCGTCGCGACGAGCAAACACGTCGACGCGCCGCCGAGGCCCTGCCCCATCACGCGTCCGACATACGTCGTCCACCACGTCGTCACGCCGTTGTAGCCGATGTACCACAGCGCGATCGAGTTCAGCAGCATCACAAGGCTGCGCCTGACCTCTTTGGGCAGCTCCTCGCTGCCGTCCGGCTCCTCCTCCACGAGCTGCTGCTCTGGATGCTCGGCCTCGTATTCCTTCTCCGCCGCCGCGAGCTTCGGCTCGTTTGTCGTGAAGTACAGCACGATGACCGAAACCGCCATCAGCACCGACACGACGACAAAAAGCGGTTGGTAGTTCACATGCGCGGCCCCCGCTGTCTTGCTGTTCGGATACAGCACCGCCGCCGCGATCAGATACGAAATGCCGCCGACCGCACCCATCAGGTTGATGATCGCGTTCGCGCGCGATCTTATGGGCTTGGGTGTCACGTCCGGCATCAGCGCCACCGCGGGCGAGCGGTAGGTCCCCATCGCCACGAGCAGCAGCCCCAGCGTGACGACGAACATCGCGAGCTTACCCGTGCTCGCGCCATTTGCGTAGCCGTTGTCAAAAAGCGGCAGCAGATTCATCAGGATCACCGCAGCCGCCGTGCCGCCGAGGATAAACGGCATCCGCCGCCCGATCTTCGTGCTCGTCCGATCACTCAGCGCGCCGAAGAACGGCAGCAAAAACAGCGCCAGCACATTGTCCGCCGCCATGATCGCGCCGGAAATGGTCTCGTCTAAGTGGAACGTGTTCGTCAAAATCAGCGGGATGATGTTGTCGTACATCTGCCAGAACGCGCAGATGGACAAAAACGCCAGCCCCACCAGCACCGTGCGCTTGTGGTCAAGCTTCATAGCCGTTCTCCTTGCAAAGAAAAGTCGATTTCCTTAGAATCACAGTAGAATATCATGTTTTCGCCGAAATAGCAAGCGCCCGTCGCCCGCCGCTCTGTCAAATTCCCGTAAAGCACCAATATTCCTTGCCTTTTCGTCCCGTTTTCGCTATAATGGAACAAAAATTGTGAAAAAGGAGCCCCCATGCTGTTTTGGAAGAAGAAAACGCCCCCGCTCGTCCAGTCCTCCGCCTCCGCGTGGCGCGAGCAGTGGCGCGCAATCGTCCCGCCCGAGTGCCGCAACGTCCCCGTCACCGTCGGCGATAAGACCGTCACCGCCTACGTGCAAATCAACCATTTCGTGATGATGCTCCAGGACGGCTTACTCATGGAGGAGCACTTTTTCGACGTCTGCTCCCACTTCCAGCGCGCGGGCTACCATGTCATCTGGCTCATGCGCTGCACGCAGGACATCGAAAACGGCTATTTGAAGCTCAAAAAGCAGCGCGGCGACAAATGCCTCTGGAAGTGGCGCAAGCCCACGACGAACTTCGGCCGCTGGACGTCCGACAACCGCTGCGTGACCATCCTCCTCCAATATAAGCCCGCGCCCGACGGCCCGCTCGAGCACTGCACCGAGCACATTTTGCAGCGCGTCCAGTGGGCGGAGAGCTCGGACAACGCACAGATGGTCCCCTCGCGCACGGAATTCGCCACCGTCGGCGTCCCCGGCACCCCCGCCGAGCTCGCCAACTGGCTCCGCGGCGGCTTCATGTCGGGCGATTTGTAAAATTTTCAGTTGGTTGCCGTCCTTCGTCCAACAACTCCTTTCATGCTTGACAAGCATGAACCCCCGGTTTTCCGGGGGTTTTATTTTTACTGTTTTTAAGGAGATTGCTATGAAACGGACTACAAACTACGCTCTTCCCACGTGGGAAAAATCGGACTTCATCCAAATGTCGGACTTCAACGACCTGACGCACAAGCTCGACACCGCGCTCAAAAGCCACGACGACACACTGAACACCAAGGCAGACACCTCGTCCGTCACCGCCGTGCAGCAGGAGGTCGCGGCGGCGCGTGAGGCCAACTGCCTCGTCAAGCTCGCGGGCCCGCTTGTGACCACGACGGAAAACGGCACGCTCAATTTCGACCTCTCGCAGGTCGACATGACCAAGGTGGCGGCGCTGTTTTTCACGTTCTGCGCAGGCTCGTCCAGCGGTTCGCTGAAACTATCGGTCAACGGCACGGAACTCGGCACGGCCTGCGCCAACAGCTGGTCGACCAGTGCGGGGCTTCTTTGGCTGACGCCGTTTTTGGAGGGCGTCTCCTACCACTCTACGGTCGTCAGCAATGACGGCGGCACCGGCGGCAGTAAAACCAACACCACCGTCAAGTGGAACGAGATCAACAGCATCACACTCAGCGGCACATCGAATGCAGGCGCGACCGCAACATTATTTGCCGTAAAGAGATAAAAAACAGCCCCGAGCCTTTCGGCTCGGGGCTGAAACTTTATAGGAAGTTTTTTGCTACTGTATCCGTTTAGGAAATATCCTTACGGATTGACCGTAACAACGTTGCTGGTGAAGGCGGAGCCATCAGCAGTAACAACGTATGCACGGATGTAGTAGGTCTGGCCAGCAACGTAAGAAACGCTACCAGTGTAGATGTTGGCTCCAGAGGAGCTCTGCGCCGGCGTCATCAGGATACCGTCATCATAGCCGGAATCCTTGGCATAGCTCTTCTGAAGGCGAACCGTAGCGCCAGTGATATCGGGGCTATCAGCGGTATTGCCCTTAGTCAGCGCCACCGCAAAGTCGTTATTGCTTCCAACCATAGTAAGGATAGCCTTGGTCTCAGTCGGATTGGGGTTCGGGTTCACATCGGAACCGTCCTCAATGATGACATAAACGGTCTTGGCATTGTAGATGTTGCTGGTGGGGTTGACATAGTTGACCAGCATCTTGCGACCGGCAACGAGGTCAGACTTGCTGCCTTCAGCCAAGGTGATAAGGCCGTTGGTTCTGGTAGCCGTGATGATCTGGGTCTCGGGCAGGATGTTGAAGTCCTTGGGAATGGCGTTGCCACTAGTGCCGTAGACAGCGCCCTGCAGCGTGGTGGTATCGCCAACGTTTGCCTTGATCTCAAGACGGTCGATCTTATAGGTGTCAGCAGTCCAAGCCACCTTGCAGATGTCGCAGCCATCGCACATGACGGACACCATGCTGTCGATAACACCCTCGACGACCTTGAACTCATACAGGCCAGTGCCGTGAGTGGCGTAGGCGGCCGCAAACTTGCCATACTCGTCGATAACAGTGGTCTTATTATCTTCAGTCAGAGCGCCCATCTTGTAGACATCATACTTAGAATAGGACAAAGTGCTGCTGTTGGTGGGATAATAGAGGCCGTCAACAATGCTGTCGGTAACATAAGCAACAAAGGTGTTGCTGGCAGCGGTGAACTTACGGACAACGACGAGGTCAGCATAGCCGTTGCTGTCGTACTTCACACACATGGTAGCATCGGAAATGCTGGGAGCATTGTCCTTGCCGGTGTAAACAGTGTAGCTGTAACCGTTCTCGTTGATGTACAGGAACACAGTGCTGGCAGTGGCAACAACAGTGTTGGTCTTGTTGTAAATGGTGCCAGAGCCCTTAGTATAGGTGGCCTGGCTCAGATCAAGAACGCTGTCCTCGGTGGCAGTCGTCGCATGATCCTTGAGCGGCATCAGGTTGTAGCTGCCGTCAGCATTGACGGAGTAAGACATGATGTGCTTGTAATATTCCGTGTTGTTATTCCAGTAGATGGAGACGCTGCCGGAAGTGGGAACGCCCTGAGTATAGAAGTTGCCGTTCTGAGAGCCGGTGGCATTTGCAGCGTTGCCGTTCACAGAAGCGACAGTGACCTTCTCCTGAACGGTGCCGTCAGCCAGAACGATATCAGCCAGAGCGTAACCGCCGAAGCTGGTGGTGTTGGGCTTCCACTCGATGCGGGCGACCGCAGCGTAGCTGGAGGAGCTCTTCACGAGACCGATGGCGTTGCCATAGCTGTCGAGAGCGACGAGCCAGTTGCTGCCAGCCTCACGCCAGTTCAGAGCGAACTTGTCAGCATCGTTGTAGGTGGTACCGGCAACAACGGAGGTAGCGGCGGTGGTGCCGATCTCGTTGGTCCAGCCGGTCAGCTTGCCGCCGGCAACGACCTCAGCCGCGACGACGCTCTCAACGGAAGCCTTGTTAAGGGCGGGGCGTGCATTGTAACCTTCGGGAAGAACAGTGACGAGAACATACTGGTCAACCGTGAAGCCCTCGGCCTTAACGCCGTCAAAGTTCCAAGTGGAGGGACCCTTACCCTTGTAGACGGTCAGATCGACGGTAGCGTCGGTGGTGTGGCCGTTGCGGTCGGTCTTGGCAGCGGTGACCTTGTCGACCTTGGCGAGGTAGGTGTTGATCTCAACGATGCGGTAACCGTCGGAATCCATGTCATAGACCTCGGTCAAACGGCCCTGAGCGCCGACATAGGAGGTGGTGGCAAGCGGGTTGATGGTGCCGTACTTGTTGGTGCTGACGAGCTCGGAGGTAATACCGGGCTGCTGACCATCAATGTAGGCCTTCTCGATCTTCTTAGCGGAGGAGATGCCCAGATCCTTGGCGATGTCGCACTCAGCAACCTTGGTGGTGTAGGAGACGACGGGCTTGTCGTTGACAAGAGTCTCCTTGTCGCCGACGTTGTAGATCCACTTGGTAGCGGGACGGCCCCACTTGTCAGCGGAATCCTTGCCGACGAGCTTGAAGTTCTTGTAGCCGAGGGTGGGAGCAGCATTGCCGAGCACCTTATCGGTCACATAGCCGAAGGCCGGAGTGTAGGTGACGGTGGAAGCCTCAGCGATGGCACGGAACAGGAGCTCGGCGACCAGCTCACGGGTAGCGGGAGCGTTGAGGTCGATGCCCTTGACGTTCTTGAGCACGCCGGCCTGCTGCGCGGTCTGCGCAACATGCAGCGCCCAATCAGCGCCGGAGAACTCACCGTTCTTGTCGTAGCCGACAGCGCGGAGGATCATAGCGAGGACTTCGTAGCCGGTGACCTTGCCGGAGGGCTTGAAGGTACCGTCGGGATAGCCCTTGACCAGCTCAGCGTTGGCGCAGTAGCCGATGTAGCCCTGAGCCCAACCGGCGCCAGCCATGTCGCTGAACTTGTTGTAGGTGGCGTACATGGAAGCCTTAGCATCCTTGACGTCCTGAGTGTACACGCGATAAACGATCGCGGACACCTCAGCGCGGGTGATGTTGCCCTTGGGCTGGAAGGAACCGTCCTCATAACCCTTGAACACACCCATGCCATTCAGAACGGCAACAGACTCAGCGTAATCATCGCTGATGCTCTTGTCATCCTTGAAGGCTGCGTTGGCGCTGACGGCCAGAGACAGAGTCATGACCAGAGCCAGCACCATTGCGAGTAACTTTTTCATAGATGTTACTCTCCTTTCATAAATTTCCATCCCCTTGGAGC
>OIIB01000285.1_pt1 | contig 17131 bp, 19 predicted proteins | sample 1583171 | NCBI WGS metagenome assembly OIIB01 (sample SAMN02675049, study PRJEB24791) | human gut metagenome, SKBSTL061 | isolation source: stool | host: Homo sapiens | place: USA | reverse complement strand
TACAAATAATCAGAATGGTATGAAATAAATCTAGATTTATTTTAAGGCTGAAACTTAAAATAAAAACAATTCTTACTTGTTCTTATTCTTGTCAATCTCTCTCTTATTATCAAATGTTTTATTCTTGTACTTGCTGTTTCAAGAATTTGTAATCCTTATAATTTTTTCCTCTCTTTATTCGGAAAGTTAGTTTATGCCATTCATCTTTTGTTAGGGGGATATCCACGTTCATGCAAAAATAGCAGGTTTCGTAGCCAATGAGAGGGGAAATCCATATTTTTCCTATACATTCTTTCTTGCCGGAGTTGGAATAATATAAAAGACAGCGTACTCTTCTTATTTGTATGCTGTCTTCATTGCATACTTTGACCTCTATACGTTTACCTTTTCCGATGTTGTAGAATTGGGGAGTAGACATTTTTATTTTGTTTAAAATACTATCTTTATCATTTACACAGACTACGGTGAACTTCTCTATATTGTTTGGTGATTGGGAGAAAGTGCTTTTTGTGGTAAACAACAATATTAAAAGTAATGTTATAATTTTTTTCATGTGATTGGACTTGTTGGTTAAAGCAGTAGCAGATTATTAATTAAGATTTTACTCTTCTGATAATAGATATTTCATACTGCAAAGTAAATATTTTTTTGTTTTAAGGGTTATAATTGTTAAAATGCAAAAATAGCCTGCATCCGCTAATCTGTCAAGGGCTGTTTTTCATAAAAAATGTTCAATTCTTTGGTATTTCTTTGGGGTTTTCTTGGTATGAAATTTCTGATAGATTATATGAAAAGTGATTTGGAGGCTATTGAAATTCTTTTAGAGTGGTGCATTAAGCGATGGGATGTTTTAAAAGTCTGGTTGGCATTTTAATGCTTTATCTTTGTAATTTGAACAAAAAGTAATAAATAAAAGAGGTATATGGACATTCTTGTATGGGGTGGTCTTGGAAATTCCGATTATTTGGAAAAAATGATGTCGTTTTCCAATATATATTTGTACTTTTGGCTGAAAAGAAAAAAAAGGTATATCCCGTGTTTATATCGGGTGTGTTTATATGTATTTTAATGGACTACGGTTTTATGACAAACATTATAGATAATATGCTCTCTTTGTGTCCGGTTTCTGAAGATACGATACAAGAACTGAAAAAATGTATGATTTTATGTCGTTTCCCTAAGAAATATCAGTTAATAAAGGAGAATACATTTTGTAAATCAGCTTATTTCATAGAAAAAGGAATGACACGTTCTTTCTGGCTTGTAAATGGAGAAGAAATAACAACCTCCTTTTCATGGGAAGGAGGTATTGTTTTCAGTATGGACGAGTTGTACTATAATAAGCCGAGCGAGGAATTTGTGGAAACGCTTGAAGATGTAGTTGTTTACAAAATATCATTAGCTGATTTAACCAGACTGTTTCAGACTAATATTGAATTGGCTAATTGGGGGAGGATTATTCATCAAAATGAGTACAGGCGTTTGCATCGTTCTCACAAAGAACGGCTGACTTTGCCTGCAAAAGAAAGATATGAGGAGTTTAAACAACAGTTTCCTCAAATATGCCAACGGGTGAAGTTAAGGTATATTGCATCTTATTTGGGTATAACACTTCCCACACTTAGTCGTCTCCGAGCTAAGAAATAATTTATGTATTGCTGATTTTTTGTCATAGGACAAATTTAAAAGCCTTTAAGTTGTGTAACTTTGCAGCATTATTAGTAACAATTAAAAAGAATCAATTATTAAATCTATTAATTTATTATGGAAAAAATCTCTTCTGCAGCATTTACTGATACAAAGCCTCATTATGATCTTCTTGATGGATTGAGAGGAGTTGCTGCTCTTATAGTAATATGGTATCATGTATTTGAAGGTTTTGCTTTTGCTAGTGCCGGCAATATCGAAACTCTCAACCACGGATATCTTGCTGTGGATTTCTTTTTTATTCTTTCGGGGTTTGTTATCGGTTATGCGTATGATGACCGTTGGGGGAAGAATTTCACTATGAAAGACTTTTTCAAACGCCGTTTGATCCGTCTTCATCCGATGGTAATTATGGGTGCTGTTTTGGGAGCTATTACGTTCTGTATTCAAGGTTGTGTGCAATGGGATGGAACGCATGTCGCCATTTCCATGATTATGTTGTCTTTGCTTTGTACAATATTCTTTATTCCTGCCATGCCGGGTGTGGGATATGAAGTTCGTGGTAATGGTGAGATGTTTCCGTTGAACGGACCTTGCTGGTCCCTGTTTTTTGAGTATATAGGTAATATTCTTTATGCGTTGTTCATTCGTCGGTTATCTAATAAAGCATTGGCTGTGCTGGTTGTGATGCTGGGTATGGCATTAGCGTCATTCGCTGTTTTCAATGTGTCTGGTTATGGGAATATGGGAGTGGGATGGACACTCGACGGAGTGAATTTCTTAGGTGGAACCTTACGTATGCTTTTCCCATTCTCGTTGGGTATGTTGATGTCGCGTAACTTTAAGCCTATGAAGGTGAATGGGGCATTTTGGATATGTACTATTATACTGATTGCGCTGTTCTCGGTTCCTTATCTGGAAGGATTGGAACCGATTTGCATGAATGGTATTTATGAAGCTTTTTGTGTAATTGTGGTTTTTCCTTTTCTTGTGTGGCTGGGGGCGTCGGGTACTACTACGGATAAGCAGTCTACAAAGATATGCAAGTTCTTGGGAGATATATCCTATCCGGTTTATGTAGTACATTATCCGTTGATGTATTTGTTCTACGCATGGTTGATTGAGAATAAACTTTATACATTGGGAGAAACTTGGTATGTAGCTGTGGGTGTTTTTGTTTTGAGTGTCATTTTGGCTTGCCTGTGTCTGAAACTGTATGATGAGCCTGTGAGAAAATGGCTGACTAAGAAGTTTCTTGCTCCCCAATAAAAATACTGTATTTCTTGATTGATGTTCATTAAAAGGGCGGATACTATATAAGAAAATATTACAGCTTTGAATAACAGACAATTAGATGAATGGCATCCGATCAGTAAATTCGGATGCCTGCATTGGATTATATCAACTGGGCTTTGGGGTTGATTTCCTTTTCTGGCAATAGTTATACATGCTGATGAGAGCATTCCGAACATAGACCTTTCAGGACATAATTGATACTTTGTACGGTGAATCCGGGAGGTAGTGTCACGATGGGCACGTGGATACTTTTCATACAAAACGTGCGGTGACAGTTCTCACAGTAGAAGTGAGTGTGGAGGTCGTCTACCTCACAATTGCAATCATTGCTGCAAACTGCATATTTTAACGATCCTGTGCCGTCATCAATGCCATGAACCAAATGATGGGCTAAAAAAAGGGTTATGGTGCGGTAGATGGTTGATTTGTCTACCGTATCCAATTCGTTTTCCAAATCCAACAGTGAAAATGCTTCTTTGTGCTGCATCATGGTTTTTAGAATAAGCAGACGTATGGCTGTCGGTTTGATTTCCCGCTGTTCCAGTTTTTTTAAATAGATTGTTTCATTCATAGGTCAAATCATTTTATTCTTTCCATTTCTGTATTCTCATTGCATTAAAAATGGCGAGTAAAGCTACGCCTACATCTGCAAATATGGCTTCCCACATAGTGGCCATTCCGCCGGCTCCCAATAGCAATACTAACAATTTCACTCCGAATGCCATCGATATATTTTGCCATACAATGCGATGGGTCTGTTTTCCTATTTTTATAGCTTCCGCTACTTTACTGGGTTGGTCTGTTTGTATCACTACATCCGCAGTTTCTATAGCAGCGTCACATCCTAGGCCACCCATGGCAATCCCAACATCGCTGAGTGCCAGTACGGGAGTATCATTGATACCGTCTCCTACAAAAGCTACACGATTTTCAAAATTTGCTTTTAATTGTTCTAAATGTGCTACTTTACCTTCGGGTAGTAAATCGCCGAAAGCATGTGTGACACCTATCTTTTCGGCTAAATTAGAAACAATTGTCTGTTTATCTCCCGATAATATTTGAATATTATTAATATTTAAGTCTTTCAGCTCGCGGATGGCTTGTACAGCATCAGGTTTTGGGGTATCCGCCAATGAAAGATATCCCAAATATTTGTTTTCCATTGCACATAGCACGATTGTTTCTGTCATGTTGCTGATTTCATAGGGAAAAGAGATGCCGTATTTTGATAATAACCGTGCATTTCCTACATATACTTCTTTACCGTTTGTTACGGCTTTTATTCCATATCCGGCAAATTCAGTGATTCTCAGTGACGAGTTAAGAGATATACTTTGTTCTTCCGCATATTTGACAATGGCTTTTGCGATAGGATGATTGCTGAAACTCTCTATAGAGGCGATAAGTTGAAGCAGTTCTTTTTGCGAAACACCTTCGGCTGCCGATATTGCCTGGACACTGAATACACCTTGGGTGAGTGTTCCGGTTTTATCGAATACTACGGTGTTTATTTGGGTTATGGCATCTAGATAATTACCCCCTTTGAAAAGAATCCCTTTGTGAGATGCGGCACCAATACCTCCAAAGTATCCTAATGGAATGCTGACCACTAATGCGCAAGGACATGATATGACTAGGAATACTAAAGCCCGATAGAACCAATCATCAAAAACAAAAATGAATTCAGGTTTTATCAGAGAGTATAAATAGGGGAGTATGACAACTAGTATCGCCAGTCCTGTCACTATCGGTGTATAAATTCGTGCAAAACGGCGGATAAATAATTCGGCAGGGGCTTTTCTTTCTGCTGCATCTTGTACTAAAGTGAGGATACGTGCTAACGTACTTTGATCATACGGTTTGTTTACTTTGATTCGTACCACCTTATCTGAAGCGATCATTCCTGCTAAAACTTCTTCTTGTTTATATAGAGTCCGGGGAACACTTTCTCCGGTTAGGGCGGCCGTATTAAATGAAGCGGAATCTTCCAGCAAAAATCCGTCTAGAGGTACTTTTTCTCCAACTTTTACTTCAATGGTTTCTCCTGGCTGTACTTTTTCCGGTACTGTTATTTTATATGTGTTGTTATATATTACAGTGGCTGTTTCGGGACGTACATCCAATAATGCTTTGATGTCGCTGCGTGCTTTGTGTACAGCTTTGTGTTGGAACCATTCACCTATGAGATAGAACAGAATAACGGCAATACCTTCCCAGTATTCTCCTAGATAGAATGCTCCTGATACAGCTATTCCCATTAAAGTGAATTCATTGAAAACTGATTCTAATTTTATTTTTTTCATTGTTTCTTTTTATTTATGGCAACAAAGATAGTGGAAAGAAGATGCAACTAAATTGCAAATTATATTGTACTTTTACATCGGGTAATTTTTTATATACATGAAAAAAAAATATTGGGCTTTTTTGATAGGAAGCTGGTGTTTGTCTGTGGGAATGCAGGCGGCCAAAGTGGATACTTTGTCGGTACATAGTGACGCAATGAATAAGGAGGTTCAGGTAATTACCATCTGTCCGGATAAAGCCATGGCAGGTGAAAAATGTCCCGTACTTTATCTGCTTCACGGATATGGGGGCAATGCGGGAACATGGCTCGGGATAAAACCGGAATTACCTCGGATAGCTGATAAGGAAGGAATCATTTTTGTTTGTCCGGACGGGAAGAACAGTTGGTATTGGGACAGCCCTTTGAATAAGGAGTACCGTTATGAAACATTCGTATCAAAAGAATTGGTGAACTATATTGATAAGAATTTTACTACGAAAGCGGAGAGAGGGGGACGTGCTGTCACCGGGTTAAGTATGGGTGGTCATGGAAGTTTATGGTTATCCATCCGTCATAAAGATGTCTTTGGAGGAGGAGGTAGTATGAGTGGAGGTTTAGATATCCGTCCGTTTCCCAATAATTGGGAGATGAAGAAGCAATTAGGCGAAGAAGCGAGCAACAAGCAGAGATGGGACGAACATACGGTAATTAATCAGTTGGATAAGATAAAAAATGGTGATCTGGCTGTTATAATAGATTGCGGTTGTGATGATTTCTTTCTGGAAGTGAATAAGGCTGTACACGAAAAACTGTTGAAGAAGAAAATAAATCATGACTTTATCATCCGTCCGGGCGGGCATACAGGCAGGTATTGGAATAATGCCATAGACTATCAAATACTATTTTTCAGTAAGTTCTTTAATAAATCGAAATAATAAAATGGATAAAATTGTTTTTATTACAGGAGCTTCCAGCGGTATCGGTGCCGGATGCGCTCGCAAGTTTGCTTCACAGGGAGCAAGTTTGATTTTAAATGCTCGTAACGTAAATAAACTGAGTGCATTGAAAGAAGAATTAGAAAAGCAATATGGTACGGAAATATATTTGCTTCCTTTTGACGTGCGCGACCGTAAGGCGGCAACGTCTGCTTTGGAATCATTACCCAAGGAATGGCAATCCATTGATATACTGGTGAATAATGCTGGGTTGGTTATCGGTACGGATAAAGAACAGGAAGGCAGTCTGGATGAGTGGGATATTGTCATAGATACTAATGTTAAGGCTTTGCTGGCAATGACACGCCTGATTGTACCGGGAATGGTGGAACGTAAACGAGGACATATTATTAATATTGGTTCTATTGCCGGAGATGCTGCTTATCCGGGAGGTAGTGTGTATTGTGCTACAAAGGCCGCTGTGAAAGCTTTATCGGATGGACTGCGTATAGATTTAGTTGATACTCCATTGAGAGTGACTAATATCAAACCGGGGCTGGTGGAAACAAATTTTTCAGTTGTTCGTTTCCGGGGAGATAAGGAAAAGGCGGATAATGTATATAAAGGTATTCGTCCATTGACGGGAGATGATATTGCGGAAACTGTTTATTTTGCTGCTTCTGTACCAGAATATATGCAGATTGCAGAAATGTTGGTTATGCCTACTTATCAAGCTACAGGGACAATTGTTTCACGCAAATAAAAGAGGTAGAAGAGATATAAATAAAGGCGACCCTTTATAAAGCCACCTTTATTCTTACCTTCTCATTTTACCTTCTTACCTTAAAAAACAATTATAATTCAATAATCAATGATTGACGTGCACCGACTGTCATATTTTTGGTAAGGTCAATTTTTTTGCCACTGATAAGTTCTTTACCGCTTTTTGAGTCATTTGTCATTATGCGGTAGTGGTTATTAGCCACCACTTGTTCGGCATTGGTGCTGTTTAGGACAATGAGTTCAGTTTTCCCAGAATTAGTACGTGCGTACATATATATTCCGTGTTGGGGAATATGGTACTTAACTGTTTTCTTTTCCATCTTCGTTTAATTTAGTTTGGTTTTACGGCGACAAATTTATATGTTTTTCAGCATATCTTATATAACTAATCATTCAAAATTCATAATAAATCATTCATTTCTTAATCTATATCAATAAAAAATCCTCTTCCACATATTAGTTGAAGAGGATTTTATTTATTGTTGTTCAATGAATTACATCAAGAACCCAAGTAAAATACCGGCAGCTACGGCAGAACCGATTACACCGGCTACGTTGGGACCCATGGCATGCATCAGCAAGTAGTTGGTAGGATCATATTCCAGACCAATAACCTGAGAGATACGTGCCGAGTCGGGAACAGCAGATACACCGGCATTACCGATAAGCGGATTGATTTTGTTATCCTTACCTAATACCAAGTTGAATATCTTCACGAAGATAACTCCAGAAGCAGTAGCAATGATGAATGACAATGCACCCAGCGCGAAAATCAAGATCGAATCAATGGTAAGGAACTCTGAAGCTTGCGTGGAAGCACCTACTGTCAATCCTAATAAGATGGTAATGGTATCAATCAGCGGACCGCGGGCAGTTTCTGCCAAGCGACGGGTTACACCGCTTTCTTTCAATAAGTTACCAAAGAAAAGCATACCCAATAGAGGCAGACCCGACGGAACCAGAAAACAAGTAAGCAACAAACCAATGATAGGGAACATTACTTTTTCTGTATGAGAAACGACGCGTGGTGGTTTCATACGGATCAAACGTTCGTGCTTGGTAGTGAGCAGACGCATGATAGGCGGCTGGATAACCGGTACCAATGCCATGTATGAATAGGCTGATACCGCAATAGCTCCCATCAGGTTAGGCGCCAGTTTGGATGAAAGGAAGATTGCTGTCGGACCGTCCGCACCACCGATGATGCCGATAGCACCAGCCTGCATCGGATCAAAGCCCATTGCCAATGCAATCATGTATGCACCGAAAATACCAAACTGTGCGGCAGCACCAATCAACATCAGTTTAGGATTTGAAATCAATGCCGAGAAATCCGTCATTGCACCGATACCTAAAAAGATAAGTGGTGGATACCATCCGGAGGTAACTCCTTGATATAAAATATTAAGAACAGAACCTTCCTCATAGATGCCGACTTTCAGTCCGGCTTCCATGTTGAAAGGAATATTACCGATCAAGATACCGAAACCGATAGGAATGAGCAACATCGGCTCAAATTCCTTGGCCACGGCAAGGTATATGAAGAATAAACCTATCAGGATCATTACGATATGACCAACAGTAGCATTGGCAAAACCCGTATATGTCCAAAAGTCAGCTAGGTTATTCCCTAAAAAGTTGATAAATTCTCCCATATTATTCAATAATTACAAGGTCAGTACCTTCGAGAACGGATTCTCCTTTACTTACATTGATTGCGGTGATCTTGCCGTCTTTGTCTGCGTTGATGTTATTCTCCATCTTCATAGCTTCAAGGATAATGATGGTTTGCCCCTTTTTTACGGTATCACCAACATTTACCTTAATATCAAGGATTACACCCGGCAACGGAGATTTAACGCCCGATTTACCTGTAGAAGTTGCAGCAGGCTTTACTACTGTAGCTGGTGCCGGAGCAGGGCTGGTTGATACAGGACGAACTACCGGTTTCACTACAGCTTTCGGAGCTTTTTCCATTTCCACTTTGTAAGGAGTACCGTTCACTTCAACATGAGCGATATTGTCTTCTATATCTCCAATGGCAACTTTGTATACGTTACCGTTGATCTTATATTTATATTCTTTCATCATTTTATCTTTTTATTGGTGACTTACTTTTTGTGGGGAGTTTCACGCAAGGTATAAATCTTGGAACTCCACGGTGAATAACTACGTTTTACACGGGTAATGGTAAGAACGGTTTCTTCCACGTCATGTACATCGCTTTGCATTTCATGCATGGCCATGGCGATAGCGGCGAATACTTCGCCCGGAGCTTCACCCAATTTCTTTTCTTTGGCTTCTTGCTTGTCGGTAATACCTTTTACCTTCATGGCATTGCGCTTGCTCAGGTTGACAGAAATACGGCCTATAACTTTGAAAGCAATAAACAGAAGGAGCAAGCCTACGAATACGACACTCATAGCTGATATGGACATACCAATACCCACACTGTCATGTTCTTCAAACTTTTCCATCTTAGCGTTGCTGTTGATAGTCTTGTTGTTAGTGGTAGGAGTTACATACTTGTCTGCACTAGAACCTTTTACTTCCCATTCATTTGCAGCGTCGCTGACACGTGCGTATGATTGGTTTGCCTGTAATGTACCTGCAGGAACTATAATCTGATCCAATAATTTCTTGCCTGAATCATACAAGCCGATCCAATTGTTCGTTGCGGCATTCAGGGTGAAGTTGGTGTGGAAAGTACCACGATTAGGTTCACCATCTGCCCAGAACAAAGCGTGCTGGCGAGGTTTGATCAAAGTCAATACATCACCTTTAGGGATAAAATAAGTAGCAGTATCTCCAGGCTGGCTGCTCACCTTCAGTAAACAACCGGCAAGGTCTGCGCTACCAAATGATCTGTTGAATATTTCAATCCATGCGCTGTGTACTCCGTAGTCATCCTGGAAATTGCTTTCATTTTCAATCAGCACTTCATTCAGTACCAGCTTGGTGTTCGATTTCTGTTCTCCACAAGAACATAACCCCACCATCAGCAGCAAAGAAAGGAATATTCCTATATTTAATTTCTTCATGTTCAATTCTCAATTTTTAATTTTTAATTAAAGAGGAATATTACCATGCTTCTTAGCCGGATTGGTTAATTTCTTAGTTTGCAACTGTTGCAATGCACGGATGATGCGGAAACGGGTATTACGCGGTTCAATCACATCATCAATATAGCCATATTTGGCAGCATTGTAAGGATTGGCGAACAGCTTGGTGTATTCAGCTTCTTTTTCGGCTAGGAATGCGGCAGGATTTTCCTGTTCTTTGGCTTCGCGTGCGTATAATACTTCTACTGCACCTGCACCACCCATAACGGCGATTTCGGCAGTAGGCCATGCATAATTCATATCACCGCGAAGTTGTTTACAGCTCATTACAATGTGAGATCCGCCGTATGATTTACGCAGGGTAATTGTCACTTTGGGTACAGTCGCTTCGCCGTAAGCATACAGCAACTTGGCACCGTGGAGGATTACACCGTTGTATTCTTGTCCTGTACCCGGAAGGAATCCCGGAACATCTACCAATGAAACAAGAGGTATATTGAAAGCGTCGCAGAAACGTACAAAACGAGCACCTTTGCGTGACGCATTGCTGTCAAGCACACCCGCCAGGTATTTGGGCTGGTTGGCAACAATACCTACAGACTGGCCGTTGAAACGTGCGAAACCAATGATGATATTTTTAGCGTAGTGAGGTTGGACTTCCAAAAACTCACCATTATCTACGATGGCGCTGATCACCTCATACATATCGTATGGTTTGTTGGGGCTGTCGGGGATAATTTCGTTCAAAGAGTCTTCCAGACGGTCGATAGGATCGGTACAGTCTACATAGGGAGCTTCTTCCAGATTATTTTGAGGAATATAGCTTAACAATTTGCGGATCATGGCTAACCCTTCTTCTTCCGTCTTGGCTGTAAAATGAGTAACACCGGATTTGGTTGAATGAACGCTTGCACCACCTAAGTTTTCCTGGCTTACATCTTCACCTGTAACAGTCTTTACCACTTTCGGTCCGGTAAGGAACATATATGATGTGCCTTCCATCATCAAGGTGAAGTCTGTCAGCGCAGGAGAGTAAACAGCTCCGCCTGCACAAGGACCGAAAATACCTGAAATCTGTGGAATAACACCTGAAGCAAGAATATTGCGTTGGAAAATTTCAGCATAACCGGCCAGCGCATTGATACCTTCTTGAATACGTGCGCCACCCGAGTCATTGATACCGATACAGGGAGCACCCATTTTCATGGCTTGATCCATTACTTTGCAGATTTTCAGAGACATTGTTTCTGACAGAGAACCGGCAGAAACAGTGAAATCCTGTGCAAAGATGTAAACTAAACGTCCTTCTATGGTACCACAACCTGTTACTACACCGTCGCCCGGATAATGTTTTTTCTCCATGCCGAAATTGGTGCATCTGTGTTCCACAAACATATCCATTTCTTCGAAACTGCCCTCATCCAGCAGCATGGCTATGCGTTCGCGGGCTGTATATTTTCCTTTTTCATGCTGTTTTGCAATTGCTTTATCACCTCCACCCATGCGTGCTGTAGCCCGGCGTTCGATAAGCTCTTTTATTTTTTCAAGTTGATTGCTCATTTTACTTATGATTTTACAATTTACGATTAAAAAATATTTCTATTTACGCTTGAACCAGACTAAATACACTGATTTCAATCGTGAATAGTCAGATCTCGTGTTTTATGGTTTTTCGCAAAGCTCAGTCAGGACGCCCAAAGTTGATTTGGGATGTAAAAAAGCAATTTGCAAACCTTCAGCACCTTTACGCGGAGCTTTGTCAATGAGACGGATGCCAGTGGTTTCCGCTTCGGCTAACGCATTTGCCACACCATCTTCCACTGCAAAAGCCAAATGATGCATACCACCGTTGCCATTATTTTTTTCAATGAACTTTGCGATAGTGCTTTCGGGGCTTGTAGGTTCCAGCAGTTCTATTTTAACATCACCTACTTTCAGAAAAGCGGTTTTAACTTTCTGATCCTCTACTGTTTCGATATTGTAGCATTTCAGACCTAATACGTTTTCATAATACGGCAGGGCCTCTTCAATGCTCTTTACGGCAATGCCCAGGTGTTCAATGTGTGAGATTTTCATGATCTTATAATTTTAATAGTTTGGTTTTATACTCAAGTTTTCAGATAAAACTGCACAAAGAAAGTAATTTCGAGTTAAATAAAGAAATATTTCTTCAATTTTATTTCTTATTTGCGAGATGCTTCACAACACTTTAGACAAAAAGACAAAAATGAATTAAATATAGAATTTGCACAAGAGTTTGTTCAGCCACTTCCAACTGAAGCGGAACCAGCGGCGTGTACTGCTCTGCTTGCCGCCAAAGCGGAGTATAAAGTCCCTGTAACCGTGCTTTTTGAACGGTAATCCTGCATCCATGAATTCCAAATGTGCATATCCTTTTTCGTGAGCATAGGTAATAGGTGCCCATACGGCTAGAATACCGGGGTAAAGAAAAGCATAGGTTTTCCGCATACCTCCTGAGAACCACAGATAAGCACTTTCTTTTGAGAAAAGACAGATAGAACCACCTATGATTTTGCCTTTATATTTCACAAGAAACACTTTGGCTAATTCTTTTTCTGGGTTTTGCCATGCTAATAGCCGGAAAAAGCCGATGTCCGGGAAATGTTTTCTTACCTGTGAGGAATAGGCTTTTTTCAACATTCGTGAGAAATCTTGTATATCTTTCTCATTGTCGGCTATTTCCATGATGGCACCATTTCTCAGAGCTTTGTTTATTTGTCTTCTGCGAGACATGCTCAGCCGTTCGTAAGGAGCTTTACTGTGCAGTGAATTACGTACTCTTAGCCAATTAATGGCGAAATAGTTGTTCTTTCTGAAAGCTTTGTATCCGAATAGCGGATTTTCCAAGTTGCGGAACTCGATGAGGAACGATTTGCATAATACTTCGTTGGTGAGATGTTCCAATATTTCCCCGAACAGGTCTTCCTTATTCTGTTCTTCATCAAAATACTCGCCTGTGCCATAAATTTCGCATCGTTTGATGATTGCAGGGGGGAACAGGCGCACACTTTTCCGGATGACTGCCAGCAGTTTGCCTACAGGACGGTTTCCTATATAGGCTACGATAAGCAGAGGTTCGTATCCCCGAGTCATTTCAAAGACATGAAACAACTCGGTAGAATGGAAAATGTTTGTTCCAGGCAGAGGGGGAATGGCATTTCCTTTGCGATATGTACTTAATCTGACAGGCATCTCTAATTGCAAATTTATTGTTTTTTGTTTATCAATCCACATTCTAGTTGTATATTTGTGCAGAAAAATAAATTAACAGGGTATATTATGGAACAATTTAGTGACTTAATAAAGAACAGACGCAGCATGCGTAAGTTCACGGATCAAGAGTTGACACAGGAAGAGGTGGTTGCTTTGTTGAAGGCTGCTTTGATGGCTCCGTCTTCTAAACGTAGCAATTGCTGGCAGTTTATTGTGGTAGATGATAAGGATATGTTGGAAAAACTTTCCCATTGTAAGGAGATGGGGGCGGCTTTCCTAGCGGATGCTGCTATGGCTGTAGTTGTGATGGCTGATCCGTTGGCTAGTGATGTTTGGATTGAAGATGCGGCAATTGCTTCCATAATGATCCAGTTGCAGGCAGAAGATTTGGGGTTGGGAAGTTGTTGGATACAGGTGCGTGAACGTTTTACCGCTACCGGGATGCCCTCGGGTGAATACGTGCATACGTTGCTTGATATTCCGTTGCAGTTGCAGGTGGTTTCCATTATAGCGGTAGGGCATAAGGGTATGGAACGCAAGCCTTTTAATGAGGAGCATTTACAATGGGAGAAAATTCACATTAATAAATATGGAGGCAAGTAAACGTGGCTGCTGTCAATCATAAGGATACGTATAAAGCTTCTGCGGTGTTTCTCATTGTGATGGGTATGCTTTATCTGATCGATAAGTTTATAGGATTTGCCTCACACGGGTTGCCATGGGTTATGCAGAAAGACAATCTGTTACTGTATGCAGCTGTTATTTTCCTTTGGTTCAAGGCCGATAAGTCAGTAGGAATTGTATTGGCGGGTATATGGCTGATATTGAATATCGGTTTGGTGATAGCTTTGTTGGGACAGATGTCTGCTTATTTGTTGCCGGCGGCTTTGTTGTTGTTAGGAGTTATTTTATATTTAGTTTCGACCCGATGATGAAAATAGTTCTGATAGGAGCCGGCAATGTGGCAACCCATCTGGGAATTGCTTTACAAAAGGCGGGGTGTCTTATCTTGCAGGTATACAGCCGTACAGAGGAATCTGCTTCTGCATTGGCTGCCAGACTTTCAGTAGACTACACTATTGTGCCGGACGAGATACGTCGGGATGCCGATTTGTATATTGTAGCGCTGAAAGATGCAGTTTTGCGACAATTGGCTCCTGTATTGGTGAAAGGAAGGGAGCAGGCCTTGTTTGTACATACGGCGGGTAGTATGTCTATGGATTTATGGAAGGGATTGGTAAAACGCTATGGGGTACTTTATCCTATGCAGACTTTTAGCAAGCAGCGTGAAGTGGATTTCAATACTGTACCTTTTTTTATAGAAGCATCTGCTCCGGCAGAAGTGGAATTGCTGCGTATGGTGGCAGTTCGTCTCAGTCCTAAAGTGTATGAAGTGACTTCCGGGCAACGTAGGTGTTTGCATCTGGCGGCAGTCTTTGCTTGTAATTTTGCAAACCATATGTATGCATTAAGTTCACATATACTGGAAAAGCAGGGGATTTCTTTTGAAGTGATGCTTCCGCTGATAGACGAAACTGCCGGCAAAGTACATGAACTTTCTCCCACACAGGCGCAGACAGGTCCGGCTGTACGCTACGATGAAAACGTAATAAGCAAACATTTGGAGATGTTGGCGGATGAGGAGTCTTTGCAGGAATTGTACGAAAAGATAAGTAAAAGTATTCATAATCTCCCTTTGTCTGTCATTCAGGCAAATAAAGAGGGAAAGAACTCATAAGTGGTATGATAAACTATGATTTAAAGAAAATAAAGGCATTGGTATTTGATGTAGATGGGGTATTGAGTGCGGAAACTATTTATTTGCACCCCAATGGTGAACCCATGCGTACGGTTAATATCAAGGATGGGTATGCATTACAGTTGGCTGTGAAATGCGGGCTGCATGTTGCCATCATTACCGGTGGAAATACCGAGGCGGTGCGTAAGCGTTATGAGGGGCTGGGTATCAAAGATGTCTATCTGGCTGCTGCGGTGAAGACCCGGGAGTATGCCCATTTGAAGGAAAAATATGGATTGCAGGATGAGGAGATACTCTATATGGGCGATGATATTCCCGATTATGAAGTGATGCGTTTGTGTGGGCTGCCTTGTTGTCCTGCTGATGCGGCACCTGAGATAAAGGAAACAGCTGTTTATATTTCTCATCGTAACGGGGGATATGGATGTGGCCGTGACGTGGTGGAACAGGTCTTGAAGGCTCAAGGAAAATGGATGGCTCATGAAAAGGCCTTCGGGTGGTAATGAAATAAAGAAAAGTTATGTTGGAAAATTTAGAAAAATATAAAATAATCCTTGCTTCCAATTCTCCGCGCCGCAAAGAATTGTTATCCGGCTTAGGTATAAAATATGAAGTAAAAACACTACCCGGCATAGAGGAAACCTATCCGGATACATTGAAAGCAGAGGAAATCCCTTTGTATATAGCTTGCGAGAAGGCGGCTGCTTACCGGAATACCATGCATCCGGACGAATTGATTATTACTGCTGATACCATTGTATGGTTGGACGGTGTAGTCATGGGCAAGCCTCATAACGAGGATGATGCACGGCAGATGTTGTGGAAGCTTTCTGGCAAGACCCATCAGGTGATAACCGGAGTTTGTCTGACTACCGCCGGGGCTCAGCGAAGTTTTTCAGCTGTGACAGAAGTAACGTTTGCAGAATTGTCCGATGAGGAGATCGATTATTATATCCGGGTTTACAAGCCGATGGATAAGGCTGGTTCTTATGGTATACAAGAGTGGATAGGCTTCATTGGTGTCTGTGGAATTTCGGGTAGTTACTTCAATGTGATGGGACTCCCTGTGCAGTGCCTGTACACAGAACTGAAAAAACTATAAGTCTGTATGTGAACAGTAAGGGACGTGTTTTTGTTATTTATATGAACTATAAATAAAAAATAATTATGGCTTATAAAATAGCTTTTTACGACACGAAACCCTACGACGAACGCTCGTTTACGGAGGCTAATGAGAAGTTTGGCTTTGATATCAGGTATTACAAAGGCCATTTGAATATGAATAACGTGGTGTTGACCAAAGGAGTGGATGTGGTTTGCATCTTCGTAAACGATACGGCTGATGCCGAAGTTATCCGGGCAATGGCGGATAATGGTGTTAAACTGCTGGCTTTAAGATGTGCTGGTTATAATAATGTGGATTTAGCGGCAACGGCAGGTAAGATGAAAGTGGTACGGGTACCGGCATATTCGCCATATGCTGTTGCCGAATTTACAGTGGCATTGATGTTGTCACTCAATCGTAAGATTCCTCGTGCCACAATGCGCACACGTGACGGAAACTTTTCTTTGCATGGACTTATGGGATTTGATATGCATGGCAAGACTGCCGGAATTATCGGTACGGGTAAGATTGCCAAGATTTTAATTCAGATATTACGTGGATTTGGTATGAATGTTCTTGCATATGATCTTTATCCCGATTACAATTTTGCCCGTGAACATCAGGTGGTTTATTGTACTTTGGATGAACTTTATCATAGTTCGGATATCATCTCCCTGCATTGTCCTTTGACAGAACAGACAAAGTATCTGATTAATGATTATTCCATCAGTAAAATGAAAGACGGAGTCATGATTATCAATACCGGTCGCGGACAGTTGATCCATACCAATGCCCTGATCGAAGGTTTAAAAAACAAGAAAATCGGTTCTGCCGGGCTGGATGTGTACGAGGAAGAGAGCGAATATTTCTACGAAGACCAGTCCGACCGCATCATCGACGACGATGTGCTTGCCCGGCTGCTTTCATTCAACAATGTCATTGTGACCTCCCACCAAGCCTTCTTCACACACGAAGCACTGGAGAATATCGCAATGACGACATTACAAAATATCAGAGATTTTATCA
>OIIB01000264.1_pt1 | contig 17822 bp, 13 predicted proteins | sample 1583171 | NCBI WGS metagenome assembly OIIB01 (sample SAMN02675049, study PRJEB24791) | human gut metagenome, SKBSTL061 | isolation source: stool | host: Homo sapiens | place: USA | reverse complement strand
CCCTCAAAAAAGAGAGGCTGGCCAAATGGCCAGCCTCTCTTTTTTGAAGAACTTATTCCTCGCGGAAGACAAATCCGTTCTCGTCCGCCTTTTCGATGACGGCGAGCGCCTTGTAGGGGATACCGCTCGCGCGGAAGCGGTCACCGCCGCCCTGGAAGCCCTTTTCCACGGCGATGCCGATGCCTTCGAGCTTCGCGCCCGCCTCGTTGACGATATCGACAAGGCCCTGCACGGCGAAGCCGTTGGCCATGAAGTCGTCGATGATGAGCACGTGGTCGTCCGCGTTCAGCCACTCCTGGGAGACGAGCAGCGTGACTCTCTTCTTGTAGGTGTAGGAGAACACCTCGCTCTGGTACAGGCCGCTTTCGATGTTGTCGCTCTTGGCCTTCTTGGCAAAGAGCATCGGGACGCCGTACTTCTGCGCGCAGATGGTCGCAAGCGCGATGCCGCTGGCCTCCGCCGTCAGAACGACAGTGATCTTGCTGGTGTCGAAATACTTGGCGAACTCGTCCGCAATGTCCTCGAGCAGACGGGTGTCGACGCGGTGGTTGAGGAAACCGTCGACCTTGACGATGTTGCCGGGCAGGACTCTGCCCTCGCGGCGGATGCGCTCCTGAAGAAGCTCCATGGAATTACCCCTCCTGAAAAAATAATTTCTGACGAAATTTTTTGATTGAAATGGTAACTTCCATTTAACAGGATTTTTGTGCAGAATGCAACACGGCAACTTTGACAAGAATTTGTGCTTTTTTTGCCTCTTTCCGTCTATTTTGGCGGCGGGAGCGCCGTTACGTCCCGTTTTGTATCGTTTTGGCAAAGCCCGCGGCAAAAAGCCGCGCGGCGTTGACGGCTTCTTCGAGCGAATTGCCCGCCGTGCCGACCTCAACAAGGAGCGAGCCCGTCGTCATGTGCTGGTTGTAGCGGGAGTTGCGCACGGTGATGGGGCGCATGAGGGTCGGATAGTCTTTGTACAGCGTTTCCTGCACGGCGCAGGCGAGCTTTAAGTTCTCGCGCCAGAGGTCGTAACTCAGGCCTCCGCCGTTCGACCCGATGACGAATTCGAGCTGTGCGGCGTTTTTATCTTCGCCGCACAGCAGCTTGAACTGCTGGCCGTTCGCGTCCTGCACCGCGTCGCGGTGCACATCGAGCACGAACGAGATCGAGGGGTACTTTTGCAAGTAGCTTTCGATCGACGCGAGCGAGCGGTTGTAAGCGCCCGAATAGCTCGGATAGTCGTAGAGCGAGCGGTCGTGCACGACGCTGATGCCCGCGTCGGTCAGCACCTGCGCCATTTCGTCGCCGATGCGGATCATGTTGCAGTTCGTGTCCAGCGTGCGGAACGTGTCGGACACGTCGTATTCCTGCCCCGGCGGCATGGTGTAGCTCTCCGAGCCGTGGGTGTGGATGATGAGCACCTGCGGCCCCTCCGCACCGAGCTTTGCTGCATAATCGCCTGCAAGCATCGAGGCGTCGAGCGCGGCATCCGAGCCGTTGTTGATGTACACATTGCCGAATACCGTATAGCCCGAGGGGTCGGACGCCTTGAGCGTGCGGGCGGGCGAGCCGTTTTCCGTCACGGCGATCTCGTCCGGCGTCTCCTCCTGCGTGAGCACCGTGCCCTCGTTGTCCTGCGCGTCGCCCGTTTCGTCCGCGCTGTCATCGGGCTTTTGCTCGAGTTCTGCCGACCATGCCTGCGCGATGTTCTCCTCGCCCTCGCGCAGAAGCGGCGTCGCGTGCAGCGCGAGCGACGTTTGCAGGCTGAGAAAGTCCTCCCCGCCGTCGCCGCGCTCATATCTCAGCAGCATCACGCCCAGCGTCTCGTCCTTGAGCGAGCGGAGCGCATCGCGCGCGTTCTTCGCCGGCGCCGTGACGCTCACGCCCCAGAGCGTCACCGCCGAGAGCGCGAGCGAACACAGCATCCGTCCTGTCCGTTTCTTTTGCATCGTGATTCACCTCTTGGGACAATCCTATGTGCGCACTTGCGCCGATATGACATAGCGCGCCCGCCGCTTTTCGCTTGCAATTTTCGCTTTCGCGTGGTATGGTGATGGCAGCGGAGAAAAACTCATATAGTTTCGCTTACATGGCGCGAAAGTTTCTACGGAGCCGCCGAAAGGCTCTGCTATGGGTGCTCAGCCGGGGGAGAAGTCCCCGGGCGGGGCGCTTTTTCTTTTGCACAAAGCTAAAACAGGAGTGACTGATATGAAGATCCTCAAGGGCAATCTCGTTTCCGCACCGGCGCTCGGCAAGCTCGAGATCGTCGAGCACGGCTGCCTCGTCCTGCATGACGACGGCAGCATCCAAAGCGTTGAAAAGGCCGTGCCGCAGAACGCCGACGCGGAAGTCATCGACTACGGTGATAGCCTCATCATGCCGTCTTTTGCCGACATGCACCTGCACGCGCCGCAGTACCCCATGCTCGGCATGGGCATGGACCTGCCGCTGATCGACTGGCTCAACACCTACACGTTCAAGACCGAGGCGCGCTTTGAAGACAGCGACTACGCCCGCCGCATTTACAAAAAGCTCGCGAGCGACCTCATCACGAGCGGCACGACGCGCGTTTGCATGTTTTCCTCCCTCCACACGGACGCGACGCTCATTTTGATGGAAGAGCTTGAAAAGGCGGGCGTCACGGGCTATGTCGGCAAGGTCAACATGGACCGCAACGGCAGCCCCGAGCTTCAGGAGACGACCGAGCAGTCCAAGCGCGAAACGCTGCGCTGGCTGGACGCGTGCGGGCGCTTCCAGACCGTCAAGCCCATCCTGACGCCGCGCTTCACCCCATCGTGTACCGACGAGCTGATGAGCTGGCTCGGCAAGCTCGCCGCGGAGCGCGGGCTGTACGTCCAATCGCACCTGTCTGAAAATAAGGGTGAGATCGCGTGGGTCAAAGATCTCTGCCCCGACTGCGCGCAATATTGGGAGAGCTACGACCGCGCGGGGCTGTGGAAGGACCATACCGTCATGGCGCACTGCGTCCACTCCGACGAGCGCGAGCGCGAGGCCATGCGCGAGCATGGCGTCGTCACGGCGCACTGCGCGGGGTCGAATATCAACATCTGCTCGGGCGTCGCGCCCGTGCGGACGCTGCTGCGCGAGGGCAACCTCGTCACGCTCGGGTCGGATATCGCAGGCGGCGCGCTGCTGGCGATGAACAAGGTCATCACCATGTCCATCCGCGCGTCGAAGTTCCGCCACATGCAGAGCGACGGAAAGGACGAATTTCTGACCGTCGAGGAGGGCTACTACCTCGGCTCCAGCGCAGGACACGAGTATTTCGGCGGGCACGGCGGATTTGTCCCCGGCGACTATATCCACGCCATTGTCGTCGACGACTCCGACTTTACCGAGACCGCGCATCCGCTCTCGGTGCGCGAGCGCTTCGAGCGCGCGATCTACATGATGCACCGGCACAACATCGTCTCCGTCTGGTCGGAGGGAAAAAACGTCGTTCGCCGATGAAAGACGGGGGGAGAGGACGCGGCCCTCTCCCCAGATTTTTGGAAAATCGCAAAAATTTTTGGACAAACTATTGACAAAAGGCCTCCTTATTTGGTATAGTAGCTTCTGTCCTGTCGAGCAGGAATATTTGGCGGCATAGCTCAGCTGGCTAGAGCATGCGGTTCATACCCGCAGTGTCCCCGGTTCAAATCCAGGTGCCGCTACCAGATGCACGGGATGCGAAAGCATCCCGTGTCTCATATGGCCCGTTGGTCAAGTGGTTAAGACACGGCCCTTTCACGGCTGTAACATGGGTTCGAATCCCGTACGGGTCACCACAGTTGGAGGCTTAGCTCAGCTGGTTAGAGCGCCTGCTTCACACGCAGGAGGTCACTGGTTCGAGTCCAGCAGTCTCCACCAAAACCCTTGAAATCGCTATGATTTCAAGGGTTTTTTCTTGTTTTCGGCAAAAGGAAAGACCTCCTGCCTTCCTATCGGAAACGAAGGGACGCAGGAGGTCTTGTGATGGCGAAGAAAATCGAAGTGCCCGTCAAAGGGGCGCATTTTCACGCAAGCAGCTGAAAGCCCATCACGGCAATGCCCAGCACCACGAGCACCACGCCCGTGGCGCGGTTGAGGGTCTTGGGCTGCGCACGGTTGGCAAAGACTGCGGCGATACGCGCCCAGAGGAGCGTGAAAACGACGCACAGCGCCCATGTGAGCGTATCCGGCAATCCCCCGATGGCAAAGTGGGAAACGGCGCCGGTCAGGGCGGTGAAGGTCATGATGAAAACGCTCGTGCCGACGGCTGTTTTCAGCTCGTAGCCCATGACGCTTGTGAGGATGAGCAGCATCATCATGCCGCCGCCCGCGCCGATGAAGCCGCAGATCATGCCGATCATCGCGCCGCAGACGAGCGACTGCACCGCGCGCTTTTTCGCGTCCACCTGCGCCATCGTTTCCTTCGTGGTCATCACGGGGCGCAGGATGAATTTGACGCCCAGCAGGAACGTCATGAAGACGGAGAAGCCGCCCATCGTCGCCGAGGGGACGAGGCTTGCCGCGTAGCTGCCGATGACGGTGAAGAGCAGCACGCTCGCCATCATGATGAGGCCGTTTTTGATGTCGAGATTCTTGTTTTTGTGGTAGGTGTAGGCCGAGACGGCGCTCGCGAGCACATCGGACGAGAGCGCGATGCCCACGGCCATGTAGGGCTCAACGCCCAGAAAGGTGATCAGCATGGGGCTGATGACTGCGGCGGCGCTCATCCCGGCAAAGCCGGTGCCGAGCCCCGCGCCCATGCCCGCAAAAAATGTGACCAGAACGGTTGTCAGGATACTCATGGTTCGTTTGCTTCCAGAATTGCATCAAGATTGCTTTCGATCTCCGCGAGCGCCGCGGCGAAGGCTTCCCGCCGCGCTTCGTCCATGCCTGCAAAGAGGCTCTCGGAAAAATCCTTCTGGAGCTGCCGCCCGCGCGCGAGGATGGGCGCTGCCTTTTCGGTGCAGAGAAGCTCCGTCTTCCGCCGGTCGCCCGCCACCGCGCAGCGCGTGAGATATCCCTCCTGCACGAGCTTTTCCACATTGACCGACACGAGATTTGCCTTGAGGCGGCGGATCTCCACGATCTCGCTGGCCGTTTTATAGGCCGGGTTGTTCCCCAGGAACATCAGGATATCGAAGGCCGTCTGCGGCAGGCCCAGCTCCTTGCAGAGCGGCTTGCACACTTCGCTGTAGGCCAGAGCGATCTTTCGGAAGATCGATATGCTTCGGTTCATGCCCTTCCTTCTTTCTTTTTTGTATTGTTCATTTTTGAAGTATTATGGTCTGCGATGTCCCCTATGTCAACAGGCGGGACGGAAAAATTTTCGCTCCTTTTCCACAGGAACTGATCGCCCTGTGGAAGCTGCGGAACAAAAAATACGCTGCGGATTGCTCCGCAGCGTATTTTTTGTGTGGCCGCTTACTTGGCGGCGCGGTAGAGGAAGGAAACGATCTGCGCACGCAGGCAGTTGCTGTTCGGGGAGAAGGTGGTGTCGCTCGTGCCGGTGGTCACGCCCGCGTTGACGGCCCACTGCACGGCGGGGGCGTAGAAGGCGCTCGCGCTCACATCGGCAAAGGCGTTCGTGCCCTCAGCCTTCGGTGCGCCGGCCGCTCTCCACTGGAAGGTGACAGCCTGTGCGCGCGTGACGGAGGCATCCGGGGAGAAGGTCGTGCTGCTCGTGCCGGTGGTCACGTTGTTTTCCACCGCCCACGCAACGGCCTTTTCGTAATACGCGCCGCTCTTCACGTCGGTGAAGGACGTGGCCGTGGACTTCGGCTCGGGGCTGCCGTTGGCTCTCCACAGGAAGGTGACCATCTGGCCGCGCGTGCAGCTCGCGTTCGGCGCAAAGGTCGTGGCGGTCGCGCCGGAGGTGATGTTCTCCGCAACGGCCCAGACAACGGCGTCGGCATAGTAGGCGTCGTCGGCGACATCGGTAAAGGGAAGCGACGCAGAGCCGTCGTAGTTCTTGTCGCTCAGGACGGAGGAGAAGAGGAAGTTGCTGAGGTACGCATACTCGTCTCTCTGGTGGACCTTGTTGGTCAGGGAGTTTGCAAAGAGGACAACGTTCATGCCGTTTTCCTTGTAGGCAAAGCCCTGCACGCCGCCGTTCATGTAGGCCTTGAAGCCCGCGGCGCGCTCGGCAGTGTTCGTGGGGATGAAACCCTCGGTGGGCGTCTTGGTCTTATCGCTCTTGACGAGGACCGTCGCGGAGGCGGGGACCTTGGAGAAGAAGCCGAGGCCGTAGGCGTAGAGGATATCGTCGCCGTCAGCAATGTAGCTCGCGTTCACAAGGGTCTTGTTGGGATAGACAACGGGGGTCAGGCAGTCCATCGCGCCGTCCAGCTCGGTGTATTCCACGCCGGCGATGAGGTCAGAGGCGGAGGACGCTGCGGAATAGCTGTAACCGATGTACGGCAGGCCGTTTTTCACGGCGGTCTTTGCGGCGGCGTCGAGCTTCGTCGCACCTGCGGCGTCCGCCTTGGTCACGTCGGAGGTCGTGGTGAAGCCCATGAGGTTCATCGCGGCGGTATCATAGTTCCAGCCGGCGCTCTGGCTGATCTGCGGCGCGTAGACAAATCCCTTCTCGCTTTCAGCAGGCGTGCCGGGGACGTAGACGGTCGGGGACTTGGTGATGATCTTCGCCTTCACGCTCGTCTTGTCGACGCCCGCGGCAGAGAGCAGATACTTGCCCGCGACGGTCTGATAGTCGGCGTAGGAGCAGATGAAATCGCCCATGTGGTCGCCGCTCGTGACCATGCCGACGGTCTTGCCGGCCTTGAGAAGTTCGTTGACGGCGGCGGTGGAGTCTTCAGAGGCGTTAGAGATGATGACGTCCTTATTCTTGTCGCCGGTGAAGTAGGAGGTCAGCGCCTTGGTGTAAGCGAGCGCGTCGTCGTGATCCATCGCGTCGCCGCAGACGGCGGAGATGCTCTTGTAGGCGGCGGGCTCGGCCACGGTGACCATGTCGAAGCCGCGCGTTTCATTGAAGGAGGTGATGCCCTCGGAGTAGAGGATCGTCCAGCCGTTGATCAGCGTGCCGTCATACAGCGCGCCGTTGGCGACAGAGCGCTTGGCCTGATACATCGAGACGATCATCGTACCGGCGGGGTAGGTAACGCCGTCATAGGTGAATTCCTTTTCAGTCACGTTGACCTTGACGTCGTTTCTCGTGAGCCACTCCATCATGTCAGAAGCGGCCTGGAGGTTGGTCTGGTTCTCGCCGTCGAGCGGAATGATGTAGCACTCGGGATAGAAATTGCCGTTCTGGCCCGCGCCCTTGTACTCGGGACGGAAGACGTCCATCTCCGCGCCCTCCACGTCGTTCTGGTCGCACAGCCACTGGCCGACCATCTCAAAGGCATCGGAGTTAAAGTTCTTCACGCCGCGCTGGAAGATGGTGACCTGGGATTCGAGATAGGAAAGCTTCTCCGCGGCAACATAGGCGGCGTTGCCGAGGATACCGTACTGCGCCGCCTGAGCGGTATCGTCGTTGTAGGCGGGCAGCTCAACGGTGTAGGCAACGGTGCCCTGGAGCATGGCGAACTGGGGGGTGTAGCTCGTGGACATATCGTCCCACGGGTCCTCCCAGTAGGTCTCGGTGCCGCTGCCGGTGTAGCTCAGGTAATCGCGCTGAGGGATCACATAGCTGTTGTAGCCATCGTTGTTGGCGACCGCCGCGATGCCCAGCGCCTCGCCGCCGGTGATGAGGTGGTTGGCGAGCAGGTCGTACTCAAAGTTCGGCTCGTGCGGGGGATCGCAGGGCTCGCACTGGAAGGCCTGCACGCGGCCGTGGAACTCGGCAAGCGACATGGGGTTGAACGTGCCGATGAGCTGCTGCATGTTGGCCGTCTCGCTCGTGGTCTGGAAGGAGTTGTCGCGGTTGAGGTCATAGCCATTGGTGGAATGTCTCGTCAGGTAAGTACGTCCGTCGACGTTCTCCTCGGGGACGAGGATGAAGAACACGTCGGACAAAAGCTCGTCCTTGACGTTCACGCTCTTATTTTCGACGGTGTAATACTCTTCAAGGTCGACCTTGCCGGACTTGCCGTTGTTGTCAGCGGTCAGGTAGCCGAGGTAGCTGGCCGTATCCTTGACGAGGTCGGGAACGGCGACGCTGCCCTCCGCGCCGACAGGGCCCATCTCTTCCTTGAGCTCTTTTTCGCCCGCGGCGGTGAAGCCGGTGAGGATCTTATAGTCGATGGTCTTTTCGCTCGTGATCATCTTGGCGAAATCGAGCACGCCGTCGGTGGCGGCGACCTCGTTGGAGTGGATGTTGGAATACATCACGGGCACGCGGATCTCGTCGAGCGCGCCGGACTTGATCTGGGCGAGCACAGCGTCAGGATCGGTCTCGGCCTGCTCGGTCAGGGCGAGCCACTTGCTCACGCTCGCCTTGGAGTCGGCGACGATCAGGTAGGGCATATCACGGCCCGCGGTGGACTGGCCCATGGAAAATTCTTCCACGTAGAGACCGTTTTTCGTGCCGTTTGCCACGATCGTATCGAGCTCCTTGTAGATCTCCCACATGGTGTTGAAGTTTTCATACGGCGCAACCTTGACAGGTGCGGAGCCGATCACCTTGCCGCTATTTTTGGCCGTCAGGCCAAAGTAACCGCACAGGTCGATGTAGTAGCCGCCGTTCACATGGGGCACGCTGTAATCGGGCGTCGTCACGCCGGTTCTGCGGTTGGTGGAGTAGAAGTAGTTATTCACGTGGAAGCTCACGTCGAGGACGGTCTTGCCGTTTTTCTCATTCGCCGTCAGCTTGATGTCCGTGAACTGATGCTCGTCCTTGCCCTCGGTCATCCAGCTGTCGAGATCTCCGCCCGCGAAGGCATAGGGGAAGAGCTCTTCGTTGACGTAGGGGCGGGAATCGTCGCGCTCGAGCGAGAGCGAAACGGTACCGGCGCTGACGGCCGCGGCGAGCGCATCCTTCGTCATGCCGGACACGGGGATGGAGAGGGACACGTCCTTGCCGTTTTCATCGGTGACAAGGGTGATAGTCGCGTCGACCGGGAATTTCGTTCCCAGCAGCGCATCGTCCTTGGGGTTCATGTCCTGGTAGCTGACGGCAAACGCGGACGTGACCGCGAGCGAGAGCGTCATTACCAGGGCCATCAGCAGCGCGAGCGCTTTGCTGACAGAGTTTGGATAATGTTTCATGGTTTTCGTCCTCCAGAGTGGTCTTATGCCGCCACACACAGCGGCGGAAAGTTGATGAGTTTAGTGTAACTCAATAAAAATACATAGTCAAGAGAATATTCATACCTAATCCCGCCAAATTTCAGCGTTGAATCTGTATTTTTGTTCATCATTTTTCACAAAGCAGTGCGTCAAGCCCCCGTCTTTCAGATCCTTTTGTGAATGTATTCGCAAATTTATACAGAACCGTGCTGCATAGGATATTCTTCTTCGTCGCGATTGCAAATGACGGCGGGGCGCATTATAATAAGAGGCAATCATCATTCAAACGCAGGAGGAACCGAATATGCGGCTGCAAAGCGCAATCTTTACACTGGGCGATACCCTCTTCACCCCCGACGGCGCGGCGCGCGAGGGACTCGACAAGGCGCTCTCACTTTTTAAGATGGAGGGCGTGTGGCTCGGCGCGGTGACGGCGCTCAGCGCGGAGGACGCGCAAAAAGCGCTCGAAAAGGCGGGGCTTAACTCTTATTTTCGCTTCGTGCTGACAGAATCCGTCGCGCTCTGCAAGGCGGACAGCGGCACGATGTTCGAGCGCGCGATGAAGCGCCTGCACTCGCAAAAGGACGATACGATCGTCTTTTCCGGCTCGCTTGCGGCGATCCAAAACGCGAAGGACGCGGGTTTTCGCACCGTGGCGGTGCAGGGAAGTGCGGGCGCGGCGGACTGGTCGACGATGCAGCAACTCGCCACGCAGAGCCTTGCGCAGTACAGCGAATTGTTGGAAGATTCTGTGTGAATTTTGGAATAACGACAGGATTCGACGTTTTTTAGTTGCAGTTTTTCTCAACTGTGATATAGTAAGAATATAACTATCAGAAAGGAAGGTTCGCGCCATGTCGGATTTCTACTCGGCTACCATCTTCCTTTCGGCCTTTATTATGATTATCATGGACATGCTCGTGAGCGGCAATGATCTGATGGAGCATGACAAAAAGCAGACGGTTTACACGATCTCCGTACTGGTGATCGCATGCATGGTATCGGAATGGTTCGGCGTTTGGATGAACGGAGCCGATCCGTCGCTGCGGACGCTGCACATCCTCGTTAAGACCATCGAGCTGTCCACAGCGCCGATCATCACGGTGCTTTGCAGCGACCTGATGATGCCGCTCAAGCATAAAAAGCTCATTTATACCCTCATCGGCGTCCACGCGGGGCTCGAGGTGCTGTCGGCTTTCTTCGGCTTCATCTTCTCGGTCGACGCACAAAACGTTTATCATCACGAAACGTTTTACTGGGTCTACGTGCTGGCCTATGCCAGCGGCGTTCTGCTGTTCATTGGTCAGCTGCTGAGCGAGAGTTCGCACCATTATGGCCTGTATCGGGCGCTCGTTATCATCCTGCCGGTCTTTTTCTTCTGTGGGCTGTTCCTCCAGTATGGTGCCGGAGTGCACATCATGTGGGCGTGCTCAGCGGTCGATGTTCTGATGGTTTACATCCTGTATTCCGAGCTCACGCAGAAAATCGACACGCTGACTCATCTTCTGAACCGCCGCAGCTATGAGAGCCGTCTCGCCTCGTTGCGCGGGCACGCAGTCATCTACTATTTCGACGTGGATGAGTTCAAGTCCGTCAACGACACCTTTGGCCATGGCGTGGGCGACGCGGTGCTTGCCGAGGTCTGCAGCACGATCTACGCCGTGTTCTCCAAGGTCGGCTACTGCTACCGCATCGGCGGCGACGAATTCTGCGTCATCGCGCAAATCTCCGACACGGCGGCGGAAAAGTATCTTTCGGAATTCCTGCGCGAGCTGACGGCACGGCGAGTGAAAAACGAGCACCTGCCTCACGTGTCGGTCGGCTATGCGTGCTTCAATCCGGTGCTCGGCAGCGTAGAGGATGCGATCAAACGCGCCGACCGGATGATGTACCACTACAAGCGCAAGCGCAAAAGCGAAGCGCTCACAAATGATGATACCGTAAAAAGCTGACGATCTTTTGACCGTCAGCTTTTTGTATCTGCTTTTATTTCGCCTCAATCTCCGCGTCCTCCTGCGGCTGGAGCTTGCTGCCAAAATACGCGAGCACCGCGCCGAGAATGGCGCACGCGATGCCCCAGACCATCTCCGCTGTCGAGGCAAAGTCCGTCGGAATGATAATGATCGTGGAGGCAAGCACGATGCCGATGACGGCGTGATAAGCGATGGAGTAGTGCGTGTCGAAAAGCCTGCTCACAATGCGGGCAAACAGCGCCATCACGCCGACCATGCCAAGCCCCCAGGGGATGAGCACGGTGAAATCAAGCTGCGCAATGCCGTCGATCAGCGGCGTGAGAAGGCCGACCGCCATCAGGATGGACGACGACGTCATCCCCGGGATGATGAAGCTGAAGCCCCACAGCACGCCGCAGAAGAGAAAGCCCCAGAAGTTTGCGGGCATCTCGGCAAATGAACTGAACTTGACGGCCATCAGCGCGCCGAACAGGGCGAGGAAGCTGACGATCAGCGAGATGTACGAACCGTTGCCGCGCCCCTGCGTGCCCGCCTCGTGCCAGAGGTCGGGCAGCGTGCCGAGGATGAGCCCGATGAAGAGGCACGTGGCGACGGTTTCCGACTGGTGAAACAGCGCAAGGATCACGCTGCCGCCGCCCAAAAAGCCGATCGCCCAGCCGATGCCGACGGCGAGCAGCATCCGCCAGTAGCGTTGAAGCGCGCGCCTGGGGTGCGTGAGCAGCTCCATCGCGGGGCGGTAGATGCCGAATACGACTGCGAGCACGCCGCCGGAGATGCCCGGCAAAATCGCGCCCGCGCCGATGATGATACCCTGCACAATGCGCAGGATACCGTTTTTGATGCGGGAATTTTTCATATTGCTGCCTTTTTATGTGCTGCGCCCGCCGCAAAGCGGCGGAACGCGACGCGGTTTAATAGCCCTTTCTGCGGTCGACGAGGTGATGCATCGGGCGGCCCGCGGCGTAATTTTCCAGATTTTCGCAGAAGAGCTGCACGTTGCGCTCGCAGGTGTAGCCGAGCGTCATGTTGCCCGCGACGTGCGGCGTGAGCAGGAGGTTCTTGGCCTTGCGCAGCGGATGATCCGCAGGCAGCGGTTCGGGCACGACGACATCGAGCGCCGCACCGGCGAGGTGCCCGGAATCCAGCGCTTTGATCAGCGCGTCCTGATCGATGGCCGTGCCGCGGCCAACGTTGACGACGTAAGCGCCTTTCGGGAGCAGCGCCATGCGCTCTGCGTTCAGGATGTTCACCGTGTCGCTCACCGAGGGGAGAGACATGAAGAGAAGGTCAGTCTCGGGCAGGAGCTGATCGAGCTCCGTGACGGGATGAACGGCGTCAAAGTCCGCGTTCGCGCGGCCGCTGCGGCTGACGCCGGTCAGGCTCGCGGGATGGAATGCGCGCACGCGGCGGGCAAATTCCGTGCCGATGTCGCCCGTGCCGAGGCACGTGACGCGCGCGCCGTGGAGCGAGTGGATGCCGCCCGGGAGCACGCGCCAGCCGCCCTCGCGGATGATCTCGGTGTATTCCATCTGGCGGCGCAGCAGCATCAGCGAGACCATGACGGAATGCTCGGCGATCGTCGTGCCGTAAGCGCCCGAGGCGTTTGTCAGCAGGCAGTCGGGATTCTGATACAGGTCGTCGCGGCAGAAGTGGTCCACGCCCGCCCAGCAGCTCGCGTACCACTTGAGATTGCGTGCGCCCGCGATAACGCGCTGGGACGGATGGCCGTAGAGGATCGTGCAGTCGTCCACATTGCCCTCCGCCGCCTTGGACGAGGGGAAAAAGACGATGTCGTAGCCGCAGCGTGCGGCGGTGTCGCGCAGCGTCTTTTCGTATGCCGGAGTCAGGAAGTCGATGATGACGCCGATTTTTTCATTCATGGTTCAATTCCTCCAAAATCATTTCTGCGACGCGCAGACCGTCGGCCGCGGCACTCATGATGCCGCCGGCGTAGCCCGCGCCCTCGCCGCAGGGATATAGACCGCGCAGGGCGGATTGAAAACTCAAGTTGTCGCGCACGATGCGCACAGGCGACGAAGAGCGCGTCTCCACCGCCGTCAAAACGGCGTCGGGCGCATCGAAGCCCCTTAATTTCCGCCCCAGCATCGGAAGGCCCTCCTCGAGCGCCTCGCACACAAAGGGCGGGAGACAGCCGTGCAGGTCGCACCAGCGGACGGAGGGAAGATAGGTCGGCACGACCTTTCCCGCTCCCGTTGACGGGCGATGCTTGAGAAAATCTTCGACCCGCTGGGCGGGGGCGGCGTAATTTCCACCGCCAAGGCGATAGGCCGCGTCCTCCAGCTCGCGCTGGAACTGGACGCCCGCGAGGGTATCGCCGGACGGGAAATCCTCCGGCGTAACGGAGACCAAAAGTCCGCCGTTGATGTTCTCGCCGTCGCGCGCAAATTCGCTCATGCCGTTTGTCACGACGCGCTTTTCCTCCGACGCGGCGGCGACGACCTCGCCGCCGGGGCAGACGCAGAACGAGAACACGCCGCGCCCCTTTTCCGTGTGGCAGGAGAGCTTGTACGACGTGGGTGGGAGGCCGGGCGTGCCCGCCGCCTCCTTATATTGCGCTAAGTCCATGTCGCGCTGGCGGTGCTCGATGCGCACGCCGACGGCAAAGGGCTTGGGCTCCATCGGCACGCCGCGCTTTTGCAGCATTTCGAACGTATCGCGCGCGCTGTGGCCGGGCGCGAGCACGACGTGCTTTGTGGGCAGCGTGTACTCCCCCTCGGGGGCGCTCACGCGCAGCGCCGTGACGCTGCCGCTGTTCTGCTCGATATCCACAACCTTGTGGGAAAACCTCACCTCGCCACCGCGGTCGATGATCTCGCGGCGGAGATTTTGCAGCACCACATATAATTTGTCGGTGCCGACATGAGGCTTGGCGTCGACTAAAATATCCTCGCTCGCGCCGAAGCGGACGAACTCCTCTAAAATATAGCCGTGGCGCAGGTCCTTTGTGCCGGTGTTGAGCTTGCCGTCGGAAAATGCGCCCGCGCCGCCTTCGCCAAATTGCACGTTCGAGGTCAGATCAAGCTCGCCCGTGCGCCAGAAGTGCTCGACATCGCGCTTTCGCTGCTCGACCGCGCGCCCGCGCTCTAATAAAATGGGTCTTGCGCCGCAGCGGGCCAGCAGCAGCGCGCAGAAAAGGCCCGCGGGCCCCGCGCCGATAACGACAGGGGAGACCTCCGGCGCGGAAACAGGCGCGGGCGGCGTATATTTCTTCGGCGCGTAGGGCTGCACATTCTTATTCTTGCAGTGCCGTAAAACGCCGGATTCGTTTTTGACCTCGACCGCGCAGGAGCAGACGAGCTTCACGCCCTCGCGCGCGTCGATGGAGCGGCGCAGGAGCTTGATAGAGACGAGCGCCTCCTCGCTCACGCGCAGCGCGTGCGCGCAGGCCGCGCGCAGCTTGTCTTCCTTTACCCCCACAGGGAGCTTCAGATTGTCGATGCGAAGCATGTGCGCCGCCTCCTTTTTCTCAAGTCGCGTTTCATTTTATTATGACGGAAAGGAAAGCGCAAGGGGAATCGCGCGATTATCACAGAAACTTAAAAAAGTCATCGGGAATTTAAGAAATCGTCAAATAGCGTTCAAGAAATATACATAAATATACCCTATGATAGCATCATCGAAAGCAAAGAGGCTGCGAGCAAGGGTCTCAGTCCATAGGAGGTCATCATCATGTACGAAGACGAAAACAACCTGTATCATTACAGCTATCGCAAGGGCGACGAGCAGAACCCCAACGCCCCGATCGACACGAAGAACTACGCCGAGGACCCGTGGGATAAGAATCCCGGCGGCAGCCCGAAGAAAAAGGGCGGCAGCGGTCTTTCCGGCAAGATCGTGGCGCTGGCGCTGGTGTGCGCGCTCGTCGGCGGCTTCATCGGCGCAGGCGTGAGCGGCGCGACGACCAAGGTCAACAAGACGAGCGTTCAGGTCAGCGACCGCGAGGTCGCGCAGGTGCAGACCGTCAAGGTCGACGGCAAGACGCAGATGTCGATGTCGGAGGTCTATGCCTCGAACGTCAACAGCGTGGTGTCCATCAACGTTTCCGCCACGACCAACTACTTCGGCCAGACCGTGCAGACCGCCGCGAGCGGCACGGGCTTTTTCATCACGGAGGACGGCTACATTCTCACGAACCACCACGTCATCTCTGATGCGAGCAGCGTGAAGGTAACGCTTTACAACGGTGAGACCTACGACGCCAAGGTCATCGGCAGCGATGAGGACTACGACATCGCCGTTCTCAAGATCGACGTGACGGGCGCAACGCCCGTGGTGCTGGGCGATTCGAGCAAGGTCGCCATCGGCGAATCCGTCGCCGCTGTCGGCAACCCGCTCGGCGAGCTGACGTTCTCGATGAGCGAGGGCATCGTCTCCTGCGTCAACCGCGCCATCAATGTTGACGGCACGCCCTTTAACATGATCCAGGTCGACTGCTCCATCAACCCCGGCAACTCCGGTGGCCCGCTCTTCAACAGCTACGGCGAGGTCGTGGGCATCGTGTCGGCCAAGTATTCGAGCTACTCGAACACCACCGTGGAGGGCATCGGCTTTGCCATTCCCATCAACGACGTCGTGTCGCTCGTCAAGGACATCATGACCAACGGCTATGTGACCAACAAGGCCTACATGGGCATCACGCCGCAGACGATGACCGCGCAGATGGCGCAGCAGTACCGCTACGACGTGACCGAGGGCGTCTTCGTCTGCTCCGTTGACCCGGACAGCGCCGCTGACAAGGCGGGGCTCAAGCTCGGCGATGTCATCACGAAGATGGACGACACCGACATCACGTCCTACGAAGACCTCGTCGCGGCCAAGAAGAGCTACAGCGCGGGCGACACCGTGACGCTGACCGTCTACCGCGAGGGTAAGACGATCGAGGTAGAGCTCACCTTCGACGCTGTTCCCGAATCGGCGGAAACGAACAATTCCGACCAGAGCACCGACAACAGCTACAATGGTAACGGCGGGTACGGCAACGGCGGGTACGGCAATGGCGGCAACGGCTACTACTCCAATCCCTGGGATTTCTTCAATAACTTCTTTGGATATAATGGCTGATGCCACTGAAAAAGGAGCCTCGAAAGAGGCTCCTTTTTTATTGCCGCGCGCAAGCGCGGCTTTTTTCGCGCCCAAAGGGCGCGGGGAGTTTATGCAGCCCGAAAGGGCTGCTCCTTTTTTGCGCCCATAGGGCGCAGGGGATTCAATCGCAGCGCGGCAGCGCTGCATCCCTTTTCCCGCGCTAGCGCGGGAGGGGGAGCGGCGCGCACGCCGCGGCACCAAAGGGGGTATTCTCTTTTCGAAGAGAATACCCCCTTTGAACCCCCCAGAGAAAGACGAGGGGCGTCCCCCCTCGACCCCCGACATTGCCGGTCTGGGGCTTGAAGAACTGCTCAGCCTGCGGAATCGGGTGCGGTGTACATGGCTTCGCCATGAATCTTCTGCGAGTCGCTACGTCTTGCAATCGCGCCTTACTGTCGTGAGGCGCGTGTGACGTTTGTCCGGCGGCAGACTGCTTACCGAATGCGGCATTGCTGCGCTCGCCGCATTGATGAGTACCTCGATAGACGATGATTAGGTGTACTTCTACAAGATGGGCAGATCTCTGGGGGTTCCAAAGGGGGTGTTCTCTTTCGCGAAAGAGAACACCCCCTTTGACTCGCTCCCCTGCGCGCGGCGCAGGGAAACCCTTTGCACTTCTTGCAAGAAGAAAATAAAAGACTTCCTTTTCTAAAAAATCTCTGTTACAATACAGTATACAAATACTAAATCGCAAGGAGAACTTTGATGAAAAAGCTGCTTTGCCTTCTTCTGACGCTCGCTATGACGCTTTCGCTCGCCGCCTGCGGCAGCAAGGCGGACGACAAGACGCTGGAAGAGGACGATCCCACACAGGCGGAGACGCCCGTCGACGACAAGCAGGACGAGCCTGCCGCGGATGACGCGGACAAAGACAATGCGTCCGACGCTACAGAGATCGAACCCGACGCAAACAAGGGCGAAAAGCCTAACGAGGCACAAAAGCCCGCGGAACCGACCAAGTCCGACAGCAAGAAGGACGAGACGCCCGCAAGCAAGCCGTCCGAACCTGCTAAACCTGCCGAGCCCTCCAAGCCCGCGGAAACACCGTCGGAAACACCTGCGGCGCAGGACACCGGCGCGCTCTCACTGCTCACGTCTGTCTGGAGCACGTACAGCGAGGATGACAAATTTCCCGCCGCGGGCGGAGACGCAGAGCACAGCGTCGACGGCGCGCCCGGCAGCTTCGATGTGTCGAACGCTGACAACCTGACCTATCAGCTGACGTTCCCGTCCGCCGACGTGTCGCTCATCGACGGCGCGGCATCGCTCGTGCACATGATGAACCTCAACACCTTTACCTGCGGCGCGTTCCACGTCAGTGACGCGAGCAACGTTTCGACCGTCGCCGCCGACATCCGCAGCGCCGTGCAGGGCAAGCAGTGGATGTGCGGCTTCCCCGAAAGGCTCGTGATCCTCACGTCGGGGCAGTACGTCGTGTCCGTCTACGGCAACGAGAGCCTGGTCAATACGTTCCGCGATAAGTTCGTCGCCGCCCACAGCGGTGCGAGCACCGTCTATGACGAGGCCATCGGCGCGTAACTTCATCAAAAAAGGAAGCGCAAGCAAAATGCTTGC
>OIIB01000263.1_pt1 | contig 17827 bp, 19 predicted proteins | sample 1583171 | NCBI WGS metagenome assembly OIIB01 (sample SAMN02675049, study PRJEB24791) | human gut metagenome, SKBSTL061 | isolation source: stool | host: Homo sapiens | place: USA | reverse complement strand
TTAAGCAATATCAGCGTGAGGAACTTGCCAAAATACAGAGCCGTAACGCACGAGTGAAAAAGACTGAGAACATAGCAACCCAAGTACAACCATCACTATTCGATTTTTAAGCCTATGAAACCGAGAAACAAATTTGAAAAGGCAGTTTTGGAACAAAGTAAGTATCTTCGCCCAATAACCAAGACACAAAATAAGTGGGCATTCCGTGAGTGCATAGACCACTTCGCCTACCGCTTGCCAAAAGGTCGCACCACTTGTATGGATTGTGGGCATAGTTGGGTAATGAACAAACATAGAGAAACTTGCATTTGCCCTCATTGCAGGGCAAAGTTGCAGGTCAAGGAAACCTACGAACGCAAGTTGCAGCAGAAGCAGTATTTCACCATACTTACCACTTGTGGAGAGTTTCAAGTATTACGTATGTTCCTACTTGTTGTGGGTATGGAGAAAGGTTACAAAGCACAAACTTCTATAATTGAGATTGGGCAATATTGGTGGAATATGCTGGGACGAAAAGCTGTGGTTGCCATACAGAGGGTGTTGGGACACTATATTGATACCTTTTCCTATTATAGCCCTATGGCGATACGCAACGATAATGAAGCCTATCAGCATATTGCCTACTCACCGATATATCCAAAGTTCAAGGTTACAGACACACTTCGTAGAAATGGTTTTAAGGATAACTTCTATGGCATCGTGCCTACACAGCTTATTCCTGCATTGCTTACAGACAACCGTGCAGAAACATTGATGAAGTCGGGACGTACAGACCACCTACGCTATTTCCTTGGCAAAAGAAGAGCGTTTGACGAGTATTGGCAGTCCTATAAGATTGCAGTCCGTAACGGCTATGATATTACAGATATTTCCCTTTGGTGTGACTATGTAGACACACTCTTCAGGTTGGGCAAGGATATTCACAACCCAAAATTTCTTTGCCCCACAGACCTTAAAGGCGAACACGACCGCAGACACGAGGAACTTCTCAGAGTGCGTGAAAGGGAGGAGATAGAACAGAAGCAGCAGAAGGCAATGGAAGATGAAAAACGTTTCAAGGAACTCAAATCAAAATTTTTCGGTATCTGTTTCACAGATGGCACTATTCAAGTCCACGTATTGGAGAGCGTGCAGGAGCATTTAGAAGAAGGTGTATCAATGCACCATTGCGTATTCTCTAATGCATACTACCTCAAGGAGGACTCCCTTATCCTTTCGGCTACCATTGAAGGCAAGCGAATAGAAACCATTGAAGTATCATTACGAACTTTGGAAGTGGTACAAAGTCGTGGAGTGTGCAACAAGAATACGGAATATCACGAACAGATAGTAAACCTTGTGAATGCCAATCGAGGTCTTATAAGCCGAAGAATGAAAGCAACAGCATAAAGTATGAACCATTAAATTATCAGAGATATGAAAACAGAGATTGAAAACATCATCTATAACTATGCAGACGAGATACCGCATATTCTCATTAGGGTTATCAACGCAATAACCCTATCCGACAGCAAAGAGGAGTTAAGGTCGGCTATCAATAAAATAGCTGAAGAAACAGAACTTGATAAGTTCTTTGCCTATGGTTATGGTGCGCACCACTTTTGGCTCAAACACCGCAGACTGTCCAATGGAGAGCCAAAGGAATACAGATTATTAAAGGTTGAATTTTAAGATTATGAAGAAGAAAGTTTACAGAGTTCGGACGCAATATGTCTTTGAAGGAGTGTTCGATGTGGTTGCGGAGAGCAAAGAAGACGCACGGCAGAAAGTCCTGCAACATTGTGGGTTGGTTATGGGTGGAAGCATTCACAGCACTTTGCCCGATGATGAGATAAATTGGGCATTTGACAGACACCCCTACAAACGAATAGACAGAATAATGAAAGTGCAAAAATATCCTCCTAAATAATAGCAAAAGCCACGCAAGCTAAAATTTGCGTGGCTTCTTTTCTTTCTCTTTGAACGAGTAGGCGACCAAAGCAAAGAAGCAAAAGAAAGTCGCAAGTATTTTTAGATGAATACTATTTTCTAGACATTTCTTCAAATGCACCAAATGAAAATACCATACTAATATCTTCATCTTTTGCTTTTTCTGTAGATGATAAATCTTTCACTCCACAAAAACATGGTATTTTTTCTTCATCTAATGGTGTCGGTATATAGGGCATTGTTAGACTTTTTCTTTGTTTCGAAAAATCTTTATCACACAAAGGTATCGGTATCTGGATAAAAAAATTAAAGTATGCCAATCCGAAAATGTAAGCAGGAACATCATCGTTATCATTTTTTCTTTTAAAAATCATACAAGAATTAAAAGGAAATCTTGCTTGATATAATCTTTCTATCATCTTTAATCCAGGACCACACTCTCGTTGTCCCTGCAACCATGATAATGTGTGTTCAAAATATTTTAATTCACTTTCAGGCATTATTGTTAGTGCCATCTTGGTTAAAGCTTTATAAACATACTGTGGAATATAGCTTCTTTTGCCTTTAACAGAAAATGATTTGTTGTTAATATCCAAGTCTACTTTTAGTTGTTCTCCTTCTACACATTTTATATTAAAGCCATTTGTATCGATAGATATAGATGATTGTTCTGATGAATTATTTTTATACTTAGGTATCTTTCCTCCACCTTTATTCACTTTTGCAAAGACATGATGTAATTTCATATATTCAGCAAATTGACTCTCATACATACTAAATAATTGATTACATTCATCGCATTCATATTCACTCTTTAAGGTTTGGTTACCAATAAAATGAGGAATGGCATGAGCTACTTTCTCAAAAGTAACATTAGGTTGACCCTTCCCACAAAAACGGCATTTACCTTTGTGGGAGTCCTGTAATATAATCTCTTTGTTATCATTTAAATGATAACATACTACAAATGAGTAATACTTATCCACATTCTTAATCATTTGCTTAGAATCTAATTTTATCATTTTATTATTAAAAATAAATTTTGCAAATATACTTCTTTTATACAAAACACAACTATTAAAAAAGAAAAATCAATAGTTATATTTTTATGGAATAAAGAACAGCGCAAACTCCACCTGTCTGCGCTTGACCAGCCCACATAAGATTTTTCCCTTGTATCGGCAGAACGAGACATACTCCCGATAAAAGTTCTTGTCGCCAGCTTCTATCTTTTGTAGTAGTCTACTCTTGGGGTGCTTACCATATCCGAGCAACCTTCCCACACCCACATTGTAGGCAAGCAAGGTAAGCAGCAAGGCATCCTTACCATACCCTTTGAAGTGTTCAAAGCATTTCCAAAGGTCTGCACGGAGGAGCGAGTCCGCCTGCCGTTCCGTCATATTGGAAGAGAAATGCTCGCCCGGTTGCAACTGATGCCCATATCCGACATACGGATAGCAACCTTTTCTGTGTAGCCCCTCGAAGTATTTCACGACCACCACGGCGCGCTCAAAAGGAGGTAAGTCTGCCAACCGTACCCTGCGCTGGGCAAGGGTCGGCTGACAGAGCAAGCACATTATACAGAATAAAGCAAAGCGTTTAGCTGTTCGCATCGTTCAAAGCTTTGGTTACTACTGTGGTGGACTTTCCTTTTTCCTCCGCCTTTTCGTTGTTGAAACTGAAAGTCAGTTGCTGCATCTTACCAAAACTGTCCTCCACGTACACGTCAATCGTCTGGCGGTCCGTGGAGAGCGAGGTGTAGTACAGACGGAAAACGTCCTTTGTGAGCGGATAGCGGTCGTTGGGCTTGAACACTTTTCTATCGTCCATTTTCAGTGTTCCCTTGCCGTCGGGCTGGAAGTATCGGATGGTGTAGCGTGTGTCAGCAAAATCGCCCCCTCGCTTGAGCGTGCAGCGTATCTCTGCCGTCTGTCCCTTGACAATGTCCTTCTGAACGGGCATCGTCTCGACAGTGAACGGATAAGACTGCTGAACATCCAGCTCCCTATCACAAGCAGATAGACAAAACACGGCAAGGGCAAGTACGCCCATTACCCATATCGAACTTAATATCTTCTTTTTCATGTTTCTTTTCTATTAAATATTAAACCTAAGTCCTGCTGATAGCGCAGGACGGAAACGATGCACGTCAGAGCCGAAGAGCAACCGCCCTTGTGCCTTGACAAGAAACAGAAGCCTGTCCGTGAGGAACACCTCCACCGAGCCATGAACGGCTCCGCCATAGACGAAGCGTGAGCGGTCGAGCAGCGTAGCCCCATCGGGCAGCAGCTTCTGATCCTCGTTGATTTCCTCATAACCACCTAATACGGATATGCCACCATAGAGAAGCACGTTCTTGCCATTGTCGGAGAGTATCGGGTGCATATAGCCCACCTGTAAGAGTGCATCCTTGAGTTTTACGTTATAACTCCTGTACGGCATATTCTGCTGTTCATACTCTGCCATAACAAAGGTGTAGTTCTCCTTTTTGAGATAACGGGGAAGCGATATGCCTACACCGAAATTATCACCTGTAAAAAGTTTCTCTCCCTTGATAAGCGGAACACTCCCTACGACCTCTATTCCCCTTTGCTTGGGGATAAGTCGCTGTGCTTGCGAGGGCAAGCTAAAAGCCATTGCTACCGCTGCACAAACCGATAAAATGATTTTCTTCTTCATAATGTCTACCATTTCAGTTTGAGGTTATCAATCTTCTTTGCCAACCGCAGGTCTTCTGCCGTTACATGAAAGGTCAGTGTACGACCACCATTTCTCTCATAGAGCGTCACTTCAAGCTGCTTGTCTTCTGCAAGAGAGAACTGTTCGAGCGCAAACACAGTGTGTTCACTACCCATGCCACGCACCTGCATCACCTGATGATAGGCACGTAAGGGCAGAAGCACTTGCTCCTGAATGGCGGTACGCTTTGCGACCTTCTTATCCACCACCTTGAATGTGATAAAATCCACCGAGTACGGCATATTCGTACCGTTTTCCATACGAGTGTGGAAATACAGCAAGCCGTTATGGGCATACAAGCCACGAAGCAGGAACTTCATACCGAACTGCTGTGCACCGATATGTTTGATGGTACGCTTGTCATTCTGATAGATGGTCTGCATCATCAGCTTTACTAATACGGGCGACTCGTTGCCGAGTTCCTTGAAATAGATGTCGGCACGATTGCTGGGCAATCGCCCCTCAGTTGGTGACAGGAAGTCTTTCATCTCAATGCTGAGCTTCTCTGGCTCATCAGCATATTTGACATTGAAAGCGTAAAACGAGCCGTCCTCGCAAATCACGCTCATGTTGGTTTCCGTCTCAAAGTCCTTCACCGAAGCCTTTACACGTAGTACGTTCTCTGCATCCTCCGCCTTCCCTGCGATGATGTTCTGCGAACCTAAGTCTACATAGCGGATGGCAGAAGGGAAGATAAGATGCACGGTCTTGTCAAAGGTAACGTCAAGACCATACGGCAGTACGACACGCCCATTAGGAATGGCACGGGTCATGCCTTGAAAGAGTTCGCCCGAAGAGAGAGGACGGTTAGGCATAAGCGGTATGCCGCTGTTGAGGTCTTGTGCTGTGGCTGTCGCTCCCATCGTTGCGAGCAAAGTCATTGAGATAATAAGTTTCTTCATTGTTGCTGTTGATTTGATGTTATTGTTTTACTTGTCATTTTTGATTGTTTTATTTGGACTGAACCAAGAAAAGGCGATAGCCCCCTTTGAGCGTTACCTTGACGGTGCGCAGTTTCTTCTGAAGCAGCTGACTTGCACCTTGCATCACCCCACGGGCAGCCTCGGAGATAATCTGGTCTTTGGCAGAGGAAGCGAAGGTAAAGGAAGTTCCCATTGAACCACCGATGTTCGCCCCGACTTCCTTAAGCGCATTGATGTCCTCCGAACCTGGTATATACACCCCCTCCTGTCCGTCCGTGTCGTATGCCGAGAGCTTGACGGCTATGATATGTCCGTCCACCTCAATGCTTTTGATAAGCAGGTGCATACGGTTGCCCTCAATCTTGGCAGCGGCTATGAGTCGGCTTTGACGTGGAATGCGCAGTCCCTGCACCTTGGCAGTTTCCAGCAGGCGGAGTACCACATTGTCGCCCTCCTTGAGCGTGGTCGTTCTGTCCACCACCACTTTGAGCGTATTGCGCATCGTGGGTGCAGCCGTACTTGTTAGCGAATGGAAGCCCATGTTGCGTGCTCTTGTTCCATATTCCTTGATAAAATCCGCATCGCTCATCGGCTGACCGAGTGAAGTCACCACCTGTTTGCGCTCCGCCAAGATTTCCATTGCAGGCAAGTCGGCTGAACCTCCGTTTGCATTATTGCTCATGCGCAGCCCTTTGTCCGTAGCCGTTTGTCCCTTACTCTCAGTAAAGTCATTACCCAAAGATGGTGGAACGGCAGAAGCCTTGGGAAGATACTTTGCTGCCATCTGATAGCTCTTTTCCATCAGGGCAAGCTGCCTTTTCTCTTCATCACCCTCCCTGCTGTCTTTGGAAGAGAGTTCCTTTTTAAGGTTATCTATTTCCGAGCGCAAGGCTTCACGCTCCTGCTCGTGTGGATCGGGAGCGTAAAAGGAGTTTAAGAGGCGATTATTCTCCTCATAGCGGTGCATAGAGTTTTCTATCTTTGCCGTAGAAGCAGCTGTTTCTGCACGCTTCGCCTCTGATGGAGCGGTGTTCTGTGCGAAATAGTCCGACAGCTTGCCCATCTCCTCACGGGTCTGTTCCTCCTCGTGTGTCTTGTCGCCTAATTCGTAGGCTTTTAGCTTGTTGCCCGTAAGCTGCTCGGGCGTTGCCTGCGGGATGCTGTCATTGAGTCCCTGCTCCGCAGCGGTCTTATCCTTGTCCGATGGTGCGAAGATAAACCACATCGAGAGGGCAAACAGCAGTCCCAGACCTCCAAAGACCAAGCCTTTTTTCATTTGTTCTTTCTGTTTATTATCCATTTTCTTTGATTGTTTGATGATGTTGTAGGTAAAAATTGCCGTGTAACTCTTGTAAAGTGCTGTCCGTCCGTATCGGACTGTCCGTCAGCTTTCCCGTGGGGATGGGTAGTTTCTCCTTCTTTGGAGGAAGGAAAAACTGCGCTATCATCCAAAGGGAACAGATGAGATAGATAAAACTCAGCCCATAGACGATAGCCTTGCGCTGCCTTATCGTGAGCCTTTCACACCAATGACGGAGCCAAAGGTGAAATCTCAGATAATGGTGAGCGAGCAGATAGTTTACTTTTCTTGCCATAGCCTTATCGTTTATAGGTCTGTATATCCCTATTCTCCTTGACGAGGAAGTTCTCCATCAGGAAGCCTTGCGGGTTGTTATCCGAGCGGACAGAGTTCTGCAGCGTGCAGGTCGTTACAAGACTGCGCTCTGTAACGTTACTCTGACGGACGATAAACTCCCGTGCATAGGTCGTTACCGCATAAGGGTAAGTATTAAAGTTGCAGCGGATAGAGTCCACCTCTATGCGCTGGTTGATATTACCCGATATGGCACGGTTATAATAGCCCTTCTCTGCCAAGTCTTTGTAATAGTTGAAAGCCGACTTGTCGCACAGGAGGAAGGCTCGTTGCATATTCTCCTCGATGGCGTCCTTATCGGGCGCAATGGTGAAGAAGAGCTCGTGGAAACGGTGGACGTGTTCCCTTGCCTCCACGGGACGATTACGACTTGCATCCTGACTGAGAGCCAGCATGAGCGACTTTCCCTGGTCGAGCACATAGATTTTCTCCCGCTGCTCCTTGGTGAAGCCGTATGAGGCATAGACGGTATAACCGCTTACCGCCACGCAGACGATAGCAAAGACAAAGGCATAGAGTCTTATCTGTCTGAATGAGGTCTCGATGTTGTTGAGTGATTTGAATTCCATTTTTCTTTTATATCTGTTGATTAATTAAGCATAGTTGCTCGATTTCTATTTTCCTTTAAGCAGTGCTCCCTTGATACGTCCACCGACATTTCCCACAGCAGCACCTGCGCCTGCCATGGCAGCCTTACCGCCTGTATATGCACCTTGTGCGCCACGCTGTGCTGTCTGGTTAACATTGCGACCGTAGGAGCCAATACCGCCACCAGCTTCAATAATCCAACCTGCCACAGTAGGCACGCAGAAGTAGCCCACAATACCGATGAGGAAAAAGACGATGTAGTACCACGTCCCTGAATCAGGCAGATAGTTCGGATCGCTGAGGGCATCGATGTCCTTCTGCATCATGAGGACTTGTATCTTGGTGAGCAGTGCCGTAAGAATCGAACTCACAGGCAGCCACAGGTAGACCGATATATAGCGTGAGAACCATGCCGTAAGTGAGCCTGCAAGACCATCCCACACGGCTATGCCGAACACGATAGGTCCGAGTATCGAAAGGACAATCAGAATAAAGGTGCGAAGCGTGTCAATGATAAGCCCCGAAGCATGAAACAGCAATTCCAAAAAGTCGTGAACAAGTTTCATGACCCATTGCTTGGTCTGGTAGGCGGCACGCTCGGCATACATCCCCGCAATCGTCACGGCATCCTCCGGACCGATGATGCCCATTTCCTCTATCTTTTGGTCAAATTTCTCGTTCGATACAAGATAAGCCGTTTCAGGATTTCTGAGGTAGGCTTCCTCCTGCAGCTTATCCCTCTTGGCGGTCAGCTCCGCCAAGTTGCCTTCCTGTTGGTGTACCATCATCTCCGTTCCCTGCACTACGGGCGAGAGAACGGCATTCATCGTACCCAGTACGACTGTCGGGAAGAACATGATGCAAAAGCCCAAGACAAAGGGGCGTAGCAGTGGAAACACATCGATTGCCTCGGCACGGGCAATGGAAGCCCACACCCGAAGGGCAATATAAAAAAGCGCCCCCAAGCCCGCAATGCCTTTGGCAATGCCCGTCATTTGGGCACAGAGCGGCATCATCTCATCGTAGGTCGAGCGAAGCAGCTCATGTAAACTGGCAAAATCCATAAGCAAAAGTGTTTTATGAAAGTTCGTTCAAGTTCTTTCTTTGTCTGTGGATTTACCAATACCTGCTTGCCGTATTGCCGTAGAGTGCCTTGACAGAGGCAAGGTTGTTCTTCTCCCTTGCACGCACGTAACTTACGGAGATGTTCTTCCTTGTATAGTACGACACCAAAGAGCGGTATTCACGTAGTGTGGTATAGATACGGTCTATCTGCTGCATGCGCTCGTGGTCGTTCATGGAGAAGACGTTACTCTTGACGATGGACTTGAGTTCTTTCAGGCTCTCACCGCTCTGCTCGAGAAGCTTGGTGTAGCCCGAAGCCATTGCGGCGAGTTCCGAAGGGCGGAAGTTCTTGTCTGAGAGCATTTTCTTATATGAGGTAACATAAATCTCCGAGATGTCGCCTACCATGAGAATACACTCCTTGACCTTATAAGCATCTCCTATAAGGTTATTCACCTTCTTGAGGGCATCGTAATACTTCTTGGTATCGTTGTAGAGTTTTTCCACCTCCTTGAATCCGTCCAAGGTATTCTTTACTGTCTTCGAGGCGGTGGCAATCTCCTTGACCGTATTGGCAATGTTGCCGGCAAAGTTACCCGGGTCATAGACCGTCCACTGTGCGTGTGCTTTGGGAACTGAAAGGCTCAATCCTAAGAGAGCCATGAAAATGTACTTTTTCATTGTTGCTATAGTTTTGATGGTTTATTACTTATTTCTTTTTATTGTTTCTTTTCTCTATGGCAAGCTGACGGATAGCCGTTTCGATGTCGCCACCGAGCTGTTCCGCACGCTGCATGACCTCCACCTTCTCGGTTTCTTCCGTGGTGTAGGTGAGGTATTCCTCCATGCTCACCTCCGTAGCATAGACAGCACTCTGCATACCGCCCAGACCTATCCAAACTTCCTTGTAGAGTCGGTTGGGGTCGTTGTTCTGATTGATGGAGAGTATCTGGCTCTTTTCCTTTTCCGATAGACCGAGCATCGCCTGTATACCGTCGAACTTGGTCATGTACTTGCGCTGGTCAAGCAGTATCTTGCAGTCGGAGTTGTTGATGATGCTCTCCTTGACTATAGGCGACTGAATGATATCGTCCACCTCCTGCGTTACGACAATGGCTTCCCCGAAATACTTTCTCACCGTCTTATAGAGATACTTGATATAGTCTGCCATGTTTGCCGAAGCGATGGCTTTCCACGCTTCCTCAATGAGTATCATCTTGCGGATACCCTTTAATCGGCGCATCTTGTTGATGAAGGCTTCCATGATGATAATCGTTACCACAGGAAAGAGGTCTTTGTTGTCCTTCACTTGGTCAATTTCAAAGACGATGAAGTGTTTACTTAGCAGGTCGATGTTCTTGTCCGAGTTCAGCAGGAAATCATAACGACCACCTTTATAGTATTGCTTCAATGTCGTTAAGAGGTTGTTGATGTTGAAGTCCGAGAGTGTTACCTTGATGTCACGCTTTTCCATATCCTTGCGGTACACGTCCCGCAGATACTCATAGAAGGAATTGAAGCAGGGAACGATGGTATGATCCGTCCTGATAAGTTCGATATAGGCATTGACGGCAGAACCGAGTTCGCCTGCTTCGGTCTTGGTGATATGTTCATCAGCACTTTTCCAAAGTGTAAGTAATAATGTGCAGATACTCTCCCTTTTCTCTACATCGAAGAAGTAATCATCCGTATAAAAAGGGTTGAAAGATATAGGACTTTCATTGGTATAGGTGAAATACACGCCGTCCTCTCCCTTGGTCTTGCGGTGGATAAGTTCACACAAGCCTTGATATGAGTTTCCCGTATCAACCAAGAGGACATGCGCTCCCTGCTCGTAATACTGGCGTACCATGTGGTTGGTAAAGAAAGACTTACCACTACCCGAAGGACCCAAGATAAACTTGTTACGGTTGGTGATGACTCCCTTTTTCATTGGCAAATCCGATATATCCAGATGAATAGGTTTTCCAGAAAGGCGGTCAGCCATCTTGATGCCGAAGGGAGAGAGCGAATCCTTATAGTTTGTTTCTGCCGTAAAGAAGCAGAGGGCAGGCTCGATAAAAGTATAGAATGACTCTTCTGCAGGAAAGTCTGCCGCATTGCCGGGAATGCCCGCCCAGTAGAGCGTTGCCGCATCAATGGTATTGTGGCGAGGGTGGCATTCCATAAGAGCAAGTGCAGAGCCCACGTCATTCTTGATCTGGCGAAGTTCTTCCTTATCACTACTCCATGCCAGCACATTGAAGTGGGCACGGATGGAGGTCAGTCCCTGTGAGTGGGCAATATTGAGATACTCCTGTATCCATTCCTCGTTGATTTGGTTGCTACGGCTGTAGCGTGCCAGCGAGTGCATATTCCTTGCCTGCTTCTCGAAACGTTCCAAGTTAGCATCGCTGTCCTCGATGAAGATATACTGGTTATTATTGCTGTCCGGTAAAACTCAAAAGAGCATAAAAATCTTCCCCGAAGCCCCGTAAAATAGGACTTTTGGGTTAATTTTTTCAAAAGTAAGCCCCCCTAATCGAAAAGACTTGGTTCAGGTGGCGCTTTTTGCATCTCCTTTGCAAGGAAATCAGACCTATAGCTCATTTTGCAGGATGGAATCCTCCTTAACTACCGATATACACTGGTGTTCTCAGCAATTCAAACGTTTCAGAGATGTTTCGACCTTTGAAATCGTTCAATAGCTCATTTTGCAGGATGCAATATAGCTTAATGTTCGATAAACACTAACTTCGCTGGTATTTGAAAAGCCAAAAAGCGAAGTTATAATGAACAAGAAAAAATGCCCAGTGTGTAAGAGTAAACACACCGTGAAAAACGGAGTGCGTCATGGAAAACAACTGTATTTGTGTAAAGATTGTCATACTCAGTTTCGGCCTGGTATTAATGTATCCGAGGACGAATTATGGCGAGTATATCAACAAGAAAAACAAACCATATCCGAGTTATCGTTACGATTTGGTATTAGCATCGCAACTGTCAAGCGTAGACTACATAACATCAAGCGAGAATGGGTGCAACCCCCACTTTCAGGAGGAGGTTTTGTTCATTTGGACGTTACCTGTTGGGGACGTGGTTTTGGTGTCATGCCAGGTCTTGATTCTGCTACAGGTTGCCCTTTGTATATGTCCTTTGTGAAGAACGAAACCGTAAAAGACCATGAATATGCAGTGAGCAGCATCGTGAGCCGTGGCTATACCATTGAGGGAATTATTATAGATGGGAAGCAAAGTTTGTTTAAGACCTTCTCAAGCTATCACATACAAATGTGCCAATTTCATATGAAGCAGATTGTCAAACGCTATCTTACCCTGAATCCTAAGATGTTATCTAGTAGGGAACTGAAATATTTAGTGGGTAAACTTCATAGAAGTAATGAGGCTGATTTTGTGCAAAGTTACCAGGACTGGAAAGTGAAATGGAAGAATACTATAAACCACAAGAGCCTGCATAAGGACGGAAAGATGCACTACACACATCAGCGTTTAAGGTCGGCGATGAACAGTCTAGAGTTTTACCTTCCTTACCTCTTTACATATCAGCGAGAAGACTGCAAGGGTATGCCGAATACAAACAACAAGATTGAAGGCACATTCACTGACTTAAATAAGAACTTAAACAACCACAGTGGACTAACAATGGAGAACCGCAAGCGGTTCATTTCTGGGTTTTTCTTGGCATTAGCAGAATCTCTAAGTATGAAAAAGCAGGAGCCGCGTTGATAGCAACTCCTGCCCATACTTGTCAATCTGCGCAGTTCTATTCCTTATGAAGTTGCTCCCCAGCAGAGCTTCACTACGCTTCAAACTGCAAACCAAAGGTACAATATGTAATCTGCTTCAACGAAGAAACATCGGAAAAAATCATCCTGCAATTTGAGCTATAGGATACATACTTCTCAAAATCATCCTGCAAAATGAGCTATACGCCTAATTTCATCATGAATTTTTGTTCTGCTCTTACAGCCTATTGTTTCTTTGACAATAAGCCGGAGGCACTGCCGGTACACGTAGAGAAATCAAGGCAATTGGAACTTTTCTAAAGATTTTCTTATCCCGAACTTGCGTAATTTATATTAAAGTTTTAATGAAAATATATATATAAATTTGGTGATATGTTTTTTTTTTTTTACTTTGTACAAGTTTTCATAAACTAATGAATCTTTAAAATAATACTTGAGTATTGAGTCTATTTTTAATATTGACCATATAGTAGATAAGATGCTATGAAATGAACAACTTAAAAAATACAAATTTATGAATAAAAAAATGTTATCATTACTTTTATTTGTTAGTTTGACATTCTTTTGTAATGTAACGTTGAATGCACAAGTGGAGCATTGTGGTATTGTTGAATATCATGAAAGTGCAAAGCATTTACATTTAATTGAAAAAACTATTAAACCCCAAATCCCCTCTTCATCATATAACGTTAAAAAGATAAAATCTCGTATGGGCAAATTTATTGTCAATTATGATGATAATTATTTTATGACAGAGGGCGTTCTTCATTGTCTTAAGTTGGCAATTGATACATGGGAAGATAGAATTATTATAAAAAAACCGATAAATTTCTTTGTACGCATATCCGAAAAAATGGATACTGATTTGGCCATTTCTACAAAAGTAGGATATTCACGTTACAAAGTGGGAGAATTTGAAGCCCTACCTGATAACCTTTACAATCAATTCTATAAAGGGACGAACTTTAATGATACCATAACAATTAACGCATTGTTGAATTGGGATTCTTCATGGCAATACGATACTGCGTATAGTGGCACAATAAATATGTCAAACGCTTTCTTACGAAATATTGCAAGAATTCTTGGATTTGGGTGCTCGGTTGTAATTCGTGATTCAGGACTAGGATTTAAGGTTAATCGGTTTTCTTCGCCGTTTGATAGACTGCTGACAAATGATGAGATATTTCTATCTGAACTTAAAAAGGAAGGTAAACCTATTGATTTTGAACGATTTTTTTCTTCTAAATTATATTTAAAATCCAACAAATACAAATACGCAATGTATAATTGTGGGCATTTTGAATCGGAAAAGAGCGGTGTGTATTTCAACTTGGGATATGATAATATAATGGAATATCCATTAAAAGAAAAAAACAAATTAATGAATATTAATAACGAAACATTAAATGTTATTTCTGATATTGGCTGGCAAACATATCTACATGATTTATGTATTACCTGTGATAGTGTAGATATATTGGGTTGCGGTTCTATATTTAACAAACAAATTTTTAACATTGTCAATCCTATAGATGGTAAGAAACTAAAAGGTGATTGGTTTTATCAAATTTATAATACGATTACTTGTAAGTATGAAAATATATCGATGAAGCCTCACTCAGAGGTTTTTGTAGTTACTCCAAATATTATAGAAAAATCTTTTGATGAATTTTTATACCAACAAGGAAGGATCGTATGTAAGGTTGGAAACAAAGAATATACACGCATTATATCGCTTGATGTTAGACCGTTAATTAAAGATGTTAGAATTACTAATGTGAGAGATGTAAATAAAGACTTTTATCAGTTTGATATTGATATAAAGGGAATGGGGGCCAATAATGGAACGGTAGTGGTATCTGATGATACTGGTGTAACGAATTGTTATGATTATTCTGATGGTACTATTCATGTATCACCTATGGTTAAAGGAAGTAAAGTATATATAGACGTTTCTTTGGAGAATGATTATGGCGAGTCAGGAAGATTCATGGAGGTTGGTTGCTTATATCCTTCTGCGATGCTGAACAATAAAAAAAATGATATTTTTCATGTTGATGTAAAAATAAATAACAATGGAGCCGAAAATAAAATTAAAGCAGGTGATTTGGTTACGCTGTCATTGCTAAATGATAATAATATTGAAATAGACTCTGTCGAATGGAGAATATATCTTAAGCAATTGAATGGTGAAGACTATTACTGTACGTTGTCTAAAGATAAACAATTTTCTTTCACGAACAGCCCTGGTATGTTCAATTGCTATTTCTCTAAGCCATATAATAAATTCATGCAAGGTTATAATTGGGAGGATTTAAAGGAAGTTAATCCTGATAGTTGTTTCTACGCCTGCAAAATTTATTATAAAGAAGGAAGTGATAGGGTGTCTAAATATATATGTTCTGATTTTATTCCTTTTGATGTGTTACCAACAGACCCTGTTATTTCTATCTCTAAAATTTGGGTTCCAGATTGGGCAGATGATTTCCCTATATGTAGAATAATGATAGATGGGGAAAATTATGATTGTGGCATTGTTATGATTGCGGAATATAATAATAATATTGGTGTACATGTTGATGATATTTTTTATGAAATACCAGATACTGGACTTTTAGTATATCCCGGACATTGGGATAACGGTATATATTGTTGGACAATAAATAAGTATGGTCAAGCTATGAGTTCTATAATAAAACCATCAACTGTAGGTATAAGTCAAGAATATGGTGACAATGTTGATTTGTTTGTTGAGGATAAAGAAATCATTATTAAAAGTCCAAATTCAGTAGACGTATATATCTATAATATTAATGGTACTTTAGAAAAAGTATCAAAAAATTCTACTATGTATACAACCGTTTTGAACAAGGGTGTATATGTAATAAAAATATTCAATAATAACACAAACAAAGTATTAACTAATAAAGTATGTATAAAATGAAAAGACAGTTTTTTATTTTAATAACCCTTTTAATTGGGGTTACATTGGGATTCGCACAGAAAAATCCAAATATTGTATATGCCTCTGATAACTCTAAAATCAAATTAGATTTGCCGTCAACAAGAAATGTTTATGGTGGAACTATAATCAATGTCAAATATAAAGGTACGAGAATATCTTCTACCCAAAAAGGAGCATTTGAATATGCGTGCAAACTTGTTGAGGAAAATATACCTACAACTTTTCCTATAAATATTACTGTTGGGTTCGAAAATTTGCAAGATGATGATTGTCTTGCTTTGGTTGAAACATATTCTGTTCCTTTCGATACACCTATTTCTAACAAAAGGATAGATAAAGTTTATCTAAAGAGATATGCGCAGATATATGATTACATGCCAAATTTTAATAAAGATGAAGATGGTCTAAAATTCTTCCGCGATTCTCCTGATGCGAAAATCAAATTTTCATCAAGAGTTAAATATGATTATAATATAGACGAAAGCAAGATTGATCCTGATAAGTATGATTTTATTACGGTCGCAATAAAAGCTTTGCTTAAAGTTGTTGGTTTCAGCTTGAAAGCATATTCTTCAGGTAATACGCTAATTGCATTGACACCTTCAAATCAATATACTTCTACGATATTATCTGATGATGTGCATGCTAATTATAATTTAGCGATTTCAGATAGTGCATATATTATTCCAAGAATACATAGTTATAACAAGTGGCTACTGGTTAGTAAACCTCCGTATAGACAAGGTATTTCTTTAAACTATTTCGTTGATTCTCCTGATAAAGAAACTGCTATAATGCAATATGGATTATCGAAAGGATCTTACATTAGATATATAGGTAATTCTATTCAGGATTTTTTCTCATTTTGCGATTGGGATATGCCTATTGCAACAGGATTTGAAGGATTGTACGTTTATAATGCTAATACACAAAACGTAATACCTTTCCAAGGAAATACAAAAGATAATCAATCACATGAAATCTTTTTATCCAATACTACTATATCATCTCCACAAAACAAAGAATCATATAGTTCTTATATATATTCAAGAAGTGAGATTGAAGAAAATGGCTCTTACGTTTTACTACAAGATGGTTCATGGCAAAGTTTTAACTATTTAGAAGATTTAAATAATAATGATAAATATGCAAGAACAGTAGATGGATATTTAAGATTGAAAATAATAAGTACATCTTATGGCCCAGGAAATAATTATAAAAACTGGAATGTTGAGTATAAACTTTATGATTATTTACCACAAAATCCAACAGGAGGTATTAATAGAATTCTAAAACCACAAAGTGATTCTAAAAGAAATAATCATAGGGGTTATAGTAATACTGACGAAGATGAGTTTGTTGATGTTGAAATTGGAATAAAAAATTTAGAAGGAACTACAAGTGTTTTAGTTGAACAAACAGATTCAGATTATCCGGAACCTTTTTCTTATGTAATTGAGAATATTTCTGAAGGAAAATTTATAGCAAATATGAACAGACGCTATCCCTCGACTTTTAAATTAACATACATCAACAAGAATGGGAGGACTATTGGGCAACCTTTTACAATAGATCTTAAAAAAATAATTAATATTGAAGACCAGATTAACATCAGCACAATTATAAATAATGATGGTATAATATATATAATTGATGGAGATCAGAATGTAAACTTGAACTATTTTATAACAGATTTACATAAAGGTAATATAGTTGATAATGGTATAATTTCTAATTCTGAAGGAATAATAAATACAAGTTCATTAAAAGAAGGATTTTATATTTTATCTATCTTCAATGGTAATAATAGAGTTTCTGAATTAAAATGGAAAAAATAGGAAATATAAACAGAGGCCAATAGTAATTCATTTCCGAATAATTCACGTCCCATTTACTTCAATTTACGTTCATAGGATTTAACTCTAATGAGCGTGAATTATTCGTAAATGGGACGTGAATGTTTTTTTAGAAAGAAAGGAACCCGATATTGATAAGATTTGTTTATGCGGGATTCCTGTGCTCTTTCAAGTAGAATCAATCTACGGGGATGTCTTTATTCACGTTCTTACAGCCTATCAGGGCATAGTAGAACATATATGCCATACCTGCGAGCGGCACGAAGTAGGGTCTGCTAATAAACCTTAACTATCTGGCAATTAGTTATTTATGTTGTATAAAATTTGGTCAATTCGCCCAAAATGACTACCTTTGGATGT
>OIIB01000261.1_pt1 | contig 17987 bp, 9 predicted proteins | sample 1583171 | NCBI WGS metagenome assembly OIIB01 (sample SAMN02675049, study PRJEB24791) | human gut metagenome, SKBSTL061 | isolation source: stool | host: Homo sapiens | place: USA | reverse complement strand
CCATGTTGTCTTTCGAAATACGAAATTCCTGATCGGAATATCCTATAAAAGAAATGACAACAGTAGAATTAGAAGCCACCGTGAGATTGAAATTACCATCCAAATCAGTCACCGTTCCATTGGTTGTTCCTTTTTCAACCACACTGGCACCGATGACCGGTTCGCCTGTGGCATCTTTTACAATACCGGAAACTTTAAACTTGTCTGCTTGCAGACTGGAAGCGCTCACATTCATCGCAGGGATGAAGAAGCAGAAACACAGCAATAGGCTCAGTACCCGGAATGTACTGGTTTCTGTCAGAGTTTTCATGTTCATAATACTTTTTTTAAAGGTCTAACAAATAAAGATAATTCGTTTTATTTGCCAGCAAAAGTAAGAGGAACAGAAAAGAAACAGGGAGAATTATTACCGGAAAAAGGCTGTTTATTCCCTATAGAGCCTATTTCCGGTAATAATCAGCCATCATACTTCATCATATACTCTGTAGGAGAAAGTCCGAATTTCTTCTTAAAGCAGGAACTGAAATATTTAGGGTCGTTGAAACCTACGGCATACGCCAAATCGGCTATACGGATTTTCTTTTTCTCGTCTATCAGCCGACAAGCCGCTTGCAAACGGACATTGCTGATAAATGCAGAGGGAGTAAGTCCGGTCAACAGTTTCAATTTATCTGCTAGTGTAGTCCGGGCCATACCCATCTCCGCCATAAACTGTGCATGTTCAAAATCACAATCATTCAAATGGGCATTCACACAATCCACCGCTTTCCGAATAAAAGCTTCGTCCATCGAGGTGTAATTTAATTCTTTAGCTTCAAAGACCAACTGCTTACGAAAATCCACCCCCATACGTTTGCGCCGTTTCAACAAGTTATCTATCTTGGCAAACAAGACAGAGAGGCGGAGCGGTTTACAGATATAACCATCGGCCCCAGACTCATACCCTTCCACACGGTCTTCATCACTAGTCTTGGCCGTTAACAAAATCAATGGAATATGGCAGGTCTCAAATTGAGTCTTCACCCGGCGGCACAATTCCATACCGTCCATTTCGGGCATCATAACATCAGAAACAATTAAATCCACTTCCTGTTTGGCAAGTATCTCCAAAGCTTCCGTTCCATTGGCGGCCTTCAGAATATGGTATTTGCCATGCAACAGACGAACCATCAAAGCCAATAATTCCTCATTATCCTCCACCAACAAAATAGTCGATGCTGCCGGTTTCTCTTCCAACATATCAATCTCCGAGACATTCTCCATTTCATCTGCCGATAAAACAGCATAGTCCACATTTTCAGTATTCTCGTCTACCTCATCTTCAGCAAAAGCCTCGCGTCCTATAGGAATTTCAACCACAAAAGTATTCCCTTCCTCCTTATCGCTAAACACCTGTATCGTTCCATGATGCAACAATACCAAATCTTTAGTCAGCGACAAACCGATACCCGTTCCTATGGTATGGAATCTGCGATACTCCCCTTCATAGAATCTCTCGAACATATGATCCAACTTCTCTTTTGGAATCAACTCGCCGGGATTGTTCACACTCAATTTAAAAGTTCCCCTTTCCTCATCATGAGCCTGTGACACCACAATAGTTCCTCCTTCAGGAGTATATTTAGCGGCATTGGAAAGCAGATTGTACACCACTTTATCCAATTTATCCACATCAAAATATCCCGAATATTCTTCAGACAAATCAAATTGTATGGACAATTTCTGCTTTTTAACCAAAGGAGCGAAAGCCGACACTGATTTTTTCAAGAACATACTGACATTTCCATGCGAAACTTTTAGCCGCAACTTGCCATTCTCCACTTTCCTGAACTCTAAGATTTGCTGAATCAACCGGATTAACCGCACAGTATTATCAGCTATCACAGAACAAACCGACGAACTTGCCGGTACTTCTTGTTTCAGTTCATCCACCGAAGCCGATATAATAGAAAGCGGAGTCAGCAACTCATGAGTGATATTGGTAAAGAACTGTAATTTAGCATGATTGATTTCCTCCATTTTCTGCCGTTCTATCTTCCCCATCTCTATGGCCTGTTTCATCCGGATACGGTTTCTGACAATCCGATAAGTATACCATGCCAATGAAACGAACAACAAGACATAAAGGCAATAAGCCCACCACGATAACCAAGGCGGCGGAAGAATAGTTATACGCAGACATTTCATATCCGGAGACCAGATTCCATTCTGATTGGCTCCCTTTACACAAAAAGTATAAGTACCTGCCGGAAGATTGTTATAATAGGCAAACCGACGTCCAGCCTCAACGGACAACCATTCCTTGTCATATCCCTCCAACCGATATAAATAACGGTTCAACTCAGGATTGATATAGTTCAATATTGAAAAATCAAGACTGAAATTATTCTCCCGGTATCCTAATACAATTTTATCAATAAAATCAATAGCCCTGTTTGCAACAATCCCCTTTCTGATGGAAAGAGGGTAGGTACGTACCGATACATTATGTACCTTTATATCTGTAATTACTACCGGAGAATAGGCAGTATCCTGAACTATTTTATCAGGATAAAAACTGTTCAATCCACGGAATCCTCCGAAGAAAAGTTTCCCATCCGCACCCTTGAAGCAAGAATTCCGGTTAAACATATGGTCTTGCAAACCATCATCTACCGTATAGGTATGTATTTTCGGTGCAGCACCGTCCAAAGGTATATCAATGTGATACATTTCCGCATTGGTAGTAAGCCATAAAGTATGCTTATCATCCTCCAGCATGCTGAAAACAACATCTCCATTCCGGAAATAATCATTCAAGACTGAAACAAAACGATCATTCTTCCGGTCATACAAATCGAGTCCATTACCATTCGACCCCACCCATACTCTATTGTATCCATCCACACAAACACTCATCGCCCCGACAGTGGATAATGTACCATCCGAAGGCGTATAAAACTTAACCTTATATGTTTCTCCGGATGTATCTATCCGCCATACCCCTTCATTACTAGTCGCTATCCAGATAAAGCCATCTTGATCTTCCGCCATTTTGAAAATAGAAATTTGGGGCAATGCCTGATTTGTCAAAGTCACCAGTTCATTCAAAGAATGAAGTCTTGATTCCGTATCCAAGATAAACACTCCCGAACGTGTCCCCAACCACAGATTCCCTTTCGAATCCTCCAACAAAGAATAAATACAAATATCACTCAGTTCCGGGTTGGTTACGGTATTTACCACGTGTGCTTTCCCGGCTTTGACGTTATAGAACCACACACCGTCATCCCAAGTGGCAAAACACAATTCATTTGTCCTTTTACGATAAATAATATCATTGACCGTCGATGTATATCCCATATTCTTCAATACAGGATGAGAGCGGTAAGGAACAATGGTATGCTGTTTCATATCATAAAATACCAGACCGAATCCCATGATTCCCATCCACAGATTCCCATTATCCTCCTGATAGACACTGCGGACAGAGCTGGTAGGGCAATGCTCACGCAAAGCCTCCAAAGAATCATAATTAAACCGGAACTTATTTGTATTTACAGTACAAACACCTCCCCCCAACATACCCAGCCACATCAGCCCGTCTTTACTGCACAACAGAGAGTTCACTTCATTAAAAGGTAAATCTCCTTGAAGGTTGCCCGGAACAATATTGGTAAAATTCCCGTCCCCCGATTCATCTTCCAAAATACTGACTCCACTGCGTGAACCGATCCAGAGCTTTCCGGAATTTTTATCCTGAGCAATGGCGTAGATAATATTATCCAACAGAGAATGAGAATTTCCCTTGATGTTCCGGAATGTTTTAAATGAGAAATGTTCCGGATCATACGGATTAATGAGTTTCACCAATCCATACCGCCAGGTACCGATCCAAATATTCCCGGCTTCATCCTGAAATATGACATGCGCCGAATTACCAGGGTTAATCCCCTCGTAAGTATGATACAATTCCTCTTGAGGATTATAACGCAGCAACCCCTGTTCCCAAGTACCAATCCATATTTGACCTTTCCGGTCTTCGACAACAGACTTTATATCCATGTTTTTTTCACAATCGAAAGTACGGCTGCCGGCTTTTCTGCGAAACAATCCCTTGTTGCTTCCCACCCATAAATCTCCGTTACTTGCATAAAGGATACTTTCTACATTGCTTACCTGTAACAAAGGACTGATTATTTTCTCTATCTCATCCGTTTCTTTATGCAACACGTATAATCCATTGTGCGTACCTATCCACAAATTATTCTCCTTGTCTTCGGCCACCATATTCACAAAACTATCAATGGAACGTCCATGATTCACTCCATCGGGTTTATATACAACAATAGAATAACCATCGTAACGCAAGAGACCATTGTAGGTCGAAATCCATATATACCCCTGGCTATCCTGAAATAACTTCCTGACTTCATTGGTAGGGAAGTTCACCGAAGTGGAAATGGATTTAAAATGATAAGTATTCACCTTATTATCAGCCCAAAGCAAAACAGGAAAAACAAAAAGATATATTACTCCAAGAATATATTCGCAGTTACGGTGTGCCAAGTGCATAGATTCAACTTTAAGATTTGATGCAATATTCGCAAAAAAAAGCATTTTAAGCAAATATTCCATAAGATTTGTTCTAAATTTCCCCCATTTGCATACATAAGAAACTAAAATTATACCTCCAGAAACACTTAGAACAAAAAGGTTAGAGGCTGTTAAGATAAAAAATTGTATATTTGCCGATAAGTGTGACCTAATTTTAAAACAGAGAAACATGCATTACAACGACCAAGGCGCTGATTTTAAATACCTAATTGTCAATGAGCGTGACAAGCGTTTCGGCTTGTCGGTGACTACCGTCGGATTCCAGGCCATCAGGGCCGGGAGCGTTTATCCACCACGCAACCACCCGGACGCTTATTATTTCACGGCCCAGAAAGGACGTGTGCTGCATGAATATCAGTTGGTATACATTACTAAAGGACGGGGAACTTTCGCCAGCGATACTACTCCGTCTGTCGACATATCTAAAGGACAGATACTTTTCCTGTTTCCCGGACAGTGGCATACCTATGCGCCGCTGCAAAAGACAGGATGGAACGAATATTACATCGGTTTTGAAGGCCCGATTATAGACAATCTGGTAAAAAACAGCTTTATCTCAAAAGAAAGCCAGATTCTGGATATCGGTATCAATGAAGAACTGGCCAGTCTTTTTGCCCGTGCACTGGAAGTAGCGGAAGCAGACAAGACCGCAGCGCAACAATATTTGTCCGGCATCGTTTTACACATTATGGGAGCCGTACTTGCTATCTCGCAGAACAAACGCTATGAGGTGGACAATGCGGCACAAAAAATAGAAAGTGCCAAAATCATCATGCACGAAAATGTGTACAAGGATATAGACCCGGAAGAACTGGCCATGAAATTGGGAATCAGTTATTCCTGGTTCCGCAAAGTATTCAAAGAATACACCGGTTATGCGCCCGCCAAGTATTTCCAAGAGCTGAAACTGCGCAAAGCGAAGCAGCTGTTGATTGAAAGTTCCATGTCAGTGAAAGAGATATGTTATGAATTGAATTATACCTCTACTGAACACTTTTTCTCGGTATTTAAAAAGCGTACCAATTTCACCCCTACCGAATATCGTAACTTCGGACGGGGCGGAAAAGAAAAAGAGAATGAAAACGAATAAAGAAAAAATGAGAAAAATAACCATCAATCTGGCTGCTGTGGCAGCCTTTTGCATTGTAGTTGCATCACCGGCCTTAGTAAGCAGCAGTTGCGCTACTCCAAAAACGGAGCAGGAAGATACCACTATCATACGGGAAGATTCAGGTATTACGGCATTGAAATACAGTAGTCCCGAAGTTCCCGCCAGTATTGAGTTCTGTGGCAAAACCATTGATTTGAGCCGCTTTGACCGCCACGAGCGTATGGACCGTGAACTATTGGCATTCACCTATATGCACAGTACTTCCTTGCAAATGCTGAAAAAAGCCAACCGCTATTTCCCCATTGTAGAACCCATACTGAAAGAAAACGGAATACCTGATGATTTTAAGTACCTGATGGTAATAGAAAGTAATATGAATCCCACCGCCCGTTCTTCTGCCGGAGCTGCCGGACTATGGCAATTCATGCAAGGTACGGGACGGGATTACGGATTGGAGGTAAACAACAATGTGGACGAGCGTTACCATATTGAGAAAGCGACCCGTGCCGCCTGCCGCTACCTGAAAGACGCGTATGCAAAATATAAGGACTGGGTGGCTGTCGCCGCCTCTTACAATGCCGGTCAGGCACGCATTGCCAGCCAACTGGCCAAACAGGATGTGGACGACTCGTTGGATTTGCAACTGGTAGAAGAAACTGCCCGGTATGTGTACCGCATTCTTGCCGCCAAACAATTATTCAATGCCCCCACTACTTTCGGTTTCCGCCTGCGTGCATCGGATTTGTATCCGCCTATTCCTTATACGGAAATCACTGTGACGAAAGGAATTGCAGACTTGGCACGTTTCGCACGCAGCAAAGGAATCAATCTGGCCATATTAAAGAATATGAATCCCTGGTTACGGGAAACATCCTTGTCCAACCACAGTGGGCGGACTTACGTGATAAAAATCCCTACCAAAGAAGGAATGACTTATGATCCGAAAAAGACGGTGGCGCATGATAAGCGATGGGTGATAGAATAACTTTCTATCATACAGCATTCCATAATCAATTTACCAGTTTTCCTCCACAGTATTTACAATAAGCAGCCCCGTCCTCATGTCCGTCCTTACCACAATGCGGACATTTCAGGGCCACCCTGCGTCTATGTTCCTGGATCATAGACGCAGAAACAATTCCTGTGGGGACTGCAATGATGGTATAGCCCAGTAACATTACAATGGCCGAAAGGAAGCGCCCTAGCGGAGTTTCCGGAGTGATATCCCCATAACCTACCGTCGTCATCGTCACTATCGCCCAATAAATACTATTCGGAATATTATTGAAAGAAGTGCCCGGCCGCTGTCCCTCAATCATATACATCAATGTACCGATCGAAGTCACCAATATCAGTACAAACAAGAAAAAAACAATAATCTTCCGACTGCTGAACACCAAAGAGCGCAACAAGAAATTACCTTCATTCAGATAATTGAAAAGTTTAAAGATACGGAACACACGAATCAACCGGAAAGTGCGGATCACCAGCAGATAACGTGCCGTGCCGAAAAGCCAGCCTATATATAGAGGTAAGGTAGCCAGCAAATCCACTATACCGAAAAAACTCAGAGCATACTTCCGCGGTTGGGGAGAACAATAAAGCCTCAACACATACTCTAACGTAAAAAAGAAAGTAAAAACATACTCCGACACCCGCAGATAAGGCCCGATAACGGTATCCCAACTCTTGATACTCTCGGCAATAACCACCAGAATACTCAAGACAATGAACCCTATCAACGCCACATCGAATAACTTTCCCATCGGTGTGTCGCTTTCAAAAATAATCACATATATTTTATGCTTTAATTTCTCATCATGCAGTAAATTCTGCCACCTGTTCCAAATATGCTTCAAGAATGCCATAATTTTTTATAATAGAACGCAAATCATTCATAATTATAACAAATATTGCCCGATTTATGTCCTATTGGTCACTATTATTTTCACTATATTTGCACAAAACCAATAAAATAATAGCATGAAGAAACAACTTATGACAGGTCTGTTCACAGTCCTCGCCCTTACAGCAGGCGCACAGACCTTCCAAGAATGGCGCAACCCGGAAATAAATGCGGTAAACCGTGCGCCGATGCACACGAACTACTTTGCTTTTGAGAATGCAGATGCAGCTAAGAAAGCAGACAAAAAACAATCAACTAACTACATGACTTTGAACGGAACCTGGAAGTTCAACTGGGTAAAGGATGCAGACTCCCGTCCGACTGATTTCTGGAAAACCGGCTTCAACGACAAAGGCTGGGATGACCTGCAAGTTCCCGCCGTATGGGAACTGAACGGATACGGTGATCCTATTTATGTGAACGTAGGCTATGCCTGGCGCAACCAGTTCCAGAACAACCCTCCCGAAGTGCCGACAGAGAATAACCATGTAGGTTCTTACCGCCGTGAAATTGTAGTTCCCGCCTCATGGAAGGGAAAAGATATTATCGCCCATTTCGGTTCGGTTACCTCCAATATGTATTTGTGGGTAAACGGACGTTATGTAGGCTACAGCGAGGACAGCAAACTGGAAGCCGAATTTGACCTGACTCCATATTTAAAACCGGGTCAGAAAAACCTGATCGCCTTCCAAGTATTCCGCTGGTGCGACGGTACCTATCTGGAAGATCAGGATTTCTTCCGGTATAGCGGCGTGGGACGTGACTGCTATCTATATGCCCGCAACAAAAAACGCATTCAAGATATCCGTGTAACTCCCGACTTGGACGCAGCTTACCAAAACGGCAGCCTGGCTGTCAATCTGGATTTGAAAGGCAGTGGTAAAGTCGATTTGGAACTGGTAGATGCACAAGGCAAGCAAGTGGCAACCGCTACCGCCAACAAATCCGGTCTGGTAACGATGAACGTAGAAAACCCCAAAAAGTGGAGTGCCGAAACACCTTATTTATATACCTTGCGTGCCAGCATGCAGGGCAGCAATGAAGTGATTCCTGTCAAAGTAGGTTTCCGCAAGATTGAATTGAAAGGTGACCAGATCTTGGTTAACGGTAAGGCAGTCCTGTTCAAGGGGGCCGACCGCCACGAAATGGATCCGGACGGAGGATATGTAGTATCTCCCGAACGTATGCTACAGGATATCCAGATAATGAAGCAATTCAACCTGAACGCTGTACGTACCTGCCACTACCCGGATGACAACTTATGGTACGACTTATGTGACCAATACGGTATCTATGTCGTAGCCGAAGCCAATATAGAATCTCACGGCATGGGCTACGGCGAAAAGACTCTGGCCAAGAACCCCTCTTATAAGAAAGCCCATCTGGAACGTAACCAGCGCAATGTACAGCGCGGATTCAACCACCCAAGCATCATCTTCTGGTCATTGGGTAATGAAGCCGGCGACGGCCCCAACTTCGAACAATGCTATCAATGGATTAAAGCAGAAGACCCCAGCCGTGCCTGCCAATATGAACAAGCACGCCAGAAAGAACATACCGATATCTTCTGTCCGATGTACTATGATTATAACGGCATGGAAAAATATGGTCAACGTACCGATGCTACCAAACCATTGATTCAGTGTGAATATGCCCATGCAATGGGTAACTCGCAGGGTGGTTTCAAAGAATATTGGGATTTGATCCGTAAATATCCGAATCTGCAAGGTGGATTTATCTGGGATTTCGTTGACCAGTCCTGCCGCTGGAAAGGAAAAGACGGCGTGATGATCTATGCTTACGGAGGAGATTTCAACCGTTTTGACGCTTCTGACAATAACTTCTGTGACAATGGTTTGATCAGCCCCGACCGTGTTCCTAATCCGCACATGTATGAAGTAGGTCACTTTTACCAGAATATCTGGACTACTCCCGCCGATTTAAGCAAAGGGGAAGTAAATGTGTTCAATGAGAACTTCTTCCGTGACCTGTCCGCCTACTATATGGAATGGCAAGTACTGAAAGATGGAAAAGTAATCCGCACCGGACGCGTGGATGATTTAAAAGTCGCTCCTCAGGAAACAGCCAAGATTACGTTGAATATCGGCAAGACCTGCACCTGCAAGGAATGGTTGCTGAACGTTTCCTACAAACTGAAAAACCGCGAAGGTTTGCTGCCTGCAGGTTTCACCGTCGCCAAGAATCAGTTGACACTGAATGATTACAAAGCACCGTCTATGGATTTGAAGAACGTGGAAACAACCAATGTAGCCACCGTTGTTCCGCAAATCATCGACAACCAATATCATTATCTGATCGTAAAAGGCAATAACTTCGTAGCCGAGTTCAACAAACAGAACGGTTACTTAAGCAAATATGCAGTGGACGGAACGGAAATGCTGAAAGAAGGCGCAGCCCTGACCCCTAACTTCTGGCGTGCCCCGACAGACAATGATATGGGAGCCGGCCTGCAAAACAGATATGCCGCATGGAAAAACCCGGGATTGAAACTGGTTTCCTTGAATTCCAAAACAGAAAATGACCAGATAGTAGTGAATGCGGAATATGACATGAAGAATGTTTCCGCCAAATTATATCTGACTTATGTCATCAACAACGAAGGAGCCATCAAAGTGACCCAAAAGATGACAGCCGACAAGAATGCCACAGTATCTCCGATGTTCCGCTTCGGTATGCAAATGCAGATGCCTAAGTGTTTTGAAACCGTAGAATATTATGGTCGTGGTCCGGTAGAAAACTACAGTGACCGCAACCACAGCACAGACTTGGGTATTTATCGCCAGAGTGTGGATGAACAATTCTACTCCTATATCCGTCCGCAGGAAACAGGAACCAAGACCGATATCCGTTGGTGGAAGCAACTGAATGCCGGTGGTAACGGCCTGAAGGTGGTAGGTGATGCTCCATTCTCCGCATCTGCCTTGCATTATACCATCTGTTCACTGGATGATGGCGAACAAAAAGACCAGCGTCACTCGCCCGAAGTACAGAAAGCAGACCTGACCAACCTGATTATCGACAAGGCTCAGATGGGATTAGGTTGTGTAAACAGCTGGGGAGCTCTGCCGTTGCCTCAATATATGTTGCCCTACGGTGATTATGAATTTACTTTCATCCTGACTCCGGTAAAACATAGCGTCGAGATAGAATAAAACACAGGTTAAACAATAAAAACAAGGTGGCTGGATTTGTTTTCAGCCACCTTGTTTTTATTCCCTCTGTTCTTCATAGCTACTGCCATCTACAATTTTCATAAAACAAGTATCACACAAGTATCTGCCCCAACCATCTCTTCAAAACACATTTTCCACCTTTTTTCCTTCAAATTCTTCATACGCGGGCAAGACTTTGAACCTCAAGCCATTACAATGAACCATTCTTATTCCAATCCTTCATAAATTCTTCATAAAGTTGTATCCGTTCCCTTTGTATAAACCAACCACAGGAATCCATTCCGGCAACCCATCGAATCTTTTTCTTTATTTTACCGTACCCGATTACAAACCTCGGTTGTATTACTCATAAAGAACAATTAAACACTAGTAAAATGAGACCAGACGGCTATTTGAAAACAGCGTGGATCATGACCGTATTATTCAGCATCATCCTTCCGCTTCATTCACAAACACCCCGGCAATTCTCTATAGAATTAAAGGACAAACCACTTCCCGCCGCCCTTAAACTAATCGAAAAGGAAGGCGGAAAGAATATTATCTTCTCCTATAACGAAACAGAAAGCTACCGGGTTACAGCCTCCATCCGGCAAAAGACCGAACTTGAAGCCATCGGCACTGTCCTGAACGGCATTCCTTTCATTTGTAAAGAACGGGAAGAATACTTCGCCATACAGAAAAAGGGAAGAGACATACGCATTACCGAAATACGAGGACAAGTAACCAATGAAAAGAATGAACCGCTGCCCTACTCCAATGTACTCTTATTGACACCCGGCGATTCCACCTTTGTAAACGGATGTGTCACCCGTGAAGACGGAAGTTTCCTGATGATAGCGGAAGAAGGGATACCTTACTTGATACGGGTTTCTTACATAGGCTATAAGACAGAAGTGCAACCTTACCACCCTACTCCTACGTTTCACCTGCTTCCCGACACCCAACTGATGCAGGAAGTCACCATCAGCGCCCGACGCCCCATGATAGAAGTGGGTCCCAACGGACTAAAAGCCAACGTGGCAGGAACTTCCCTGGCCCGAATGGGGTCTGCCGCAGAAATGTTGCCCCATCTTCCTTTCGTCACCGGCCGTAACGGCGAATACAATGTAATGGGATGTGGTTCTCCTGTAATCTATATAAATAATAAGAAGGTACGCGACATGACAGAACTGGACCGTATCCGAGCCAACGAAATCTTATCCGCGGAAGTCATCACCACTCCCGGAGCCGAATATGCCTCGGACGTAGCAGCCGTCATCCGCCTCCGCACCATCCGCCGGCGCGGACAAGGGTTGAGCGGCCACTTCAATACGACTTATTCACAAGGACATTCCGCCAACGCCAACGAATATATGGCATTAAATTATCGCACCGGCGGTCTGGATCTCTTTGTAAAGGGATATATGGCACAGCAAAACTCGTATGGAAAAACCACAAATATGAACCGCATCAAGGGTTCCGCCATTTGGCAAACCAACAAAAATGATGTGCAGACCCATAAGAGCCAACGTTTTTCCGGTGAGCTGGGATTCAATTATGAACCGGATGAACACCATTCTTTCGGTCTGCGCTATATGCCCGAAACCGGAATAGGGAATGCAGACAGAAATTCATCCGGTAAAACCGTCACCAGACGTAACGATGAAGAAACCGACCGGATAAACTTTACTACAGCAGAACAAATACATACAGGTTGGGATCACGCGGCAAACGCCTACTACGCAGGAGAACTGGGCAAATGGAATATTGACTTCAACGCCGATTACCTGTTCAAACGCTCGCATTCCGACCAGAACGCCATGAATAATGACGATGCAACCGTGCAAGCAGACAGTCGCATGCGCAGCTCCCTCTATGCCGCCAAGCTGGTAGTCAGTGCCCCTTTATGGAACGGACGTTTTTCATTCGGTACGGAAGAAACTTTTACCAACCGCCATGATATCTTTACCCAAAACGGTTTCTCTGCCGATGCCGACGACCACATCAAACAATCCGTATATGCCGCATTTGCTGACTATTCAAAATCCATCCGCCATTGGAAACTGAATATGGGAATACGTTATGAACATCAACAAACAGATTATTATGAAAAAGGAATAAGGATAGATGCACAAAGCCCTACCTATAATGATATTATTCCTGTATTGGCCGCCAGTTGGTCACACAATGGCAAAAGTTTCAGCCTCTCTTACCGGTTAAGGAAAAATAATCCCGACTATAGTTTATTGACCAATTCCATCCGCTATCGCAGCAAATATGAGTATTCTCAAGGAAACCCTTTGCTGAAAACCCAAAAGACGCATCGCTTTTCGGCCGGCGCCTCTTGGAATTGGCTCTATTTCTCAGCCTATTTCAGCCGTATTCTCAATATGTATACCAATATAATTATGCCCTACAAGGAAGATACACATCCGGGCGTCCTCTTATTTGCCACACAGACCATTCCTACAACCCATAATTACGGCATTAGTTTCAACGCCTCTCCCAAACTGGGGTGTTGGGAACCACAACTCAATGTGAATATGGCTTTTTTGGACATGAATGCGAATAAAATAGGAATCACCGAACGCCGGAACCAACCCCGTTTCTATATCAGTCTGGACAACAACTTCAACCTTCCCAAAGGCTGGTTCTTCAATATAGAAGGATATCTCTCCACCGCTTCCCGGCAAGGATTTTTTGTAACGCGCACGGAAGGACAAATCAGTGCACGCTTATCCAAATCATTTTTAAATGAAACATTAAACATAGCACTTACCGCCAATGACATTCTTCATACCGGTTACTATCATTTCAATTTATACGGCATAAACGCTTATATGGAAAATCGGATTTACCGCGACTTCCAACGCTTCGGCCTCCAAGTATCCTATAAATTCAATGCCACCAAGAGCAAATATAAAGGAACCGGAGCCGGACAAAGCGAAAAGAATCGTCTGTAACCCCAGCGGAGAAAAGGAAATTTCCGTACCTTTGTTCACGGAAGACAAAGAAACATGCAGATTTTATTCAGGAGAAGAAACCATAAAGAAGAGCACTTCGAACGACTGTTCGCAGAAATGTACCCACGCCTCGTCCGCTTTGCTACCACCCTGATGAGCAATACGGAAGAAGCCAAGGACATAGTAAGCGAAACCATGGAACAAGCCTGGAAGGAGTTCGACCAACTAAAGGAAAACACCCGTAGCGCCTGGCTCTATGCCACCGTGCGTAACGGATGCCTCAACCGCTTGAAGCATTTGAATGTGGAACAGCAACACATAGACCGCCTCACCGAAGCCACCCGTGCGGAAATGAATCAGGGTTACCGCGCACACGAGGCACTGTTGCAGCAAGCGGAAAACATAGCCCGCAGTTTGCCCGAACCGACTTGTACCATCTTACGAAGCTGCTATTGGGAGAAAAAAACATATCAACAGGTAGCCGACGAATTGGGAATCAGCCCCGACACCGTGAAAAAACATATATCAAAAGCATTGCGGACTCTGCGCGAAGCGATACTGAAAAAGGAGGATAAACAATGAAAAAGGAGTTTTCAACAAATGACCACATCCATCCGGACAACGGAAAGAATCCCCATAACCAAGACTCCCCCAAAAACGGAACTTGGAATGACCATCAATTGGAACAACTCTTTGGTGAAGCATTGGGGGATATTCCCACCGCAGACGAAACCCGGAAAGCCTGGCAGACATTCATCCGTCGTCACCGTATCAGACACCAATCTATCCGACGGATAACGATACCAGGTATAGCCGCCGCTGTCATCGCCTTGGTACTTGTATTCCAGCCTTTACTGCAACCTGAGCCGCAGGAAGTGGAAGTCTTCACTTCACTGGAAGTTCCTGAGGAAATTACTTTTCGGAAAGAAGGGAAAAGGATAATTGTAAGCACCCCGCCCGCTACCATTACCTCCGTTCAATTAAGCGACGGAAGCAAGGTATTGCTCAGCGCAAACAGCCGTCTGGAGTATCTAAAGGAGTTTACAGATACCATTCGCAGTGTCAAACTAAGCGGAGAGGCCCGTTTTGAAGTAGCCAAAGACGCTTCCCGCCCCTTTATAGTATGCACCGAGCAACTACAAACACGAGTACTGGGAACGGTATTCGATGTGAAAGCCTATCCCCGTTACTCGCCGGATGTCATCCTCTATCAAGGACGAGTGAATGTAAGTCATACCAAGCGCAATCAAAGTAAGGAAATGCACCCGGGGGAACAAATATCCTTGGATAAACAAGGAAAACTCCAATTGAAAAGAGTCGATACGGAGAAGAGAAAAGGATGGGCGGAGAATGAATTTTCTTTTGACAATACCGACTTGAGGCAAGTCATGCAAGATATAGGTTCATGGTATAACATCAGCATCGTATTCCGTTCACGTCCGTTACTGGACGAACGCATCTATTTCCATATCAACCGCCAACTTCCGGTGAATACCGTACTGGACGCCTTGAATGATTTGAAAATCGCACAGTTCACCATGAAAGAAGGAAAAATAATAGTGGAAACACCACAAGACAAAAAACGATAACATCAATGGGAGTTCAATAAACAAGCCTGTATTTTCACCTGGAGATTAACATATCAGCGTTCTTTTCATCTTCAGGTGAGAACCATTCGGTTTATCCCCCTGTGCTAAAGAACCTACAGCATTATCTCTTTTTCCAGTCCCCTCGTGTGAAATCGGGAATCTCCACCGGAACACTGCCCTGCCGCACGGAACGCTCGCTCAGTTCCGTAATGCAGGACCATTCGGCAGCGTCATACACATCCTGATCCAACGGCAAACCGTTCCTCAAACAATGAATAAGCCGGTAGTCCATGATATAATTCATCTCATTCGGCATATTCTTCCGCCGCGCCTCCTCGCCGATAACTGCCGTAAAAGGATGTTTATACTGCTCCATCATCCGCTCAAACTGCTCACCGGACAAAGGTTCCTTGCCATATTCATCGAGCAGAAGACAGGGAACAGGATATTTCTGCATGAATCCCTTCGTGCCGCACACCGTCTGATGGCGGCTGTACGGGCGAGGAGTGGTCACATCATATTGCAACAAGATAGTTCTTCCTTTTGCGGTATGAATCAGCGTGGTATTCACATCCCCCATCTCATAACTCTGCGCCGCTTCTTCGGAGGATGCACCAAACACCTGTCCGGCATAAGCAGACAGACCGGCCTGACGCGAGGACATGGAAACCAGATACTCCATACGGTCTCCCCGATGAATATTCATCCATTGGCAGACAGGACCCAAGCCGTGAGTAGGATAAGGATTCCCCGTATGCTGCTGGCTGTAAAGCTTTATCCAGTGATTGTGATACCCACCCGCTTTTTCGTCTGCAAAATAATGCTTGCGCAAGTCATGTATGTATGCCCCCTCGGCATGAGTGATCTCTCCCAACACCCCCTGCTGCACCATGTTCAATGTAGTCAGGGCAAATGCATCGTAACAACAGTTCTCCAGCATCATGCAGTGACGGCGGGTTTCTTCGGCTGTATCCACCAAACGCCAGCAATCGGCCACACTCATGGCGGCAGGAACCTCCAAAGCGACATGACGTCCCTGCTGCAAAGCATAAACCGCAATCTCGGTATGAGTCAGCCAGTCTGTACAAATATAAACAAGATCTATCTCTTTACATTCGCACATCCTGCGCCACATCCCCTCTTCCGAATAGTTCTCAGCCTTGGGGCGGCCGGACTCCTGCAAAATCCGCTCTGCACGCTCTATGTTTTCCTTCCGCAAATCACAAAGCGCTTTCACCTCAATGCCTTCCAGGTGCATATATCTCTCGAGTGCAAGAATGCCCCTGTTTCCTAATCCGACAAAACCGATCCGAACTACGGGGATGGCAGGGCAGGTTAAATTAAGTACGTTGGGTCGTTTCATGGACTGCTTTATTTTTCTGACAAAGATAAAGAGAAAATTCGAGAATGGGAGCGGATTGGAGCAAGAAGGTTGTAAACAAGGGATTTAGAGAGAATCGAACTGCGATATCGAAGCCAAACCGAAGCCATCGAAAAGCCAACTGAAACCGGGTGACAACTATGTTACCGCCGAGAAAGTTCGCAATGCCTATTTAGGTTTGGGCATGAACCACGAGACGCAGGTCGGTAAACTCAAAAGTCTGCGCAGCTATTGGAAATACTGCGTCGTTTACAAACACCTCGCGGAGTTCGTCGAAAAGCGGTACAAGGCCAGCGATATTGCGCTGAAAGAGCTTACTCCGGCATTCATCACCGACTTCGAGTTGTTCCTCAAAGTGGAAAAGAACCACTGCAATAACACGATCTGGTCGTATACAGAGGAATAAAAATTTAAATAAAAAACAGCCGTATAAAACGGCTGTTCTTATTTGTATCTTGAACAAATATCTTGTTGTTTAGCGGACAGATATATCTTTCCTATACTCTGACGGTGTTGTCTTCATCCTCTTTTGCACATACCGACTGAAATAAGAAACAGAGGAGAAATTCATTCGTTCGGCAATCGTAGTTAAAGACAACTCTTTTTGTCGCAGCAAGCGGGTAATCTCTTGAAGAGTAAAGCGGTCAATCCAATAAGTGGCAGGTTTGCCGCTTACCTTTTTACATATCTCCGACAGATAATGAGGTGTTATGCAAAGCCGGGATGCATAAAAATCGAGATCTCGATTTCGGATATATTCGCCGTTATATAACAGTTCTATGAAATTTCGCAGTAAGACCGTAATACGCTCCGATACCTGCATAGTATTCTGACTGCGTGCATGAATATCATAAAGGTCGAGGATGTGCGCCGTAAGCAGGCTTCCCATCAATTCTTCCCAAAACAGATGCTCTTTATCTTTCAGACGTTGCCGGATACAGCGCATTGCCTGCTCGCATACTTGAAAATCATGAGAGGAAAGTTTCATGACCGGATTCTGCAAGAGTGATAGATACCCAATAATGCCGTAATTGCTGCGAATAGCAATCGAGGAAACGAACGCATCCGAAAGGTTCATCAGGATACCTTGAAAGTCTTCGGAGTCCGAAAATTCCGATACGAGTGTGGCGTTGGGCAAAATTACATAATCCCCGGCCGCGATGTTATAACGGGTATCCTGAAACGTGAAACCCATATTTCCTCCGCTGCAAAGAATATGGATTACTCTTCCTGCATATCGTAAAGCATTAAATTCCTGCAATGTATCA